>WNFQ01001381.1_pt1 | contig 17182 bp, 10 predicted proteins | sample 5400171 | NCBI WGS metagenome assembly WNFQ01 (sample SAMN13153356, study PRJNA577476) | soil metagenome | isolation source: 20 cm soil under Madrone tree | place: USA:California | collected 2016-06-14 | reverse complement strand
CCTGCGCCAGGGGGCGAAGCTGATCGTCGCCGACCCGCGGCGCATCGATCTCGTGCGCACGCCGCACATCGAGGCCGAGCAGCACTTGAAGCTCCGGCCCGGCACCAATGTGGCGCTCATCAACTCCCTGGCCCACGTCATCGTCGCCGAAGGCTTGGTCAAAGAGGACTTCGTGCGCGCGCGCTGCGAAATGCCTTCCTTCGAGAAGTGGCGCAACTTCGTTGCCCAGGAGAGAAACTCTCCGGAAGCGATGGAAGCGGTGACGGGGGTGCCGGCCGCCGATGTGCGCGCCGCCGCCCGCCTGTACGCCACCGGCGGCAACGGCGCCATCTATTACGGCCTCGGCGTCACCGAGCACAGCCAGGGTTCCACCATGGTGATGGGCATTGCGAATCTCGCCATGGCCACCGGCAATGTCGGCAGAGAAGGCGTGGGTGTGAACCCCCTGCGCGGCCAGAACAATGTGCAGGGCTCCTGCGACATGGGCTCCTTCCCGCACGAATTCCCTGGTTATCGGCATGTCTCGGATGACTCGGTGCGCGCCCTGTTCGAGGATGCCTGGGGCATGAAGCTGCTCGGCGAACCTGGCCTGCGCATTCCTAACATGTTCGAGGCCGCGCTCGACGGCGAGTTCAAGGGCCTGTACATCGAGGGCGAGGACATCGCACAGTCCGACCCCAACACTCAGCACGTCACCGCGGCCCTGACCTCGATGGAGTGCATCATCGTGCAGGACTTGTTCTTGAACGAGTCCGCGAAGTTCGCTCATGTGTTCCTGCCCGGCTCGTCCTTCTTGGAGAAGGACGGCACCTTCACCAACGCCGAGCGGCGCATTTCACGGGTTCGCAAAGTGATGAAGCCGAAGTCCGGCTACGCGGATTGGGAGATCACTCAGTTGCTCTCGAACGCCGTCGGCTACCCGATGAATTACACGCATCCCTCCGAGATCATGGATGAGATCGCACGCCTGACCCCGACCTTCACGGGCGTGAGCTTCGACCGCATCGATGAGCTCGGCAGCATCCAGTGGCCGTGCAATGCCGAGCACCCCGAGGGCACGCCGACCATGCACATCGGCGAGTTCGTGCGGGGCAAGGGCAAATTCTTGGTGACCGAGTACGTGCCCACCTCGGAGAAAGTCAACGCTCGCTACCCCCTGATCCTGACGACCGGACGCATCTTGAGCCAGTACAACGTGGGTGCGCAGACCCGGCGCACCGAGAACAATGCGTGGCATGACGAAGATCGTCTGGAGATCCATCCGCAGGATGCGGAGGACCGCGGCATTGCCGAAGGGGACTGGGTGGGCATCGAGAGCCGCGCCGGCGACACGGTGCTGCGCGCCCGGGTGACCGAGCGGGTTCAGCCCGGCGTGGTCTATACGACTTTTCATTTTCCCGAATCCGGAGCCAATGTGATCACCACGGATAATTCCGACTGGGCCACGAATTGCCCCGAGTACAAGGTGACCGCCGTGCAGGCCGTCCGGGTGAGCCAGCCCTCCGAGTGGCAGAAGCGCTTCCGCGAGTTCAGCGAGACCCAGGAAACCCTGCTGAAGAGCGCCGATGTCATGTTCGTCGACAAATAGGATGAATGGACCCATGAGCAATGATGCGGTCGCCGGCAAAGATTCAGCCGGCGCCGGACACGGCAGCGAAGGACACGGCACGTCGGAGCATCTCGTCAAGATGGCGAACGACATCGGCCACTTCTTCGGCGCAGAGCCTGAGCGCGAGGACGCCATCGCCGGCATCGCCAATCACATCGCGAAATTCTGGACCAAGCGCATGCGCGACAAGCTCACCGCCCAAATCAAACGCGACGGCGACGCCGGCCTCGACGAGTTGCCGCGTGAGGCGCTGCGGCGCTTGGCTGCGCAACCAGCCGCGCAGGCCAGCACCGTTCAACCCGCCGCCGCCAAACAAGCGGCGCATTAGCCCCCCTTAAAGTTAGGACCTCAACTAAGGCTCCCAGCGCGGGGTCAGAGGGGAGAGGTAGCGTCAAGGCAACGAAGAAGCAGTTGCCTTGACGCTACCTCTCCCCTCTGGCCCTGCGCTCTGGGCCAGTGAGCATTCCTCGGCCGGCGGATGGGTGTCGAAGGGGCCAAACAAGGCGGCCGCTCAACCGCTGCGCAAGTCGTCGGTGTTATCCTACAAGGACGGCGGAGGGCCACTGATGAAGGGGGGCTGGACGCTCTGTATAGTGGCTTTCACCTAAAGAACTTTCCCGATCACGGCGGTCTCCCACGCTCGAATCCGGAGCAGAAAAATGCTACTCAAAGCCTTGAGCCGGTTCATATTTCCGACGCTGCTTTTGCTGGCACTGCCCGCTCTGTCCATGGCGCAAGTGTCGGTGGGTATTTCAGTCGGCGTTCCACCGCCCGAACTGCCGGTCTACGATCAACCGCCGATTCCCGGCGAAGGATACATTTGGACCCCGGGTTATTGGGCGTGGAGCGACGATGACCAAGACTATTACTGGGTGCCGGGCACGTGGGTGCTTGCCCCACAGCCGGAGTACCTGTGGACCCCAGGTTATTGGGGTGCGGAAGGCGGCTTATTTATCTGGCATCTCGGCTACTGGGGCCCGCACGTTGGGTTCTACGGTGGGGTTAATTACGGCTACGGCTACGGTGGTAGGGGTTACGAAGGCGGCTACTGGGAAGGCGGCCGTATGTACTACAACCGCTCAGTGAACAACATATCCAACACGAACATCACCAATGTCTACAACAAGACCGTGATCAATAACGTCACCGTGAACCGGGTCAGCTACAACGGCGGCAATGGCGGCGTTCCAGCCCGGCCAACCTCAGTGGAAGAAGCGGCGACCCGTGAGCGACACATCCCCGTCACACCGGTGCAACGCCAGCACGACCAGACGGCGCGCACCAACCCGGCGCTGCACGCCAGCCAGAATCAGGGCCGCCCGCCGATTGCGGCGACGCCACGGCCCGGAGCATTCTCTGGCGCCGGGGTGGTGCCGGCAAGGGGAGGCAGCACGAGCGTGGTTCACTCCCAACCTCAACCTCAGTCGCGAACCGAGACCCAGCCCCGAGGCGCGCAGTCAGAGACGCGCGTGCCTCAGCAGCGCCCGCCTGTGCAGCAAGAGCAGCAGCGGCGCCCACCGGTCGAGCAGCAGCGTCCCCCGGCCCAGCCGCAGTATCGGCCCCCGGTCGAACAACAGCGCTCGCCCGCCCAACCGCAGTATCGGCCCCCGGTCGAGCAACAGCGCGCGCCCGCCCAACCGCAGTATCGACCCCCGGTCGAGCAGCAGCGTCCCCAGGTTGAACAGCGGCGTCCGCCGGAGCAAGCTCAACCGCCGCGGCAGAGCGCGCCTCCGCGCCCTGAGCCGCCACGGCCTGAACCCAGGCAGGCACCGAGACCCGGAGAGCATCCTCCCGAGCACTGAGAGAAATGAGCACCATTCACCACGACACCGGCGCACACCGGTTCACCACGGAAGTGGACGGGAGCCACGCCGAACTCGACTACACGCTGGCCGACGGGGTCATGACCATTACCCATACGCAGGTTCCGCCGGCAATCGGCGGCCGCGGCATCGCCGCGCTGTTGATGGAAGCGGCCTTGAGCGCGGCGAGCGTGGCGGGTTGGTCGGTGAATCCGGCGTGCTCGTACGCCAAAGCGTATTTGGAAAAGCACCCGCAGGGGTCGACGCATGCGCAAGGGACCGACAAGCAGCATATCGACGAACTATTGGACGAAGCGCTGGACGAATCCTTTCCCGCCAGCGACTCGCCGGCGGTGGGCGGAGCGAACTAGCCGGGGAGCATGGCTGCGCGCGCCGTCAGCCGACCGCGCAAATCGCCGTCAGCGGGTCACCGACAAAGCTCCATCGAGAGCCGCGACCAGCGGTCCCAGCTTGGGCGGGTCCGCTTCGAACGACGGCGTCACTCCATGTTCCCGCAGCGCACGCGAGCACACCGGTCCGATGGACGCGACGACCAAGCGATTCAGTTGGTTCGCGAGATCCGAAGCCCGGCCGGCCTTTTCCGCGACCGCGTAGAGATTGTGAATCTGCACCGCGCTGGTGAACACCACGGCGTCGACGCCCGAGCCCGCCAGTGCTTCCAGAAGCCGGTTGAGCGGCTGTATGTCCGCCGGCAATGCCCACCGATAGGTCGCGATCTCGTGCACGCCGGCGCCGCGCTTTTCCAGCGCCTCGCGCAGCAGTTGGTTCGCCGCGCCGTAGCGCTGCACCAACACTCGCTCGGCGTGCACGGGTATCTCCGACATCGCTGCCAAGACCATTTCGGTGGTGAACGGAGTGACCGCGCGTATGTCGATGCGCACCCGGCGCGCGTTCAGTTCTCCGACAGGTTTCGGTCCGCGGACCACGACCACGGAAGAATTCAAGCGCTGCAGCAGTTCGCCCGTGAGCCCCGCCGCATCGGTGGCCTGAAACAAGGCTCGAGTACCCACCCCGGTTTGAAAAATGACGATCTTGAAGGGATCGGTTCGCCATTGCGCCAGCAGCGAGGCCACGGCTTGGGGCTCGACATCCGGCACCTCTTCGAGCGCCGGTGCCAGCATGGGTATCCAGCCTCGGCGCTCGATCATTTCCCCCAAACGCGCTCCGGTGCGCGTCTCGAGAATCGCGACGACTTTGGATTTCATACACCGCTATTCAACCACGTGGGCGCGCCGAATGCAGTGCGAATCGCACCGCTCGCGGTGAGTCCGTAAAATGCACCGATGTTGATCCACTCAAATTGGCTGCAGGCCCTGTCGCTCTCCATGCTCTGCGTGCAGTCCGCTTCAGCCGCCGGCCCCGCGGCCCCCGCCGCCGATCCGAACGGCGCCCGTCAGGAATTCGTCGCGGCCATGCAACGCATTCGCCTGAACCTGCCGGAAACGCCGGATTCCCGCGCGCTCGAGGCCTACGCAATCCACGGCTATCTCGTTGCGGCCAGATTCCGGCGCGATCTGATCAAAAAGCCCGACGAGGGTCTGGACGCGGCAGTCGATCAGTTCATGCAAACCCATGCGGGTCAACCGGTCACGCGCGCGCTAAGGCGCGATTGGTTGGCGAGCCTTGCGCAGCGCCGCCGCTGGGACTGGTTTCTGCCGCGCTCTGCCGATGTCGCCGATCCTTCGCTGGTCTGCGACCGGCTCGAAGGTCGGCTCGCCACCGGCGACACCGAAGGCCTTGGGCTGGCGGCGATCGCGCGCTGGAGCCTGCCTCAGAAGCAGCCGGCCGAATGCAACGATGTGTTTGCGTGGCTCCGGCAGCAGAATCTGGTGACGCCGGCGCTGGCGGAGAGTCGGGTGCGCGCAGCGCTTAGCGTAGACAACCCGCGCCTGGCGCGTGAATCCATGGGCGACGTGCCCATCGCGCGCGCCGCGGCACTCCTCCAATGGTCCGACCTGCTGGAGGCGCCCAAGGCGGCGCTGACCGTGCTGGCCACTCACCCCGCCCTATCCGTGGAACCCGACGCGCTTGCCGCCGGCTTCGAGAAGCTTGCTCACACCGATTCCACCGGCGCGTCGAACCTGCTGCCCGCGCTTCTCGCCCGCGATGGCTTGACGCCCGCATTGCAAGCTCGGCTCAAGCGCGCGGCCGCGCTCGGCGCAGCCTACGACCATGATCCCAGAGCTCTCGCCGCGTTCGATGGCTTGACGCCGGACGCAGTCGACAGCCAGGTTGAGGAATGGCACGCGCGCGCCGCGTTGTGGATGGGCGACTACGGCGGGGCGCTCAAACAAATCGAGCACATGCCCGCCAGTCTCTCGACGCAGCCTCGCTGGCGCTACTGGCGCGCGCGCGCAGTGGCTGCCGTCGCCGGTGCGGATGCCGCGGTGCCGCTGTTCGACGAAATCGCCGGCATGCGGGACTACTACGGCTACCTCGCGGCGGACCGCCTGCATCGACGCTACAACTTGAATGTGCGGCCGTCACGGGACGACACCAAGGCGCAGACCGCAATCGCAGCCGAAGCCGGCCTGATCCGGGCGCACGAACTATTCGCCTGCGACATGGCGGATGAAGCCGCCCTCGAGTGGACGACGGTGCTGGGCGGAGCCGAACCCGCCGTCAAGGTTCAGGCCGCGCATCTGGCCGCGCGCTGGGGTTGGTATGCCGAGTCCATCACCACCCTGGCGCAGGCCGGCGAATGGGACGATCTCCCGCTGCGTTATCCGCGGCCGTATCCGGACGAGGTCGCCGCGGCCAGCGAACTTGCGGGCGTACCCGCGGACTGGATATTGGGCGTCATGCGCCAGGAGAGCTTGTATCGCAAAGACGCGGTGTCGCGCGCGGATGCGCGCGGCCTCATGCAGATGCTGCCGGCCACCGCCGCGGCCGTCGCGCGACGGTGGCACCTGCCCTCGCCCCACAGGGACGCCTTGTTCGATCCGGCCGTGGCGGTACCGCTCGGCGCGGCCTACCTCCGCGAATTGCTCAACCGCTACGCGGGCCGCCTCGATGTGAGCCTCGCCGCCTACAATGCCGGCGCGGCGACGGTCGCCCGCTGGCTGCCTCCCAATTCGATGGATGCCGACATTTGGATCGACAATATCCCCTACGCCGAGACTCGCGGCTACGTGCAGCACATCTTCGAGCACATTGTCGCGCTCGCCTACGTAAGCGGCGCCGATCCGCCGCGTCTCGACGCGCTGATGCCGGCCGTGGAGCCTGCGGCGCCGGTCACGTGGTGACGTTACCGGGGAGCTTCAATTTCCGGAGATGAGTCCCGCCGTGACGTTGATCGCAAACCCGAGAATCGAGGCGTTGAAGAAAAATGAAACCAGCGTGTGGGCAATGACCACCTTGCGAATCGAGCGCTGGGTCGTGGACACGTCCGACGTTTGGCACGCCGCTGCAATGGTGAAGGAAAAATAGGCAAAGTCCCAGAATACGGGCATGGGCGTTTTGGGGAACGACAGCGGACGCTCATTCTCCGGAGCGCTGTAGAACATATCGGCGTAGCAGGTCGTGAACATGGTCGGAACCAACAGCCACGAGTTGATCAAGGTCAGCGCGGCAAGCGCGAAGTGCGCAGCCCGCGCACCGCCCGATACTTGCTTCACGGCGGTCAGCGGCTCGACGATCGCCACCACGCTCAACAATGCGGCAAGGGTGACGGCGGCGAGAATGAATGGGGCGGTCTCGTCTTCCTCTATGTACCGCTGGCAAATCTGCACGGCGTTCAAGCTCTTCATCCACCAGTAGATCAAGATCAGATACAGATCGACGCCGCAATTCCAGGCGACGAGCACCCGGCTCAAGGTCGACGCCTGAATCGGAAGCAAGAAAAAAGCCGCGGTCCCGGCCGCCGCGGCGATCCAGATTCTGGGGTGGTAGAGGAACAGCTTGTTCATGGGGTACGGCACGCGCGCGACGCGGCGCCGCCGGCGGGCTCCAACCCTACTTGGTCTCCTTCGCGACCAACCATTTCACGAGCTCGACCAGCTGGTCGTTGCCGCCGGCCGATTCAGTCTGCAGTCGATACTTGCCGTTCACGACAATGGTCGGCGTGCGATCGACGCGATACCTCTGGATCAAATCCTCGGCGGCGCGCACCTTGTTGTCCACCGCGAAACTCTTCGAGGTCTCGAGGAATTTGTCGATGGGCACGCCGGCATTGGCCTTGTAGAACTTTGCGGCATCTTCGATGGTCGGCAGCCGGCTCTTGATGCCCCGGGTCGCAGGATCGATCACGGCGAGCTCGCCGCTTTGCCAGACCGCGTTGAACATCGCATCGTGGGTCTGGTCCGCGACACCGAGTGTCTGGGCGGTCAGGTACGCGAGCTGAAACATGGGCCAGTCCTCGCTGGGATTGAAGGACGCAGGCAGGAAATCGAACACCGCATTCGGCGGCAGACTCGCCTTCAACTTGTGCATGGTGGGCACGAATAAATTGCACGCCGGACAGGCGTACGAGAACACCTCGGTGACCTCGACCTTACCGGCCGGCATCGACGTCGCCCGCGCCGGCTGGATCAAGAAATAGTTGACGCCTTCGACCCACGCGGGCGCACTTCGCGCAGGCGCGCCAATACTCAACGCAAGCACCGCCGCCAAAGCGGCGCAATTCAATGGTTTCATCAAAGCTCCTTTACCCGTATCCCATCTGCGCTCCGAGCCTCATTTTGCACGGGTACGGGCCGCTACGCGACCCCACCCTCGGGCGGGGACGACTTTGCGTGTCAATGTCTTTACATTTCGTAACAATCGTGATGAGAAACCGACACTCGCGCATGCGAAACTGCCGAGGGTGGCCGCCCTCCGTGTAATCTAGTCATAGTCTCAGGAATCGCCCGTACGTCCTCGGTTGGCCCGGGCGTGGGTGCATGCGGTGAATTAGTGATCCAAGACCAAGACGATGTAACGACTCCGGCACCCGAGCGCGGACCCCTGGCGTTCATCCGTCGCCACTGGGTGGCCTTGCTGGTCGTGGTCGTCGCCTTGCTGCTGTTGGTTGCGCTGGTCCGATATATCCAGCACAAGCAACCGGTGCCGGCGGCGGGAGGTCCCGGGCGGGGCGGGCCGAGCGGGCCGGTAGCCGTGTCGGTGGCGACCGTCACATCCGGCGATATCCAACTGCGCATTCCCGCGTTGGGCACGGTCACGCCGCTCGCCACCGTGACCGTCAGGACGCAAATCAGCGGAATCATGCAAAAGATCTTGTTCACGGAGGGGCAGCTCGTGCACCAGGGCGACTCTGTGGCACAGATCGATCCCCGCCCTTACGAAGCGGCCCTGCAGCAAATGGAGGGAAATTTACGCCGCGACCAGGCGCTGCTGGCGGATGCGAAGCTGGATCTGAGACGCTATGAAGGCTTGGTCAAGGAGGACTCGATCGCCCAACAGCAGCTCGACACCCAGCGGGCATTGGTGGACCAAGACACCGGCACGGTTCAATCGGACGAGGGGCAGGTGAAAACCGCGCGGGTCAATCTCTTGTACACGCACATCGTCTCGCCGGTCACCGGCCGCGTCGGATTGCGCCAAGTCGATCAGGGCAACTACGTCACACCGGGCGATACGAACGGCATCGTCGTGATCAACCAGGTGCAGCCCATCACCGTCATCTTTTCCATCCCCGAGGACTATGTATCGGCGCTGATGCGGCGCTTGCACGGCGCCCCGATGACCGTGGAGGCCTACGATCGCACCAACAGCGCCAAGCTCGCGGTCGGGAAGCTGCTCACCGTGGACAATGAAATTGACATCACGACCGGGACGGTCAAGCTGCGCGCGCAATTCGAGAATGCCGACGGCCTGCTGTTTCCGAACCAGTTCGTCAACATTCAGCTGCTCCAAGAGCTGCTGCAGAATCAAGTCATCATGCCCAACTCGGCGGTGCGCCGCGGTGCGCCCAACGGGGTGGTGAGCACTTTTGTCTACGTCGTGAATTCCGACCGGACGGTCAAAGTGCGTCCGGTGACCCTCGGTGTGGTCGACGGCGAGCGCGTCGCCGTCGCCCAAGGCCTCCGCGCAGGCGAAGTCGTGGTGACGGAGGGCGGCGACCGCCTGCGCGATGGCGCGGAGGTGCAGCTGCCGGGCACGGCGGCGCCCGCGGCCACCGCGCAGCCGCCCGGCAATGCACAGCCCGGCGCTCCGGGTTCGCCCGGCCCTCACCGCCCGCGAAACCGCCCCAAACCATCGCCATGATGTCGATCGCGGACACGCTAACCGCCCACGCCGCACTTGCAGCCGCTTCCGCGGCCGCGCCCGTATGAATCCGTCGCGCATATTCATCCTGCGTCCGGTCGCAACCACCCTGCTGATGGTTGCAATATTGATCGTCGGCGCGATCGCCTACCTGCAGCTGCCCTTGTCGGCGCTTCCCGAAGTGGCCTACCCCACGATCCAGGTGCAGACGTTCTACCCCGGCGCCAGCCCCGAGGTCATCACATCGGCCATCACCGCGCCGCTGGAGAAGCAATTCGGCCAGATGCCGGGCCTCAGTCAAATGTCCTCGACGAGTTCGGCCGGCGCGTCGGTGATCACCCTGCAGTTCAATCTGACCCTCGCCATCGACGTGGCTGAACAGCAGGTGCAAGCGGCCATCAGCGCCGCGCAAAACCTGCTGCCGCAGGATCTGCCCGCGCCGCCGATCTATGCCAAGGTCAATCCCGCCGACGCGCCGGTGCTGATCCTGGGGCTCACCTCGAAAGTGATGCCGCTCACCGAAGTGGAGGACATGGCTGATACGCGCATTGCGCAAAAGATCTCGCAGATCAAGGGGGTCGGTGTCGTCAGCATCAGCGGCGGCCAGCGGCCGGCGGTCCGCGTGGTGGCGAACCCGCGCGCCTTGGCGGCCTACGGATTGAATCTCGACGATCTGCGCACCACCATCAACAACGCCAACCAGAACGGTCCGAAGGGCACGCTGGACGGCCCCAGCGTCGCCTACACGGTCAATACCAACGATCAGATCCGCAACGCGGAGGACTACGGCAGCGTCGTGGTGGCCTACAAGAACGGCGCCCCGGTCAGGCTCAAGGATGTGGCCGAATTGGTCTCGGGCGCGGAGAACGCCAAGCTCGGCGGCTGGATGAACAGGGTCCCGGCCTTGATCCTCAACGTGCAGCGCCAGCCGGGCGCCAACGTCGTCGACGTCGTCAACCGAATCCACGATCTCTTGCCTTCGCTGCAGGCCGCGCTGCCCGCGGGAGTCGATCTGGCCATCCTCACCGATCGAACGACGACCATCAGAGCCTCGGTCGCCGACGTCGAATTCGAACTCGTGCTCGCCGTCGTGCTGGTCGTGCTGGTGATCTACGTGTTCCTGCGCAATGTTCCGGCCACCATCATCCCCAGCCTTTCGGTGCCGCTGTCGCTCATCGGCACCTTTGCGGTGATGTATCTGGCGAATTTCAGCCTCAATAATCTATCGTTGATGGCGTTGACCATCGCGACGGGTTTCGTCGTCGACGACGCCATCGTGATGATCGAAAACATCTCGCGCTACATCGAGCTCGGGGAGACGCCGCTCGAAGCGGCGCTGAAGGGTGCCGGACAGATCGGCTTCACCATCATATCGCTGACGGTGTCGCTGATCGCGGTGCTCATTCCGCTGCTCTTCATGCAGGATGTGGTCGGGCGTTTGTTCCGCGAATTCGCGGTTACACTCGCCGTCACGATTCTCATCTCGGCCGTGGTGTCCCTGACCCTCGTGCCGATGATGTGCGCCAAGCTCCTGAAACAACGGCCGCCGGGCGAACACGCGCAGCTCGAGTCGGGACGGTGGTTCAGCGCCGTGGTCGAGTGGTACGGCCGGAGGCTCACCTGGGTGCTCGATCATCAGCGGTTGACCCTGTATGTCGCGATGGCCACCCTGGCGCTGACTGCGATTCTCTATATTCTGATTCCGAAGGGCTTCTTTCCCGCACAGGACACCGGATTGATTCAGGGCGTCTCCGAGGCGACCGAGTCGATTTCCTACGCCGCCATGGCCGATCGGCAACAAGCGCTCGCGGCCGCGATACTCGAGGATCCGGATGTGCTCAGCCTGTCCTCCTTCATCGGTGTCGACGGCAACAATGTCACCCTGAACAGCGGCCGCTTCCTGATCAATTTGAAGCCGCGGGGCGAACGCAGCACGAACGTCGCCGATGCCATCCGCCGGCTGCGGGCCGAAACGGCCGACATCGCGGGCATCACGCTGTACATGCAACCGGTGCAGGATCTTACCCTCGACAACACGGTGAGCCGCACCCAATACCAATTCACGCTGGAAAGCGCGGACGCCGCGGTGTTGTCCACGTGGACTCCCCAGCTGCTGGCGGCGCTTCGTCAGCAGCCCGAGCTCGCGGACGTCGTCAGCAACCAGGAAGACAACGGCCTTGCGGCCTACATCACCATCGACCGCGACAGCGCGGCGCGTCTCGGCATCAGCGTGGGCACCGTCGACAACGCCTTGTACGACGCATTCGGCCAGCGCATCGTGTCCACGATCTTCACTCAGTCGAATCAGTATCGCGTCATCATGGAGGCGGATCCGGCCTACTACCGGTCCGTGGACTCGCTCGCGTCCATCTACGTACCGTCGGCGGGCGGCGGTCAGGTACCGCTGTCCGCGATCGCCAAAGTGGATGTGGAAACTCGGCCGCTTCTCATCAATCACCTGGCGCAATTTCCGGCGACCACCGTATCCTTCAACTTGAGCGAGAACGCTTCGCTCGGCGCCGCCGTTTCGGCCATCGAGCATGCCGAACGCGCCGCCGGGTTGCCGAACAGCATTCGAACGACCTTCCAGGGAGCGGCGCTCGCCTTCCGCAGCAACTTGACCAACGAGCTTCTGTTGCTGGTGGCCGCCGTGCTCGTCATGTACATCGTTCTCGGCGTTCTATACGAGAGCTTCATCCATCCCATCACGATTCTATCGACGCTGCCGTCGGCCGGCATCGGCGCGCTGCTCGCCCTGATGCTGGCCGGGGACGATCTGACCATCATTGCGCTGATCGGCATCATCCTGCTCATCGGCATCGTGAAGAAGAACGCGATTCTGATGATCGACTTTGCGGTCGTGGCGCAGCGCGATGAGGGCCTTGCGCCGCGTGAGGCTATTTACAAAGCCTGCCTGCTGCGCTTTCGACCCATACTCATGACGACGGTTGCCGCGATATTCGGCGCCTTGCCGCTCATGTTCGGTACGGGCACGGGCTCCGAACTGCGCCACCCGCTCGGCGTCAGCATCGTGGGCGGCCTCTTGGTGAGCCAGGTGCTGACCTTGTTCACGACCCCGGTGATCTATCTGGCGTTCGACCGCCTGGCGTCCCGCCTGCGCCGGCCCGCGCGCGCCGCCGCGGGCGGCGCATTGGCGGCGGACGGTTCCGCGTGAACATTTCCGCTCCTTTCATTCATAGACCGGTGGCGACCATACTGCTGACGGCCGGCGTCGCGCTGTGCGGCGCCGCAGCCTTCATGCTGCTGCCCGTGGCGCCGCTGCCGCGGATCGATGTGCCGGCGATCTTCGTTTCGGCGCAGCTGCCCGGAGCCAGCCCCGAGGTCATGGCGAGCACGGTGGCCACTCCGCTGGAGCGGCATCTCGGCGCGATCGCCGACGTCGACGACATGACCTCCACGAGCGGCGTGGGCACCTCGAACGTTCAACTGACTTTCGGGGTCGACCGCGACATCGACGGCGCGGCGCGCGACGTGCAGGCGGCCATCGTCGCCGCGCATGCCGACCTGCCCAGCTCGCTGACGCGCAACCCCACCTACCGCAAGCTCAACAGCTCCTTGTTTCCGGTCATGGCCATCGCCATGACTTCGGACGTGCTCACGCAGGGCCAGATCTACGATGCAGCGGACGCCGTGATCTTGCAGCGCCTGTCCCAGCTTCCGGGCGTCGGCGGGGTGAACGTCAACGGCAGCGCGCTGCCCGCCGTGCGGGTCGAGATCAATCCGCTGTCGCTGTCCAAGTACGGCATCGGTCTGCAGGATGTCCGCGCCGCCATCTCCAATGCCAACGCCAATGCGCCCAAGGGCGCGATCGAGTCCGACCGGCTGCATTATCAGATCTACACCAATGACAATGCCCGCGAGGCGGGACCCTACCGCAATCTGATCATCGCGAACCGCAACGGCGCAACGGTACGGCTCGGCGATGTGGCCAGAGTCCTGGACATGCAGGATGGCGCGACCGAGAACATCCGCACCTATGGCCTCTACAACGGCAAACCCGCCGTGTTCGTCACGGTTTTTCAGCAGCCCGGCGCCAACGTCATTGAAATGATCGATGCCGTCAAGGCTGAACTTCCCCTCCTCAAGAGTTCGATCGACTCGAAGATCGATCTGGTGGTCACCTTCGACCGCTCCATCACGATTCGCGCCTCGCTGCGCCAGGTCGAGCAGACTCTGATATTGGCCGTGGCGTTCGTCATCCTGGTGGTGTACATCTTTCTGAACAGCTATCGCGCGGCGCTGATTCCCGCCCTGGTCGTGCCGGTGTCGTTGATCGGAACTTTCGGCGCGATGTATCTGCTCGGCTATACCCTCGACAATTTTTCCCTGATGGCGCTCACCGTGGCCACCGGCTTCGTGGTGGATGACGCCATCGTCGTCATGGAAAATACCACGCGCCATATCGAAGCGGGCATGTCGCGCATGAGCGCCGCCCTGCTGGGCGCCCGCGAAGTGGGCTTCACCGTCGTGTCCATGAGTCTGTCGTTGGTCGCGGTGTTCATTCCCTTCATGTTTGCGGGAGGCATCGTCGGGCGGATATTCCGCGAGTTCACCGTCACCTTGTCGGTATCCATCCTCATCTCTCTGGTGATTTCCCTGACGACGACGCCCATGATGTGTTCGCTGCTGCTCGAGCGCGAAAACATGCGCAAACCCTCCCGCTTCGGGCAGGCATTCGAGCGCAGTTTCGGGCGCCTGCGCCGCGGCTACGAAAGATCCCTCGACTGGGCCTTGCATCATCCGCGCGCCATGCTGCTGCTGCTGTGCGCGACCATTGGACTCAATGTTTATCTGTACATCGCGATACCCAAGGGATTTTTCCCGCAACAGGATACCGGCCAGCTGCAGGGAGGCATTCGCGGCGATGCGCAGAGCTCGTTTCAAATGATGAAGCGCAAGCTGCAGGAGGTCGCGGCCATCATCAAGGCCGATCCCGCGGTCAATACGGTGACAGGCTCGGTGGGAGGCGGCGGCTTCGGGCCCTTCGGCGGCGGCGGCGCGAACGCCAACGTCACCATCGCGCTCAAGCCGCTTGCGGTGCGCCGGATCGCCGCGGATCAGGTGATCGCCCGATTGCGGCCGAAGTTGAACAAAGTCACGGGGGTTGCGACCTTTCTGCAGGCCGTACAGGACATCGGCGGCGGCGGCGGACGATCGGCCAACTCGCAGTACCAATGGACGCTGCTCGGCGACGACTTGACGGAGTTGCGTAGCTGGTCGCAGAAGCTTCGGACGGCATTGCAGGATATGCCGGAAATCACCGATGTGGACACGGACATGCAGCCGGGCGGCCTCGAGGCCGACCTGATCGTGGACCGCGACAGCGCCTCGAAGCTCGGGCTCACGGAAGTTCAGATCGACAATGCGCTGGGTGACGCGTTCGCTCAGGCGCAGGTGTCGAATATCTACAACCCGTTCAGCCCGCAGCAGTACCACGTGGTCATGGAAGTGGCGCCCGAGTTCTGGCAGAACCCGGAAGTGCTCAAGGAATTGTACGTGAGCACCTCCGGCGCCGCCGTCACGGGGACACAGGCCACGCAGGCGGTCGCCGGCACCGTCTCGCTCAAATCGGCATCGCCCACGGCGTCAAAGGCGTCGTCGACGAGTTCATCCAGCGCCGCGGTCGCCCAGGATGCGGCACGCAATCTGGCCGCGAATTCTCTGGCGAACGCCGGCCGCGGCAATACATCCACCGGCACCGCCGTCAGCGTCGCCCAGGAAACCGTCGTGCCGTTTGCGGCGTTCAGCCACTTCACCACCGGCACGACGCCGGTGAGCGTGAATCACACCGGCACCTCAGTGTCGACGGCCATCGCATTCAATTTACCGGTGGGAGAATCGCTGGATGTCGCGCTCGCCGCGATCAACCGCAAGATGAACGACATCCACGTGCCCATCAGCATTCGCGGCGGAACCTATGGAACAGCCCGCCTGTTTCAACAGAGCAACAGCAATACGCCGCTGATGCTGGTGGCCGCGCTGATCGCGATCTACGTGGTGCTGGGCGTGCTGTATGAAAGCTACAGCCAACCGCTGACCATTCTCTCCACGCTGCCGTCCGCCGGGGTGGGCGCGCTGCTGGCGCTGATGGCCACCGGCACTGAATTCAGTCTCATCGCCTTCTTGGGTATCCTGCTGCTGATCGGCATCGTCAAGAAGAACGCCATCATGATGGTGGATTTTGCGCTCGAGGCCGAGCGCACTCTGGGGATGGACCCGCGGGCCGCCATCGCGCACGCCTGCAGCCTGCGCTTTCGGCCCATCATGATGACCACCTGTGCCGCCATTGCGGGCGCACTGCCCCTGGCCATCGCGTACGGCGACGGCACCGAGATGCGGCGGCCCTTAGGGATCGCGATAGTCGGCGGCCTGGTGGTCAGCCAGCTCCTCACGCTCTATACGACGCCGGTGGTCTACCTGTACATCCATCGCTACTGGAAGCATTTGAGACAAGGCAAGTACAACCCGCCGCCGGCGTCCGCCCACCCGGATCGGGGCGGTCAGGGATTCGACCCCGTGGGAGCCGGCATCTGATGCGGCTCCGCCACTGCAGCTGGGGTCTGCGGTTCACCCGATGGTTGAGCGTGGCCGCAGGGCTCAGCCTCGCCGCCGCGTGCGCGGTCGGTCCCGATTACCATCGCCCGAAGCTCGACGTCGCCCCCGATTACAAGGAAGCCGGAGATTGGAAACCCAGCGAGCCCAACGACGCGCTCAGCAGAGGGCCCTGGTGGGAAATATTCAAAGATGATGCATTGAACCAGCTGGAAGTTCGCATCGACATTTCGAACGAGAACGTCAAGGCCGCCGCGGCTGCCTACGATCAGGCGCGGGCGCTGGTGGCGCAGGCGCGCGCGGGCTTTTGGCCCACCGTCGGCGTCAGCGCCGGGCAGCAGCGTGGGGCGGTCGGCACCGCACCCGCGCATACCACCACCAGCGCGGGAATTTCCGGAAATTGGGCCTTGGATATCTGGGGTCAGATCCGCCGCACGGTCGAGGGTGACCGGGCGTCGGCGCAAGCCAGCGCGGCGGCGCTGGCCGCGGCGCGTCTGTCGGCCCAGGCGATACTTGCGACCGATTATTTCGAGTTGCGCGCGCAGGATCAATTGCAGAAGCTGCTGGACGACACCGTGGTGGCCGAGCAGCTCTCCCTGAAGATCGCGGAGAGCCGCTACCGCTTCGGAGTGGCGGCCAGAGCCGATGTCGTGAGCGCCGAGGCGCAACTGCTGTCGAGCCAGGCGCAGCAGGTGAACGCCAAGATTCAACGTGCCGTGCTCGAACATGCCATCGCCGTACTCACGGGCCAGCAGCCGGCATCGTTCTCCGTGAGCCCCTCCCCCATGCGAGCCGATGTGCCCACCGTGCCCGCGGGCATTCCCTCCACGCTGCTCGAACGCCGGCCCGACGTGGCGGAAGCGGAACGCAGAGTCGCGGCGGCCAATGCGCAGATCGGCGTGGCGAAGTCGGCGTTCTTTCCGAGTCTCACCTTGTCCGGGTCGGACGATTACACGGGCCGTACCTGGTCGCG
>WNFQ01006117.1_pt1 | contig 17194 bp, 11 predicted proteins | sample 5400171 | NCBI WGS metagenome assembly WNFQ01 (sample SAMN13153356, study PRJNA577476) | soil metagenome | isolation source: 20 cm soil under Madrone tree | place: USA:California | collected 2016-06-14 | reverse complement strand
TCCGCAGCGAGGATCCGGCGGATCTCGTCCGCGACGTCGGGATCTTCGCGCTCGAGGAGCTGCGATCCGTGCCCGATGACCGTCACGTGGCTCCCGAAGCGGCGGTATGCCTGCGCGAACTCGAGACCGACGTAGCCGCCGCCGAGGACGACGAGGTGCTCGGGCACGCGGTCGAGCTCGAGGAGCTCGATGTTGGTCAACGGGCGGGAATCCGCCAGGCCCGGGATTGACGGTATCGTGGCGTGCGTGCCGAGGTTCAGGAACACCCGCTCGCCCGCGAGGACACGCGTCCCGCCGCCGTTCAACCGTACCTCGATGGTCTTCGGGCCGACGAAGCGTCCGGTCCCCATGATCAATTCGGCGCCGCTCGCCTCATAGCGCTCGAGATGCGCCGCGACCTCCGATCTCGTTCTTGCTCGGGAGGCAGTTGATGTTCGGACACGAGCCCCCGATCCAGCGTCGCTCGACGACGGCGGTGCGATGCCCCGTGCTCGCCATGTCCCAGGCGAGGAGCTTTCCGCCCACTCCGCTTCCGAGGATGAGAATCTCGTATCGTTCGGTTGCCATTGGTCGTTCTCCTTCCGGACGCGTCAGGCCGCGACCGTGTCGCTCGGGTGCGCGTGACCGCCGGATGCGTGACCTCCCAGGTCTCTCGTTCCCCCGGCTGCGAGTGCGCGGACGGCATCTTGCTTCAGCAAGTAGACCGACACGGCAAGGAGAACCACGTCCTTCATCAGGAACGGGACGTTGCCCGTCATTGCGGGAAATCCGCCGGCCGACGCAGCCCAGCCGTTCGGCATGAACGGAATGATCGTGCTCGTGCCGATGAACGCCAGGCAGGAGCCCGCCGCTCCGAGCGCTCCCAGGGTCTTGTTCCAGAAGCCGAGGAAGATGAGCGCGCCGAACGACCACTCCGACGCTCCGAGGAACCAACTCGCACCCCGGACGCCGAATACCGGGTACATCCAGGAGATGAGCGGCCCGTTGCTGATGAACGGAACCAGGGTCTGCGCCTCGTAGTCGAACCACTTCTGGTACCCGAAGAAAAGAAAAAGGATCACCATCGATGCGCGCACCAGATGGTAATCGAGGTCCCCCTCGAGGAGACCTGTTTTTCGTAGCGACGCGCTAATGGATCTCATCGTGAATCTCCTCCTGGTCCCGGGGGTGCAACCGGCGAGCCAGCGGAAATACCCGAGATATCAGGACGCCGACGCTCGGCGACGGACAAGCCCGCCGACGAGTCGGCGGCGCGTGCCGACTCGTCGGCACCGGCCGCGCTGCGGATGGGCGCACTCGCCGCCCCGCGTGCTTCACGCAACCTCCCGCGAGCCGTCGCGCTACTCGCGTTCGTGATCGCGGCGCGCTAGGAAAACGGCCAGTCCTACTGTCGGCCGCTCAGGCGCGCGGCCTCGCGGCGAGAGTCACGGCGGAGGTCTTCGACGCGCACGCCAGCAGAAGAGAGACGATCGGGACCGATCCGATCGCCGATACGCGCCGAATCGGCCCGCGCCCGCGTAACGGACCTCTCCACGGCGGTCCTCGAGGTGCTGTGGGACGACGGTGAGCTCGTGCTCTCGCGAGCCGTGAGAGGCGAACGGCTGCCGCCGCTCCTGACGATGGCTCCCGTGTCGTCCGCGCCCGCGCCAGACACTGTCGCACGACTGGAGCACGCCTACGCTCTGCGCAACGAGCTCGATCCCGCCTGGGCAGCCCGCCCTTTGGCTCTCTTGCGTCACGACGGCCGCCCCACACTGTTGATCGAGGACGCGGGCGGCGAGGTGCTCGCCGGCCTCGTCGGTCGGGCGTGGGACGTGGGACCGTTCCTACGGGTCGCCATCGGTCTCGCCGCCGTGCTTCGGCGGCTCCACGCGCGGGGCTTGGTGCACAAAGCGATCCGGCCGGCGAACCTCCTCGTGAACGTCGCGACCGGCCAGGTGTGGCTCACGGGGTTCGGTGTCGCGTCCCGATTGCCGCGCGAGCCACAGCCTGCCGAGCCGACCGAGGTGGTCGCCGGTTCACTCGCTTACGTAGCTCCGGAGCAAACGGGCCGGATGAACCGCTCGGTCGATCAGAGGAGCGATCTCTACTCGCTTGGGGTTACGCTGTACGAGATGCTCACCGGCGCGCTTCCGTTCACCGCCTCCGACCCGATGGAGTGGGTCCACTCTCACGTTGCAAGACAGCCGCCGCCGCCAGCCGAACGCCGAAAGGATGTTCCGTCTGCGATCTCGGCAATCATCATGAAGCTGCTCGCCAAGACCGCTGAGGAACGTTACCAGACTGCGGCTGGCGTGGAGCACGATCTGCAGCGCTGCCTGGCTGCGTGGGACAATGACCGCTGGATCGGTGAATTCCCTTTGGGCCAGAACGACACGCCCGATCGACTACTGATACCAGAGAGATTGTATGGCCGAGCATCCGAAATCGAGACCCTGCTCGCATCGTTCGAACGCGTCGTAGCGAATGGGACACCCGAACTGGTGCTCGTTTCGGGATACTCTGGGATCGGCAAGTCGTCGCTTGTCAACGAACTCCATACGTCGCTTGTCCCGTCGGGCGGCCTGTTCGCCTCCGGCAAGTTCGATCAGTACAAGCGCGACGTTCCCTATCCCACGCTGGCGCAAGCGTTTCAGAGCCTCGTCCGTCGTCTTCTGGGTAAGTCCGAAGCGGAGTTGCGGATCTGGCGCGACGCCCTCCGTGAGGCGCTGGGTCCGAACGGACTGCTGATTGTAGACCTCGTCCCTGAACTGCAGCACATAATAGGAGAACAGCCACCGGTCCCTGTTCTTCCACCACAGGACGCGCAGCGCCGGTTCCAGCTCGTCTTCCGGCGATTCCTCGGCGTATTCGCGCGACCGGAGCATCCACTCGTCCTATTCCTCGACGATTTGCAGTGGCTTGATCCGGCAACGCTCGACGTGATCGAGGATCTTCTCACCCAATCAGATGTGCAACACCTGATGTTGATAGGCGCGTACCGCGACAATGAAGTTACCTCTTCCCATCCGCTAATGCGTACGCTCGACACAATCCGTACAGCTGGGGCGATCGTGCACGAACTCGCCCTCGCAACGCTGACTTGCGAAGATCTGGCACGGTTACTCACGGACTCTCTACACTGCGAGCCGGAGCGTGCGACCGCGCTGGCACACCTCCTTCATGAGAAGACGGAATGCAATCCATTCTTCGCTATTCAGTTCGTTTCTACACTTGCCGAGGAGGGTTTACTCGCATTCGACCACGGGGAACGTCGATGGTCCTGGGACCTGAACCGCATCCGCGCCCACAATTATACCGACAACGTGGTGCACTTCTTGATCGCCAAGTTGAACCGCTTACCTGCCGAAACCCAGAACGCGTTGCAGCTGCTTGCGTGCATAGGCGACCACGCGGATCTCACCCTCTTACGGATCGCTTCTCAGAGCTCCGACAATGAACTGCACGGCCACCTTTGGGAAGCCATCCGCGCGGGTCTGATCTTCCACTCGGCAGATTCCTACAGATTCCTGCACGACCGTGTCCGGGAAGCCGCCTATTCATTGATCCCGGAGGCGTCACGTGCGGAAGCCCATCTCCGAATTGGAAGGTTGCTCGCCGCGCAGACGCCTCCTGAGAAGCGGGAGGAGAGGATCTTCGAGATCGTCAATCAGCTCAACCGCGGCGCGGCCTTGATCACCTCACGAGACGAACGTGAGCAATTGGCCGACCTGAACCTGATCGCGGGCAAACGCGCCAAGGCCTCCACCGCCTACAGCTCAGCGCTCAAGTATTTCAGCGATGGTGCAGCACTATTGGTGGACCACACTTGGGAACGCCGGCACGAGCTCATCTTCGCGCTCGAGCTTCACCGGGCCGAATGCGAGTTTCTGACCGGCCAGTCGGCGGCAGCGGAACAGCGCTTGACCGAGCTTGCATCCCGCGCCGCTGACATCCTGGAATTGGCGACCGTCACGTGCCTACAGGTCGACCTGTACACCAGCCTCGTCCAGAACGATCGAGCGGTTGCAGTCTGTCTCGACTATCTGCGCCGTGTGGGCATCGAATGGTCGCCGCATCCGGCCAAAGAGGACGCGGCAGCGGAATACGCGCGGATCTGGTCACAACTCGGAACCCGTGAGATCGAGGAGCTCATCGACCTGCCCTTGATGAGCGATGCGGCGTCCCTTGCGACGCTGGACGTGCTCACGAAGGTATTGCCGCCGGCGTTGTTTACGGATGCGAACCTTCTGTCCCTGGCCATTTGCAGGGCGGTCAATCTCAGCCTCGAGCGGGGCAACAGCGACGGTTCGTGTGTTGCCTATGGGTGGCTCGGTCAGATAGCCGGACCGCACTTCGGCAATTACAAGGGCGGATTTCGCTTCGGTCTCCTTGGCTATGAACTGGTCGACAAACGCGGCTTGATGCGCTTCCAGGCGAGGACCTGCATGGTCCTCGGCAGTCATGTGATGCCCTGGGCAAAACACGTCCGGGCTGGCCGTGATCTGATACGTCGCACGTTCGAGGTCGCGAACAGGGTCGGCGATCTCTGCTTTGCAGCCTACAGCTTCATCAATCTGAACACGAACCTGTTGGCCGCCGGCGATCCGCTGCCCGACGTGCAGCGCGAAGCCGAAAAGGGCCTCGAGTTTGCGCAGAAGATCCGATTTGGTTTCCCCATCGACGTCATCACTGTTCAGCTCCAGCTGATCCGCACCCTCCGCGGTGCGACGTCGGAATTCGGCTGCTTTGGCGATGAACAGTTCGAGGAGCTTCACTTCGAGCACACCTTCGGCTTCGAGTCGGCGTTCGCCCAACCCGAGTGCTATTACTGGGTCCGAAAGCTGCAAGCTCGCTTCTTGGCCGGGGACTACGCTTCCGCCGTGGATGCTTCACTGCGTGCACAACGCTTGCTCTGGTCCGCTCCATCGAATTTCGAAACTGTCGAGTTGCACTACTATGGTGCGCTTTCCCTCGCGGCGGCTTGGGACTCGTCATCTGCCGGCCATCGGCAGGAGGTGCTCGACGCTCTTGCCGCTCATCACCGGCAGCTCGCAGTCTGGGCGGAGAATTGCCCGGAGAATTTCGAAAACCGCGCCGCGTTGGTTGGTGCCGAGATTGCCCGCATCGAAGGCCGCGATCTGGACGCGATGCATCTGTACGAACACGCCGTTCACTCGGCCCGCACCAACGCCTTCGTCCACAACGAGGGAATCGCCAGCGAACTCGCCGCGCGCTTCCACCGGGCGCGTGGCTTCGAGCAAATCGCGGATCTGTACCTGCGGAATGCTCGAGACTGCTACCGGCGTTGGGGCGCAGAGGGCAAGGTACGGCAACTCGAGGAGCTGCATGCGCCTCTTCGCGAGCAGCCGATGTTTCCGAACGCGGCGGCTATCGCCGCGCCCATCGACCGCCTGGACCTGGCGGCAGCGGTTCGAGCATCCCAGGCCGTTTCCGGCGAGATCGTCCTCGAGAAGGTGATCGAGACGCTTCTGGTGCTCGCCCTACAACAGGCAGGTGCGGAGCGCGGCCTGCTGATCCTCTCGCGAGGAGACGAGCTCCGCATCGAAGCGGAGGCGACGACGGTCGCGAGCCGGGTCACGGTTCGCCGCCGTGACGACGATGCGACGGCGACCGACCTGCCAGCATCCATTCTGCGCTACGTCGCACGAACGCGGCAGAGCGTGATCGTCGATGACGCCTGGGCGGAGAATCCGTACCTCTCCGATCCATATCTCCAACAGCGACATGCGCGATCGATCCTCTGCCTGCCGCTGGTGAAGCAGGCCGCGCTCGTCGGCGTGCTCTATCTCGAGAACACTCTGGCACCGGGAATTTTCACGCCGGCTCGGATCGAGTTGTCGACGCTCCTTGCCTCGCAGGCGGCGCTGTCGCTGGAAAATGCCAGCCTCTATTCCGACCTGAAGCAGGCGGAACGGAACGTTCGACTCACCGTCGACAGCATTCCCGGACTGATCTGGAGCGCGCGCGCCGACGGCGGCCTCGATTTCGTGAATCAGCGAGCGATCGATTTCGCCGGTGGCAGCGGGTGGGTGGACGCGGAAGGATGGGGTTGGCTCTCCTCGGCGCATCCGGACGACGTTCGGGTCGTCCTCGAAAAATGGAAGGCGCATCTCGCGTCCGGGGAACCCTACGACTTCGAGGTACGCTTGCGCGGGGCGGACGGCGGGTATCGTTCGTTCATGACGCGCGCCGCCCCGCTGCGCGACGAGACGGGCGCGATCGTGCGCTGGTACGGGACGAGCGTTGACATCCAGGACCGGAAGGAGGCGGAGCAAGCGCTGGCGCGGAAGGAGAAGGAGGTTCGCGATCTCATTGATTCCGTTCCGCAGCACATCATCATGCTCGACGCGAATGGCCGGCGGCTCTACGCGAATCGGGCCGCGCTCGAGTATTTCGGCTGCACCGTCGAAGAGTTTTGCGCTCCCGATTTCCTCAGGGCGGTGTGCCATCCCGACCACTTCGACGAGCTTCGAAGCAAGCGCGAGCAGGTTTCGCGCGGCGAGCCTTTCGACCTCGAGACCCGGATGCGCGCGAGCGATGGGACCTACCGTTGGTTCGTGTTTCGTTACCGACCGTTTCGCGACGAGGATGGGCGAATTGCGCGGTGGTACGTCACGACGATCGACGTCGAGGATCGGAAACGGACGGAGGAGCGGCTGCAGACGGAAAACCTGGTGCTCCGCGAAGAGATCGAGCGCCTCTCGATGTTCGAGGAGATCGTCGGGACGTCGCCGCGATTGCGAGCGGTCCTCACCAACGTTTCGCGCGTCGCACCGACCGACTCGACCGTTCTCGTCACCGGGGAGACGGGAACCGGGAAGGAGCTCGTCGCTCGTGCGATTCACAAACGATCGCGCCGATCCTCGCGCGCCTTCGTGAGCGTCAATTGCGCCGCCATCCCGCCCACGTTGATCGCCTCGGAGCTGTTCGGGCACGAGAAGGGGGCCTTCACCGGAGCGCTGACCCGGCGCATCGGGCGGTTCGAGCTCGCCGACGGCGGCACTATCTTCCTCGACGAGATCGGGGATCTTCCGCCCGACACGCAGCTCGCCCTGCTACGCGTCCTGCAAGAACGGGAGTTCGAGCGCCTCGGCTCGACCCGCCCGATGAAGGTGGACGTCCGCGTGATCGCCGCCACCAACCGGGATCTGAAAGCCGCCGTGGCGAGCAGCACCTTTCGGGCCGATCTCTTCTATCGGTTGAACGTGTTTCCCATCGAGGTCCCTCCGCTCCGGGAACGGACGGTCGACATCCCCCTCCTCGTCGCCTACTTCGTGGATCGGTACGCCAGCAACGCCGGCAAGACGATTCGCCACGTCGACAAGCGCTCGGTCGATCTCATCCAGTCGTACCCGTGGCCCGGCAACGTACGGGAGCTGCAGAACGTGATCGAGCGAGCGGTCATCGTATGCGCGACCGACACGCTCGTCGTCGACGAGAACTGGTTGCCGCGGGAGATCCACGCGACGTCGCTGTCGAGCCTGCCGCTCGACGACGTCTTGATCGCGCGCGAGCGTCAGATGATCGAGGCGGCGCTTGCTGAGAGCAAAGGGAAGGTGTCCGGGCCGTCGGGTGCGGCGGCAAAGCTCGGCATCCCGGCCTCGACTCTGGAATCGAAGATCCGCACGCTGAGGATTCGAAAGGGTCAGTTCAAGCGCCGCTGATCTCTCGCGGCCGCATAGCCGGCCAACAGGGCTCGCATGTGAGCACCAAGAACGACGAGGACGCCGTTCCGGGATCGGCCGCCCCGCAGAACGCCGCGCGCAGCCTCGCCGCCCACGAGCGTGCCGAGCAGCCGAGCGCAGCGTACCTCGCGGAAGCGCAGCGGCTCAGCCATACGGGAAGCTTCGGCTGGAAACCGTCCACGGGCGAGATCATCTGGTCGGACGAGACCTTTCGAATCTTCCAGTACGACCACGCAATCAACCCGACCGTCCAGCACGTCCTCGATCGGGTTCATCCACAAGACGTCGCTCTGGTGCGGGAGACGATCGACCGCGCCGCGCAGGCGGGAAAAGACTTCGACTTCGAACATCGGCTGCTGATGCCGGATGGCTCCGTGCGCCACGTCCACGTCGTGGCTCGCGCCTTCAGCGATGGATCGGGCTGCCTCGAGTTCGCCGGCGCGGTGATGGACGTGACCGAGCATCACCAAGCGACGGCCGCCCTGGAAAGGGCGCTCAGCGAGGTCAAGAAGTCGGAGCGACAGCTCCAGCTCGTAATCGACACCCTCCCGACGATGGTCTGGGGCGCACAGCCCGACGGGGAGATCGATCTCTGCAATCGACCGTTGCTCGAGTACGTCGGTGAAACGCTGGAACAGCTTCGCCGGGGCTACTCCCATCTGCTGCACCCGGAAGATGTGACCGACGTCATGGACAAGTGGGGCGCGGCCCTGGCGACGGGGAAGCCGCTCGAGTCCGCACACCGGGTGCGCGGCGCGGATGGTGTGTACCGGTGGATGCTGGTGCGCGCCGCGCCACTGCACGACGAGCAGGGGAACATCGTCAGATGGTACGGAGCGAGCACCGACATCGAAGGCCGCAAGCGCGCGGAGGACGAGGTCTCGCGGCAAGAACGCGAGCTGCGAGAGATCCTCGATCTGGTTCCGCATCACATCGCGGTCGCCGCATCCGACGGGTCGCTCGTCTACGGCAACCACTTCATGCTCGATTACTACGGGCTGACGAACCAAGACTTCCAGGATTCGGAGACCGCGGAACTGGCCCGGCGTTTCACGCATCCGGACGACATCGAGCCCTTCTTGGCGGCGTGGCGAGACGGATCTGCCGGCACCGCGCCCTGGGAGACCGAAGTGCGATTCTGGAGACGGGACGGCCACTATCGCTGGTTCCTCATTCGCGGCACCCCCCTTCGCGACGATGGCGGACGCACCGTCCGCTGGTACATCACCGGGACCGACATCGACGATCGGAAGAAGGCCGAGGAGAAGGTCCGGCAGGACGAACGGGAGCTTCGCTTGGTCGTCGACATCGTTCCCCAGTATCTGATCGTGCTCGCGGACGGGCGAGTCGTGTATGCGAACCGGGCCTCCCTCGAGTTCACCGGACTGAGCCTCGAGGAGGCCTCCACGCATCCGGACGTGTGGCAGGCGGTCGTCCACCCGGACGACTGCGGGCCTCCCTCGGTCAGCTCGCCGAAGGGATCGGGACCGAGGTCGAGATACGACTGCGGCGACACGACGGACAGTATCGATGGGTCTTCATACGCAACGCGCCCCTCCGCGATGACCAAGGACGCATCGTTCGCTCGTACGCGTCAGGGATCGACATCGACGATCGGAAGCGCGCCGAAGAGCGCGTCCACCAGGAGAACGTCGCGCTGCGCGAGGAGCTGAACAACGCGTCGATGTTCGAGGAGATCGTCGGGACGTCGAAGCCGCTCCGCGCGGTGCTTGCCGACGTGTCACAGGTGGCACCGACCGACTCGACGGTTTTGATCACGGGAGAGACCGGAACCGGGAAGGAGCTCGTCGCCCGTGCCATTCACAAGCGGTCGAGCCGGTCGTCACGCACGTTCGTGAGCGTGAATTGCGCCGCCATCCCGCCCGCGTTGATCGCCTCGGAGCTGTTCGGCCACGAGAAAGGGGCGTTCACGGGCGCGCTCAGCCGGCGCGTCGGCCGGTTCGAGCTCGCCGACGGCGGCACGATCTTCCTCGACGAGATCGGCGACCTCCCACTCGAGACGCAGCTTGCCCTGCTGCGGGTTCTCCAGGAACGCGAATTCGAGCGCGTCGGCTCCACCCATTCGATCAAGATCGACGTCCGAGTGATTGCCGCCACGAACCGAGACTTGAAAGCCGCGATGGCGAGCGGCGCGTTTCGAGAGGATCTCTTCTATCGCCTGAGCGTGTTCCCGATCGAAATGCCTCCGCTCCGGAAACGGACGACCGACATCCCGCTGTTGGTAGCGTACTTTGTGGATCGGTACGCGAGCAAAGCCGGCAAGACGATCCGCCGCGTCGACAAGCGCACGCTCGATCTCGTCCAGTCGTACCGCTGGCCCGGCAACGTGCGGGAGCTGCAAAACGTGGTCGAGCGAGCCGTCATCGTGTGCGACACCGACACGCTCGTCATCGACCAGAACTGGCTGTCTCGGGAGACCCTCGCGACACCGGCTGCCCTGCCGCTCGGCGACGCCTTGGTCGCGCGCGAGCGTCAGATGATCGAAGTCGCGCTTGCGGAAACCAAGGGGAAGGTCTCCGGGCCATCGGGGGCGGCGGCGAAGCTCAGCATCCCGCCGTCGACCCTGGAGTCGAAGATCCGCACCCTCAAAATTCGGAAGGATCACTACAAGGAGTCCTGATCCACGGCACCCGGCGCTTCGGGTCCCGCGTCGCGAAGATTCGCGAATTCGCGAAGAGTCGCGACATCTCGCCACCGGCGACCGACATGATTTCAGCACCTTAAGGATGGCGTACCCGTTGCTTCAACACCGGAGTGAATGGATCCGCTACCCGAATGCTGAGGATTCAAAGGATGGACGGGGATGGGGGCGTTCGCTTCATGCTGAGTGGCCGCCTCGAAGCCGAGTATCTCCCGGAGCTCCGGCGCCTGATCGAGGGTGAGGAACGACGGCGGCCGCTCACGTTGGACCTCGGCGAGGTCAAGCTCGTCGATCGTGAAGCCGTACGCTTCCTGGCCGAGTGCGAACCGGCGGACGCGATGCTGGAAAACTGCCCTGAATACGTCCGCGAGTGGATCGCCAGAGAGCGCCGCCCAAGCCGGAGCCCGCGACGGAAGACCCGCACTCGGCATCCAAAACGGTGACGAAGACCGTGTGAGAGGAGAGCAAGGATGCAATCACGGAACATCGTCGGCGATAGCGCGGCGCTGCGACACGTCCTCCACGAGGTCGAGGTCGTGGCACCGACGGACGCAACGGTTCTCCTTCTGGGCGAGACCGGAACGGGAAAGGAACTGGTTGCCGGCGCCATCCACGAAGCGAGCGGGCGCAGCGGTCGCCCGTTCGTCAAGGTGAACTGCGCCGCCATCCCCTCTGGCCTGCTCGAGAGCGAGCTGTTCGGCCACGAGCGGGGGGCGTTCACCGGCGCCATCGCGCAGCGGATCGGGAGGTTCGAGCTCGCAGACGGCGGCACGCTCTTCCTGGACGAGGTGGGCGAGATCCCCCTCGAGCTCCAACCGAAGCTCCTGCGCGTCCTCCAGGAGCACGCGTTCGAGCGCCTCGGCAGCACGCGGACCGTCGAGGTCGACGTCCGTCTGATCGCCGCCACGAATCGTGACCTTGCCGACATGGTCGGAACGCGCTGCTTTCGTGACGACCTGTACTACCGCCTGAACGTGTTCCCGATCGCGATCCCGCCCCTCCGTGATCGCCCGCAAGACATCGACGCCCTCGTCGATCACTTCGTCGGCGAATTTGCCCGCCGCATGAATCGCCGCATCGATGTCATCCCGACCGAGACGCGAGAGGCGCTTCGTCGCCATCCGTGGCCGGGCAACGTGCGCGAGCTGCAGAACGTGATCCAACGCGCCGTGATTCTGTCGCGAAGTGGCCGCCTCACGCTGCCCCCGCTTCGGGTCGAGTTCCGGCTTCGACCGGTCGACCACGAAGTCGACACGCTCGAACGCATGAACCGGGCGGCGATTGCGCGCGTCCTGGAAGAGACGAGCTGGGTGATCGGAGGTCCGCGCGGAGCCGCGGCGCGGCTCGGCCTCAAGCGAACGACGTTGCAGTCGATGATGAAGCGATTCGGACTGTCGCTTCCCCGTGATGGCGCGAAGTCCTATCTCGGCTCGAGGACTCCGGGACCCGAACGAGCGCACGAGAGCTGGGCGGTAGGCTGAGAAAGATACGGTTCAGTCTCTCGTGAGAACGCCAACGTTTTCAGTCGAGGTGATCACGTTGCCGGTGAGCGATGTCGAGCGAGCGCTGCGGTTCTATGTTCGATCAGATCGGCTTTACGCTCGACGTCGACTATTCACCAAACGAAGCGTTCCGCGTCGTGCAGCTCACTCCGCCGGGCTCTAGCTGCTCGATCCAGATCGGTCACGGACTCACCGGCGCGCCGGTTGGATCACTTCGGACCCCGATGGCAACAGCTGGGTGCTCCAGGAACGCGGCTACCGCAAGGTGTGATCGTATTCAGCGCCATTGACCACAGAGCGAAAGGATTTTCCATGGCCACGGTTACGTTCCGAAAGGTGGATGTCGACGGCATCAAGGTTTTCTATCGCGAGGCTGGGCCGAAGGACGCGCCAACGATCCTACTGTTGCACGGCTTTCCTACCGCCGGACACATGTTCCGCGATCTCATCCCGCAACTCGCGGACCGGTTTCGCCTTGTCGCTCCCGACCTGCCGGGGTTTGGGCAGTCGGACATGCCGGTGCGCAGCGCCTTCACCTACACGTTCGAGAATATCGCGAACGTCATCGATCGCTTCACAGAGCTGCTCGGCCTTCATCGCTACGCGATGTACGTCTTTGACTATGGCGCACCCATCGGCTTCCGCCTCGCCGCTCGGCATCCGGATCACGTCACCGCAATCATCTCCCAGAACGGTAACGCCTATGAGGACGGGTTGAGCGACGGCTGGAACCCCATTCGGGCCTATTGGCAAGAGCCGTCGCCGGTCAACCGAGAGGCGCTCCGCAGCTTCCTCGCTCCCGAGACGACGCGCTGGCAGTACACGCACGGTGTCCCCGACGTAACCGCAGTTTCTCCCGACGGCTATTCGCTCGACAACTTCTATTTGGCGCGCCGCGGCGCCGACGACATCCAGTTGGACCTGTTCGGCGACTACAAGAGCAACGTCGCGCTCTACCCGACGTTTCAACATTACTTCCGGACGCACAAGCCGCTCTTCCTGGCGGTGTGGGGAAAGAACGATCCCTTCTTCCTGCCGCGCGGTGCGGAAGCGTTCAGCCGCGACATTCCCGGTGCGACAATCCATTTCTTCGACACGGGCCACTTCGCGCTAGAGACCCATGCGAAGGAGATCGCGGCAACGATCCGCGACTTCTTCGCGCGCTGAATCTACGATCGTCTAGAGGTCGGCCAACGCAGCGAGCGCGAGCAACTGGAGCGACGATGGGACTTTCATGGCAGCAGGGGCCCTTGGGGCGCAATCCAAATGGAAGGTTTCTCACCGCAAGCCCAATGCCCGAGCGGCTGCTTTTCGCGGAGCCACTACGCCGCCGAATGAGCGTCGAACTCGGTGGGAGCATCGTCGCCCGAAGCGACGACGCCGTGCTCCTATTCGAACCGGGTCGCTACCCGGTCGCGTACTTCCCGCTCGGTGACGTCGCCGACGGCGTCCTACAGGCCACGGACCACCAGACCAAGCACCTAGACCTCGGCGAAACGAAATGGTTCGACGTAGTTGGCGGCCAGGGCCACGTTGCGCGCCGCGGCGCTTGGCAGCACGTCGACCCGCCCCCGCAAGGCGCGGCATTCCGCGACTTCGTCGCGTTCGCATGGCGGGCGATGGACGCCTTCTATGAGGAGGACGAGCGCATTCTCGGCCCCGCCGCCGACCCCTATCATCGGATCGACATCCGACGCAGCTCCCGGCACCTCGTCGTGCGGAAGGGCAATCAACTCGTCGCGGACACCCATGCCCCTCTCGTGCTCTACGAGTCCGGTTTCGCTCCGCGCTGGTATGTTCCCGGCGCCGATGTGGTCTCGGAGGCTCTGCACCCGGTCGAGGGCCAGACCTTCTGCCCGTACAAGGGTCTGGCGTCCTACTACGACGTCGGCGACGCGCAAAAAGCCGCCTGGTCGTATCGAGCTCCCTTCGAAGCGATGGCTCGCATCGGCGACCTGGTCTCCTTCGAACCCGATAAGGTGGAGATCACGATCGACGGTCAGAAGCTGGAGCCTGTCCCCGGCCAAACAGTCATCGCGCACGGTCCAGACCGCAACCTCAGCGTGGACGAAGTCGGGGGCATCCGGCTCTCGGAGAATGAGTCTCCGGCGCGCGTGCGGGAATGAGTTCGCCGTCGTCGCACACCGACCGAATCCAGCCCAGAGCCCATGTCGTGGGCACCTTGCTGTCGGTGAACATCGGCACGCCGAAGGACGTGTCGTGGCGAGGGAAGACGGTGTTCACCGGCGTGTTCAAGCACGCCGTCACCGGCCCTCGCCAGGTACGCAGGCTCAACATCGACGGCGACGGTCAAGGCGATCTGGCTGGGCATGGCGGTGAGCAGCGCGCCGTATTCGTCTACCAGATCGACTCCTATCGGTACTGGGAACGTACACTCGAACGAAGCGACTTCGTCTACGGACAGTTCGGCGAGAACTTCACAGTGGAGAGATTGGGCGACGATGAGGTTTGCATCGGCGACCGGTACCAGATCGGGAGCGCGGTCTTCGAGGTCACCCAACCCCGGGTGACCTGTTATCGCGTCGGGATTCGAATGAACGACCCACGCATTCCCGCTTTGCTCGTTTCACACCGCCGCCCGGGCTTCTACTTTCGCGTGCTCGAAGAGGGCGAGGTGAAAGCGGGAGACGAGATCGTCAAGCTGGCCGCAGGTCCGGAACAGATGACCGTCGCCGAGATCGACGCGCTTCTTTACCTCCCCGGGCACCCGCACCAGCAGCTGCTCCGAGCGCTCCAAATCCCTGCCCTCAGTATGGGCTGGCAAGCTTCGTTTCGCGCCCTCCTCGAAGGAAGAGCCGCCACCGGCAACGCCGGCTTGACGTCACAGAGCCCGCCACCGTCCTGGTCCGGCTTCCGGCCGCTGATCGTCGCCGGAATCGAGCGCGAGAGCGACTCGATTGTCTCCATCCGCCTCGAAGGCCCCGACGGCGCCCCGCTACCCGCCGCGCGTCCGGGTCAGTACCTCACGCTCCGTATCCAGCCCGACGACGAGCACAGGTCGATCCTCCGCAATTACTCCCTCTCCGGGCCACCCGGCGCCGGCTACTACCGGATCAGCGTCAAACGCGAACCCGGCGGCTCAGCCAGCGGCTATCTGCACGCCCGCCTAAAGGTCGGCGACCAGGTCGATATCGCCGCCCCTCGCGGCACCTTCATCCTCGACCCGACCCGCGCGCCGGTGCTTCTCATCAGCGCCGGCATCGGCGCCACCCCACTGCTCGCCATGCTTCACGCGCTCGCGGACGAGCATTCCGAGCGCGAGGTCTGGTGGCTGCACGGCGCACGCAGCAGCCGCGACCACTCCTTCGCCGCCGAGGCTCGCGCCCTCCTCGCTTCGCTCCCACACGCACGGACGCACGTCTGCTATAGCCGTCCCGCCCCCGACGACATTCAAGGCCGCGACTTCGACGGCGCCGGCCGTCTCTCCGCCGCGCTGCTCGCCGATCTCGAGCCGCCCCGCGACGCCGAGGCATACCTCTGCGGGCCGACACCCTTCATGGAGGAGATCAGCGCCGGTTTGGTCGCCATAGGCCTCGACGCCTCCCGCATCCACACCGAGCCCTTCGGGCCCATGCCGGGTCAGACGCCCGGCATCGCGTCGATGCCCGTGAGGACGCCCCATCCACCCGCCGGCCGACCGGGAAGCGGGCCGACAATCGAGTTCGCTCGGAGCAATCTCGTCGTCCACTGGAACGGCGACTACGCCAACCTGCTCGAGCTCGCCGAAGCCTGCGACGTACCCGTCCGCTGGTCCTGCCGCACCGGTGTCTGCCATACCTGCGAGACAGCGCTCATTTCCGGCAAAGTCGGCTACAGCCCCGACCCGGTCGAACCTCCCGCCGACGGCAGCCTACTCATCTGCTGCGCGCAGCCGCAGGACAGCCTTGTCCTCGACCTATGAGCAGAGAGCAGCCGAGCACTACGCCTTAACGTGCACGTGGCACACCGTGGGTTTCCTCGGGCTCATGCCGCGCGACGGACCCGCCGCACGATTTGGTGTCGGGAGCCGGATTCGTGACGAAGCGACAGCTTGCGCGCTGCCGGCGCGCCATCCTGCGTCTGTAGCTGCCGAAGTCCACGTCGAACATACGCAGGCTCCATACCGAGGGAGTCGCAGATGGCCATGAATGAAAAGGGGCCGGCCGCGACGTCGGACGCGAACCATTCGTCTACCTCGGCGAAGAGCTCTCGCCCTCGTGGCGTCGTGTCGGACGCCGCACGTGCGAGCGTCGCAACCGCATCTGCGAGAACTGCGACCTGCAGACGTTTCTCGGCTTGAAGTTCGGAGCCGCGGAACTGCATGTCCGTGAGTTGGACCGGCAGAATGACCGTCGCCTCGACTTCGTTGTCATCTACCATCGATTCCTCCTCGATCGGAACCAGCCGGGTCGAGTAGACGCCCACGTCGTGCGCATGGCCGATCGCTCGCCGAAGGCGGCGGTCGAGCTTCGTGCAGTCGAGGATGACCTTCTCTGAGTGCACCGCCTCGACAGCATCCAGCGGGACACGGAACTCGCCGGCATTCTCGACGTACAGCACCAGCCCATGCGGATAGACGTCGCGCACCGCGCCGAACTGCTCGCCCCCGTCGGACACGAACGTCTGATACCCCGACTTGATTGAGGCTCCCGTGATCAACCTTGGCAAGCTCATTCGATTTCCTCCAAGCACGTCGGACATCGCAACTACCATGCCGGCCGCACGCGAGCGGTGGCGAGGCATCCGACGCCCTTCGCGCCGATCCGTCGGCGCCGGTGCCGTTGTCTCGGCAAAACACAGTGCCTACGGCGCGACGCTGATTCCTCGCCTGTGTAGCGACCACCCTTCTGTCCTGCCCGATCGGGCGCGTGCGCGGCGCTGGCACGTCCAGTGCACTGGCACGTCCAGTGCAACGGTTCGCCGAGAGGAGGGACCACGATGCTCACCGCACTGGAGATATGCGCAGCGCTCACGTCGATGGTGATCATGCTGACCGCCGCGACCGTCCTCGCCGCCTTCGAGCTCGGACGCCTCGCGACGCGCGACGACGAGCAGCATCAGTTCGACGCTGCCGACGTCGCACGAATCCCAAACGATGCGCGACGCGGAAGCCCGAGGCGCGCGATGCGAGGCGCGACCGCGCTCGCTCTCATCGCTGTCCTCGGGCCGTTCGGAACAATGCCTCCGGCTCATGCGGAAGCGCCGCATGAGTGTCGGAGCCAATGCTCCATCGACTTGGATAACTGCAGGGATGGATGCGTCGAGAGCGGCGGCTTTAGCGGCTGTGAAGAAGAGTGCGGCTGGGTTTACGAATACTGCGCAAACGACTGCCGCTTAGCCCG
>WNFQ01001378.1_pt1 | contig 17194 bp, 20 predicted proteins | sample 5400171 | NCBI WGS metagenome assembly WNFQ01 (sample SAMN13153356, study PRJNA577476) | soil metagenome | isolation source: 20 cm soil under Madrone tree | place: USA:California | collected 2016-06-14 | reverse complement strand
TGGCATGAGATCTGTTCTTCACTGCCAACACTTTTGGTGACCCTAACCTCAGATTAGTAAGGCTCCCGCCACCGATGCCATTGTATCCCCATACACCAACCGACTTCCAATCATCATGTCGAGCTCTCGATCCCAGGAGGACACATACGAGGCTCAGAATGATCAACGGCTCGACGAACTTCACTCCAAGATCCGCACGCTCCGAGGAGTAAGTCGGTCAACTAACCAGCATTAGCCTCGTCCTCAGAGACACGCGGCTTCTAGGTTACCACAGACATTTATGACGATGCAGAACGCCAGAATCTAGTTCTCGATGAGACTGTGCGCTTTTACGCTTTTTTATTCTCTCTTTTACAGCTGATCTCCCTGGACTTCCATGAAAAAGACCAATACTTTCAGTTCAGTCGCGTCCGGTCTTATGTCCTCTGCTGACCGCATGACTCGGGCGGTGGCCCCGAACATGACAAAAACAATGCGAATAGTGATCGCCATTTTTGCGTTGTTGGTTGGAGCGTGGCTTTCTAGACTCGTGCTTGCTCGGCTGTTTGGCTGGTAGTTGGTTTGGCTGGTTTGGTTGGTTTAGTGAGTGAGGCCAAGGCTCGTCGTTCATATGAGAATAGATCGCTGACGAGAGTTGACATAGTCCCCTATTCACACGGATGACTTCTGATTTCCCTATGCTTATTGGACTTGGATGCATGCGTAATTTTATGCATTATTGCGCCTGATGTCTGTCTAGTGTGCATCATGTGTGATACTGCCAGTGTACAGCAACCGACGGAATAATCGAGCGTGCTCATGCACAGGAGTACTACAGACCGATACTTTCCTGTCGGTCGTCGAGTCACCTGGCATTGACCTGTGCTCTGCGAAATTACAATAAGTATTGTTCAAGACGCTTGATGAGCTTCTTTATGAGCCCTATTGAATTGAAACGGATGGAGAACCTCCAATACTATCTTTCGTTCAATTACCGGGCTCAGGCTCTAGAAGAATAGGTTGACCTTAGGCATAGGTCCCTTGTCCTAGTCATATGAAAGGATCACAGAGACGGAGACTGGTCATCAGGCGAAGTTGCTTGATCATCGAGCCACGCTCGTAATTCGCACTACGGTACATCGTAAAGATTTGGGGTGTGTGCGGTACTGTACGGTACGTATATGATGATATGATGGTCATAGAACGTACAGTACTAGTACTGCCGTAGTACTATAGAACACCACCGTGACTGAGTAACCAGGATCATCAGGATGAAGTCTAGGTTTGAGTGCCATCATCATGATCATTATCGCCGGTTGACGTAGGGCCTTGACAGCACTGCGGCTCCAAACACCGTGACTGACGGTGTCTTAGTACTAGCGATGCCTTCATCGGTGACACTACCCACAGCAACCATTCAAGATGACTTCACTACAGTACTTTCCGAAGTCCACGCCGGCACTATCCCCTCAGAGAACATCTGGCTCTCCTGCTACAAAGATGGCGAACCCTCCGTACATGGAAAGATCTCCGTGAGCCTCCACGAACAAGATCGTGATCGCGTCGAACTCGTCGGAACGGGTGGCGTCGAGCTCACCCGTACGTCGCAGGTGAGCATCATATCATCTTTTCTGGTTTCTCTGGAATGGGGAAATGATTCGTTCGTTTGACGTCGGTCCGTCGTCGGTCCTTTCGTTCGTCCGCTGATTTCGAGCCCGGGGTCATTCATTAGTTCAGGTACACCGCCCGTTGTGTAGGACTCGGTGTCAATTCTGTAGATTTCATTTCTCCGAGGGAGGTTTATGCGGATCCTTCATACTCGGACGAGACACGTGTGAGTAGTACGGATGTTGATGAGAGTAGCTTCGCGAACAAAACGGCGCTCATGAGCCCCTCTCATAGCCACGTCAAATTCCGTCCTTTGCGATTTCCAATGGACTCCTTGTGACTGCCCTACTCGATGGCACGCTCTCGGTGTACAGTCATCCACCCTCACCATCGGTCACTGCTACGTATCCTATACCAACCACGCATGTCCTACAACCTACCGTGACGACAAAGCTACATAGGTCTGTCGTCAACGCATTAGAGATCTTGCCCGGGACATCCCCAGATCCATTGCTCGCCTCTGCAGGCTCCGATTTCACGATCAATGTCACTCGCTTGCCCACTGCCACCTCCGAGTCATCAAATAATACGCCACCCTCTCTAACACCCCTTCTATCCTTCAAGGGACACTTGCGCCCAGTAGTATCACTGCTCCCCCTTCCAAACAACTCCCTACTTTCCGCCAGCACAGATGGTTCGCTCTGCATGTGGGATATCCAATCCGGCACGCAGAAGGCAATGTGGACGATGCCCAAGCCTGTGGTTGCACTCGCAGCCGCATCCGACGATGCAAGCGGCGGTGCATGGGTAGCCATGGCAGATGGAAACGTACGGTTGATTGACACACACGGTAGTACGTCCGCAGCGAAGTGGTCAGCTGGAGTGACAGCGCGCGCGATTGCAATGTCCGCCAGTGGGAAGGAGATTGCCCTAGGCGCCGCGGACGGTACGGTCACGCTATTCGACGTCCATGGGGCCTCCATCCGTGAGCAGTGGAAACGTAGTGGTGCACCCGTAGAGTGCGTATCGTTTGCACCCGGAGACCGCGTTTTGGCTGGTGGAGAAGACGGACTGCCGTACCTGGTGGATACACGAGGAGATGATCACGCTGGGTTGCTTGTCAGTGAGCTGGTTTTTGGGAACGTTGAGGCTGTGCGAGCCCTCCGCGTTTCAGGAGATTTAGTATACGTGTCAGGTGATGGGGGTGTTGTCCGAAAATATCAGCTGTAGATTGAGATAAGAAGTATTCGTCTGATGACAATTTTCTATTTGCTCCTGTGCCGCTGCGCGTGAGGTGTTTAGCCAAATCCTAAAACCAGACTGCCTTGGGTTTCTCCTTCTGCCTGTATCTTAACACTGATGTCGCCTGGGCCATTCGCTCTACGCATTCAACACGGTACGGTCGCATCTGTATCTCACGGATGTTATCTGATTCGCATTTAGGTATCGTCGGCGGTTTCGTCCCTCCCAACCCTTCTGCAGTGCACGATCTTACACTAGAGGCCAAAGATACTCCACACATCCTCTTACTCTCCCAGTTTCCATCGGATCCGGCGGCCCAGCCACTGAAACCTAGGAATATCCCAGTCTCCGAAGACACCACCAGTCTCGTCAAAGAGCTGGAAGGTATTCTACGCAAATTGCCCAAAGAGGACATGCCTTTGGCGGATATCTACGGTAGGAACATCGGCATCTTTTGGCAGGGGCCGGATGGATTCGAGTGGGTGAATTCGGCGCCTCAGGGCTGTGGGGCGTCCGAGGGTAGCACTGTGGTGACGGAGAACGATAAGAAGGCATTTGATCGTGCGGTAGAAATTACGGAAGTCCTGGTCAAGAGGGGAGTGGCCCATGAAGCTGCATGAAGGCACATAGGGATGCTACTCGATTGTATGTATGATTTCGTATGAATGATCACTCGGGGGTAAAGTGGTCTACTAGCATGTGGCGATTGTCACCCCCTTTACATGCGGCCGCATCTGGAAGAGATCACAAAGGGAATATGTCATGATGAACATCACACTCACCCTCTTCACGCGAAGGGTCGGTCGGACCATCAGAATTCCCCGTTGTCGGCTTGCATTCGATGCTTTTCTGCCGGACAGTCATATGACTGGGACATGTTCACGTGCGGGACGCCCTCCACGCGGGCTTCAGCCATTCCACACGGTCACCGCGGGAATACATCGGAGGAAATGCTACATCGACACAGTTCAGTCCCACTCCAACACAACGAATTCAAGGTGGTGAGACTCGTGACGTGATGTCATCAGTTTGGTTGGCAGGTGGAAGGCTCTGACACACCTTATCTGTTGTCACGGTCTGCCTGGTCGAAACTTACCTCGGGGATCTCACCGTACAACCCAATCAGGGTTCAACGTTCAACGTTCAACGTACGTACGTACCCGGCGTTGCAAGTATGGTGTGACTACGAACAGGCGTCGCTGTTGTTCACGATACCCAAAAGTACTGTGGCCAATAATAACCTACTAGTACTAGTGTGTACGTAGAGCGTATAAGACCTCATTACAAGTCACCTCACCCTTCTGACCCTTGACCTTCTTAACAGCAGCCTGCGCCCCTCCCCTCCTTGCCCCTGAACGTGCGTGTGCCGTCGCTGACTGTTCGCTTTGTAAGGCTTGTATTTTGGCTTGTACAGCCGCTTCACAGCGGGATGCTGTTGCGGTCTTAGGACCAGTGTTGTATGGTGTGAAGTAATTGTACGATCACGGAGTCGGATTCACGACATCCTTCACTATGATTGATTCCGAGTCTAGACTAAGCGGATCCCGTCACCGACTGGCAGATCGTGCAGAGATCACACTCCAATTGTACATCCAGATTTTCATTTGGCGAGCTCGTCTTTTATTACTCTATGGATTGAAACTAGCCGAATTCATGGCTGCATATCCACTGACAATATTCTAGATACAGGTTCAATTCAAGTTGTCACACTTTTTGTGGCGTGGCATTTTCAATTCCGCCGCTTGCAATTAGCAAGCTAGTCTCTAACTGATCCTTCGCACATGGACACTATGGTTCCTCGGATACACTAGCCTATCGGGTTGCTCTCGGGGTTTTTTGAGTATTCTAGATGATATCGTTGTGGGGAAAGCGGGGACCGGTTATGTGTGAAAGCATGTGCACCACTTCTTGCGAAGAAGCCCACTTCTGGGTTGTTCCGACTCGGGTGCGGCGGGCTTCACAAGCTTCGATTCCACGCAACAAGCATTAGATTTCCTTTTGAAGCAAGAGTCTATCTGTTGCACCACATGGACACCCATCAAAACTGGAGATGAGAAGGCAAATAATTTTCCACTGGCAGCATATAGCTCACTCTTCTCCCTGGTGCTAGCCACGCATCGCCCCCCCTCAGTGAACAAAGTAGAGAACAATGAAGAAGCAGCAGGAAGATGATGCCTCCTTTGCAGCAGTCAACGAGGCTCCTCACATGTTGGAGTCAGAAAAGACTGTCTCCATCAACTCAGTCGCTCATCAACTCGATGACCTCGGTCTTATCGCTCCAACTGAGGAGGAGATAAGCACCCTTCGCCACGTCCCCGATAAGATCAATTGGCCTGTGTACTGTAAGCCCTCTTTAATCTTCCTCATAACCCCGGTATGTCTCTGAAACAATGGCGTAGTGATTGCCTTCGTAGAACTGGCAGAACGCTTCTCTGTGAGCCTTATATCTTTGAGCCCTTTCAAACGTCTGATTGTGTTATTGTGCAGTATTACGGTGAATCCTACTCCGTTCCATTTTCCCTTCACTTGGACGATGTGCGCTTATCATCGCGCTTCGTTTCTCAGGCAGTATCGTAATTTTCGTGCGTTTGTGTAGCATTGACCCCTCAGGTTCTGTTTATTTATCATTACCATCCATTCCTTAGGTCAATTACATCCAGCAGCCCCTCCCCAAGGGCTCTAAGACTGGTGCTGGTGGAAAGCACGGCGTCTCTGGTGCTCTGGGCCGAGGACAATCAGCTTCCACCGGTCTCACCACTTTATTGCAGTTCTGGTAATCATGACGGCTCATACATATTGCCTCTCGAAGTGCGCTGAAAATGCTATAATAGGTGTTACGTCACTCCGCTCCTTGGCGCCTACATAGCAGACGAGAAGTGGGGGCGATACAAAACTATCACTGTCTCTGTGTTTATTGCTCTCATCGGGCATATCATCCTTATCATCTCGTCCATCCCACCAGTCATCGTGCATCCTAATGGGGCACTTGCAGCGCTTTCCATTGCAATCGTTATCATGGGCCTTGGCACAGGGGGTTTCAAGGCGAACATCGCGCCACTTGTTGCTGAACAACAGCGTCACAATCGCCCTTTTATCTCCCAAACCAAGTATGGTGAGCGTGTGGTGGTCGATCCGACTCTGACTACATCTCGTGTTTATATGGTGCGCTTTCTCTTGCACGCCATCAATCAGCATGACGGATTGCTTTTGTAGTATTTCTACTTCTTCATCAACATTGGTGCAATGGTTGGCCAGATCTCCATGACGTATGCTGAGAAGGTTTGTTTTATCTCCAATGCGGGATTGATCACTCTGATCACCAGCTATGGTACGCAGTATGATGGTTATTATCTCGCATTTACTCTCCCTACCGTTGTTTTCCTGCTTTGCCCCGTTGTCCTTTTTCTTGGCCATAACATGTACCACCGTTCTCCTCCTCAGGGCTCAGTGCTTGCCAAGGCGATTAAACTTTGGGCATACGCTGCGCGGGGTAAATGGACTTTAAATCCCATCAATCTCTACAAAAATCTCAAGGGCGATGACTTCTGGGAGGCTGCTAAACCGAGCAATATCCCGGACAGCCAGAGGCCAAAGTGGATGACGTTCGATGACAAATGGGTCGAGGAGGTTCGTCGTGGCTTTAAGGCATGCTCCGTGTTTATGTGGTATCCCATATACTGTATGTCTCTCATTGAAGTAAGTCGCGGATTGCTAAAGCTTGGAACAGGGCTCCCATATAACCAGATAGTCAATAACTTGACGTCCCAAGCCGCTGTTATGGTGACTAATGGCGTTCCGAACGATGTCATCAATAATCTCGACCCCCTCAGCCTGATCATCTTCATTCCTATCTGTGATTTGCTCGTCTACCCAAGCCTTCGCAAGATAGGCATTAACTTCACCCCAATCAAGAGGATTACTGCTGGTTTTCTCACTGGTTCGGCTGCTATGATTTGGGCTGCTGTCGTGCAACACTACATCTACAAGGCATGCTTCATAACCTTAAGCGACGTAGGATTTGTCTGATAATCTTGTTGCCATATTTAGACTAACCCCTGTGGGTCATTCGTGTCGACCTGCCAAGATGCCGATGGAAACCCTGTTACCTCTTCTCTTAATGTATGGATACAGAGTGGATCTTACGTTCTTATTGCGCTTTCTGAGATTCTGGCGTCCATCACTGGCCTCGAGTATGCTTTTACCAAGGCGCCCAAAAACATGAGGTCACTGGTCATGGCGGTGTTCCTGTTCACTTCTGCTATCTCCGCTGCCATTGGGGAGGCCTTTAACTGTAAGCCATTTATTTCAGCAAAATATGGTCGCACTGATCGATCGTGATACGGCAGCTCTGTCCACGGACCCGCGGCTAGTATGGAACTATGCTACGATGGCAGGCTTGTCGGGCATCGGTGGGATTCTCTTCTGGTTCTCCTTCCGTCGGTTGGATGGAGAGGACGCAGCGCTGGACAAGCTCGGAGAGGGTCGGTTCTTTGAATCTTGAGTAGTCGTTGCTGTATGTATGATAGTTGGACAAAATGCGACTGATGGTCGTAAAAGGCAATCAGAGACGCCCAAGCGCAGGCGCTGCCTCCAGTGTGCCGCGTCCACCGTGACACGACGACGAGGTGCTGACCACCTACTCCACCCCTATCAACCACTATCTCTCGTGCGTTGCTGAAACGCGCCATCGACTCCCTTTGTTCCTCTTCTCAATCCCATTGCTTTTTCCCTATAGAAGTCGACCTAATGTTCTCTCCAGCATAATATACCAAGTCTTGCCGCAGGCCCACCCATTATTGCCATGTCCAATGAAGCGCACAAGGCGGACCAGATTGCTTATAGGTACTACAATAAGCTCGCATCCGTCGTTCACGCTGCCAGAGCCACCACGGAACCTAACCCTCAGGCCAAGGTCGACAAATGGGTTCGTCATCTTTCAAGTTTCTTATCGTCCTCTCGCACTCACGAATCGCTCTCAGTTCAACCTCGAAACTCCTGATGCCGAAATATTCAAAGAGCCTCTAAGGCCTTATCGGACCCTGTCCAACGTGCCGAACCCCCTGCCGTTTGAGCTCCAAATTCTCTTGTCTGTCCCAGACCTCTCCGCGAATCAAGTCCTCGTCTATCGAGGCGCAGATTCATCCCGTCTTCGCATAGAACCCACCCCCAAATTTATTCTCCTCGAATCCTGGTCTGTTCAGTTCTCGCCCCGGCGGGGTGAGAGCAGCGGGGACGCGGCCGACCTTGGCCTCTCTACTGTTTACAAGCATGGTATCGGGCTTTTCAGAAGCATCTACACGCTCTTACGCGTCCTTCCCACCTGGAAATTGCACAAGCGATTGCGCCGTCGTGTTGCCGTACCTTCCAACCGGAACGTCAACTTGAACATCGAGCTACGCGTACGCAGCGGCCGAGATCAGGGTGGTGTCCTTGGATTTGGTAAGCCCCCTTGACACACCTCCTCGACACAAAAACACCCTCTTATTAGCCTCATGGTTCAGACGTGTCTCCGGCGGCGCAAGCACCCCCGCTTGTCACCGAGTCACACACGTTTCCGTCGGTCCCTCACCCTTACGGGAGTATCACACTATCTGTCCGCTACCTCACCAATCCACACTTCCATTTGGACGAACTGGAATCCCTCCTCTCGTCCCGCTTCTTCTCCCTTGATGAGGGTGCCGATTTCACACCGACCCTAGTTAAGAACCAGCAGCGGGAATCTCTATCAAGTTCACCTGGGAGCCTGCCATTAAGGACTTCTTTGCCTACGTCTCCACCGACATCTACTTCGCTTGCGGATCGCCTAGCTCGACAAGCCGTTCAGCCTTCTCACACACATTCCCGTACTACGTCATTCCCGGCTTCGGCGGCCACACGTCCCCCACCATTACAAGGCAGCAGGGTCGGGGCGACTCCAGACTTGGGTGGGACTTCTGGCCAGTCCTCCGCTTCTTCGCGTTTCGAGATTCCTGCCCTCCCGGTACCGAATCCGAGACACCGTAGGGAAAGCATGGGCTCGGTAGGTTTTCATTTCGGGGTGCGATTGGCGGCCTTCCTTATCGTTCGTCTTAGGATCTTCCATCTCTTCCCGGGCCGTTGCCAATTCGTCGCCCGCAGCTGAATCCTCTCAATCCGTTCAAGGTATCAACTCTCTCCTCCGGTTCGCCTTCGCTGCATTCTCCGTCACCCTCTTTAAGACAGGCTTCGCCACTACCCTCCCGTGGTCCCGGTCCACCGGCAGTGTCTAGTTCTCCACGGGTTCCACCATCGCCTAGCAGTTACGGTCGGCTATCATCTTCTCCGATTGCACCGTTGCGACCTTCGCCCCCATTCCAGCCTGGAAGCTTAGGTGATCGACGCTCTGTGAATTCCACAGATGGTGGCGGAAGTGGCAGTATAGGGGGTGGTGGCGGGGAGGGCCGTAGACGGTACTCGAGTAGCTTCGGTCACCGGTACAAAGATTCGCTGGGCGGCGCCAGTGAGGTGAGCGCCGGAAGTGGTGAAAGGAAGGAGAGAGAGAGCGATAAGGGCGGGGTGAGCGTTCTCAACTTCTCCGTCTCCTTTCACGTGATCATATTTGCTGACCACGAACTGCATCAGAGCCCATTGTTCTTTGGCGCGAATGCGGACGAGGAGGACCTATCTGCATTTGTTAGCGACGCAAGTCAGCCAAAACCATTAAACCGTCACTATCGCGCGCAGAACCCCGACCCCCTACGTGATCCTATCCTCGAGGGTCAAGTACCTGATCGATCAGGGCAGCCATCGCGATCGTCCAGTCCTGCCGCGCCAACATATGCGCATGAAAGTCCAGATTCGAGTAATGCTCTCGGGTTGGGACTGGCTACGACAGGGCCGCTTCTTACGAGTGAAGACGCCGTTGATGATCAGTTGCGTCGCATGAATGCCACTTTTGCGGCGTCGCTCGAGATGTTAGGCAATCCTAGACGCCGCGAGCGGACACAGTCGAGTCCAGGGCCCGGTCCCCGCGATGGGGGATTTCGGAATTTAGGTTCTCCTGGGCCCCGCGTGGAACGCATCAGTGAGATTACGGAAGAGGCGAGCGGCGGGAGTATGAGCGGAAGCGCGAGTGGGAGTGGAAACCAGAACTCGCGGGAGGACGCCGCGCGTGCGCACATGCGGAGTCTGCTGTCGCAACCGAGACCTGGCTCGCGCACGAGTAGTATCACGTCGGAGGAAGTTATTGGCAAGTTGGAGTTGGACGAGCGATGACCGAGCATGGGCGAGTAAAGGCGTTGGACAGGATAGTGACCCGTCCCCCCATTTTTACATGGCTAACCTTTTTCTTTAAACATCACATCCACCAGAGTTCTATAATATGATTGTAGTTCATACTCATATTCATCACACTGATTGATTTAACATGTTATCATTGTTGGAGTGAAGGAAAAGGATGTGTGACGGAATCTCTCTGCACAAACTTCTGTTCAAAGTGCCAGTGGGAATTGGGTCAAGACTATGGACATCTACTACTGTATCTATCTATCTACTCTAATAAGTACAGTGGCTGACACATAGAATGCTGACATGACCTAGACTATGTAGCACTACATACATTAAGATCTCACCTATGCTGCTATGGACCTATGGTGCTATGGACCACTATGTGGCTTTACATAGCACCTCATAGTGAAGTCTGATTTTGCTGATGAATGACCCTATTGACTCATGCTGATTGAGTGGTGCTTTTACAACTTTTGATCACTTTCACAACTTTTTTCAGCCTTTCACTTTTAAACAAAATGGTCAAAATCAACTTTTGACAAACAACAGGTTACTTTTGCACTTCTGGTACTTTTTCACTTGTTCAAGCTTGAGCAAGCCCAAAAAAGGTTAGCACAGGTTTACTGATGCCTGTCTTCACTGGTATGTGGAAAGCTGCTTGGATAAAAAATTCAGGAAGTGGTCTACAAGTGAGAGAGGCTTAAAAGCAATTACTGGCACACTGCACCCAAGCAGTGCTAATCGCAACTTGCCTCAGGTATATATAGGCAGAAACACCTCAATACAGTATATTATTTGGATGTCACATATTTCAGTAATTGGACAACACAATCAAGTTACTGAAATCAGGCCATACGCAATAAATGGATCATGAGAGCAGCTGGGCCAAAACTTGGAGCTTGAAGGGTCACTTAAACAATTTCTTCCTTGCTCTTCTCGCCTACAATAAGTGCTTCTTGCTCAGCGGCGGTATCTGCTCTTGAGACGGTGGTTTGCATGACAGTTCCAACTTCCCGACGCGACTTGTGCAGGAGGATCCATTTCTCGAAACCGCGGATAGCTACATCTCCGCAAAGTCGGCGGGTAATAGCATGAAGTTCATCTAGGCACTACACATGGGTGCATTATTTCAACATCGACATCGTGATTAGATATCTCTCGAGCACGCACCCGAACCAGTTGGTAAACAGCAATGACTGCTGATGCATAGAACATATGGTCAAGCGACTGCAACTCGTCTGGGCCAATATCATTGCGGCCGTCAATGTCAGGGGTGGTAGTTAACGCAAGCTGATGGTGGAAGAGGAGGCGATCCAACAACGTTTCAGGAAGCACGTTGTGTATGGGGCTGCCCGTATGAAGAGATTGCGACACCGATGTAAAGACAGAGACGACATCGGAGATCTCGAGAAGAATTAGGCTTTGGAAATAACGAAAGGGGGAATCACGTACGAAATTCGGGTCGACCACTTTCGTTTGATGTAGGAGTGATTGTCGCCATTTGACATCAAGTTTCCAAAGCGCTCCGCCAAGCTGCAGGCAGGTGTACACAATCACTGAGTCGTTATACATCTGTTCAATGTCACACACCTGAGACAATACTGCAATCATCTCCTCCTGGACCTGTATCAGCTTGATATATTCATCCTTCGGCCAACGGCCACGAATACTTCCTTCCCAGGATGCGAGCATCATCTGCTGCTTGCCCGCCTGCATTTGGGCTGTGACAGCAACAAGCCGTCGTCTGAATGGCTTGAGCCAGTTCGTGGACGTATAAGGAGTATCCTTCCTTGGGTCGTCCTCCACGATCCATGCAGACATCAACATGGTATAGGCGTGGCCAAGTTCATCAATCGTAGCGGCTGCGCGCAGACGCACAGCTTTGCGTCCAGATTTCGGAGGTAGCATCATGATGACAAAAGTAGCGGTACACCCTGTAGTATTTGATCAACAAGTAGAACGAAGGAAAAAGAAACCAAAAGTCACATACCAATCAAAATAAGAGTACATCGACGCCAAGCAGCATTTCCTCCGATACCAGGATTAGAAATTACTGGCAGGTGACCATCGATCCATGAGTATCCTATGATGAGCGCCACTGTAGCCTAGAGCAGAGTGAGGGAGGCGTAGGCCAAGCGCTATCAACTACGAACGGTGCCTAGAATCACGCCGGGCAAAAACTGCGGTGGTGCGAACAGCCTCACGAACATGACAGGGACTATGAGCACCGCATAGCTGGCGGCGAGCCCGTATGGGTTGCCGTTTCCGCTACCATTCCCTGGATCACTGGGTGAGTAACATGATATCCGAGAGATGGGGGCAAATTGTCTACCAATATACCAGATGAGTATGGCCGTCGCCAGACCCAATAGCGTGCCTCCAACTCGAATCACGAAGCTATGCCAATGTGACTAGGGAAGCGGAACACAGTGACCAATAGATACTGACTTATATATTTGATCACCTGCATATACCGTCAAGATCGTCTGTGCCATGATCAGAGCCCTGGTACGCTCTTAGCTGTCAGATTCTTAGTGAATCTAACGGACGTGGCCCACCAAATGCCCTTGTTAACGTAGTAGAAATCTACCATCTGTTAGTAACTGAACAACAGACCTCGAACATCACCCACGAGCAGAATTCTTAAATACTGCAGGAAGCCAAAGCAGAATACTAAGGAGCACATATCGGAAGACGAACTTGAAGTTATCGTGTCAATGTCTCCGATCCTCCACAGGATGAAATGATGAGACGCACCAACGCTTCGGCTGTCTTAGTCCATCGTAAGAAAAGATGTAGAAGATTCATAAACTTCTGGAACACATTCGTTGGCGGATGGCTATCCGGATCCAAATTCGCATCTGGGCGCATACCAATCAGCAGGGAGATCGATCGGCACGCAGGAGAGGTCCTCACGACGTTCTTCATACTTTACGTCTTCGTCATCCAGATATGTCTCGTTCCTCTGTTCTTCACCGAAAGTTCGCTCTTCATTTCTTCGTTGCCCTTTGAACAGCGCTTTCGCCACATTCCGCAGACTTGAAGGTCCCCATAGGCGAACTCTTTGGCGCTGTGCGCTTATCTCGGCCACCGTTTGGACAAGTAGGAGCACAACATCTCCTATTATCACCGCCGTTGAGCAGAATACATACCCGAGATATAGACCCCTGAGTGGCTTGTCCCCCCTGGGTTTCTGTCCATAGGCGTCAAGCACTAAATCGGCACCGTGCTCCTTGAAATTGTTCAGAGCTTTGCGGAGCTTGTCACTGGCCGAATCGAGATGTTCTTCCAGCGGAAGAATGGGCACAGAGCGCGAAAAGAGCCGGTCATTGTTGACTGCGGAAATTAGATCCTTAGCGGCTACCACTCCATCTATAGTGGCGACACGAAGTTCAGCAGTAGCGTCGCGAACGCGAGGGAGGATCTCAGAAAGTCTGAGGTTTAGGGCTGATTCGCGGGTTACGTCCGGAGAGAAAACGTGGTGCAGAAGGTGTGTGTCAGTGGAAACAGACGCGGGTTTGGGAACATTGGAGAACGCCTCGGGAGGGGGAGGTTGACGGTAGACGTGTTTGGAAAAACTTAACAATCCATCTATGGGGATATTAGGGCAGAGAGCTCACTTCTCAATAGAAATGCGTACTGATTCGGGAGATAACCGCAAGAAGTGGGTCTGCAAGGCGGGTCGCGTCGTCACCATTCCAGCGACCGACGCTGAATTCGCTTTTAAGGTGCACCGTCAAAGTCATTACTGAAAAGAGATGACGTGAAAAGCAGCCTAAGAAGATGACTAAATGGATAGTCACAAGTCTGAAACATCCCCGAAACGGCGCCGCGTATCTCGAGGAGCAACTTTAATTTCGAACATGTTGGGCCGAAGTCACCGGGTCGTGGAGAGAGTAGATGATCTTGCATCGAAAGCATTGTCTGAACTTTACCAAGAATTGTTGATATTAGGCCAAGGTATACGTGGTTTACGGTTTCGGGAAAGAGAGTGAAACAGCAAAGAAGTGCGATGGCGCAATAGCTTGATGCGGCGAGAAGCAAACTATTGATGATTTTGTAGTTTGGAAAAGGGTACAGAGGACCGATAGACTGGCGGGAGGTTATCATATGAGCGTTCATAGAAGTGGAAAGGGCGACATACACAGAGAATATCGACGGAAATGGTGCCAAAGATAGAGAAGAAGAGAAATGGCGGGGCATATGCGCGAACCAAGGCAAATATCACGGCGCCGAATCCCAAGAAAACCCCAAATATAACTGAGGCACTGAGGGGAAGAAGTTCAGACTGCATAACTCGCTTGTACTATCATCCACCAACCCGGCATCCAAAAATGCACCTTGAAAAACTTCAACTTTATAGAGTTGCTCAGGGTTTACTGAGCCTTGAAAGCTGTGTCGTGGGTCAGACAAAAAAAGTTCACAAGATGATTCATGAAGCGGCTGACCTATTGACGGCATTTTGCAAAGTAGCCTGGTCGACAAGGTGCGAGCGTACAGAAATAGACGCCTTCATCGCGGCAGATCCGATGCCCCAACCAACCAGTATCCCTAGTAACGATTGAAGGACAAGCTGCGTCCAAGCACGATTGGTTAAACTGGTAGCAGGACCTTTGAAAAATGAGACATACGACTATGTAAATTTGTACCGGATATCCTGGAGGGATGAGCATGGAAAGCAGTATCCCGAAATAACCACTAGAGATGGGTCGTTCCTATCAGCACGCACTGGCAGGACGACGACGAAGGAGTTAGCTTGCACGTACAGACTCCCGATGGTCCTGAGGGATTCATTGGGCAACATGAGGATGAGTGCGGCCCACGATGCGAAACATGACCGGAAGAGTAACTTTTGCGACTTCCTCTGGCGGATATTATTGATCACCCATGGTGGAAGGCGCATAAAGTCCCGGACAGCGTGTACAAGGCCTTTGGGAGGAGTAACCTTGGTAGGGTCCGTTGGTTTCTTTTCCGCTGTGGAAAGGCTCGGTGGATGAGACGAAGAAGAGCCATCATCAGGCTTGGATTCGGACATCCTGGCCCTCTCAGACTATGCCTAGCGGGTCGTCTGTGGTGTGTAGAGCAAAGGAAGGGTAGAGGTTCATTTGGGGCGAGGACTTACGGCTTTACTAATCGCCGCACCCACGTTCCCGACTCTCGACGAATGCACCCGGGCCCGGTCTCCTTTCCGAGTCCCGAGTCCCGAGTCCCCTTTCCGAGTCCTTTCCCTTTCCAGCTGTACCTTAGTGCCTGCCCTACCCTGATCCTTTCAAAATGTCTGTACCAGTAACTTGCTCATTTCTTCCTCTCGTTCACTGTCTTGTTTTGGAATTTTAAATTACCATAACCGAAAATTCCAACACAAGACAGTGACTGTAGTTGTCGAAGCGCCCCGGGTGTATCATCATGATCGCGGTCTTACAGACCCGGCATCGTTGCGGGGCAAATAGACGCTTCGCTGGGCCCGCGGCGGCATGATGCCATCTCATCTGTCTACTTTCCGCATCACATTCGAATATCCGAGTCGATTACATGAGGTGCGAGCTTTACAATCCTGCTCATTTTTCTTCTTCGACACTGCTAGTACACTCTCGTGCTTCTCACTTTTGTACATTTAAAAGTACAACGAACCAGCACATCGACCTAAATTAAGCCTCGAGTTTCTTACGAAGTACGTTCTTGAGGGTTACGCCGTCTTCTGCGAACTTCTTGATGCCTTCATGGAGCTTGTCGAAAGCCATCTGGTCTTGAAGGAGCTCCCAGCGGAATTCTGCCTCATTATCAATATAGGTGACTTTCTCAATGCGATCGACCTGGGCAGCGGCTTGTGGGCTAAGCTTCCGCGGGACAGGATCCGTGCTGTTCCTCAGCTCCTCGAGGAGAGAGGGCGCGATAGTAAGGAAGTCAACGCCTGCTAGTGCCTTGATCTCGCCAACCTACAGGAGATACGTGGGAGATCAGTTAGATATAGTTATGGGAAAACGACTGGGTGAATCGACACCAACGTTACGGAATGATGCACCCATAACGATGGTCTTGTAACCGTGTTGCTTGTAATAATTGAAGATGCGCTTGACTGATTGGACACCCGGGTCATTGTCACCCTGGTAGTCCTTGCCTGTCGACTTCTTGTACCAGTCGAGGATCTAGTATGGTCAGGTATGTCAAATGTATTACGTAAGATGACGCAGACTATGACGCACACGGCCGACGAATGGTGAGATCAGAGTAACGCCAGCCTCGGCGCAAGCAACAGCCTGGCCGAAGCCGAAAAGAAGGGTAAGGTTACAGTGGATACCATCATCGCGCTCGAGCTCGCGCGCGGCCTGAATACCCTCCCAGGATGATGCGATCTTGATAAGCACACGCTCTTTCTTGATTCCGATAGACTCGTAAAGTGCAATAAGTTCCTTAGCCTTGGCCTTGGTTGCCTCCTTGTCAAAGGAGAGACGAGCGTCGACTTCTGTAGAGACACGGCCGGGAATGATGGCGAGAATCTCTTTACCAAACTCGACGAGCTGCAAATCCATTATAAGCGCGGATTATCAAAGAATCGCGCAGAAAACGCACAAGGCGGTCAACGGCGGCTTCTACTTGTTGATAAATACTACCACCCTTTTGCTTGCCATACGCGATTGCGACATCGATCAAGCGGGAGTAGGCGGCCTTGTTCGCCGCAGCAAGTAGCAGCGACGGATTTGTTGTTGCATCCTGTGGCTACATAAGCCCAAACCGTGATGTGAAACCGCCAGCCCTTTTGAGCTTGCCTGTGGTTTGTAGACATCAATGGCTAATTCACAGACGTTAAGTGAGCGAAGAACTCCGAGAAGCACAAAAACCAAAAACGCACATTCAAAGTCACCGGAATCTGAGACGACGACTGTTCCGGTCTGCTTAAGTTGGTCAAGGGAGGTGGGCATGTTTAAGGAGAGAGGATGATGGCTGGACGATGGGGCCCACCGTTCCATCCGCGATTGATAATATACCCCCGCCTCGGATTTATCCGACCGGATTACCGATTGGGTGTTATGACTGATACGAGTATGTGCTCCGCGCGGTACTGCTGGCAGAAGGGTCCTTTGTCCCGTTGGGCTGGTTTTTCCTAGGAACTCCGTGTCCG
>WNFQ01007317.1_pt1 | contig 17205 bp, 20 predicted proteins | sample 5400171 | NCBI WGS metagenome assembly WNFQ01 (sample SAMN13153356, study PRJNA577476) | soil metagenome | isolation source: 20 cm soil under Madrone tree | place: USA:California | collected 2016-06-14 | reverse complement strand
TCTTCTTCCGGTGAGACGTCATTCGTCGTGGCGTGTTGTTGTTGTGAGCCTCTTCGTTTCCCGCTGCTCCTTGTTGATCTTCGAGCGTAGTTCATTCGCCTCCAAGCTGAGCTTCTCGGTGTACTGCTCAAAGGTAACAAAGCTTGTCCCTCCAGAGATCACTCTCCGTCATCAAGAAGTTGAGGCGACGCGACAATCTTCCAATCTTCGCCTCCAGGTCATCACGAGCATCCACAAATGCAGTAGCACGTTTGCGGATAGATAACTGCACAAGTTGTTCCACAGCGGAGAGTTGCGGTGGACGTTTCACTATACCTAAGGAGGAAATACGCTTGAACAAAGAGGGTTTCTTCATCTTGTCCTGGAGGACTGCATCGAACGCCTGGATGATTCGTGTCGAATGCCACCAGCTGGGAGGCTTAATGGTATCCGCAACAACCGTAGAATACCCACCGCGCTTATCTTGGATCTTGCAAAGAGGACGGAATCGACCCGCGGGGAATGCCTCCTTGAACTCACTACGGTAACATTGTGACTACACCCGATCACACAAAAGGTCATACTCGTACCTTGGGATAGAATGATCGGGATGGTAGTGCGAATCAAAGCCTGAGAGAAGTCTCAGGCGGTACTTCTCGCATTGTTGGCTGGCCAGAAAGAGACATCGACTTCTGAAGTGAGGGTAGCGGCTCTGCAGCCGTAGGCTGAGGCTGAAATGGACCAGGCTCTTCTGTAGTGGTCGGTGACTCGACCACACTGGGGAACTTTGGAAGGGAAGAACGGGCCGAGATTGGTGGGGATGGGAGCAAAACGAATGAAGTCTTCGAGGAGGATATTACTAGTGGGCTCAGGATCTTGAGCATAGAGTTGGGTTGTACAGATGGCCAACTGAATAGTTGTTCGAGGACTTTTGTTTCGTTGGAGGGCTGAAAGGCGTGCCCATTGGCATCCCTGGAAGAGAGATGGTTTGCATTTTGAGAGGTGGAGGGCGATGAGAGCGTCTGCGATGAGGCGAAGTGGACGTGACTTGGGCTTCACGGTACTGGCGTATTCGGTGTGAGGTCGGAGCGTCACCTTCGTAATCTGGGTGTCGGCTCACATCAGTCGAGACAGCCAGTGATGTTGCACGAGCAAATAGCAGCTCGGGATGGGGAGCAGGAATGTGTAGATGCGCACGTGTTGGTCCACCACCAACGGGGGCGTCTGAATCACACCAGTTGATATCATAGCTTGTAGTCAGGGGGCAATGAATGGACAGTCTTCCGCGTGCCAGATCTCCTGGTCGTCAATCTCTTTAAGCTCGCGGGCAAGGTCCTCACGGTACGTGTTATGACCATTAAACTCGAGCGACTTGCGAGTCTCAGCTCCGTCGCGTACGCTCTGGTAGAGCTTCTCAAAGATCGGTCGGTTCGCCACCTCGAAGACCGGTGCCCAAATCGAGGGTACCGTGGCATGCGGTCATGGAACATGCGTTGTAGTCCATCCTGGGTGATGGTGAGACCCCAAGATCAGTAAAATTGCCTCTAGCGGGAAAAGAACGAACCTACCCATTGGCGCCGATAAGTAGGAAGAGGGTCTGCGTTGCCTCCTCGACAGTCTCGTTGAACGCTTCCGAGGGCGAGTGGCCGTTCTCATGGAGGACCTTGTATTGGGCGAGAAAGGTGCCCTCTGTGGGAAAGGAAAACGTTAAATTGCGGACAACCGATAGACAGGGAACCGAAATATGCTTACGAATGCCAATTCAAGGAGAGAAAACAATTAGCATCTCATCACCAAGGCATCGAGCCATCAACTCACCACACCATGTTCACCATACAGATCAGAGTAAACCTCCCCTTCGCCTTGCTCGAGACGTCTTGCCACAAGGCGATGGACGAGTTGATACCATGACCCTCTTGAAGAGCGTGCGGACGGAGCGGCCGGAGCCCTTGGGCGTGACAAGGATGCATCGACGTCCTTTGGAGGTATGACCTTGGTGTCCTCCTTGTATACGACGGAGAAACTGTGCGAGAGGTGAAGCGTCTTGCCCTTGGTGGATGAGCGGTGTGAGCTGCGACCACGTCGCAGACTGTGCAGCATCAGAGAGCAGGTTCGTGGTGATCGTACTGCGTTTGATGGCCTCCTCAATGGGAACAGCATCTCACCAGGCTCATCTGATGTGTAAAGAGCTTGGAAGAGTTGAGTCTGGATCTTATTAAACGTCCTAAGGCTTGAAGAGTGAATGGCCTCAAACTCCTCATTGTGGAGTGCCGAGGGGCAGTCGGTTGGGGGGAACTTTCAGGAAGAGTGAGACGTTTGAAGGAGATGAGACGAATTTCGGCATGTAACCAACGATCTGCGATGACATTGGTGTAGTAGTTAGGAGGAACGGGTTCGGACATTAGAACAGTGATTCTTACATTATGCTTGTCCTCGGCGTATCATTGACGAAGTACGAAGGAATCATAGAACAAAATGGCCTCTTCATCGACAACTTTGACCACGATGACAAATGTTTCTGCCGTTCCGTGAATTTTTTCGTCCCAGCAGAAGTCTGGGACGATGAACAAGTCGATTCATAGAAGTTCACAAGCAGTGGGTTGGACTTGTGCCTGTAATCTAGAGCGGGGGTGAGCACAGCTCCAAGGGGATTGATCCACTACTTACTGGAGCTTCGGGAAGTTATGGACCAAACGGTGGACCAGGCGTCGTATTCGGAATGCCCAACAATTCAGTAGAGATGCCGGGTTTTCCGGGGTAGTGGCCCAGATGCAGGTAGATCAAACACGGGATAATCGTGGTGCCTAGATACGGCAGCGATTTGGGGTGTAATAGTTTGCCCAGAGATCGGGAGAGCAGGTGTGGGTGCCGAGACAAGGTTGCATCCCGGGTTGAGAGGGCGATGAGGGTGATGTTGCAAGAATAAGCAAGCTGGGGATGAAAAAAGCCTTGGTCGGCGATCTGGTCGTGGCTGAGTCTTGAGTACTTGGGTCTTGACTCAACAACTTGACACATTGGCCCTTCTTGCACAGTCAATTGTTGAGAAATCAGGTTCAGCAGGCAGGATGGGTATCGGTGGTGGACTCAAGTTACAGGGAGAGGGTGCGATGGTACGATGGTGCGGGTGTAGTTCCAGGTGTTGAAAGAGGTGGGGTGCCAGAACTAGTGAGTGCTGAGGAAAGGCATACGCTTCGTCGTTATGCCAGATGTACTGAAAAATAGTAAGCAAAAATCTCAGTAAAAAAAGAAAAAAAACATCGTTGAACACTCGAATCGAGTCGACCACTGGTCACGGCTGTCGTGAGTTGCGACCACGGCAGTCGACTTTTTGGATCGGCTACAACTAATTATAAGCCGGTTGAAACACGCGACCGGCTCCGACTTTTAGCCAAGTTGCAATACTTGACATACAGTATACTGGACAGACAAGACAGCGCACAAAACAGTATGCAGTACAACACAACAACACGTACGGGTAATGAGTCACAAGTAAAAGTATTTCGAGCTAAACAACAAAGGAAACCCATTGTCCAATTGGACGAAAATATATAGTACACCCAACAATCCATCCGGTGTACCGGAAATCCTTGACAGCAACAGACACTAGTCTTCGTAAACTGGCTCACATGTTATGTTCCAGCCAGTTTTGAGAACATAGTCGGATGGTGGTTGGGGTTTGAAATGTTGCTTCTCGGAGAAGTCGCCCTCGGGCCATCTTGGATCGCGGAGAGCCCTTTCAAAGAGCGCGATTGTAGCTGTATGATCCTCGAATTTCTTCATCGCATCCATATACCGTGTATAACCATTTTTCTCGTATAGTCGCAAAAAATGGGGACTGATCGAAGACACCGAAAATAGCGCCTCAGATTCTACCTTTTCCTCGTCGGTAGGCGTTCTCATATAACGGTGTCTAAACAATTGAGCCAGATCCCTAATGAGCGCGTGAAGCGCAGGGCGATCCGGAAATTGGATTGCGTCCAAACTACCTCCCGCCGCCGAGTCCAGGAAAGCTTGCTTTTGACTGCCACTGTCGGGTTCAAACATGGCCAGATTTCGCTGCACCGCTTTTATGGGCATAGTTTTTGAATACATCGAAAATATCCAAAACAGGACGTAAATCGATGACTCAAGGTCATCCAGGAAGCCGTGCACAGGATTTAACTCCCTGATCAGGTTAACGGACATGAACTGCACAGTACCCTAAGGACCATATTCAGAGTTAGCTTGAATATAACGCAAAAGAAGACGGTCATTGCTCACAGTTCGTGTTGCACGTCTAGGCGCTTCTGCAGACTCTGACCGGGGCTTTGACAAATCCCAGTCGATGAGCTACCCTTTGCCTTTGGGATCGAGGATGATATTTCCAGGACTTATGTCATGGTGCAGAATCATTGCCTTTTCATATGCATCCTTGTGGGCTAAGCAGCGATGAATGATCGTATTAGTGTTTAGTGTGGCCTAAATGAGCCCACACTGCGAAAGCTCACCAATAAGAGCATCTTTCACAGCGGATACCATTTCACGTGAGCTCGTGAATCCCACAAGCACACGCCCGACAAGATCCAGACAAAGACGGTGATGTCGACGGGGAATAAGATGTGTAGCTTCATCGCAGGCCCACTCTTCTTTGGAATAAGTATGGGTCTTTGTGGCGTGGTAATCGGCGGGCAAAATATCTCCTGATGCAACACAACGGGGAACATTGCGGACATTAGCTTCTGTCAGCACCTTGTATACCATCCCCTCTGCTTGGATATCCGGCATGTCTATCCTCCACGAGTCCTTCACAAAAACCAATTTATTCTCCGAAATATCATGGGCCCTGAAGCCGCGGGTGGCACGCCCTGGGGGTGTATACATTGCTGCTTCAGGGGTAGATGTGATGAAATAGCGAGGACCATGTAGGCCAGGGATTGAAAGTTTGACAAGCGGAACGTTCTCGTTGCATTGCAAGATTCTTCTGGCCACAATTTCCTCATCGGACGATGGCTTCGATATGGATTCGTCCTTGCCGCGCCCCGCATCTGACGCCATCGAGTAACGAGAGAAAAAATCAGCAAGAAAGGAGCATTTATTGTGTTCAATGGCCTCCGTTACGATCGTGCCCGTCCTGTCCCACCGGAGGAGCCTAGCAGTGTCCCGTACGATCAAAACGGAAAAAATGTGTGTTCGAAACTGGGCACTAAGCTGTGCCGCAGCGTATGAAGAAATTTGGCCAAGGGTATCTCTGGCCAATTTGGTATTACGGACGAAGAATCGCTTCCCGGAAGTCGATGTATCAACGTCGCGAGGTGGTTGGTACACAACGTCGCCAAATGGATCGTCCGTAGGATCCCACTTGAATTCGATAAACATCTCGACCAGTGCAGAATTCGTCTTCACATCGCCAGTGCAGGCTGGGTAGACAGAGACGTCGGGAATGGTGTGGAATCGACAACTCGACTGCAGATTGTTATCATGATGTGCATGCGAATCGACAAATATGAAGTTAGGACAGAAAGTTTTCGACGTCTTGATCTTAAAGCAATGATAGTTGTAAAAAAAATATACAGAGCAGAATTATATCGAGGGACTCACAAAGCCTGGATACGCCAGCACTTCTTTTTTGGCATTCACAGTGTCATCGTAACAACCAGGACGGTAATCCCTCACGACATCGATGCCATCCGTAGGGATAGGGAGAAATTCATCTAGAAATTGTTTTGGAGGCATCGGCCCGACAATAGATTTCGTCATCTCTGTCGCGATCGCATCCCATGTGTCCAAGCGATATTTCTGAGTGGTGGTGAAAGGGAGTATGGTAGAACTACTAATCTTGATTGGAGTTGACTGCGGAAGTTGCAAAGTAGTACATGGGGGTGTAGTGGGATTGTGGGATGTAGTGGTGTCCATGACTGATAGAGGCGATGACGTTCGGACCTCGTCGGGCGTTGTGTAATGGTGACATGGCTGGCAAAATTTCCCAGGATCAGGTTAGAACCCGTGATCATACGAGTCGATGATAACTTAGTCACGGTGGTGATGCAAACCGTTAACAACACTGCGCTGATATATGCAATAATCCAGGGTCATGTCAAGTTTGCTCGAATGCTACTCGAGCGCGGAGCAGCGATTAATGCTCGGGGTAGCCGAGGCATGACTGCACTTCACCATGCAGTAGACAACGGAGAAACCCAAGCCGTACGATTGTTACTAGAGTATGGTGCAGATGTTAATGCGCGCGACAGAGACGGCGACACCCCTTCCCAATTGGGCTTGAAACTGCTGTCTGCGTATGGTGCCGGGTAGTTTCTGCCGTCGACTCTATTTGGACATAGCATTGTATCTGTGATAGAGCATACTAGTAACGGGCGGCCAACGCTCTAACGAGCCATCTTCATCAGCATAATTACAGGACGTCTGCTATTCTGATTGCCTAGTGAATGCCCAGTTGGACAGAAAATATGCGAAAAAAAGATAAAAAGTGATACTGAGCGTACCCGAGCCGTACCGGCCGGTATCGGCGTGCCGCATAGGGGCGCGGCATTCATTCAGCACGACTCTGCTACATCTTGGTAAGTCCTCATTTTAAGGCCATGCAAAGTTGACACTCATCCAATGTGCTTAGACACGCGTGTGCATGCCGCCAGGTTCCGTATATAACTGGTTGGCCGTCGCGCACTCTGCGCTCGTGATTCTCGATCATGCGCTGCTGTACAGGGCAGCGCAGGTAACACGGGTAGGTATCCGCGTCCCGCGGCGTCGGAAACGAGGAGCGTGTGGCGGTGTTTCCGAGAACTGGCAAGAGGAGGCGAAGGGATTCGAGGAGCAAGTTGCGTCCACAGCAGATGAACCTCTTCCTTCCAGACCAACTTATGTCCAACCGAGTTCCCTTCTCAATGCGAACGAAGCATGGCTCAGGCAGCTTGAAATAGCAGCAACCCCGCGAACCTCATTGTTTGAAACCGTCTCAGAACGACAGGTTCGAAGCGGGGCGACCGTAGCATCGACGCTACTCAAGCCGAGCTCCACATCGACCACCATTCTCGCAACCGACGAGGCTGGACCTGCAGCAGCAGAGCCCCCCACGCTTGCTGCCGACGTCAACCTTTCTAGACTAGACGCACCTTCGTCTCAGCACCTATCAGTACCAGAGTCAGAGGCACCCAATAACGACGTACTCATCATCAACCATCTCAATTTTCTGTATATTCTGAAACCAGTTCTACTGTAGGAACTTACGCCCAGGCTTGGATCATCGCGACACCTTCAATCTTCCAAAGTACCTTCTTCTCGCATCGGGCGACTTTTTCACTACGGGGGTATCTACACATATAAGCATTTACTGGCGCGGTCCCTGAAGCTCATGTTTTGGCTTTACAGGCCTCGCAGCATCCCTCGGTTATGGTGCAGCTTCGGAATTCCTCCGTCTTTCAATGACATCAACCGACTCTACCGACTCCCCGTCCTCGCTCATGATGACCGAGGCGAATTTGACGCGCCTCGTATCCAAGCTCACGCGGATGCGTGGCGCAGCACTGAAAGTTGGGCAATTCCTCAGTATCCAAGGTATATACGCTCACTTTTTCCCATGAACATTTCCTTACCCATACCCCGCAGATACACATGTATTACCACCGGAGCTCGACCGCGTTTTTCGCCGCGTGCAAGACAGCGCGCACTACATGCCCAACTGGCAGATGGAGGTGTGCACTGCACTTACAAACAACCCACGAACTGACAATTTTCGGGGCCCTAGAGCGTAATGGCTTCTTCCCTCGGACCATCGTGGCGCTCCTCATTCACAGATTTCAACCCTATACCTTTCGCCGCTGCTTCGATCGGGCAAGTCCACTATGCCGTACTCGCTGCATCCGTCTCGCCGACGGGGCAGCCGGAGCGAGTCGCGGTGAAAGTCCAGTTCCCGAACATAGCGGAGAGCGTGGCCAGTGACCTGGGCTACATCCGCATACTCCTGACACTGGGAATTATACACAGCGCACGGGTGGGGCTGACGATAAATTGGTGTTCATGCGACAGGTCATGAAGGAGGAGTTGGCAGACGAATGCAACTATACGCGCGAGGCGGCATGTATGCGCTCTTTTGGAAGTCCAGAAAGGCTCGGCGGCGACCCACGCTTCAAAGTCCCGTGGGTGTGGGAAGGAAGTACAGATCGGGTGCTGGTGATGGAACACCTGGACGGAACTAGCGTCGGGGAAGACGCCATCCATCGTCTTCCTCAAGCGGACCGCAACGAGGTGCGTTCCGCCGCCACCGTACCCAAGGTCCAGCGCAAGCTTCAAAACTGACACTGATATCGTGGGATACGAAGATTGCGGCGAGGGTGATTGACCTCTGCCTACACGAACTCTTCGTCTTTCGCGAGATGCAAACAGACCCCAACTGGTCCAACTTCCTCTGGAACCCGAAAACGCGCCTGGTGGGGAGCACCTTCTTGCGCGCCTCTCTTTTCCTTTCTCGTATTCATCATTGGTCCGAGTTAGGTCGAACTGGTCGACTTTGGAGCGACGCGTAGCTACGGTGTCGCATTCATCGATGACTGGCTACGTTTGCTTCTGGCTGCGGCGCAGCATGACCGGGAAGCATGTCTGCGATGGAGCTTGAAGTTGGGCTATCTTACTGGCGAGGAGAACGATGTCAGCCGCTCTCCTCCCCTCCGTTCTGCAGAATGATTTAATTGGCTGGGAGATTAGATCATGAAAAATGCCCACGTTGAGTCTCTGCAACTCCTCGCCACGCCATTCCGCGAAGACACACTACAGCCATTTGCATTTGGGCCTGGTTCGACATGGGCCGGTATCACTGCCGACATCCGGGAGCGTATCCCTATCATGCTGCATCATCGTCTCACGCCGCCACCGCGGGAAACATACTCCCTCAATAGGTGCGTATCCCCGAGCTTTGTTTTCCCAATTAGTGTTGACTTATTTTGGTGAACATTAGAAAGTTGAGTGGCGCGTTCTTGTTGGCGTCGAGGTTGCGAGCTACGGTGGACTGCAAAAGGTTGTGGGATGGTGTCATTGAGAGCTACAAATTCTCTACGGATGTATAATGCCACATGTAGCAATCAAAATCAAGAAAGCTCTATCGAGTTCTACTGTCATGTATAGATGAGATATTGTAGCGGGATTCTCAGACTTGAGGGGTGTGCGTAAGAGTCATAAAGACTGTTGAGAACCATAGGTGGGGGATTGTTGTGTAGATGTTTTCAAAGTCCCTTGTTCAATTTTTTGGAAGATGTCGACCGTTTGGAATAAATCATGTCGGTGAACGGCCTTTTGTGTGTCAGCAGAGCGCACGTGACGAGTAAAGGGAAAATGGGCGCACCCCTCAAACTTCAGAGCAATCGTATACACAATGTACACGTACAAGGTGACCAGCAGACCAACGGGACGCTCATACCTGCAGAAAATGTTATAAACGTCTCCCGCCTCCTACTCAAACTACGCGAGCACGGTACGCACCACAAGGCCGTAGCAGCAAAACACATTGTGCTACCGACGTACATCGGATCACGAAGCGTGTTGAATGGGAAGCCCTCGACGCGGGCATCCATAAGGATACCGAAGTAATCGCCTAGGAATGTGCCTGTGATACCGAGCGACCATGTCGAGGTCACGACGAAGGTTTGCCCGATGACGAAGAGTGCGGCGGGAACGAGCGTATCGAGCGGAGTGGGGAGGAGGCGTGCATGCGGCTGTTCTAGGATTGCGCTCCGGTAGCTGTGTAGGTATGTGTATTGGTGAGTCGCCTAGAGTGAGAAAAAATGGATGGATGGATAGGGGGAAGGAGGGGGATAAGACAGAAAAAAACGCGGGCGACGTACAGGTGGTCACGCAGTACCCCCGCACTAAAAATGCACACGGTGAGGAAGTAACAACCCAGATAACCATTGCCACCAAAAATGCGAGTGATTGTCTTGTTGCGGTATTCTTTTGCGTATGTCGATGGGGGACAGGGTCAGTCATAGACGCGAAGGACGGAGAGACGGAGTTTGTCATACCATTTCTTGCGACGATGTTCCACGCTGTAGGATTGAACGTTATGGACCCGAGCGAGAGGAAGAGGGATGTTTTAGACGCGTCAACGAGGGCACTGAGAGACATGATTGCTATGTCGTGGTTGAGGACAACAGAGCCACTACATGTATGCATGGCCGAAATTTTACGTACGTCGTGTCTCCGATACCCCGACATGAACTCTGATGCTTATTGCAATTGGGCCTCATTAGGTAGCTCGCATATACATCCTGAGCGAAGTACGGCAGAGTCGCCTCGAGTATGAAAAGCAGGTGATGGTGGTCTTCATTTAAGGGCGGAGGCGGCGTAACGTTGTCGAGAATACGCAGATAACCAAACACATGCTAAATGCGCGGTATCGGTGCCCAGGGGGACACACCACAGAATATCCCGTAAGAAAAATGCCAACACCATATATCAATCGAACGTCGAACATCATGACTTCAACAACCGCAACAAATATTACAACTCCACATCCTCCGCATGCAGTTGAATATAATCTACGTATCCGACCGGACTGTAGAACCAAAAAAATACATCCTCAATGTACTTAGACTGAAGGGAAGAACAGTGCGGACTTACTATCCAGAGCGGCAGCTAAAACACCACGATGTGGAGCTCGTCGGGCGCGGCCGCGGGCGGCCCATGAGGTCATCCGTGATGTAGGCCGCAAAGTCCGGCCGGGAGGAAGTGATGAGGTACACGATAGAGGGAACTGAAAGCGCCTGCAAACCAAACCCTTGATGCGGAAACGAAGGCGCTGCGCCGAACCCTCCAAACCCTCCGCGCTGCGGAAAAGCGGGGGCACCGAACATAGTCCCACGGCCACCACCCGGCACTGGCGGCAACGGAGCCGGTCGCCAATCCACAACTTGGTGGTCGCCGATGCGCAAGGAGTGGGTCACTGGTTTAAAAAGGAGAAAGGTTAGAAAATCAAATTATTACAGTTCGGACCATTGATTATTATTTCTTTTGACCCCTGGTATAGAAGGAGAATAAGACATGTTGGGACTTACCGAGGATGATGTCCTGCGGTTTGATGCCATGTGCCGAGGCGAGTGATGCGCTGCGCGCGATAAGGATCTGCCATGCATCATTGATGGAAGCCAGCCCCATCTCGTGGTGCACAAATACCGTTGCGTCTCCCCGCAGAGGCAACGCGACGGGCCAACACTCCATCTCATCAGGTAATAGGAATGCGTTAGCAGGTTGGCGCTGTGGGATGCTACCAATACCATGAGTGCTGGATCGCATGAGCATCGTGCCATGCGTCTTGCCAACGACTTCCGTCATTCCCTTTCCCTTTCCATCTTCGCCCAGGCCGTCCTGGATGTTTCCGAGACGTACAAAATTTGCGAAATCCGTCGAACCTTCTGGGATATACCCATAATCTCCCGCTGTGAGGGCCCCGACTGGAGCTCGGGCATGCCATGTCTGGTCGTGCCGCGATTGTTCGATGCAGTGGGCCCGTAGAGCACGAAGAGTCAGCGGGTTGTCCTCATCTGCGTCGTCGAGAAGGTCTTCGAGTTCAGGGGACAGAGCTGGACCTTCGCGCCGTCGTGGAAGCAGAGACTGCAAGAGACCCTTGAGCTGCTTGTATCTCTGGGGTTTGGAATCTCAGATAACGGAACTGAAAAAGCCATAATTATGACACCGACGTTGAGAGATGCCGAAGTCTGACATGACCCTGCTTGAAAGGTAGCCTCTTCAGCGTTCATGAGCTCTTTAAGATACTACAACAGAAGTTTCGGAAAGTCAATCAAAGCAAGATGGCGGCTGTCTCACATGAAGCGCACGCTCCGCGAGTGATTCTTCGAGGCCATAGCTACGTCCTGTTACCCATCCCTCTCGTGGTGGTGGCAATCCGACGATAACATTGTTATCGCTGTCGATACTATAGGTCGCGTGCTGCCAGTGGTACAAGGTGAGCAATCGACATGCGAAGGTCACTAGAATGCCTTACATCGATGAAGTCCTGAGCATCACTCTCGGATAAGGATAATTGCTGCTGGGCGTGGGCAATCGCTGACTATCAAGGTGTCAGGGCTTAAGGCCAACTGGATCCAGAATAGACTAACGGCAATATCACGGTACTGTGCCAGTTCTCAATACTCAATGCAACATACAGATCCAACAGTCATGCTCACCGTCTTCAATATTAGGCTGGCGCAGTCAGCCAGACTGCGACTGGTGAGCGCTGACCGCATAGCCGAAGCAAGATCCCGACACCGCACTGTCTCAATCGCTAAACCAAGCCATGTACGGAGCAGAAACAATTCAAGTACGTACCACTTGCGAACAGAATGAAAGGTGTTTGCGCCTTTCCGTCAGAATAACCAAGAATCTGGGGTAGGTTTTCGTGGCTACCATATTGTACATCAGCAACTGACGCGACTGGCCAATCGCACAAAGACAAACTGAAGATTCCTCAACATCTTTATGTCTTTCACCCATTGCTACGCCTCAATCAGCCTTTGCACAAAAGGCGGACAAGGAGGTAGCGCACCTTCAAAGCAAGGTCCTTTGTGCCATCGTATCTCTTGACGGTCATTTTTTGACCCCCGGCCTGTGCCTCCGACGTTCCTACAAACCAACCAACGGCTTTACGATTTGCCTTGCGGATGACGACATCGGATTGGTGATATCTGCGGAACTAGGCTCGCGTAAACCAAATGACATCCTGGGATATAGACAGCGTAGTCGTACGCCAAACTCATCCACATCCCCACTCAAGTTGGCGAGGAATTCCTCTTCTTCAGTAGGTACGGGAGTCGCGCCTGGTGGCGACTCTGACCTAAGTTCCAGAGCTGCCCAGTCAGCTTCGACGAGCGTAGAGGAAGACAGCGACGATTCGGAAGAACCGCGAGATTGCTGCACGAGCTCGAAACTCGAGGCTGAGCTTTCTAATGTGGATCCACCGCCCAAGGAGGGTAATACTTCTGAAAACTCGGTTGGGCTCATGCAAGTATCTCCGTCGGTGATTCTGGGGGTGTTATTCGAGGAAGCCCCACTCCCGGCACCTAAAGCATAGTGTATCTCTATCAAGGAGGAGACCTGATCTCGCCCACGTTCGGTTTCATGCCCTCAAAAATCAGTAGCCCAATCAGTCTGCGCACCTGGAAGGAAACAGCTGCATCCCTCAGCTGCTGGTCAAACTGCGTCAATTGATCCATTTCGTTCGCGCGGCCTTGAGCATAAAGTCATGAATCGAGACCAGAGTCCTGAGAAAGCCGCAGCAAAAAGTAAGACATGGGGGTGGTAAAATGGGAGAGTTGAGAGCACGTGTGCGCGACACTCACGCCTCGAACTCACGGATGTTCTCCAACAGCGACTGCGGCGCATCTTCCCACTTTCCCTCCATGCTTCGCCCGAGATCCATGAGCAGGCGCGCAGCCCGCTGCGCAAGGCGAACGCAGTCTTGCTGATTGATTTTGATGTCCTGGCGTTTGTTACATATGAGCGCGTTGTGATGTAGTAAGGAAGCAGGAGGTGGGGTCAGGATGAGCTAGGGATATTATTCAATACTCACAGCGATGATTTGGATGATGGATAGGAGGACCGTCGTCGCCACCATGGTGGGTGGGAGCGTCTTATAGCCCTGAGAGCCATGAAGGGCACGACAGTACACAGAGACTGGAAGGCAAAGTACAGTATTTTCTATGTCATTCAGAGCAGCACCGCATCAAATCAAATCAAAGTGTCAGGTCCGTCGAAGGGCGTGTGCCTTACTACCAGTTCGGTCACCCTGACAACGGAAATGGTCGTCCTCTGCCGCATCCACCTGGTCTGCCAGCTTACAGTTTGATGACGAGACCGCCTCAAGGGATTCTCCAGTCCTCAATCGATACACTCGGGCTTTGACGTGGTTCGCCAACGCTCGGCAAGGGGACAGAACTGGCTATTCTAGGCGCATGCGGTTCGATGTGCTATTATACCTCAGAACACGAGTGTACTGCCATGGACAGGTAAACCGTCGGCCGTGAATGCCACTCTCAGAGACACGGAGTGGACGGGAGTGGACTAACTCTAATTAACACAGGGATGGAATAGGAGTGGCGACAAGAGCACCGACCAGGCCACATCGTCGTTGATCATGACACCATCATGACGAGGGTAAAATGCCACTTGCTCTGCTCTATGTGGATGACTGGTCTGGTGGCAGTAATGAGGTTCGCTCTGTCGTTAAAGTGAGCACGCAGACGCCGCGTACAGTCATCAAGAGCAGTTATTGGGAAATGTGAGTCTTTTCATTCCTGTCTTGACTTGCTTCATCTCATGGAACAGCAAAGAAATCGAAGCAGACTTCGTTTCACCACTCATCTCAGGTTGCACAACCAAGTCGACACATCCATAGTTCCTGTTTTATATCGTACATATGCTTCCTCCAACGGTTGCACTTTCATGCCGATGACGCGCCTTTTGTTTCTCCCAATGGATTGCTGTCCCTTGGTTTGAGTCGATACATTCGGTGCGAACGGACAAAGGAAGTTGGGCAGAAACGACGTGAAGTAGTTAGTACTGGGTATAGAATTGAGTGGGTGAGGGAAATCCATGTGCGCTGACCAAGGTGCAGTAATAATTCTCACTTCAGACCATACATGGATTTACCGAATCATTACCGTTTAACAAAGCTGTTCTATGGCGGATTGGTCGAGGCAATGCATAAACAGCCCGGGGTTTCGGGCAGCGACACAGGTATTAATTCTTAACACGAGGGGTGTTGGGCCTGAAGGCCTGAAGAGCAGCCGAAATGCCAGATCATACAGCACAATGGCCATGTCATAGTGCGCACTGGAAGGTAAACTATGGACCTGAGCATTGGGTACCGTATTCGGTAAGCCACTTGAGCACATGGTGAACGACATCTAGTTCGAAATCCATTAGCCTGTATTCTACACAAGCTGAATCTAATCGAACCCATGACGAGGAAGGTGATAAGAGTACACGATGCCAACGTAAGTTGGATAAAAAGCAGAGGGTCCTGATCGATCATCGATCTCCTACGGCTCGTCCTGCCATCTGTCCCATTGAGAAATGGCTATAGGGTGACCTGAGAGCTGTCGCGCAGCAACGAAACTGTCAAGGGCTTCCTGGACAGGCCCCGATAAGTGGAGCTCCTCCAAGAAAAGACTCTGAAGGGCGGGTAACACTGCGGCCCCCCTTTCCCCGACGAGCTCTTCAAAGGCGGGTATGATTCTCGTTGTAATATCTCGGGATAGGTAGAGTGCCTTCACAGTGGTAAATGAGCGTAATAGTTCGAGCCATTGGATGTTCTCGATGTCGTCTTGCTAACATGATTGAAGATATTCAACAACTTCGTGGATGTAGAGGTGCTCCAGCGAAGAGATGAGATACAATGAAGAACTGCAGACCTGCGCCAGCATCGAAAGCAGCCAGTCTGACTGTGTGCAGCAAATTTCGAATTCGAGCCTTCCGTTGGTTAGTGGAAGTATTAGATCAGCTTTGAAATTGGAAAATGTCACTTGTGCTACATCGGGTGCCATGAAATTCGGTTTGCGACCGATGAATTGGGCGAGTTGTGGGGTGTGGAAAATGAGTTGAGGAAAAAATTCTATATCCAACCTATCGAGTAGAGGGGCATCGATCCGGGCAACAAGATCTTCCAAATATTCGCTTACGCCTTTGAAATCGAATTGGGTAAGAGCAGGAAGGACTAAGCGTATGGGCGGAGGAGGACGTCGGCGTCCACGGCCAGGACAAGATCTGGGCGATTGGAATTCGAGCGAAAATGTTTCGAGCCTTGTCAACGCAGAAAGAGCAGTGGACATCAGCTCGGGTGAAATGTATCCGGAATGAGGGATATGCCAAAGGTGAAGAGTGCAGAGGTGAGTGGCAGACGAAAGTAGTTTCGATAATCCCGGAAATGGAACGCAAGACAAGAGGAGATATTGCAGATTTGGGGCTGATCCACCCAAGAACGAATCGGAAACGATCGGCACCTCGTCAGTTGTGTGAAGATCCAAATGTGTCAGCGCTGGGAATGGTTCCTGCATTTCTACCAAGACCTTTTCCCATAACGAACTAGGAACACTGCTGAGTGTGATTTCACATACGCGAATTTTGTGCGTGAGTGCTGCAACGATGTTATCCTCGCCCGTTTTGGTGTTTTCGCCCCATATGATGATAGGCAAGGGCGGCCAAATATCCAGCATCTTCCCCACAAGCCTGTCATTTGTACAGAGAAGTCGCAGATTCAGGCGATGTGGCGACTCGAATACTACGTTTCTCCATTTTTGACACACCTGCACCAGCGTTCGCCAAGCCTCTGTCTTGTAAACGTATCCATCCGGTTCTATTGAATACCAATCGAATATCTCAAGTAAGGCTTCTTCGGGTAGCATGTCGACTGTAACTTGGCCTATATTGCACCAGTCAATAGCTGTAACATAGTGTTAAGCAAAGACGTACGTCGATGTGGTATCTGGGTCAATGACCCAGGGAAGTAAGGAACTGGTAGCGAGGTGATGATAGGATGTGCTGGGGAGACTGGGCGATGGAGAACAAATGATGGTGGGGCGATGGCACGATATTCTGGGGAGACTGGATTATTGAAAGTAAACGATGATGGGGGCATGTCGCATGTCGGGGTTTGCTGCTGGATCATAGAAAGTGAATGAAGGTGAGAGGATGGCACGATATTCAGGGGTGACTGGGTGATTGAGAGGAAAATGACGATGGGTATGCTGGACAAACTGGGGCCGCTTATGTTCAACTAAGGGATCAAATAATGTCTAATAAGTTAACAGTTAATATTAGGTTGAAATTTTTAAGTAAATATGGTCTGGTTATGTATTTTGCAGTTCAATCCCCCACTAACTTAAGTAGACTATATTTATTTAAAATTGGCAACCTAATATTAATTGCCAACTTATTGGACATTATTTAATCCCTTAGTCGACTATAAGCGGACTCTCCTTATCCGTTCCTGCCCGCTGTGTTGACAACGGAAGTTTTATATGACGCACGAACACTATTACACAACCTTCACATCACCCAGCGCTTGTCAGTGAGTGAGTTGGTGATCCCAGGACTACTGTAGGCAGCTTTTGACATTCGAGTAGCATTCAAGCAAGTCGACACGACCCTCGGACGCCGCATATATCGTGTCATTCGTTCGTCTCGAGCATTGATATCTACACCAAGATCGAGTAGGAATTGCGCAGCTTCGAGTTTGCCACTCAGTTG
>WNFQ01002884.1_pt1 | contig 17207 bp, 14 predicted proteins | sample 5400171 | NCBI WGS metagenome assembly WNFQ01 (sample SAMN13153356, study PRJNA577476) | soil metagenome | isolation source: 20 cm soil under Madrone tree | place: USA:California | collected 2016-06-14 | reverse complement strand
GCTCTCTACTACAACGGCCTCTACGACTTTCGAGTCGCGGGCGCCCTGGCACAGGTCTGGCGCCGGTTCTTCCGTGCGGTGCTCGTGACCGCCGCCTTGCTGGGCGCCATCTACGCGTGCTTCCCCGCGGGCGTGCGGGATCTGCCACTGTCGGGGGCCTTCGTCCTCGTCGCCTTCGTCCCCCTGCGGACGGCGGCGTGCCACATCATCCGGGGCCGGCCCTTCGTCGAGCGCGTGGTCGTCGTGGCGCCGGCGCGCTCGCCGAGCTCATCGTGCGCGAGCTGCGGGCGCGGCCCTCGCTTCCGTACAGGATCGTCGGCGTCGTCGACGACGCGACCGATTCGGAGCTGCTCGCCCCGTATCCGTTGCTCGGCCCGCTTGCGCATCTGGTCAAGGTCGTCCAGGAGGTCGAGCCCGATCGACTGGTGGTCGCGCTGACGCAGCGCCGGGGCCGGCTTGCGGTCGCCGACCTGCTGCCCTGGCGCGCGGCCGGCATGGCCATCGAGCACGGGACCGATTTCTATGAGCGGCTCACCGGTCGGCTCGCCCTCGAGTGGCTCTCGCCGAGCACGCTGATCTTCGATCGGGGCATTCAGGTGTCGCGCCTCGGCAATGCGGTGCGGCGCGCCGTCAGCCTGGTCATCGCGGTCGTCGCTCTCGTGGCGCTCGCGCCGGCGCTCGCCATCATCGCGCTCGCCATCAAGCTCGACTCTCCCGGTCCGGTGTTCTTCGTCCAGCGCCGCCAGGGTGCCGGCGGCCGGACCTTCACGCTCGTCAAGTTCCGGACGATGCGACCGGCGGCCTCCGATGGCTCCGAGTGGGCCAGGGACAACGCGCAGAGGATCACGCGGCTCGGGAAGTGGCTGCGCCGCTTCCGGCTCGACGAGCTGCCACAATTCGTCAACATCCTGCGCGGCGACATGAACCTCATCGGTCCGCGGCCGCACCCGGCGTCGAACGTCCCCCTGTTCGCCGAGAAGATCCCGTTCTACGCCCTTCGATCCATGGTCCCGCCCGGCGTCACGGGCTGGGCGCAGGTCCGGTACGGCTATGCGAACAGCCTCGAAGAAGAGATCGAGAAGATGCGGTACGACCTCTACTACATCAAGCACGCCTCGCTCTGGCTCGACGTCCGCATCCTGATCGACACGATCAAGATCGTCCTGCTCGGGCAAGGCTCGCGCATCGCCGACGCCGACCAGATCGTCCCGTCCGAGGCGCCGCTCGACTCGCTGAAGGCCGCGTGATGAGGATCAACATCCTCGCCGATCGGCGCGCGGTGACCGCGAATGCTTAGTTGGGTCTGGAGGAGCTGGCCGCTGTCTCCTTCGGAGCGGCCGGTCGGCGATCGAGTCGCGCGGCCCACGAGTTTCTGGCACGCGGCGAACGCTGAACGGGCTGGAGCGCGGCGCCGATTCGCGATCAACCTCGTGGTGGCCCTCGGCGCGACGTTTGCGGCGTGCCTCGTGCTCGAGGCGGTGCTGGCGGTCGCCAAGATCAACAGCCCCTCCGCCTACGTGTTCGACCGCGAGAAGGGGATCAGCTTCGCCGCCGGTGGCTACTACGTTCAGAGCAAGGAGGGGTTCTCCGAGGGCTATTTCAATTCCCACGGCTTCCGCGACGCCGAGCGAGCGTGGACGAAGCCCGCGAACACCTTTCGTATCCTCGTGCTGGGCGACTCGTACGTCGAGGCCTTTCAGGTGCTCCGCGAGCGTTCGTTCGCCGCGTTGCTCGAGGCCGAGCTCAACGCGGCGTCGCGGGGCAGGCGCTTCGAAGTTCTGGCCCTCGGTCAATCGGGGTTCGGAACCGCCGACGAGTACATGCGCTATCTCAACGACGGCGTCCGTTACTCCCCCGACATGGTCGTGGTGGCGTTCCTGACCGGGAACGACCTCTCCGACAACTCCAAGATCCTGCACCGCGAGAAGCTCGGCTTCTACTTCGTCTTCGACGAGCACGGCGAGCTGGTCCTGGACCGTTCGACGCTGGACCGTTACATGGATCAGGTGACGCCTCTGGATCGCGCGTTCCGCGTGATCAAGCGGCATTCCTACCTCGCCAGCCTCATCTCGGAGCGTTCCTTCCTGCTGCGCGAGGGGCTGCGGGAGCGGCGGTTCAAGCAGACGCACGCCAGCGCGAACGCGCGCGCGACCGGGCTGGATGAGTTCTCGGATCTGAACGTCTATCTGCCCGACCCGACGCCGCGGTGGAAAGACGCCTGGGACATCACGGAACGGTTGCTGCTGAAGTTCGCGCGCGAGGTGGAAAGCCGTGGCGCGTCGTTCATGCTGGTCAGCCTCTCCAACGCGGAGCAGGTCCATCCGGAGTTGCAGCGGCAGCTGACCCGGCAGTACGGACTGCCCTTCGATTTCGAGCGGCCCGATCGTCGGCTCCAGCAGTTCACGGCAGCGCACGGCATCCGATATCTCGCGCTCATGCCGGCGCTCCGCGACTATCACCGGCGGACGGGGACCTACCTGCATGGCTTCGGGTCCGTCATTACCGGGCACTGGAACGAGGCGGGTCACCGCCAGGCGGCCGAGCAGATTTTCGCCTTTCTGAAGCAGCGCAACCTCGTCCCCCTCGATTGATGTCAGCGCGAAGAAACCCAGAAGCGACTCGCAGCGGGCTGGGCGGCGCAACGCCGCAGGCTATCGTTCGGCCTGGCGCGGAGTGGTGGCGGGCACGGCCGGAGGTCAGCCCGGGTCGTCGTACCGCGGCGGGTATGGCGCCGCCCCCACCACGCTCGGAGAGCTCGGTGTCGTTCTGGGCGCTGATGATTTTCACGTTCATCTTCTTCATCGCGCCTCAGACGTTCTTTCCCGCGCTCGCTCCGCTGCGTATTGCGTTGCTGACGGGCACCTTCGCGATTATGGCGTTTCTGTTCGATCGTCTGCGCCATGGACGGCCACTACCGTTTCCGCAGGAGATGCAGATCATCGCCTGTCTGGTCGCGCTGGCGGTTGTGACCATCCCGCTGTCGTACTGGTCGGGCGGCAGTCTGTCCTTTCTCTTCGGCACGTATCTGAAGTCGGTGGCGATCTTCTGGCTCCTCGGCGGCGTCGTGACGACCGCGGCGCGGCTGGAGCGCCTGGCCTGGGCCCTCACGCTGATGACCCTCCCCATGGCCGTCACCACGCTCTACCACTTCGTCTCCGGGTTCGTCACGAAAGACGATCGTGTCGTCGGCTACGTGGCCCCGCTGACGACGAATCCCAACGGCCTCGCGCTGGTCCTCAGCTTGATCCTGCCGCTGAGTCTGGCCCTCTTCTTCACGGCGCAGAAGACGTCGACGCGCGCGCTCTTACTCTCCGTCATGGTCCTCGACGTCATGGCGGTGGTCATCACGTTTTCCCGTGCCGGCTTTCTGACCCTTGGCATCGTCATGGTCACGTACCTGTACCGGTTCAAGCGGCGCGAACGGGCGTGGGCCCTCGCGGCGATCTGTGTCCTGTTGCTCGCGTGTGTTCCGCTTCTGCCATCGGGTTATCTGAATCGCCTGGCGACCATCACCGATATCGAGTCCGATCCGACCGGGTCGGCTCAGGAACGGCGGAGCGACACCCTCACCGCCGTTCACCTGGCGCTGGCGAACCCGATCATCGGTGCCGGCATCGGCCAGAACATCATCGCGCTCAACGAGGTACGCGGACCGACGTGGCGATCCGTCCACAACGTGTACCTCGTGTACGCCGTGGACCTCGGCGTTCCGGGACTCGTGCTCTTCGTCGTCTTGCTCGCCCGCTGCATCAGCGCCACCCGGTTCGTTCAGAAACGGGCGGCGTCCGTCCCGGCTCTCCGCAACGTCTTGTATCTCGCGGAGGCACTCCAGACGACGCTCGCAGCGTTTGCGGTCGGCGCCTTCTTTCACACAAACGCCTACGAGTTTCACTTCTATTACTTCGGCGGGCTGGCGGTGGCCCTCAAAAACGTCTACGCGACCGAAATCGCGGGTGTCCCACCAGTGAAGGTGGCCTGATGAAGCGGTCGGCGCTGCGCTTTCTCGTCTGTCCTGCGTGCCGGTCTGAGGTCGAGCTGAGTGTCCACGCCGAGAGGGGGCCCGAGATCCTCGAAGGCGTGCTGTCGTGTCGCGACTGCCGCGCAAACTATCCGATCCGCCGCGGTGTCGCGCGATTCGTCGGCGACGGCGCCTACGCGGCGAGCTTTGGCCGGCAGTGGAACTGGTTCCGGACCGTCCAGCTCGACTCCTGCAGCGGGACCGACGAGTCGGCGCGGACGCTTCGGGCGACGACCGGGTGGACGGTCACCGACTACCGCGGGCGTCTGGTGCTCGACGCCGGCGTCGGCGCCGGCCGGTTCGCGGACGTCGTTGCGCGGGAGGGTGGCGAGGTCGTCGGCATCGATTTGACCGACGCCATCGACGCCGCCTACGCCAACATTGGCGCCCATGCCGGCGTGCATCTCGTCCAGGCGGACATCTTCGCGATGCCCTTCCGGGAGGCGACCTTCGATCTCGCCTACTCGATCGGCGTTCTGCACCATACGCCCGATCCGGCGGCGGCCTTCCGGTGCGTCGCGGCCACGGTGAAGAAAGGCGGGGGCCTGGCCATCTACCTCTACCACCGCTACGGGATCACGCGGTTCTCGGAAGCGATTCGCCGGGTGACCACGCGCCTGCCGAGCAGCGTCATGCTGGCGCTTTCCGCGCTGGCGATTCCGGCGGGTCCTCTCTATCGCACTCCGCTGCTCGGCAAGGTGCTCCAGGTCGGTTGTCCCATCTCGGGGCATCCGAACTGGCGCTGGCGGTGGCTCGATACCTTCGACTGGTATACGCCCCGCTACCAGTGGAAATTCCTCTACCCCGAGGTTTATGCCTGGTTCCGCGCGAACGGCTTCCACGAGATCGAGATCTTCGACGATCCCATCCGGATGCGAGGCATCAAGACGGCCGAGGCCATAGAGGTATCGCGATGAAGTCATCCATCACGATGATCAGGCTCGTGACGCTGGTCCCGGTGCTCCTCGTTCTCCTCGTCATCCCCGCGTCGGCGGCGCAGTCGAGCTTCGGGCAGGGCGACGTATTCGTCTCGACATCGGACGGCCAGGTGCAATGGCGGCAGCCCGACGGCACGCTCAACCGGCTGCTGATCGGCGCCGCCGCTGGCCCGCCCGAAGGGATTCGCCTCGACGCCGCCTCCAATCTCTACGTCACCCACTGGTGCGCGACCGTGCAGGTGACGTCAGCGTGCAGCGTGGGCAACACGGTGGAGAAGTTCAATCCGAGCGGCATGTCGCTGGGTATGGTGGGTAGCGACTACGACTGTAATCCCCACGCGATCGCCTTCGACGCCGCCGGCGCCATGTACGTCGGCCAGGCGGATTGCACGGGCGCCATCCTGAAGTTCGAGCTGGGGCGGGCGCCGACGGCGTTTGCTGTGGCGGCGGAGAACCGGGGTGCGTTCTGGATCGATCTGGCGGCCGACGGCTGCACGATGCTCTACACGTCGTGGGGGCCGGACGTCAAGCGGTTCGACGTCTGCGCGAACGCGCAGGGGGCGAATTTCAATCTGGCGCCGCTGCCGGGCGGGCAGACGCACGACCTCCGAGTGCTGGCCGATGGCGGGGTGCTGGTATCCAGCGGCAACGTGGTCGCGCGCCTGGACGCCACCGGGGCCCTGGCCCAGACCTACACGGTGCCGGGGCCGACGCGCTACTGGGCCGGCCTCGATCTCGTTGGCGACGGCACGTTCTGGGCGGCCGACTACTACTCGTCCGACGTCTATCGCTTCGATCTCGCCAGCGGGACGGTGCTGGCCAGCTTCAACAGCGGCACACCACCCTTCACGGTCGTCGGTATCGCAGTGGTGAAGCTCGGCTCGCTCGTGTGCAACTGACGCGGCTGCCCACAGGCGGCCGCCCCAACGGAGACATGGCCATGAATCTAACAGGACTCGCGCGGACGCACGGCCTCACGATGACGGTTCTCGCGCTCGCGATCGGTGCGCTCACGACGCTCGCGGTCGTCGCGCGCTCGCCGGCGGAGGCGCTCCAGCTCACATTTGCACCCGGTGACGTGTTCATCTCGACCGAAGACGGTCAGGTGCAGTGGCGGGGGCCCGATGGGACCCTGAACCGGCTCCTCCTGGGCACCGTCCCCGGCAAGCCGGAGGGGATCCGCCTCGACGCGGCCTCCGAGCTCTACGTCGCCCACTGGTGCGTGAGCGTCGGGCTGACGTCGTCATGCGCCATGGGCAACACGGTGGAGAAGTTCAACACGAGCGGGATATCGCAGGGGACGATCGGGAGTGGCTACGATTGCAATCCCCACGCGATTGCCTTCGATAAAGCGGGTGCCGTCTACGTCGGCCAGGCCGACTGCACGGGCGCCATCCTGAAGTTCGAGCTGGGGCGGGCGCCGACAGCGTTTGCGGTGGCGGCGGAGAACCGGGGCGCGTTCTGGATCGATCTGGCGGCCGACGGCTGCACGATCTTCTACACGTCGTGGGGGCCAGACGTGAAGCGGTTCGACGTGTGCGCGAACGCGCAGGGGGCGGACTTCAACGCGGCTCCGCTGCCGGGCGGGCAGACGCACGACCTCCGGGTGCTGGCCGATGGCGGGGTGCTGGTGTCCAGCGGCAACGTGGTCGCGCGGCTGGACGCGACGGGGGCGCTGGCCCAGACCTACACGGTGCCGGGGCCGACGCGCTACTGGGGCGGCCTCGATCTCGTCGGGGACGGCACGTTCTGGGCGGCCGACTACTACTCGTCCGACGTCTATCGCTTCGATCTCGCCAGCGGGACGGTGCTGGCCAGGTTCAACAGCGGTACGCCGCCCTTCACCGTGGTCGGTGTCGCGGTCGTGAAGGCCCTCGTCTGCCCGTAAGCGAGTAGATCCATGGTCAACATCCTCGCCGAGCGGATCCGGAATCGTCACGCGCGCATCGCGGTCATGGGACAGGGCTATGTCGGCCTGCCATTGGCCGTCACCTTCGCGCGAGCGGGCTTCTGCGTGACCGGACTCGACCCCGATCCCGACCGCGTTGCTGCGCTCGGAAGTGGCCGCTCGCACAGCCCTGACGTAACGGACGACGACCTGGCGCCGCTGCTGCGCTCGGGTCATTACGCGCCGGCGTCCGACCCGTCCGTGCTTCAGAGCAATGACGTGGTGATCATTTGCGTGCCGACGCCGCTCAGGAAGTCCAAGGACCCCGACATCTCGTTCGTGATGCGCGCCGCCGAGCAGATCGCCGCCCGGCTGAGGACCGGGCACCTCGTCGTGCTCGAGTCCACCACGTATCCGGGGACCACCGAGGAAATGTTTCAGCCGATGTTCGAGGCGCGCGGCGCCCGCGTCGGCCTCGACGTCTTTCTCGCGTTCTCGCCCGAGCGCATCGATCCGGGAAACGCGCACTACACCGTCCGCGACATTCCGAAGGTCGTGGGCGGGGTGACACCGGTGTGCACACGCCTGGCCGCGCTCCTGTACCGGCAGATCGTGCCATCGGTGATCGAGGTGTCCAGTCCGAAGGTCGCTGAACTCGCCAAACTGTATGAGAACGTTTTCCGCAACGTCAACATCGCCCTCGCCAATGAGCTGGCCGTGATGTGCCGGCGGCTCGACGTGCCGACGCGCGAGGTCATCGAGGCGGCGGCCAGCAAGCCGTTCGGATTCATGCCCTTCTACCCTGGACCGGGGATCGGCGGCCACTGCATCGGGATCGACCCGATCTATCTCGCGTGGAAGTTGCGGTCGGGTGGGTACGAGCCGCGCTTCATCCACCTGGCGGACGACATCAATCGCTCGATGCCCGCCTACGCCGTCGAGCTGGTGGCCGACGCGTTGAATCGAGGGGGACGGTGCCTGAACGGTGCTCGCATCCTGGCTCTGGGGGTTTCGTACAAGCGCGGTGTCGGCGACACGCGCGAGTCGCCGGCCCTCGAGGTCCTGGCGAAGCTACGTAGCAGACACGCCGAGGTCGGCTACGTCGATCCCTATGTGCCCGAGATCACGGTCGATGGTTGCCGGCTCAAGTCCGTCGAGGCGACCGACGAGCAACTGGCGGCCACCGACTGCGTGGTGATCCTCACCGACCACGTCGAATTCGATTACCGCCGCATCGTGGAGGTCGCGTCGCTCGTCGTCGATACCCGAAACGCGACCTGGGGAATTCCCGAGCCCGCCGACCGCGTGGTGAGGCTCTAGCGCATGCGGATAAAGCTCCTCGCGTTCACCTGGGTCTTCGCCATCGGGGGCACGGAGCGGCATCTCATGCAGTTGATGCAAGGCCTCGACAACTCGCGGTTCGAGCTGCAGTTCGCGTGCTTCAAGCGCTGGGGCCAGTTCCTCCCCGAGGTCGACGCGCGGGGGGTGCCCATCAGCGAATACCCGGTGCGTCGTCTCTACGGCGCCCGCACGCTTGCCCAGCAGCTCAGATTCGCGCGCGACCTGCGGCGACGTGGGGTCCAGATCGTGCACACCTACGGCTTCTACCCCAATGTCTTCGCCATCGCCGCCGCGCGCCTGGCACGGTCGCCCGTCGTGGTGGCCTCCATCCGCGACACGGGCTACTCGCTGACGGCCCGGCAGCGGCGTGTGCAGCGACTCGCCTGCCGGCTCGCCCATCACGTCCTCGTGAACGCGGAGGCGGTCAAGCGCTGGCTCGTGGAGGACGGCTACGACGGCGAAAAGATCAGCGTCATCCGCAATGGCCTCGATCCGTCGAGCTTCGTCGGTGCCGGCGGCGCCTCGCTGCGCACGGAGCTCTCGCTGCCGGCGGGGGCGCCGCTCGTCGCGATGGTGTCGCGGCTCAACCGGCTCAAGGGCGTCGACGACTTCCTGCAGGCGGCGGCGCGGGCGGCCGACCGGTTCGAGGACGCGCGCTTTCTCATTGTCGGCGACAACGGTACGCCAGATGGCAGTGACTACCGACGAGAGCTGGAACGCCGTGTCGCCCAGCTCGGGCTCGAGCGCCGCGTCGTCTTCACGGGCTTCCGGCTCGACGTGCCGCGGCTGCTTTCGGAAGTGGCGATCTCGGTCTTGCCATCGCTGAGCGAAGGTCTGCCCAACACGATCCTGGAAGCCATGGCGGCCGGCGTGCCGGTGGTGGCGACGCGTGTCGGCGGCACGGCTGAGCTCGTCGAAGACGGCGTCACGGGACTCCTCGTGCCGCCCGGCGATCCCGCGGCGCTCGCCAAGGCGATCGAGCAGCTGCTGGCCGAGCCTCAGCAGGCGCGTCGCTTCGGACGAGCCGGGCGGCAGCGGGTGATCGAGGAGTTCTCCCTGGAGCGGATGGTGCGACAGACCGAGGACCTCTACCTGAAACTGCTCGAGCGGACCTCATGAAATCGCTGCCCTTCGAGGTGTTCTCGACATGCGCGCCGTCTCACGGCACCGGCGGAAGCGCCTACACCCGCCGGATCGCGGAGATCGCTCGCTGGAGCGAGGCCTGGGGGTATACGGGCATCCTGGTCTACACCGACAACAGCCTGCTCGATCCCTGGCTCGTGGCCCACCTGATCGTCCAGAACACCGAGCGGCTGTCGCCGCTGGTGGCGGTGCAACCGGTGTACATGCATCCCTACGCGGTGGCGAAGCTGGTCACCTCGTTCGCCAACCTCCACGGGCGCCGGCTCCATCTCAATATGGTGGCCGGCGGGTTTACGAACGACCTGGTGGCGCTGAACGACGGCACGCCGCACGACCGGCGCTACGACCGCCTCGTCGAGTACACGCGGGTGATCATTGATCTCCTCGCCACCGCGGGGCCGGTGAGCTTCGAGGGAGAGTTCTACCGCATCGAGAAGGTCCGGCTCACGCCGCCGCTGCCGCGGGCGCTCGTCCCTGGCGTCTTCGTCTCCGGCTCCTCGGAGGCGGGCCTGACGGCGGCACGCATGGTCGGCGGCATCGCGGTCAAGTACCCGAAGCCTCCGAGCGAGGAGGAGACGCCGGCCGAGCCCGGCCTCGCGCTCGGGATCCGCGTCGGCATCATCACCCGCGCGAGCACGGAGGAGGCGTGGAGCATCGCTCACGCGCGGTTCCCCGAGGACCGCCGGGGCCAGCTCACGCATCAGCTGGCCGTGAAGACGTCCGACTCGGTCTGGCACCGCGAGCTGTCCGAGCGCGATCGTGCCCCAGAGGAGAGCCCCTACTGGCTCGTCCCCTTCAAGAACTACAAGACCTTCTGCCCGTACCTCGTCGGCAGCTACGAGCGCGTTGGCGAGGAGCTGGCACGTTACCGGAGCCTCGGATACCGCACGCTCATCCTCGATGTTCCTGTCGACGACGCCGAGTGCGAGCACATCGACCACAGCCTGACCCGCGCCGCAGAGATCGCGAGATGCCCGAGCTACTCCAGCATTGGGTGACGCAGGCGGCCGAGCGGCAGCCTGATGCCGCTGCGGTCGTCCTCGGTTCCGAGCGCGTGACCTACGCCGGGCTCGAGGAGACCTCGAACCGGCTGGCGCGCCTCCTCGTCAAGCTGGGGTGCCGACGCCACGACCGCGTCTGCCTGCTGATGCCGAAGTCGCCGATGGCCATCGCGGCCATGCTCGGCGTGCTCAAGGCTGACGCCATGTACGTGCCCCTCGATCCTGCGAACCCCGCGACCCGCCTCGCGAGGATCATCCAGGCGTGCGAGACACCCTGGATCCTCGCGGCGGGCCCCGTGGCCGCCACGCTCAGCCAGCTGCTCGCCCGCGAGCAGCGTCTGTCGCCCTCGATCGGCTGGCTGGACGCGCGCGGCCCCGGGGACGCGGGGTTGCGGCTGGCCTTCTCGCTGGCCGATCTCGAGAACGAGCCGGCCACGCCCCGGGACGGAGACAACCAGTGCGACGACCCCGCCCACATCCTCTTCACGTCAGGCTCGACGGGCGCGCCCAAGGGCGTCGTGATCACGCACGCCAGCGTCGTCCACTTCGTGCAGTGGGCGACACGCTACTTCGGGATGACGTCGTCGGACCGTACCTCCGGTCATGCGCCGCTGCACTTCGACCTCTCGACCTTCGATATCTTCGGGACGTTCTCGGTGGGAGCGCGCCTTCACCTGGTCCGCCCCGAGCTGAACCTGCTGCCCAACAAGCTCGCAGCGTTCATCCGCACCGACGAGCTGACCCAGTGGTTCTCAGTGCCCTCGGTCCTGAACTACCTCGCCCGCTTCGATGCCGTGAAGCCGGATGATTTCCCCGCGCTGCGGCGCGTGCTCTGGTGCGGCGAGGTCTTGCCGACGTCGGCGCTCATGTACTGGATGCGCCGGCTTCCCCACGTGCGCTTCACGAATCTCTACGGGCCCACGGAGGCGACGATCGCCAGCAGCTACTACACCGTGCCGTGCTGTCCCGATGATCCGGCCACCCCGATCCCGATCGGCACCGCCTGCGATGGCGAGGAGCTGCACGTGCTGGACGGCGAGCGCCGGCCGGTACCCTCGGGCGAGATCGGCGACCTCTACATCCGCGGGGTCGGGCTGAGCCCGGGATACTGGCGCGATCCCGAGCGCACCGCCGCCGTCTTCCTGCCGGTGTCGTCCGCGGCCGGCCCGGGAGACCGCATCTACAAGACCGGCGATCTCGCGCGAGTCGGAGACGATGGCTTGGTCTACTTCCTCGGGCGCGCGGACTCGCAGATCAAGAGCCGCGGCTATCGGATCGAGCTCGGCGAGATCGAGACCGCGCTCAACACGCTCGATGGCCTCCGCGAAGCGGCGGTGGTGGCGATCGCCACGGACGGCTTCGAGGGCGCGCTGATCTGCTGCGCCTTCGCGCCGGTGCCGGGCCGCGCGCTGACACCGGCCGCGCTCCGGGCCGCGCTGGCGGCGCTCGTGCCAGCCTACATGCTGCCCTCGCGATGGGTGGCGCTGGATATTCTGCCTCGCAACGGCAACGGCAAGATCGACCGCCGTGCGCTGCGCGAGTACTTCGAGACCTGTGAGACTCGTTCCGCTCGGCGCTGACCGGATCACGACGGTGGCCGGCTGGATGGCCGAGAAGGCCAACTACCAGTGGCTGGACTTCGGCAACGGGGTGCAGATCCTGACGCCGGCGGCGCTGAAGATCATGGCGCAGCGCCCGCTGCACCACATCCGCGTCTTCATGCCGGACGACGCGGACGTGCCCCTCGGGGTCGTCGCTCTGAGCAACATCGACCGCACGTTCAAGACCGCGACGCCGTGGGCGGTTCTCGGCGACAAGACGTACCGTGACAAGCACGGGCGGCCGCCGTCCACCAGCGTCGCGCTGTCAAAGCTCTTCACGATCGGCTTCACCGAGCTCGGCCTCGAGTCCATCTACGCCTGGGTGGTCGAGGCGAACGCCGCCTCCCTGCGCCTCGTCGAGCGCATCCAGCTCCGGTACGTCGGGCGGCAGCGGCGGTGTCACTGGATCGACGGTCGTCCCTACGACCGCCTGCTGTTCGACCTCCTCGCCAGCGAGCACAAGGAGTTGTCATGACCGTTCACGAACGCGTCGCGTGGCTGTTCGCCACGCGACTGCATATCGAGGTCCCGTCTCTTCGACACCGGCGCGCTCGACTCGCTCGGCTTCGTGGAGCTGCTGGTGCAGCTCGAGAACGAATTCGGCGTGCGCACCTCGCCGGAGGACCTGGAGCTGAAGAACTTCCAGTCAATCTCCAGCATCGCCGACTTCGTCATGGCGCGCGACGGCGGCGGCGCCTGCTGATCACGATGGGAATGGTGCGGCCGTTCGCGCGCGACGACATCCCGCGGGTCATGGACCTGCACCGCCGCGTCTTCCCCACGCGCCAGCCGTGGTCGGGCGCCCGCGCCCAGGCTTACGAGGCGTACTTCAGCGAGATGTTCTTCGGCAACGCCTGGTGCGGCGAGGTGTGTCCGTCACTGGTCTGGGAGGACTCGGACGGCGCGCTCGCGGGCTTTCTCGGCGTGACGACCCGGACCATGTCGATGAACGGGCGGACGCTGCGCGTCGCCGTCAGCTCCCAGTTCATGGTCGACGAGCGCCGGCGGAGCACGCTGGCGGCGGTGGAGCTCGTGAAGACGCTGCTGTCCGGGCCGCAGGACCTGTCGATGGCCGATGAGGCGACGGAGCCCGCGCGCCGGCTCTGGGAAAGTCTCGGCGGCACGACCGCATTGCTGCCGAGCCTGTCGTGGGTCCGCGTGCTGCGTCCGACGCGCTTGGCGCTCTCGCGCGTGACCGCGCGCCGAGGGCTGGCGCGGGCGGTGCTTCCGCTCTGCGGCCTCGCCGACGGGCTGGCGGCCGGGATGTCGGCCAGCCCCTTACGCCTCACGCCCTCCTCGCTGAGGGCCGAGGAGCTGGACGCGCCGACGCTGCTCGAGTGCATCGCGGCGGCGGCGCGTCACCACGCCGTGCGTCCCGAGTACGACGAGCGCTCGCTCAAATGGCTGCTGGACGCCCTGGCCAACAAACGCGACTGCGGCGAGTTCCAGAAGGTTGCCCTGCGCGACGCGGCCGGCCGCCTCGTCGGCTGGTACCTCGCCTACTTCGTGGCGGACGGAACGGGCGAGGTCCTGCAGGTCGGCGCCCGGGGCGCGGCGCTGGACACCGTGCTCGGCGACCTGTTCCACCGCGCGTGGCGAGCGAACGTCGTCGCGCTGTGTGGGCGTCTCGAGCCTGGCGCCCTGCGACAGTTCTCGGCCCAGGGATGCTTCTTCCATCATCGCGGTCAGTGGCTGGTCGTCCACTCGAGGATGCCCGCGATCGTCGAGGCGATCCATCGAGGCGACGCCTTCCTGACGCGGCTCGAGGGAGAGTGGTGCTTGCGATTCGAGGGAACCGCCTCATGAGTTCGCTGAGCGAGGCGCCGCTCCAGCCCGAGCTCGTCGATGCCGAGGCCGGCTTCTACGGCCACTATGCGTGGGCGCTCGACGCGCTCCCCACGCGTCTTCCTGCTCTCGAGCGCGCTGACGGACACGGTCGACGATTATCTGATCGGACCGAGCTACGACTTCTCTCAGCTCGCCGGCGTCATCCCGCTGGCCGGTCCCGGCGTGCGGGCGGCGGGTGCGCTCCTCGGCGCCTGGCGGGCGCTGCGGGCGCGACGCCTGCGTGGCCTGCGCGCGTGGCGGCGAGGCTGGGACGGCGCTGTCATCGACTTCCTCACCCGCGTGGTGAGCCGAGCGCCGGACGCGGCAGAGCTGGAGCGCGCGCGACGGGCGTTGATCTTGCGCCTCCCCGACCGGCTACCCGCAGATCTCGCCGGCCGGCAGTCCCGCATTCCGGCCGCCTTCCGGACGCAAGACCTCACGCATCTCGATATCGTGCGTCTCGGCGAGAAGTTCACGGAGGCGTTCCCCGATCGCGAGCGCGCGGTGCTGGTGGTCGGACTCCGGACGGCCGGGTCCTACTTCGCGCCGGTGCTTCGCGCGTGGCTCGCAGCGGAAGGCTACCGGTCTGTGCACGGCGTGACCGTCCGCCCGAAGAAAGGGATCGCGTCCTGGGAGAGCCAGACGCTCCGGCGCGGCGCGAGCGGTACCGGCGTGGCCGTCGTGCTCGACGAGCCGGTCAACACGGGCGGCACGCTGAGCAAAGCCGTGGCCGTGCTGCGGGCCGCTGGCTTCCCCGATAACCGGATCGTGGTGCTCGTGCCGGTCCACCCCACCCACCGCGACTGGTCGAGCGGCCACCACGGACTGCCGCTCGCTCGGACCCGCGTCATCGTCCTGCCGCCGGAGGAGTGGGACAAGCCGACCCGGCTCGAGCCGGCCGCGGTGGAGACGAGACTCGTCGAGTATTTCGAGCGGCGGAAGTACGCGGGCGCGCACATCGTGCCGAGCGACACGGCGGACCGCCTCAACGCCCAGCTGGCCCGGCGGTCCGACGAGAAGTTCCATACGCGCCTCAAGCGGATCTACGAGGTGCGCCTGACCAACGACGTCGGCGTGTGCGAGACGCGCTATGTGCTGGCGAAGAGCGTCGGGTGGGGTTGGCTCGGCTACCATGCCTTCCTCGCCGCCGAGCGCCTGACACAGTTCGTGCCGCCGCTCCTCGGCCTGCGCGACGGCATCCTCTATACCGAGTGGCTGCCCCAGGACGACACGGCGCCGTGGCCACCGCGCGAACAGGTCGTGGACGGCACGGCCGCCTACGTGGCCGCGCGTGTGCGCGCGCTGCGCCTGGCCTCGTGCTCCACGGCCGACCTCGCCACCGGCAGCGGGCGCAAAGGGATCGAGCTTCTCGCCGGCGTCCTGAGTCGTGCCTGGGGGGGCAAGCGGATCGCGGCGCTCAAGCGTCCGCGCATCCAGCGCGAGCTAAGACGACTCGACCTGCCCTATCCCACGCTCATCGACGGTAAGATGCGGCGCGGGGAGTGGATCGTCGGGCCGACCTCGCTGCTGAAGACCGATTTCGAGCACCACGGCCAGGGCAAGACCGAGCTCAATCTCGCCGATCCCGCCTACGACCTGGCCGACGCGATCCTGCATCTGGGTCTGTCGGCGGCGGAAGAGCGGCGGCTTCTCGAAGGTTACGCCGAGCGCTGCCATGACCACAGCCTCGACGAGCGCTTGCTCCTCGCCAAGCTCATGGCCGGCACGTGGGCGATGCTGGCGGCACTCGACAATCTCGGCGCCCCGCGACTCGGCGCGCGTCGCCAGGAGTTCAACCGCCACTACATCGACGCCGCGACCTTCCTGACGGTTCACACGGCACGCTGGTGCGGCCGGACGCTGGGCTCCCGGCCCGAACCCCCGTGCTGGTCGTCGCCGCTGGCCGTGCTCGACATCGACGGTGTGCTCGACAAGCAGATCTTCGGGTTCCCTTCTGCGACGGCGGCCGGCTTGCGGGCGCTGCGGCTGCTGCACGACCACGGGATCGCCATCGCGGTGAATACCGCTCGGACGCTCACGGAGACGAAGGAGTACTGCGCTGCCTACGGCTTCGTCGGCGGCGTGGCCGAGTACGGCGCCGCGGCCTGGGATGCCGTGACCGGCCGCGAGCGCATGCTCATCGGCCCCGAGCCGCTCGCCCAGCTCGCGGAGGTCCGCGAGACCCTCGGGCGGATCCCCGGCGTCTTTCTCAACGACGACTATCGCTACTCGCTCCGCGCCTACACCTACGAGCACGGCACGACCGTTCCCGTCCCGACGGCCATGATCCGCAGCGTCCTGGCCGATCTCGGCGCCGACCGGCTCGGATTCCACCAGACCTACGTCGACACCGCCGTCGTCGCGCGGGAAGCCGACAAGGGGCGGGGCCTCCGCGCGCTGCTCGAGCTGTCGGGACGGGAGAGCCTGGAGACGATCGCGGTCGGCGACTCCGAGGCCGACCTGCCGATGTTCCTCGTAGCCGGACGCTCGTTCGCGCCCGCGCACATCGGTTGCAAGTCCACCGCGCGCCTGCTGGGGTGCCGCATCATGCCGCGCGCCTTCCAGGGCGGCCTGCTCGCGGCCGCACGCGCGATCGCGCACCCGGCCGCGCGCGGCTGCGAGAGGTGTCGCGCCGCGGAGCGCTGGCGGCCGCGGGATCGTGGACTGTTCTGGACGCTGCTCGAAACCGCTGACGCGAAGCCGCTCGGCCGGCTGCTCAGGGCCGCGCTCGATCCGCTGGCGCTGCAGGCCTTCGCGCGATGACCGAAGCGACGCTCGTCACGTCGATGTAGATCTGCGCCGGCCGAATGCGTCGCCGGCCGGCGCGTACACGCAGGAGGGAGAGCATCATGGAAACCACCAAGCACCGACGACTTCTCGTCGCCGTGGGCATGCTGCTGGCGCTCGGCTTCGTTGCCGCCGCGCCCGCGCACGCGTACACGTTCGGCGGGCGCGCCTACAGCGCGATGGTCACCGTCCCGCTCGGCGGGACGACATTCCTCGCAGACACGGGGGCCCTCATCGCCAGTGGCGGCGCCCAGGCCACGGCCCTGCCGAGTCTCAGCGTTCCTGGCGTCCTGGCGGCCGACGTTCCCGTGGCGGCGGCTGTCGGCGCCACCTACGACGATGGTCCCAAAGTCAACGGCTCGACGTCGCTGACCGACGTGGTCGTGTTCCCAGGTCAAGCCGCGCAGCTCTCCGCGTCGTTCGTCCGCGCCCAGGCCGACGTGAGCGCGACCGGGGTCCAGGGCAGCTCGGAGATCGCGGATCTCACCTTCGCCGGAATGAGCATCGCGGTGACCGGTGACGCGAATCAGCGCGTGGACGTCTTCGGCGTCGGCACGCTGATCATCAACGAGCAGAGCGTGACGTCCAGCCCACTCGGGCAGGCCGTCACCGTCAATGCCCTTCATCTGATTCTGGCCACTGGCGCCGAGGTCATCCTGTCGA
>WNFQ01001372.1_pt1 | contig 17213 bp, 15 predicted proteins | sample 5400171 | NCBI WGS metagenome assembly WNFQ01 (sample SAMN13153356, study PRJNA577476) | soil metagenome | isolation source: 20 cm soil under Madrone tree | place: USA:California | collected 2016-06-14 | reverse complement strand
TACTCTTCCTTGGACTGCGTGCGAGCAAGCATCACATTGGCCAGGAAATTAGCGCCCACCGCGAGCGCCTGGTCGGAGAAACTGTACGCAACCGGCATGAGCCTGGAAGCGGCGGGCAGGGCGGCCACAGCCGAGCGCAGCCAGCCGTTCTTGCGCACGATTCCGTCCACGACAGCAGGCGGCGTTCGCAGAATCTCGTCACTGTTCCATTGAGGGACGTTTCCCATGATGGTTTGTTGAGCGGTCACCTCAGCCGGCCGGCACAAGCTCAGTCGCGTCGATCTCCACGGCCACCGACCGCATGATCAGATCGAACGAAAGGACGAAGCGCGTCCTGTTCTTCCGGCGCAGGATGATGCCCTCCATGCCCCGCAAGGGGCCGCTCCTGACTCGGGCACGACGCCCGGCTTGTAAGTAAGGATGGGGCTCCACCTGACAGCCATGGTTGACACAGTTCTGAATGACCCGGATGTCCTCTTCGGGCAAGGGCGCTGGATGACCACCAAAACTGACGAGGTGAGCGACGCTGGGGATTTGCAGCACTTGCAAGCGGTCGCGGAGCGCGAAGCGCACAAAGACATAGCCCGGAAACAGAGGCATCTGCAGATGGACGCGGCGGTCTTTCCAGCGGCGGACGGAGTCGTACAGCGGCAGGAGGTGCTCGATAGCGCGTTGTCCCAATTGCTGCGCCACGCGCTTCTCGTGATTGGCATTGGTGTAAACGGCGTACCAGAGGGGCTCGAAAAAGCCCGGGGACATGTCCGGATAGCCCACCTGATTTGCTGTGTTGAGAGCCGCGGTTGCCATGCTGTTTGCCTCTCGCGACATCGATTACTTGGACAGCTTCGCCCCGTCACTTACAGGGGCGTTTGTGACCTAACCCGTTTAGAATTAATAACCTACAGCAAAAACTGAGCCTACTTCAGCACCGTACGGTCATCCTCTTCATCCGAACGCCGCTGAATGCCACCCGGCAAGCTCTCACTGCCGACATGGTTTCCCGAGCCGTTCCGGGAGAAGCGCGGAAGGCGCGACCTCACCGTAGTGAGCACCTCTTGGGCCAGCACCTTTCGCGGATCGTTCGCGTCCGTCTGATCCCAGTTCGTTTTGCCGAACACCCAAGTCGTGGCAGCAGCAAAAGCCAATGTGGTTCCCAGGAAAATGATCAGCAGCCGCGGGGGAAACGATTTCTTCTCCGGAACATTCGCGGCGTCGAGCACCTTCACCGCGGGGATCTCTTTGACTTCCTGGACCTTGGCCAGCTCGTATTGCTTGGTGAGAGTCTCGAAAACCGCTTCCTGGATTCTGGTGCGGCGGTAGAGGTCCGCATAGGTGACGCCAAGCAGGGGCAGCTTGCGTATTGATGGATATAGGTAGTCCGCTTGCTGACCGGATGGCTCCGAAGCTTGTTCGCCCTTTCCGCCGAGTTTTTCGAGCTGGTGCTTCAGCTCCGCAATGCGCGCTCGCACGGAGCGGACGCGCACGTTGTTGTCGGTGTAGATCTGCTTGAGGCCTTCTAGTTCCGATTGCGCGGCGATGTACTGACCTTGCAAAGTAGCAGCCGTTTCGACCATGGCCCTGCCCTGTTCTTTAATGTCGATTGCCGCGTTCTTGCTTGCGAATTGGCTAAATTCTTTCTCAGCCGATTCCAGGTCTTTATTCACGGCTTGCAGGCGCTCTTCGAGGAAAATACGTTCGCGGCGGGCCGAAGAGGTGCTCAACTCGGCGACAAGGCGATTGAGCTCTTCCACGTACGCCTGGCCGATTGCTGCCGCGCGCTTCGGATCGTGGTCCGTGACGGTGAGAGAGATGATTTGACTCTTACGATCGACGGCAATGCCGGTGCGCACAGCCAAGTCCTTCCGCGCATCCTCCATGCGGCGGTCACCGTAAAGTTTCCTGAGGTCAAACTGTTGGATCAGTTGGTCCTGAACTGTGCGGCTCGAAAGGATGCCAACAAAGATGTCGCTCGTACTTTTAATGCCGAGGACGTCGCCGGCAATGCTTCCGAGGCCTCCGGCACTGCCAGAGAGCGCCGCCGCGGCCACGGCAAGGTTTCCCGATTGCGTGTTGTCAGGAGGCATCAGGCGCGCCGTCGATTCGTAGCGGGCCGGGATGAGGAAGGCGATGAGCGTGCTCGCAAGGAGCCCGTAGAGGGCAACGCGCGCAAGCAGCCGACGGTGCTCCCAGAGAAGTCGCAGGTATGCGACCGAGTCGCCGCTGGGTTGCGGCGTTTCCTCAAGTTCAGGCGCGACGGGGAGGTCGCGTTCCGGCACCTCAGGGACAGGCTGACGAACAGGAGCGCTGGCCGAGAAGTTCATGGGCGCCCACCATTCGCGGCCGGTGCATCCGCCGTATCGGCTTGAAAGGAGCGAAAGATCTTTTGCGGTTCGAATGTAATTCCGACGGAGGCGGACACATTGCGGGCAGCGTTCGGCTGAATTACGGGAAAAAGCCAACGTTCGCGTTGCACGGAAACAGAAAGACTGAGATTCGAACGCAACGAATAATCGGTCCGGACACCCGCGTCTGTGAGCGAGCCACCACCAGGAAGGAACTGCTGGCTAACCTTTTGGTGGCGGAAGTAGAATTGCAAACGGTTGCGCGGGGTAAACCAGTAGTTCGTCCAAGCTTGCGCGCCTTGTCCGCCGCGGCCGATCCAACTGCCGATCAAGTCGCCGTTGTTGGTATACCCGTTGCGCCAGGTCCCGTTATTATAAAAAGAACCCGGATTCTTGGTATTGGCGCTTACTCCCCCGGGTACATCTGTGTAAACGCCCTCGACGCGAAGATCCAGTCGCGAGACGCGGGGGAAGTGTGACAGATAAAGCCCGGCATGCCATGCGGAGACATCCATATAAGCGATGGGGGAGAACTCATCGTCGGTGAACCCGTCGCCGTAAAGCGTCAGCCAATTGCGCAAGCGGGGCAGGCGATAGCTAAAGCTCAATCCCGAGCGGCGGTCTCCGGGCTTTGAGGCACCGCCAGCGGTTTCATTGCCAGTGGTGAAGAGGCTGCTGATCAGCCTGTGCGTCGTGAGAGGATAGCCAGGGCCGCCGAAGATCGTCGTCCGGAAAAAAGCGAACTCAAAATTAGGCGTCGGCTTAAAACTGATCATCTGTCCATGAATAAAGGGCTGCGGATCAAGTGACTGGCCGTATTGCCCGATGGGCCCCGACGGGTTCAAAAGAAACTCGTGCCCCGTCAATTGGCCGAAGAAGAACTGCGTGCGCATCGGCCCGAGCCACCGGAGAAAGCTCGGCAACTGAAGTGGCGTGACGCGGTTGAGGAGGAACATCCTTATCGGTGGAGCGTTGTTGCTAAAAAGCATCGGACCGCTGTTGCCCGGTCCCCACCACAGACTCTGCTGGCCGAAAGTGACTTGCCAATTGTCAAGATTCAACCCGACGTAAGCGTCAAGAAGCTGAAGCTGATGAATTGATGGCGTTGGGATGGCAGGGGGCGGCCCTGGATATGGATCGACCTGAGCTATTGCCAATCGCGCCGATTCCGGCAGGGCAGGAGCGGAGGGGCTCTGCCGGTATTCGGCCCGAACATACCCGACCCAACGGCCGGCAGTGGTCCACGCGGAAAACCCGGTGACGGAATTGAATCCTCTTTCATACGAACGCCCAAAGTCATTGATGAGAGTCTGGCCAAACGTGTGGCCGTCCGTGAGTGAGAGTGGTTCACCCGCAATTTCAGTGGATCGAGTGTAGACGGATTCGAGCCGTGCTCTAAATGGCGAGCCTGCACTTGTGCCTTCCAGATCTTCCCTGAATTCCGTCTCCAGGAGTCGATAGATTCTTTCTGCCACGGCAGGTCCGCCATCGACCCTGTCCGAAGCTTCGGTCAACATTCGCGCGCATTCGCTCCGTGTCCATGGCCGAACCCCAGTAAACCCGCCATCAATCATTCCCATCCCTATCAAGCGGTCGAGAGCTGGATAGATCCAGCTATCCAAAGGGACATACGGCGAACCCTGATTCGCACGTGAGGAGTTTCCATCGCCGCGAAAGAATTCGCTGATCGATCTCCATTCTCCCCCGCTCATTCCGGGATCATGATGCCGGCTGTAGATATTTTGTGCGATGAGGTTGCCGATGACGCTGCCGACGACCACATCCGATGGAAAGTGTTGATGCGCCTTCACGCGCGAGACGCTTACCAAAGAAGCCAGGCCGTAGGCCATGACTTTCACGAACGGGCTGGGATATTCGTGGGCGATTACTCCCGCCACAGACCATGCAGCAGCGGCGTGTTCCGAAGGAAAAGAGGTTCCACCATTCTGAAAAAAGGACCCAGTTCCGTTGCCCTGGTAAGGCCGTTCGCGACGCAGCGAGTATTTGAATGTTTCGACCGCAACCAAGCTGTTCAGCGCGGCTTCACCCGCGAGAAAGCCGGTCTCGCTCCAATGTTCGTTGTGCCTGACATGACCCAACAACCACATCCCGCCAGCTCCACCGATCAGGGCTCCGACTCCAGCGTTTGACAGTGTCTTGTAATGGCTGATAGTCGTAGGATTCTGAGAGAGGTGCTTGCTAAAATCTCGATCCGTCACGAAGAGCCCCGCGGTGATACCACTGAGCGGCACGAGCCAATCAGCATCGGAAAACCGGAGACGCGCTGGGCTCGTCCAGATCTGTTTTTGGTCCTCTAAAAATCGCTCTCCCAACCCTTTAAGGCCCGGCTGTGCACTCTCAAACGGTTCCGCCTCCGGATCGCTTGCGATTTTTTCTGTCGTGATCATTTTCTTTACTTCTGCGCCTGAGCTGCTCTGCTTCTCGCCCACGGCGCGTTGCTCTGCTGCTTGCGGCGGTTCAGGCATAGCGGTATCTGCCATCAGCGTCAGACTTGACGCCGCGCAACTAAATGCCAGCACGATGACCCTCATCCGCATCATGTATTCCCTTCGTCATGGATGGATGTACGCCACCGTCAACGCTACAGAAGCAGCCATTTGCGCCGATTGCATGATCAGGGCCCAGTTGCGACCGCCAATCTTGGGCGCTTTCTCCGGAACGATGATCGAATCCCCCGCTCGTAAGGTCGCGCTCATCGGGTCGCCCCCCCACCATCCATCACTGTTGTTCTTCGCGGCGATCACGGAGCCGTCCGCGCGGATCACGAACACGGCCTTCTTATCCGCCAGCTGCGTATATCCACCTGCCTGGCTGAGGTACCACTTGGCGCTGCGTCCCGGCCGGTAACTAACCGCTGTTGGATTAAAGACCTGGCCGTTCACCATCACGTAGCCTGCTTTTTTGGGGACGAAAAGCACGTCGCCATCGCGAACTGGCACATCTGCCGCCGTGTTTTGCCAAGACTTCATATCCGGCTGGATGCGAATCACGACGCGGCCGATCGGGGCGCTGGCTTGAAGTTGAGCAAGTGTCGCTTCTGTTTGTCCAATGGCCGTCAACTTCGCGTTCTTCTGGTCAGCATCTGTGTCCGGCAGTGCTTTTAGGGTTACCTGCTCCGCTTTCACACGTTGCACCAGCTCCATGTGGGACTTCAGCTGCAAGTCGAGCACTTCGCGGCGCATCAACACCGCCCCGTAGGGATAGGCTTGGGGACCGAACCCTCCAGCTCTCGTAAGCACAGAACTGAGATGCTCGCCTGGTTTAATCCCGTAAGATCCCGGATGCTGCACTTCTCCCTTCACTGCCACCATCGCTCCAATGTCATTCCACCCAGGGGTTTGCTTGATCGTCAGCACATCCCCGTGGTGCAGGGGAATATCTTCGTTGGACTCGCCATTCATCGCCTCTAGGAGCTTGATGTCCATGCTCTTTGTAGCAGGCTGCGGCAGATCGCCCTCCGCATATCGCGTGAGGTCCGCATTTTCGGGGTCCGCGCTTCTCTTAAGACCGCCGGCAACGCGCACCAGATCTCCGACGCGCATATTGGTTGTCAAAGGATAGCGGCCTGGTTTGGCAACCTCGCCTTTCACATAGACGGTTGGCGGATCCACGTTGGCTGCATTACGATGCACCAAGATTCTGTCGCGCGGCTGCAGCACCAGGTTGTCCACCGGATTCCCGCTCAGCGCCTCTCCCAAGTTCACGCTGAAGATTTTCATCGTTCCATCGGCCTGTGTTCTGAATAGCTGCGCGGTATTGAGCGCCGCGTCAGGCGAGATTCCACCCGCGAGATAGATCGCATCGCGAAGATGTGCTTGACCCGATGTGCGGTACTTTCCCGGCTGGCGCACTTCACCACCAACCCATACCGTTGGCGCCTGCTCAAAGTCATATCGGCTGAAGACGCGGACCGTATCGAGTGGCTGCAACTTTGGCGCCGCCGCAGGATTTGCCAGCGCTGCGGCGAGATCAAAGCTCTCCACGCTTGGCCGGTAGTCCGGCAGATTGAGGCGTACAATTTCTGCGTACTTGCCCGCAGGCTCCGGCAACAGATCTTTGTAAGAGACGATGAGGTCCGTAAGCTTCATGCCATCTTTGTAGGAATATCGGCCGGGCCGAAGCACGTGACCTTGCAGGTAGATCGCCATCTCGTTGTATGGCGCAATTGGGAAAATGTGGATTTGATCGCCGTCTTGAATCTTGAAGGCGCTCAACTGCTTGCTCAACGCGTCGGGATTATCATCCGGCGTAATGTCGAGACTGAGCATGGTCCGTTTTTCGTGCGCCTCGAGCCGCTGCACCTCCACGTGCTGTAGCGTGGCTGCAGGTAGAATTCCGCCGGCTAGCTCGAGCGCCTCAGCAAGCGTGGTCTCCCCCCGCAACTCGTAGACCGCGGGACGCCGTACCATTCCACTTATGGTTATCTGTGCCCCGAGTGGGGAGATGACCAGCGAGTCGCCGTTCTCCAGTCTCTTCAAATCTGTGCCAACACCACGTAACAACAGATCATAGGTATCTACTTCTTCAATTAAACGCTTGCCACGATAATGTTTCAGTGTGCGCAGAGAACCGCGCGAGGTCACTCCTCCTGCTGCAAACAGGGCATTGAGCGGCGTCGAGAGCGAGCTAATGTCGTAGGCCCCGGGCTCGGCAACATCCCCGACGATATAAACTCGAATCGTCCTGAGTCTCGACAGCGAAACGTCCGCGGACGTATCTCGGAACTGCGTTCGTAACACCTGCTGGACTGCCGCCTGCACCTCTGCCAGCGTGCGGCCGCTGACAAGCAGGGGACCCGCTTCTGGCAAGTTGATTCGACCTTCGCGGTCCACAACACGCACCATTCGTTGCGCAACCCCGCCCCAAAGATCAATCGCCAGACCGTCCCCGGGCCCCACCACATAGTCGGGCCCCACAGGCAGATCCATCGGGATGGCGTCCATCTGCCGTGTCCCGTTCCGGAAAAGACTTAAGCCGAAGCGCTCTGGTTCGCGATCGCGCGAAGCGGCTTGAACGTACATGTCGTAGAGCGATGGGATGTCCGCATAGGGGTTCCGCTTGTGGACCATTTCGACGGGTGCTAGCTCCTTCTCCATCCCCGTGGTTGTGCCGCGTTCGCCTGGCAGCCGCACCGTGCGGTTTGCCTCTTTACCGGAGGTCATCGTCGCGTCCCCCCGTCGATCTGCTGCAAGCGGAGAAAGACTGCTTAAGTTATCCGTCCTCAACGGATTCACTGCGCCTTCTACGGCGCTCGGAGGCAGCCCTCCGCTTAACGCATCTTGCGGCCGTCTCGAAGAATCCGACACCAATGTCATGTTCTGAGTTGTGCCTGCATAGTCTGAAAGGTCCGGCTCTTCGCGTCCGGTACCGGCCCGCAATGTCCGCGACGTGCTTGCAGGAGGTGCCTGTTGTGGCGTGGTGGGAACACCCGGCTCCATCCCAGGCGTTTCCTCCGGACGAGAGCTTCCCTGACGACCGCGCGCGATGGAAGGTTCACCGCAATTGTCTTGTTGTCGCGGATCGCAAGAAGCGCGTTCGACTCTCTGACCTTGATTCCCCTCCGGTCCTCTGGGTAGTAGTGATTGAGAATCTTCTTGCGATTCGATCTGGACTAACCGGCGCGCCCGCTCTTTCAATACGAGCTCTTGTTCTTTCCCGATGGCTGAGTCTGGATTTACGCTGGGTAGCAGATAGCCGTATCGCTGAACCAGCCGTGTGGCCACTGACCGAAACGCTATATCACGGTCGAGGCGTTCGAAAATTGCCTGATCTGTAAGTGAAGAATCCTCCACGATCTGACCGTTGTCTGTCGCTTCTTTGGCTACCCAGCGCTTGAGTTCCACAAGAAGTCCTGCGTCCTTCACCAGCACCGCCTGTAGCTGAATCGCGGACGCCGCCACCCGCCCAAAATTGTCCTTGGCGAGGTCTGATTGTTCGGGCGTTCGAAATGAACTGGTTGCATCTCTGGGGATACTTCTTGGGTTATTTTCTTGGGCCCTCGTGGAGGCGCAAGAGACTAGCGCAACGACGGATACTAATATTCCTGTGTGCATTCTTTTGCGTAACATGGCCATCCCTCTCACTTCAAATCACACCACTGCGCTTTGTCGTACTTTCTGCCGCGCTTCGCACTGCACTCAGGAAGCCCTCTTCGGAAGGCTCAATGTCATCGCAATGAATATCGAGCGAGGCCCAATAACAGACGCTGTAATTTTGCAGGGGAGCCACGGCGATAATACGAAGGTCAGGATGCAGTTGTAAGAGCGAGTCGCAAATCTGGGGCCGCTTTCCCGGCTCATCCGTGGCAATTACAAGCAAATCCGGCGCGGTCCGATGCACAAGTTCCGGAATCTCTGAGTCATTGGTGACCTCCCCAATGATTTCGATCCCAGGTTGATCTGTCAGTGTGCCGAGAAGCAGTTCTCGCATGAGCTTTGGCCGATTAGCCACGAGTATGCGAATCGCCTTGTCCATGGCCATCTCCTGTTCCTTGTGGACTGGAGATGTGAGTATCGGCGATACCGCTGAAAATGGAAGGCTTAACGTGGGCTCAATTTCGAGCCAAGGAGCGATTTCTTCTGGGGTGATACTTGAACACACAAAAGGTTCTAGTTTGCGATTAGTGCTGGTGCTAAGAGGGCCTACGGAGGTACTAATCCGGAAGGCTCACGCTTGTGGACTTAAGCACTAAAAAAGTACTAATTTCCAATCTACCTGGGGATGCGGTTACTCTTTTCCCGGCTCTTATCCCGGAGAAAATTGCCACGGTGCAAAGCAGATTCTCTGTGTGAGAATAGACTGCCAGAAAAACACGACACTATTTCAGACTGTAGACTACGCGAGGAATGCAGATCCACTACGAATTAACACATTAATCCCGTGTTAAATTTTCTGACTTACCTCTCACACAGTAGTTGACAAACTACGTGACCGGCTCCTAAAATCCCTCAATTCCACCCGATCTCTCTCCCCGAGTGGACGGCAAGGTTTAACTTGAACATCTCTCGGGTGCAAAGCTGTGAGAAACGGGGTCCCCGATACCATGGAACGCAACGAGAGCGAATTATCTTCTTCAAGTATTAGCGTATTCCTTATCGCAGAAAATCGTCTTCTTCGTGAGGCGCTGGCCCGCGTGCTGCAGAAGCGGGCAGCGATCGGCGTCGTCGGGGTAAGTCGGGCTACTGCGTCCGTCAGAGAAGAAATTGTCGCTTCTCGTTGTGAAATAGTTCTCACGGACTGTTTAACTTCCGGTCGCGACACCGGCATCGTTAGTGAACTCATCGAACACATTCCTCAGATCAAGGTGATCCTTTTTGGAATGGATGAAGACCCTGACGTCTTCCTGAAATGCGTTTTTCTTGGAGTCAGCGGTTATATGCTGAAGGACGCCTCAACCGCTGAAATAATCGCGGCCGTCCGAGGGGTGGCGCAGGGAGAGGCAGCATGCCCACCAAAACTCTGCATGACCCTCATTCAACATATGTCACGCGAATATAAGCAGAGGCCAATGGTCTCCGGCCAACGAGATCACGCAAGACGTGTGTTGACCTTCCGCCAACTCGAGCTTTTAGGTCTCGTCGCACGGGGACTAAGTAATAAGGAGATCGCGGCAAATTTACATCTGTCCGAGTTCACGGTGAAGAATCACGTTCGCCGCATCATGAAACAGGTCGACGCAGAAGATCGCCACGAAGCTGTAGATGTGATCCGCGCAAGTGGCTTCTTGCCTAACGCATAGCGGGCACCATTTCGCGAATTCTCAGCATCCGAGTTCAGAGCGCAGTTTGCAGTTGAAGATCCTGTTTGACGGAATAGATCCCATTGCACCAGCCTTGGCTGGGAATCGGGATCTGGGGCGAGAGGAATGTTGCTGCATACCCTATATTGGAGCGTGCTGGTGTTGGCGGCCGCGCCGCTGGTCTATTACTTGCTCTCGCTATACTGCGTTGTTGACTATTTCCGAGCATTGAGAAAATCACATCCTGCCGGATCCCCATTCACACCGCCGGTCAGTATTCTCAAGCCTGTGCGAGGCGTGGACCACCAAGCCTACGAGAATTTTGCCAGCTATTGCCGGCTGGACTACCCGGAATACGAGATCATTTTTGCCGTGGCCGATCCGGATGACCCGGCGGTGCCCGTCATCGAGAAATTGCAGGCTGATTTTCCGTCGTGCTCCATCCGGCTTATTAGAGCCGTGGCGCGCATTGGAACAAACAGCAAAGTCAACAGTCTCTGCCGGCTCGTGCAAGAAGCGAAAAACGATCTATTGGTAATGAGCGACAGCGACGTGCGCGTGGAGCCTGACTACTTGAGGGCCGTGACCGTGCCGTTTGCCAATTCAGAAGTTGGAGCGGTCACCGCTTTTTGTCAGTGCCGGAGCGGGGGCAGCATTGCAGCGGAGTTGGATGCACTCGGGATGTGCTTGGACTCCGTCCCGGCTGCTCTAGTGGCGCGAAAGCTCGAAGGGAAGATGCAGTTCGCCTTTGGCTGGACGATGGCCACGACGAAAAAGCATCTGGCGGAGATTGGCGGATGGGAAGCAATGGTGAATTATCACTCCGACGATTTTGAGCTGGGGAATCGCATCGCACGGAGTGGCTATCGCGTGGAGCTGATGCGCAAGCCCGTCTGCATGGTGTTTGCACAAGAGTCCGCGGGACAGTATTTTCGTCATGAATTGCGGTGGTCCATCGGATTGAAAAATGTGCGTCCAACGGGATATCTGGGCCTGATTTTGACCCACGGGTTGCCTTGGGCGATCCTTGCGGCTGTGTTGGCGGCGAGAGTGGGAAGTACAGGAATCGCTGCTGCGTATGTACTTGCGTACTTTTTGATACGTTTTGGGCTGGCGTGGGCGACAGGCATGTGGGGGTTACGCGATCCCGGAACAGGGAAGAGGCTCTGGCTCATTCCGGTGCGGGATGCCGTCAGTTTTATTGTTTGGATCGCTGGGTTTTTTTCGGACAAGATCATCTGGCGCGGTCTGGTTTATCGCGTTCAGAACCGCCAACTCTTTCCTTTGCCAGGTGCGAGCCTCAGGCAGGAAACCGTTGCAGGGGGCGTAGGCGGCCGCATAGCGAGTTCCGAGAACATTCCCTAAGAGAGGCAGTGTCAATTCGCGAGGTTTCAGCAGGCCAAGAAATCTGGACGGGTTGCTATGAACTTGTGGAGTCCGCAACCTGGGGACAAAGCGGCAGGTGAAAGAATCGCAGGTAATAGGTGCCTGGCGGGTCGGTCTTGCCGCTAGCTTCTACCCATCCGCGACCCTTACTAGCAGTGAGCCGCAGGACGATCTTCACTTTGAGGTTTGCCATCTCAGATTGTCCTTGGTGTGTTAATACTTCGTGCCAAGGAAAAACTGATTTATTGCCCTTACCTTTACCCTTACCCGGAAATAACCCCAATAAAATCAGGGGATGGCGGAGAGGGTGGGATTCGAACCCACGGTAGGGGTTAACCTACACACGCTTTCCAAGCGTGCGCCTTAAACCGCTCGGCCACCTCTCCCGCGCTGAAAACAACTCTACTAATTTAGCAGAAAGACTGTTTCGCGCATAACGCCGGGCGGCGGAAAGCCGCTGGGGGAAACTCCACGGGGCAACGAATATCAGAGGACGCGGTGGCGTGCGGCGAGTGACTTGGGTAAGCTAGGACGGAGCACAGAAAAAACGTCCAATGCTTGAAATCCCCGAGTCGATCGGTCCCTACCGCGTGCTCTCCAAAGTGGGCGAAGGCGGGATGGGCGTGGTGTACAAGGCGGAGGACCAGCGCCTGGGGCGCGTTGTGGCGCTCAAGGTGATTCGCGAATTCGATGGAGACTCTTCCCGCCGCAGCCGCTTCTGGCAAGAGGCGCGCGCCGCAGCGCAGGTGGCTCATCCGAATGCGTGCCGCATTTACGACATTGCCGAAGAACAGGACTGCCTCGTCCTGGTGATGGAGTTCATCGAGGGCGAATCGCTGGCGCAGCGCCTGGAGCGCGGTTCCCTGCCCGCTCAGGAGGCCGGCCAGATCGCGCTGGCGCTGCTCTCCGCGCTGGAAGCGTTTCATAAGGTTGGAATCGCCCACCGGGATCTGAAACCGGGCAACACCGTACTTTCGAACGGCGGCACAAAACTGCTGGACTTCGGGATCGCGAAGCATGTTCCGGTGAACGCCGCGGAAGAACCCTGGCGACCCTTTCGGGCGCTACTCTGCCGGGAGTTTTTCTCGGCACACCGAGGTATGCATCCCCCGAACAATTCCGGGGCCGGCCCGTGGACACACGCTCCGATCTCTTTTCGATGGGCGCGATCTTGTTCGAGATGCTGACGGGACAGCCCCCATTTCCGGGCGAATCCTTTGGTGAGATTGCGCACGCGGTTCTGCATGGATCTCCGCCGGCACTGAGCGGATCGCCGGCCATCGCGGCGATGGGCCGCATCGCGCACCGTGCGTTGTCGCGCCTGCCTTTGTATCTGGAGGCGGCCCCGGACTTCTTGGCTTGCGCTCAGAGGCCTACTAGGGCCGGTTCTGCCCGGCGTCCGCCGCGGCTCCGGCCCCATTATTCCAAGCAGTACTTCCGTCACTTGACGGTGTGAACCGCAGCGAACTATTCGTACCGGAGGGCCTCCACCGGATCGAGGCGGGCGGCTTTGATGGCCGGATACATGCCGAAGAAAAGGCCGACGCTCATGGAAACGCCCACGGCAAGAATTACGGCCCAAAGTGGAATCGAAGACGGCAGGCTGGGCACAGCAAGGTTGATCAGCAGGCTGATTCCGCCGCCAAGCAGGACGCCGATGACGCCGCCCGCGCCGGTGAGCACGATCGCTTCGGTCAGAAATTGCCAGATAACGTCGCGGCGCCGCGCGCCAAGGGCTTTGCGCACGCCGATTTCGCGGGTGCGCTGCGTCACGGACATCAGCATGATGTTCATCACGCCGACGCCTCCGACCAGAAGTCCGATGGAGCTGACGACCGAAATCAGGAGTGCGACCGATGCCGTGATCTGGCGAAACTGATCGGCAATCTGCTGCGCGCTGGAAATGCCAAAATTATCCGGCTTGCTGTAGGGCACGTTTCTGCGGCGCCGCAGCACGCCGCGAATCTGATCTTCGGCTTCCGGCATCAGGCCCGGATACGCCACGGCACCGATCAGGTTTTCGTCGTCGTGCGGGAGGTGCTTGTGATAGGTGCGATAAGGAACCATCACCGCTTTGTCCGCGGACTGATCCTTGACGAGCTGTCCTTTGCGGGGCTCCAGAACGCCGATGACTTCGTACGTGACTCCGTCAACTTGGATAGGTTTTCCAAGCGGATCCATGTCCGGGTACAGAGTCTTGGCAATGTCGGCGCCGATGACGGCGACATCAGCGCGATGCATGTTTTCCGCGTCGCTGAAGAACCGTCCGTGTTTTGGCCTGGAATTGAACACCTCTTCGGTGGATGGAAGCGTCCCGTTGTAGTCAATCCCCGCGACTTCCTTGCTGAGATAGCGGGCGGTGGAGGGGCCACGACTGGGGCCTTGCTCTTCGAAGCGCGGATAGACACTGGCCGTCACCGCGCGCACTGCGGGACAGTACTGCGCGATGGCTTCGGCATCCTCGAGCGAGAGAGGCTTGCGCGCGCGTTCTTCGGGAGTGAGCCTGCCGGTGTGGATGCCGGGATCAAAACGGAAGATGAAAAGAGTTTCGGTTCCGTAATCCAATAAATAAGCATTCACGTCCCCGTAGACACCCACGAGGATGGAGACGACGGAAAGAAGAGCGGTGATGCCGATGACCACGCCGAGAACGGTCAGGAAGGAGCGCATCTTGTTCTCACGCAGCGTGGTGAGCGCCATCTGGGCGTTCTCGCCGATGTTCATGCGCACGGTGATGTCCAGCGCTTTCATAATTCCTGGCGCAAGGCTTCGATAGGCTGGAGGCTTGCCGCGCGGCGCGCCGGATAGACGCCAAAGAACACACCGACAGCGGCAGAGATGACCTCCGCAAGCAAGACCGCGGGAACAGGGACGTGCATGGGGACGGATGTCAGTGCCGTAGTAAGGCCCGAAATGGCGTAGGCGACGCCGACACCAATGGCGCCGCCCACCGCGGCCATGACCGTCGCTTCCACCAGGAACTGCATGAGAATGTCGTTGTGGCGCGCGCCGAGCGCTTTCCGGATGCCGATTTCGCGCGTCCGCTCCGTAACGGTAGCGAGCATTACGTTCATGATGACCACGCCACCGATCACCAGAAAAACAGAAACCACGCCGACCATGGCCGTCGCGATTACCCCTGTCAAATTCTTCCACAATTCCATCAGCGTCGCCTGATCGAAAATGCCAAAGTTATCTTTTTCATTGGGAGCCAGGTGGCGCCGCGCGCGCATCATCACCCGGGCTTCCTCCTGAGTCTGTTCCATCCACTCCGCGCCACGCGCCTGGATGTTGAGCCAGATGGTGTCGTTGTTCCCATACATCTTGAAATAGGTCTGGATCGGGATATACGCAAAGTTGTCCTGCGATTGGCCGAACGCCGTGCCGACGGTTTTCGCGATGCCGACGATCTGGAAGGGCCGCCCGTCGATCAAGAGTTCGTGGCCGATGGGATCGACGCCCGGAAAAAGTTGGCTGGCCAGGTCGTTCCCGATCATGGTGACCAGCGCGCGGCTGCGATCGTCGCCTTCGGAAATGTAGCGCCCGTCTCTCGGCACTACGGGATCGATATCCGCCATGTTGGCGGTAACACCGCGGATATTCGTGTCGTTGAGGCTGTGCGAACCTGCGCGGACTTTCCCGTCCACGCGAAGTTCCACGCCCACGCGCAGCGGCAGCTTCAAATTGTCGCGCAGAGATTCGAAGTCGTCCCAGGTGACTTTTTTGTTGCGCCGGTTCGCCTTCACGTACTCGTCCACGTCCGTGATGATGGGAAAGCGCGTGAGCAGGAAGACATTGGAGCCGAGATTGGCCACCCGGTCGGCAATGTAGCGGTTCACGCCGGAAATCAGGGCGATGACCACAATCAGTGTGGACACGGAAAGGATGATGCCCAAGAGCATCAGGAAGGAGCGCATCTTGTGCGCGCGAAGCGTCTCCAGTGCCACGTTGATCGGTTCCCGGAGCGGCACGCGCCGTCTCATGGATGCTTCCTCTTGCTTCATTCTACGCGAAGGCCATTCGAAAGGTTTCCGGGAATTGGCTTCGGCGGGCGTCTGGGAACACTTGCGCGGCTCTGCTACAATTCCAATATCAATTCCGGGATCGTCTAATCGGTAGGACATCAGCCTTTGGAGCTGAGTATCCTGGTTCGAGTCCAGGTCCCGGAACCAACTTTCCCTTGCCCTTCACGTAGACGGACCTTCGCTTTCTCGCCGCAATTTCCGCTGCGATGCAAGAAAAAGCAGCTTTCAATCACTTTTTCTTATGCTAGAATCCGGCCATTGAGCCACAACCAAAGAGCGACGATCCAGGGGCCACCGCCAGGGGAATGAGGATCGCAAGAACGGATCCGAGTACCCTGTAGCCGTGAACGGATGGCGACCCCGCAGCCATCCAGTGGAGCGTCTCTCACCAGAAAGGGGGCTCTCACAAATGCACCGGTTCCCTATTCCCTCCAAGGAAATTACCCAGGTTGGTTACCAGGAAGACTCGGAGACGCTCGAAATCCAGTTTGTGAAAGGCGGGGTGTATCAGTTTTTCAACGTGCCTTCGACGGTGTATGACGAATTCATGAACGCCCCTTCCAAGAAGGGTTACTACCATTCGAAAATAGGCGAACGGTTTCCCTGCTCACGAGTGAAGTGAAATTGATTTTTTGTTTTGCCAGAGGGTCTGCGGGTGGAACGCACGAGCGTTCCACCCGCTACTCCCTCAAAGTTGGCTCAACTAAATACTCCGCCGCGGGAACTTGATCTGCCCTGGGTTGGATGGAACTTACGCTAAAGGGTGAGCCGGGCGCTCGCTTCCCTGCCTGATTCGAAACCTTCAACTGTTCTCGAGGTCGCGCTTTTTCCCATAGTGGAGCGCCAGACTAACGCCGATGCTCATAAATACCGTAGGGGGCACAATCAGCACAAGCACGCCCCTGCCGATGGCCTTCTGTCCGTCCTTCGAAGCCGCCGCAGCGGTGCTGAAGCACATGGCGCAGCCCTGGCTGAACGCGGGCGCGGCCCATGCCGAGAGCATCAAGACGAGTATGACGGCACGAAGCTTCATTTCACTCCCAGCTCGATAATACGCCTGGCGTCCGGGAAAAAGAAGATGGTCATTAGAATGAGGCAGGCGACAACGGAGCACATGGTCAGCCACTTCATCCGCGACACTTCATACTTCAAGTGCATGAAGTAGCCGATGATGAGCGCAGCCTTGATGAACGACAAGCCGAGCAAAATAGTCAGCATTTTCACCGGCTGCATGCTTTGATACGTCAGGTAGACCTCGATGGCGGTCATCACCAGAAGCGCGCCCCAAACATAGAAGAAAAGCGCCTTGCCATGGTGGCGGTGCTGCTCGGCAACCTGTTCCTCAAGAGCTTGCTGATATGTATCCATGTCTCTCCAGTTCCTAGAGAATCTTAGCTGACATCAGATAAACCAGAGGAAAAATAAACATCCAGACCAGGTCCACGAAGTGCCAATAGAGCCCCGCGACTTCCACGTCGGAAGAATCGTAAACTTTCGGCTTTAGCCAAAGAATGATGCCGCAGACAATGGCCGCGATTAGCAGGATGTGCGCGCCATAATGGAAGGGGCTATAGGCCGGCGTTCCCAGCCAGGCCACCAGCCAGAGGACCAGCAGGATGGGGATAAACTTGCGGCGCAGCGCCACCACGCCGAGGTAAATCACGCCCAGCGTCACATGCAGCATGTGCATGCCGGTCAAAC
>WNFQ01002095.1_pt1 | contig 17221 bp, 20 predicted proteins | sample 5400171 | NCBI WGS metagenome assembly WNFQ01 (sample SAMN13153356, study PRJNA577476) | soil metagenome | isolation source: 20 cm soil under Madrone tree | place: USA:California | collected 2016-06-14 | reverse complement strand
TCCTCCTCGCGTGCTCCTAGGATGCTCTGGTCCCAAATTCCACTTAACCACGCATGTACTAGACAAGGCGGGCCACGAACCGATACAACCGTGACTTGTTACTGGTGACGAGTTTTTTCTTCCGGGTCGTAGAGAAAACCGATCATCAGTAGAAGTCGTATCTGCATTGTGTAACCCTGGCAGCACCATGGCTGCTGCAAGGATGAAAAAAAATAGACAGAAGCTCATTCACAACGACGTGCCACATTTACAAGCGGGAAGAAGAGCGGCTACGGTCAGCGGCCACCCACTCTGCAACCGATTAGGGAAACAAATGCATGTGCTACATGTACGTATTCATACACCGACTCACAAGCCAACAAGCCAAACCAATAAATAGCAAAAAAAAAAGGCATGAATTAACAATATCGAGTGGATAAAAGTCCATGTGTCGCATCGTCCTCGCTTTTCATAGTCGTATGCACATCCCTTCAGAACGGGTATAGAGTACTTTCAGCGGATGGAGAAGCTGTGCGCAATTGCGAGCGAACACGCAGCTCCGACTACTACAAACCCGATGTAGTAACCAGACGGGTTTCCTTGCACCGCTGCGGACCACATCTGGAGAACTGTGTCAGCAAAGCGTGATTATATCTGGAGAGGGTGCACTTACATAGCCGCCGAGGAGAGGTCCGAAACCTCGCGCAAGAGATACTATGCTTTGCGCGACACCATTTGCAAGGCCAACAATTGGTGGCGGAGTCACTGAAATGGGTAGATTTAGGTCCACAAGGGCCGCCACCAAGACCCAGACCACGTACTATAGTTCAGAAGAATTGACACCGAAGTGAAAGTGAAGGTTGCACCGCAATATCGCACAGCACTAGTCTAATATGAGCCTATGACAATAGAAAACGGAACACACTTACGTGCTGATTGTCAAGGCTTTTGTGGGTGCGTCTCGTGATCAGTACAATTTAGCAAAGGAAAACAACACTCACGAATCATGAGGAGGAGGCTACCACCACTCTCAGGGCTGGCGAGTATACGGTACAGTGCAACAGTAAGGTATCCCGGAATGAATAAGAGCGTTCCCAAGCGGAACATAGCCAGGTGAGAAAATCGTCCCCTAGGCGGTCTAGAACCAACGGAGGTCAGATACCTGAAGGCGAATAAAGCACCTAGATGATAACGTACCCGATGTTACTAAAAGGATGTCCCAAGTCAGGAAGGTGAGTACCAGTGAATGCCGACGGTTAAACAAACGTACGGGTAAAGATAGAATTGGAACGCAATTTGCGCGAGGCACATTAACGCAGCTATGTATCGCGATCGGTAAACATCAAAGCTGGGGGGATAATGTGACCTACTAAGTTGTGAGAAATCTCCCGCGCTAAGGCCCAGACCACCTGAGTCGAATTTTCTGTGGAGATACCAAGTTCAGAATTACGCCTAGAGTGAGAAGGAAAATACCACCCACGATACGACGTAGGTCAAAAACAGCATGTCATGTGTGGTCGTATGTAAGGCAAGCCATCCATACTGGAAAATGATAGCCATCGGCAGCTGACTCATTAAACTTTGTTGCTTTTCTTCAACGGCCGGCGTAGTATCCATGCTTTCCTGCAGCTGAGTCGAATCTGGGGCGTTCAGAAGTCTCTGCGCCTCTGCAACGGCCGGGGGTGTCTTCACACCGGGGTGGGCAAATATCGCAGGAACAGCGTTGGAGAAGCGACGAGGGGGAGAAACCATTCCAGTTGGCTGTCCGGAAGCACCGTACTGCGTCGAAGGACGACGCCGCTGTGGGGACTGGGATAACTGGTGCTGTGGTGTTGACGGGCGGCGCAACGCCGATGCGCGAGACTCACGACGTGTACTTGGCACAGAAGGCGCAATGGCGCCCATAAAACGTTTCCCTCTCTCGGGGAGAGTATCTTCAACGCCAAGAGGGTTGGGGTTGTCGTTAGCATCATCGCCATCAGCGTCAAACACGCTTTCATACGGCTCCTCTAGTTCCGCGTCGTCATTCTCGAACACTTCCTCGTTGTCAACGTTCATCGCCGCGGCAACCCACAAGTCTGCAATGTTCGTGACGGCGTTTTCGTTCGCCATGAGTAGGCGTTGCGCAAAACTAAGTTCGCTGTCTGCAAAGCTTCGTGGAACGCCTTCTCCTCCGGTTATAGCGGTCAAGTTGCTTGCTCGGCGGCGGAGAACGCTTTGGCTGCCCCGTCGATAGGACAAACCAGACATATTGCTCCCCAGTCGCGAGCGAAAGCTGAAAGCTCTCCTACCATCGCCATAACCATACGCATATCCATCTGCACGGCTGGTCCGGGGGAAAGGACGGACAGCGGAGGGAGATTGAGACAGCGGAACGGGTTGCGCGGAAGTTGGATCCGGTACTCTGCTAGCAAATACACCCGAAAAGGTGCGCGATGCCTTACGAAGACCTTCATATAAGCTCCCTTTCCGCGGGACCGTGGCTATCGGACTGGATGGAAGAGATTCCTCTTCGGGAATGGTCTGGTGCGCGGCATCCGTCGTTATCTTCTCAGGGGGTAAATGGATGGCACCCTCGCGCGGGCCACCATCCGGACCAAGGAAGACGGACAACATAGCACCTGGGGTGACATGATTATAGGAATTAACAAAAGAGGTAACGGTAACGCACCCGTCAGAGTGACACAAGCTGCAATAGAGGTGGGCAGCAGGTAGGGATAGTTAACGAATAGAGGGATCTTTCCAAAAACATCGGGCCACTTCTTCGCAGGCGATTCGACTGAATAAATCAGAGGTGGTAAGTCATGACTGGTGCACAAGGAGGTAATGAGAACGTGCGACTGACAGGCACCGCCAATAATAGCCCCGGAGACACCACCGCATTGCTTGGATCAGAAATGGTCGTTACGCACCCACGAGCAACGCCCATGGCTCCAGCGAAGATGCCTTGCATCATACGGATAACGATGGCTTGTTTTAAAGAGGTAGAGGTACCAAATAGAGCACAGGTTATAGAGCTTCCAAGGAGAGAGACAAAGAGGACGAGACGTTGACCGTATTTCTCGGCGACGGTGGCCCAGAGAAGGGATGTCATGAATTGGGTGAAGAAGAATGTGGAAACCAGGAGACCGGTGGCGAAGCCAACGTCGCCCCCTTCAGGAACTTCGTGAAAGCCTTCGACCATGAAAAGTAGAAATGGAGTGGAGACGTTTGCGGTGAGAAACTCGCCGAGGAGGGTGATGGAGAGGACGATCATTGATATCTTTGGGAGTGGAGTGGCATAAGCGTCGCTCGATTGCTGTAACGCGCTGGGTATTAAAGGCCTCTCGTCTGGAGGGGGTGGCGGCGGCGGGACTGAAGTACGGGTGGACAAAGGCGACGCATCACGATCCGCTAATGAACGATGTCTGGACAAGATGCTGGGATGACGAGAGAGTATGTGCCGTAGTGGGGAGATGCTGGGTGACCCGGCGTCATTTTCGGTTTGTTCACCTGCTGAGCCGAATATTCTTGTTGTGTTTGGACGCGAGGGTGACTGTCTCTGCTGCTCTGATCTGGAGTCAGAGCGAGACAGAGACATGGTCTCGAGGGGGTAGTTGAAAGGTTCCAAGGTTGGTTGGGTTGCCATTCGCGCTAGACGGCAAACACCATATATATGCGCCGCCCATCGCGTCCCCTTACACTGCCACCCAATGATTCGCTTTCGCATCCCAATCCGCCATCTTGCAGGGCACTATCACAGCCAAGCTCCTTCGCAGCGATTTGACATACTTTATTTCGGGCGTGATGAGTTCTCATGCCAGGTGTTGGAGACGCTCCACAATGCCACCGGTTCGACATTCCCACTTTACTCTCAGCCTCTCTTGAATTGACGCAAACAGCCCGGCAGATGTCTGGCAGAATCTTCTCATTGCCACCCAACCGGATCAATTGATTGGTAGGAAACGAGACATCCTCTCTGTTCGTCAGTCGCCCTCCCTCCTCTCCCTCTGCATCTTTCTCATTCGAGCTCGTCGCTAGCTCCGTTGAAAACCCTGGGCAACAAACTCAATCTACCAGTGACCACCATTCCACAAATCAGGTCAGAACTCAAGACGTGGACGGTACATTCCCTTCCCTTTCCCTTCCCCTCGCCCTTCAAAATAAATCCGTTATCTCCACCCAGCCCCCATCACCCTTCTATCCCCTGGCCGACACGCCGCCTCCCTCCAATCTCCTCCTCCTCACTGCATCATTCGGACGCATCCTCCCCGCCAGCCTTCTGTCACTTTTTAGACTGTCCCACACCCTCAATGTACACCCATCCGCTCTACCAGCCTACCGCGGCCCTGCGCCCATCCAGCGGGCCATCCTAAATGGCGAACGCGACACCGCGGTCTGCGTTATCGAAATGAAACGTAGAGGTGGCATTGACGCGGGTGATGTTCTAGGACGCGTTCCCATCGTAGGAGCCCTTTCAACGTTTTCTCTCGTCTGACCAACGTACTCAAACGTGCCTATCTATCTATCTGTAGTCCATCCCGCCTAACACTGCATACGCCCCTCTTCGCGATGCCCTCGCTCAGACGGGCGGGGAGCTCCTAGTTTCGGTTCTCCGCTCTATGCTTCACGGCACCGAAAAGCGTGTCCCTCAAAGCCCTCTCACACCCACGACGCCCCACGCGCCCTTCATCACCCCAGCCGATTCACAACCCGACTTCACGCAAGAAACAGCCAAAGACATAGTCCGACGTCATCTTGCCCTTTCACATCACAAACCATTAACGACCTACCTCCCCCCCGCCACGCGGACGGTACAGATCCACGATCCATCCGTTTTCTTTTCCCCATCAGGCGCTAACACTGAGAGTGATGACGCGCAGGCTGCACGGACTGCGGTTGGTGACCAGCCAGGTTCTGCGAGGTATCATGGTCCGCTGCAGTCAGTCCTCGTGCGCTGTGCTCAGGGATCAGTGCTAAGCGTGCCGGCGCTCAAGTCCGAGTTTAGATCACTGATGGGGGCAAAGTCGTGGTGGGATGGCATACAACCCCATTGGAAGTATCCAGACGGGTCTATTGTGTTCATGAAACCACCGTCCCAGACATAGCGTCAGAGCGAGCGATTCGTGTTTACGGATATCTCATTTAAGAGTACTTCTTCTCTCAACACGGCACAGACTGCTCAAAATAGTATTGTGGAGAGACACAGCACGATTGACCTATATATCCAGCAGATGTGTGACATGTTGGTAATACGGAAGAATTGGACTTCCGAGTGAGCCAGTGGCGAGTAGTCGAGTGCGGATATTTCCAGCATAACGCGCACATCTGAGAAACGTAGAATGCAGCAGCTTGCATGGAAGGATTCTAGGGGAATCCACTTGACGGCAAAAATCGCTCTGCCCGGACTTGAGTGTACTGAGAGGCGCGCTTATCAGACTGACTTAATCGGCGATTATCAGCCTCATAAATGCCAATCGTCGATTCTCGCCGTCAAGACATGCCCAAACGACGCAATTTGTATCCTACAACTGGTACTAGTACTGTGCCCATCAGTGGCTCGCACGCGTTATACAAAAAAGAGCCACCAAGAAAAGAAATAGTAGATGCCTGCGCCTAATACGATCCTTGCTTCAACTTCTCACCCTCTTCCACCCTCCCCCTGTTCCCACTCGCTCTGCCGAGAAGCACCTTCATTTCACCCTTCAGGATATTCATCATGGTCGCCTTCTTGTGATTGCCTGCATCCGAATCGCTGCTAGATCTTCCCGACCTTCCCTTCCGTTGCGTACGAGGAGAATCAACAGTCTGAGGCTCGGACGTCGGCATCGTCTTCGTTCGCTCCTGCTGTTTTAGGGATCCACTTTCCTCTCCAGCGCCCTCACGATGCTCTTCCTTCCTTTCAAGGTCACTCTTCTTCTCTTTCACTACATCCTCCTCTTTGAACTTCGAGTCTGCGGGAGCTTCCTGTGATCGCCTCGCTAAGAACACATATACGGATTCTCGGCAATTAAATTCGCTTACCCCCACACCCGGCCCTTGGTCGACGCGTTCTGGTACTTGCTGTGCTGGCAGGGGGTGCTGCGGGATAATGTTCTGGTCTCCGGTCTCTGGATTCAGGGTTTTCTGCGCAGCGCTAGCAGCAGGTGCCCTGTTTTCAGACAGGACAATCGTATCGCTGGCTGGCTTTTGCGACTCCGTGCCGCCACCACCTCCGGCTCCCGAGCGCCCTTCTGAGCTCGCGGCAGCTGCCAGTGCTCGTTCATCCGGAAGCTTTGCAACAGAGGTCTCGCTGCTAGTCCCGGGCAGTGGACCTACTCCGTCATGATGCTCATAGGGTTGGGTGCCTATTCTCTCACGCGAAGGTAGCGATATGGCACCTGCCCCCACCGGACGTTTTTGTTTTTGAGTAGGTTGATCAGCTTCGCGCGCAGACTGCATGCGCTCATCGGGTAGCTTTGCGACAGAAGTTTCGCTGATGGAGCCAGGTAGGGGACCGACGCCGTCATAGTGCTCGCCCGGCATGACGCCCTCTTTCTCCATCGACGGTAACGAAGTCCTCCTTGTGCCTACTGAAGTGACAGTCAGTTTGAGTCACGAAGCTTCTTGATGATCGGAAATGACGTACGTAATTGACTGGCAGGCTCAGCGGGAAAGTAGGATTGCCCACGGCTCGTCTCCGAAGTGTTCTGCCTTGGAGACGGCCGATACGTGTCATGAGGAAAAGCACCTGGGATTTCGAGATAAGGGCTTGGAGTGGAACCGGCAGCCTGAGGCTGAAGTTGTGGAGCCGGGGGGAGTGTGTTGGTCGTCGTCTTAATTGGAGGAAGAGGAGGAGACGAAGGGGAGGCCATGGAATTCAAAATGAATGGCCCCTATTTTCTGCTCTCATCTGGTATTTGAAGGGTTCGATCCAATCTTTTCGGGGTAGGAAACGTCATAGATCAACTCCGCCTTGATTTCGTCATCCCCTCGGAGCGATCATAAGCGTGGGTCCTCGCCTCGTGATCGCGTACAGGTCACTTTATTTACATCCTTCCGATGTGCCAGCCTTTCATGGGCCCTTGTTCTTTATATTGTAAGGTCGGATGCGTAAACGAGTCTGCTAACGAGACGAATATGACACGATGGATATACTTTTAGAATGCTGCGACAATCCGAGCGGATAGTATATGTTGCAAATGGAACCTTCTACGGCGGAGACATGGCACACAATTGTCCAATGGTCGAGTGGCATTGCTCAAACGGAAGCGGCTGGAGAATCGACAGACCATCGAGAGGAGCCAGAGCTAGATACGTATTGTTGTCCACGTTGTGGTTCAGCTGAAGCGCGTCACGAAACAGTGCACATTCTTGGGACTGACGCTCATACGAGAGCGCGCTTGTGGTATATTGTTCATGACTGCTCGAAGTCATCTCAAGCAATACATCAGTATAGCAACGAATATTAGTGTACATTCAAGAGGCTCACAGATTCTGCCTGTGCCGAATTTGCCTCTTGCGGATCCGCGTAAAGAATAGACGGTAGTCCAAAAATGGCGCCTTGCTGGCCATTGTCTTGGGTTGATGATTGAGTGAGTCTCACGTCGCGGGTGTCTAGTGGGCCTGACTCAGTGTGACTATGCCTCGGCGCGACTCGTTCTTGCAGACGATGGCTCAGATGTGATGTCGGGTTCTTTGTTATGTTCCCTACACGATCGTGCCATTTGAGGTGCAAGGCAAGACCATTCGGAAGCTGGAAATCCCTGGGGCAGAGAGGACACGCATACAACGACTTTTGGACCAAAGAGGTTGCAGACACAGCAGAAAGGCGGTAGGCTTGTGCCCTCTCTTGCATGTCCTGCAATGGCACAGCAGGCAGCAAGGAACAATATTCATGCTCATCGAACTGGGGCCGGTAATCGTCAACTCTAACTCCTTGCCGATAGATGGAGGCGGCTGGATTGGATGTCTCTTGAAGACGCAATGACATATGGGTCGGAAGTGGGACAGGAAAGAGGGGATAATGAGGCTGCATGTGATGCTCGGACCTCATCTTGGGAGGGATTGAGGCCGTGAGGGACCATGGGTATGGAGGACGGGGAGGGAGAGATAGTTCCACGTCCTGTTCAAGGGGTGAGCGCATATAGGCATCTTCTGGGCCGCATGCCACCACCGGTCGAGGAGCGTGTATATGCTCGGGGTCATCCATGGCTCTCGCCAACGAAAATGAGGCGAGCAAGTCTCCGTGTCGTCGATAGTCTTCACTAGAAGAGGGGGTGCTCTGGTACGGAATCTCGAGCCAAAACTCGTACGCAAACATTTCTTGTGGGCCAGTGGCGGGAAACGGTAGAACTGGAGGTGACTGAATGCGGGCTCGTTTTGTGCGGGTCTTCCTTTTTGGCTCGATTGCGTCTGGGGAGAGTATGTGCTTCCTTGCCGATCTAGTGTGATGTAAACCCCCGATCTTGCAATGGGGATTAGTGGGGTTATCGAGAGAAGGGGGAGTGAATGGGTCGACGCGAAAGACATCCATCATATGGCAGGGTATACCTGTGGTCCAATGAAGATCGGCTAGCTCACCCTCGTCGACAGAGGGGATGGTTGGCTCTTGAGATGAAGGCACGTCGAATGCGCTCATTGGGACGCACGATATATGCAGACCAGAGTGTTCGTGACTTGAGTTGGGGGTGACGGCCGCAGCGTTACGGCAGACGGGGTGAGGAAATGAAAAGATTGGAGTCTGGAGTTGTTCGGACGTGGACCTCCAGGCTTTTAGAGATGAAATCGACGAACAGGACGGGGAAGCAGGCGACGAGGAAGGAGAGATTTCGGGAGACGGGGGGATGGCATTGGGATGATCCCATTGGATAAGATTAAGCGAACAAGATTTGTGGGCAATGGCATCTGAAGGAACGTAGAACATTGTGGCTGGGACGGTGTAAATGCAGGGACGAGGGACAACACTTATGTGGTTATCCGCAAGCTAACCACACGGTGGGCTCCCCAGCCCCCAGCCTACGCGCTAAAAAGAATCGACTTTATACGGCAATTCCGTACCGGTTGGAGGAAGGAAAGTGATCTTCTACTTGTTTGATCAGCGAGAGTGACCCTTATATTCGGGGAGCACCGAGAACACGGTCGTGGCGCGATCTCTCCCACAGAAGATTGGGATCCCTATGTCGGGTACCGAGTTAAAGGTACGTGCTAGCCCGGACGGCAAGCTCAGCGATTTGTTCTGTTGGAAAACCCTTGCTACTGGCCCCAACTTGCCGGCAATTCTACGTGAACCCACTGTCACGCTTCCCAAGTCGTTTAAGCCAATCGAAAGGGCCTTGGTGATGCACCATCGAGTTGTCACATGTCACGTTGTAGAGAAGCTTTCCACGTCAAGCCTATGGCCTACCGGTCCAACGTCATTTGAGGGAAAAGAGTGGAAATTTGCGGGCAAATTTCACGATGATCATGGAGGGCAGAGCCTTCGCGGGTAATTTGAAGCCGTTCACAAGTTCTTCCTGTGGACACGACTAGAGCAGTGGTGAACTAGTGGCGTTTATGTAGGGCGTAGCGACGTATGAAGGTGTAAGCATGACGATGGGGAACCAATCGGTATCATCGAACACAGTCATTGCGATTCGGCCAGACCTCGAGCTCAGCGAGTCACACATGAGTGCATGAGTACTCGAGTGCTTTCCTAGACATTTTCCCCACAAAAAAGTGAGTTGATGCTCTGAAACAATATATCAAGATAGAAGAGATGCGGCTTCCGTTCCGGAGCGAAAAAAAGGGGTAAGAAAAAGATAAGAAACAAGGCGCATTTCACCGAGGAGAGCTTGTGTCCGTTCTAGAAGAACAGTTTGGAGCAAGCGATAAGAATGTGGAAGACGTCACCGCGTCACCCGGTGCTTAACGAAAAGGCCGTTAGTGTGCCACGTGAAATGGCCAAGGGAACGTAGTATCAGGTACAGACCATTCGATCAGGATGAAACCCCAGCCGGTATCGTCAAAAGAAACAGCTTGGAGGAGCATGATGAACGAATAATTTTTTGATGACGTAATGAGCCGAGCTCAACATCGTTGTCGGTGACAATGAAGGCGAACTTCAAGGCGAGCGTAAATGCAATCACATTCGACTTGTCTCTCACCCCAGATATCTAGTTTTCGAATTTATGTGGTACTGTCTATCAACAAGGAAACATTATATTCACTCCCGACGGCAATTCCGTGCTCAGTCCTGTGGGCAACCGGGTGTCCGTGTTTGATTTGGTCAAGTCGGTTACCGTTCCATACCATGCTTGCGCCAACAATCAGCTCACACATTTTTTCCATAGCAACAAGTCCCATACCTTCCCTTTCCAAACTCGTAAAAACATCGCCGCCATCGCTCTTAGCCCCAATGCGAACATTTTGATCACTGTCGACGAGGGTGCGGTCAATGCTTTGCCAGTTTTCATCGCGTCTGCTTATGCTTTAATGGCACAGATGGGAGGGCTCTCCTCGTTAACTTCCGTCGGGGTATTGTCCTTCACCATTTCAATTTCAAGAAGCCGGTCAATGCAATCGAGTTTTCGCCGAATGGATCGTTCATTGCTGTCACACACGAATCGCACGTTCAGGTCTGGAAGACACCGAACCACCTCGTACGCGAGTTCGCCCCGTTTAATTTGCACCGGACGTATACAGGACATCATGATGAAGTTCTCAATATAGTATGGTCGCAAGACTCCCAGTTCGTTATGGTTTAGTTCGTTTGACTGAGTACCTTGAGAATGAGATACACATAGGTGCTTCATTACCACGTCCAAGGACATGACCGCGCGGTTATACACATTAGACCCACTGGACGACTTCCGACCCAAGACATTCGCAGGACACAGGAGTGCAGTACTTAATGCTTACTTCTCCTCGAATTCAAAATCAGTAAGCATCACTGGGGATTCCGCCATGTATACCGTTAACCGCTGTGATGCTGTCAGGTATACACTGTCAGCCGTGATGGTGCTGTGTTCGTATGGCGAGCCAAGGCGTCCGACAACTCAGATGACGATCACGTGCCAACTTCTTCAGATCCCTCGGTTGCTCATGTTCGTTGGGGGATTCATGAACGACATTACTTCAATCAGCCAAACACGAAGGTTGTTTGTAGTACTTTCCACAAGCCTTCAGGCCTACTCATCGTCGGCTTCTCATCTGGAATCTTTGGGCTCTGGGAGATGCCCGCTTTCACAAACGTGCATATATTGAGTATCTCCCAAGAAAAAATATCGTCCGTTGCTGTTAATCCTTCCGGCGAATGGCTGGCATTTGGTGCCCGCAAGCTAGGACAGTTGCTAGTATGGGAATGGCAGTCCGAGTCCTACATTCTCAAACAGCAGGGTCACTTTTTTGATGTGAACACGCTCGCATACTCTCCCGACGGACAGTATATCGCAACAGGAGGAGACGATGGCAAGGTCAAGTTATGGAACACCCGCTCTGGGTTTTGTATCATCACATTTTCCCAACACACCGCTTCGGTGTCCGCTGTTCAGTTCGCTTTACGAGGCCAAGTATTATTCTCGGCCTCGCTCGATGGGACCGTGCGAGCCTTTGACCTAATCCGGTACCGCAACTTTCGGACATTTACCTCCCCATCACCAGTACAGTTCTCATGCTTGGCGGTTGACCCTAGCGGTGAGGTCATAGCCGCCGGCTCAACAGACTCATTCGAGGTTTTCTTGTGGTCGGTTCAAACAGGAAAGCTGTTGGATGTTCTCGCTGGACATGAAGGACCTGTCAGCTCGTTGACATTCTCACCCACGGCTAATGTCCTCGCAAGTGGATCCTGGGACAAGACCGTGCGGGTATGGGATGTCTTCAGCCGTTCACATGTCGTGGAACCCTTCCAACTTAATGCAGACGTACTTTCGCTTGCCTTCCGACCGGACGGCCAGGAGTTCGTCGTGTCAACGCTTGATGGACAGCTTACATTCTTCTCGGCTAATTTGTCGAAACAGACGAACGTTATAGAAGGAAGAAAGGACATCTCTGGTGGCCGCAAGGCCGACGACCGGGTTGCCGCATCAAACAGTGCGTCCAGCAAAGCTTTTACGAGCGTCGCTTGGAATGCAGATGGGTCGTGTGTTCTTGCGGGCGGCAACAGCAAGTACGTCGCACTGTACGATGCGCGCGAAGGCGTTCTCATACGCCGTTGGCAAATTTCCGAAAACTTGTCACTTGACGGAACCGAAGAATTTCTTGATAGTCGACGCGTGACCGAGGCGGGAAACATCGACTTGATCGACGACCGTGGCGAAGAGAGTGACTTGGAGGATCGCTTGGATGTCAGCTTACCTGGCGTGCAACGTGGAGACCTTTCCAAGCGTCTGTACAAACGAGAAGCTCGCACGAAGTGCATTCGTTTCTCTCCGACGGGCCTCGCATGGGCAGCGGCATCGACAGAAGGACTGCTCATCTACTCGGTTGATGACGGCCTTTCGTTTGATCCTTTCGACCTCTCCATCGAACTAACACCACAGTCCGTACTCGCAACGCTCCAGAAGCAGTCCTATCTTGAGGCATTGGTGATGGCTTTCCGATTAAATGAGAAGACAATTATCAATCGCGTCTACGAAGGCATTCCTTACGAGGAGATTAGACTGGTTGCGCGGCAACTCCCGACCACATATGTCCCGCGACTGCTTGGAGTTTCTGCGGAGGTGTTAGAGCGGGGACCAAGGCTAGAATGGGGTCTTCGTTGGATTCGGGAGGTGTTAAGTGCGCACGGACGGTGGATTCGGGAGCGAAGCGTCGAACTGGCCAGCGTTTTGCGGGAAGTCAAACGGGCCGTGAGTTCCTTTGAAGGCATCGTGGCGAAGCTGTAGGTCAACGTCTCTTGGTCTTCTGAGATATCTCACCTCACCACACTGGCCCGACACTTCTAGGTGCGACGAAAACACGGCGACGCTGGCGTACCTCGTTGATCAGTCGAGGGTGAAAGAGGATGCTGAAAATGAAAACAAAATGTTGCTTGATGACCCCTTTGGGCGCTGACATTATGTCCCGATTTTGCGCGATAAAGAATATCACCGTTGGCACGATTGCCGTCATTTCGTTGCCTACCTAACGCCGGGAGGAAAGTTTTTTTTGGAGGGCCTTCATCTCCGGTAGTCTTGAGAAAAGGTGTCGCCTGCTGCTCTGGTGGAGCACTGGCACGTACAGCTACCACCTGTTCCGCTTGTACCTTCACCTGGTTATTGATCCTGACCCTGACATCCCCATCTATCACAGTCATGTGGAGGATAACTGACACGCCGGGGCCATGCATGGAAGATCCCGCGTGACAAGCATTATATAATATGCCCCACTCTAGCAGTCATCCGCACACTCCGCATGCACCCACACCATCCGTACACATGACGGCCAAGTGACCCCGCAGGCCCGAACAAACCAAAGAGGTAAAGTAGCGACATTACTCGAAACCGCCGGAAGTGGCCTGATATGAAAAGGCGGATATCTCCCCGTCTTAATGTATAGCAAGTCCCCGCCCCCAGGTTGAACGAGCTTTTCGCTCGCCGTGATTCCTCATGGGATTAAGGAATTGTGAAAATCGAAGCGGCCGCCCGCGCTGGTCATCCGTTGAACATTCTTCTTATCGGAGAATGCCGCACCCCAGATTTACGCTGTGGGATGCGGCGATGGCCGCGCTTCTGCCGCGAGGCTACGTCGTGCCGACCTAAGCACGACGACTTTTTGTGCGCTGAGCGAGAACGACGTGCGGCGAAATGCCGTAGAGGGGTGCCTTATCGGCCGAAGCCCTTATGGGATGCTTCAAATGCATGTTGACAGGGGAATGAATAGGGGAGAATCTTGGGGTTCCAAAATGACCAGAGGAGGCAAGCATCATACTCGAATCGGTAACAGGTCTTCCTGAATGCCGGATGGAAGCTTTCCCTTCTGGTTCGGGATTCCCCACATCGGTTCTGTTCAGGCCAACGATTCCGAAAAATGCGGTTTTTCGTTTATAAAATCTTTGACGGCTCGATATTCCCTCTCGCATTTGCCCCATGGTTGACTGGCACTCACCTGCGCAGATTACTCGCGATTCCGGTAAGCTCTCTTCTCTTTTCTACCTCACACAGCCAACTCATCTAAATCAACCTAGAGGCCTTCTCTAACCTCATACACGTCCTCTTTGGCCTATACCTGCAAGTTGCATCTGACCCACCCTACCGCGTTCGCGTGCTGACCCTCGCTCCAGCTGGGAATTTTCGGTTTCTTTCGATTTCGATTATTCCTTTATTTCCGGCAAGCGAAAGTATCGATGGCCATTGGTAACGGGGTTTCTTTCTTCTCGGCGCCGCAGCTCTATGTTCTAATGAGGATCCTCAGACATTTTATTTCATTGGCCGTTACAGCCTGTTAGCGGCTTTGATTGGCATGTGGGTCTTATAGTTCATGTCAACACGATGCACCTCTCAAAGATTAAATCCAGTATCATCGCGCTTAATGTCCAATCGTGCGTGATTCGCAACCCCTCGTCTTGCAGTTACTTACGTACCCATGCAGAGAGTTGAGATGTCAATCCCTGTATACCTTCAATCAGGTATCTCACGCCGGCTTAATTCGTACCTTAAGCATGCTAATCAGGGTAGTGTATGGGTAACATCGCCATCGGCATGGCCAGTGTCAATCTCTCCCTTAGAACGTAAGCGAACTAGATCGCGCACTATGACGTCTTGACAATTTTCCCGTAGGATGGCTGTTTGGGGGCAGAAGTGGTATATTATCGCCGCGCTGGTCTCAATTAGTCTTGGACACTGGACATTACTGCTTCATGGTATCTTGTTGACCGCGAGATGGATTCCTGGACAGGGATGTGTCATTACCTCGACGGATAGCGGGCTTCTCTCTGCCACATTCATCTACAGCATGGTCTTTGACTTTACTGTCCTCATATTGACGGCGTCCAAGCTCGTTCGACCCTCCGGGACCAAGAGCCAACTTGTCAACATGATGTTTGCAGACGGCTTGTATTATTTCATCATCGCGTACGTCTGTGAAACGTTGTGTCGATCTCAGCATCGTCGATCGCTGATATCCTTGTTTTCTACAGTTTTCTTGCGAATTTGGTTGCTACCGTGCGTCAACCCCCTTTTTTACGCGCGGAACTAACTTCCTTGAATAGGTCTTCATGACTCTTAATCTAAATCCAGTCATGTCAATTATTGCCAACGTTCCGGCAGCTATTGCTTCCACCGTATGCCTTTATAATCCTACAAGGAATCAGCTAATGAAGTGGCTTGAAAACAGATCGCAGCCTCTCGCGTGGTTCGCCGGCTGGCAAACTTCTCCGCAACAGGTGCAGAGATGTTCTCGTAAGTTGTGTCGTTGGGTCATTTTTCAATAATCTCTTAGTCCACTTGCAGCTCGACGGCGAACGGCTCTTCCGGATTCCGAAGCGCCCAACAAAGTTCCCCTCCTCACTTTTCTTTCTCAAAGCCACAGGCTGGTGTGCATGTTCAGGTCGGTTTCTCTTATGTTTCCGTACAGAATTGTTGGTGCACTGACATTCTTGATAGATGAACAGTTTCTCAGAACCCACGACATATGACGCAGAAGGGCGTGTAGTTAAGAAGGCCGGTGACCTAGACCCTGAGGCCCAGCAAATCAGCGACGAGTTCAAGCATTCGCTTTATCCGAATTGAAGTGTCGGGCACACGATTTACCCACACTCTTGTCATACCCCTTAAGTTACCTCGGACTACCCTTGTCGTTGTTTCAATGGATTGCTATTGTTTATTATGTTTATCAATCATCATTTCTTTCGCATCCTGTTTCGGGGTGCATTTAGATCGAACCGGATGTACCCGAACAAGCGACGGCCGTGTGCTGCCCCACGATTGTTCGTCGCCAAGCTAGTGAAACTCCTTGGCATCTTTCATCAAGTTCCACCGTTCTAGAGCCGTCTAACTTTGCTCAAAGACAGGCGGCACCGGAAAGCCTCTCAAATTGTCATATCCCGTTTGCCATCCAACGGCGTCACATAAAGCTACAGTGAGACGATCCCTGTCTCACTTCCAGATTCATACGCCATCAAGTAGTGGGCCACGACGGATTTGGCTCACCCGTCGCCGGGTTCTGCGTCCTCATCGAAGTCCTGAAGTCGATACATTGGACCCATGCGAGAAAAGGCACACGTAGATCCTCCCGGCTCTTCCATCGCACCGTATATTCGCATATCATTACCATCCCCATTTGCCTCGGGGAGTTCGGAAAAGAAGTCGGTGTTGTGGCGTGTGGCGAATTGGCAGGAGCAGCACAGCAAACATTGCATTGGCACACCAGCCCGGCCTCTCCGCCCTTGCATATGACCGAGACTACTATAATCCTCACGGGGCTCAAATGCCGTGATGATGCGCCCGACGTTCGTTACGCATGTAATGAAGAGTGCTTCTGTCTCACTGCAGTTGCGCCGATTTTTGCAAAGAGTGTAACGTAACGCTCGGAAGATCATCATCACCGACCGATTATTCGATCATGGGTTGCGCTCGTTGAGTTTGCAGAGGTACCGGAGCAACTTATCGGTACGTACTACGTGCGTTGATGCAGCTGGAGGTGGTGGAAGAAAATTGGCTGGTTTGGCCTGAAAGGCTGAGTGGAGGCGCTGATCAGATTGCCGGTGTTATGTTCGTCGGTGGCGCGGGAGATTTAATGCGGTAACTGGGGCACGTTTACAGTATCTGATTGAGGGCACTGGCAGCGAGCGTCTGGTGCCGTTCGGATGGGTGTGCAGCGGCCGGTCCTCGTTTTCTGTTTGTTCGAAATGGATGAACGACGATCGGATGGGATAGTGCAGTGCTGGACGGGCACATCGGTGGAAAACCGGCACATGATGATGTAGAGGATTACGGGAATGGCGATGAGGCGATGAGGCCCTCGATGGCCGAGGGGTGAAATTTGGTGAAGATTGAGTGTTTTGAGGGAGCCGTGCTGACTCGGATGATGCGATCATGCTATAAATAACCCTTCTCCCCGCGAGACATCTCCCCATCCCACTACTCTTTCCTCTTCCTTAACCCTCTATCTGCATCATGTGTGGCATTTTCGGTTACTGCAGCTTTCTCAAGCCCAAGGTATAATCTTTCTTCCTTTCCTTTTTATAATCGTCGTTATGGTGGTTACTGTTCGACTTGGCGACACGTACCAAACAACTTTCCGTCCCGCCGGTGGGCAGTAACCGATAGACTGACTCCGTTTTGTCTCCCACAGAGCCGTAAGGAAATATGCGACATCCTCTGCAACG
>WNFQ01003149.1_pt1 | contig 17223 bp, 23 predicted proteins | sample 5400171 | NCBI WGS metagenome assembly WNFQ01 (sample SAMN13153356, study PRJNA577476) | soil metagenome | isolation source: 20 cm soil under Madrone tree | place: USA:California | collected 2016-06-14 | reverse complement strand
CACCCGTCTGCGGTTGGTTTGTTGTTGTTGCGTTGCTGCTGTTGCCAAAAAGGCCCCCGCCCCCGCCACCTCCACCGGTCTGTGGTTGAGGCTGGTTTGGCGCTGTATTGTCGAAGAGGCCCCCGCCCCCGCCACCAGTATGCGGATGATTTTGTGGCGTCGTCCCACCACCGCCGGCGCCGAAAAGGCTCCCGCCAGTCGCCTGACTCTGTTGCGTGCCCGTGACAGTGCCGCTTCCGAAGAGGCCACCACCGGTTGGCTGAGTTGCAGTATTGCTGCTGCCTCCACCGAAGAGACCCGTGCCTGTGTTCTGGCTTGGTGTTGTACTTGGCTGGGAGCCAAACAACGTAAGTTGCGTGCCCGGTGTGCCCGTGCCCGTCCCAGTATTCGTCGATGATGAGCCTAAACCGCCAAAGAGCCCTCCGCTCTGGCCAGGCTGTTGCTGTGGGGTTCCGCTCGAGCTCCCAAACATGCCTCCACCACCACCAAAGGTTGTCATTTGAGTTTAATATGCGAGACTCCTCCGGTGTTAGTATTTTCGATGAGTAAATATGTGCTGTGTCTGCGTTGGGTTCATTTTTCCTTTGTTGCTTAGTCAAGTTTTCAATGTCGTGATATGAGAGCACGTACCCGAAGGTGGGGCCAGAACCACAGGGGCGAAGAGATAGAGAAAATATGCCCCAGGTATGTTCCTGTTCTGATGGACAATTACTGAGTGGAAGTCGAGTCGACGAGTCGACGCGTCGAGCTGAGGTGCACGAGTACGCGCCCGCATCTCTACGCACCGCATACAAGCCGTCGAATTTAGGCCTACACTCGAACCCACATGTCCCATCCACCCCGACGCTGCCTAGTATGCGGATCTCTCAGTCAGCGCACCCCATACCTATCTTAACACCATCTCACTAAAGAGACGAACCCATCAGACATCGATGAATTCTTCTGTGGTACGCGCCCATCTATCCATCGCCCAGAGAGCGCGCGCATTTCCTCAATGACGATAATGTCTACGTGTAGTCCAAGACGTCGTTCATCCAGGACAGACGATCTCATCCACGAAATTCGAGCGTCGCGCGGGCGGGAAAGGCGCCAATCAAGCTGCGGCGGTCGCCCGTGCAGGTGGGGCTGTGCAAATATCTCCGTGGTACAGGTACGATAATGCCCTGGTCTCCCATTGGCGCATATGCTGTCCAGACAATCATGATCCTGTGCTGACTCGTATCGCCTGTTGTCGTAGGAAGTCACCGGCCGCGCAATCATTCAACTTACTCCGCAAGGCGAAAATTGCATCAGTGAGTATGCGCCCCATCACATCCAACAGCCACTCACTCCGCATCCACCCAGTCCTGCACAAGGGAGCAAATTTTACCCTCCCTGATCCCCCGACACAGAATGACATCGAACGGCACCTTACTGGAATTTCACATCTCCTTCTACAAAACGAAATCCCTTGGGCTAGTACACTCACATACCTCGAGCACGCACATGCACGAGGTATTGTGACGATATTCAACCCATCACCCATGCCTGCAGACGCAGAGCTGCATACTTTTCCTTGGGTGGCCCTTTCGTGGTTAATTGTCAACGAGGGTGAGGCCGAGGGTCTTCTTCATGTAATTAGTAGGAACCCCAGGAACCATGACGTCGAAGAGGAATACCCCGTTAACTGGCCGGACGACAACAATCTGAGGCTTGCTTTCTCAACATTAAATAAGCTACGCCATAGTGAGCGCCTTGTTTCCACGGGCGTCGTGTGTACGTTAGGTGCAGCGGGCGTCCTGGCATCAATATGCGGTCTGAAGGAAATACTCTACCTCCCTGCAACGGCGCTAGAAGGCAATGTTCGAGACACAACTGGCGCCGGGGACTGCTTTACCGGTTACTTTGCTGCTGGCTTGATGGAGTCTAGGAATAAACAGCCTTCTAAGAATGAGGCAGTCGAACTTCTCCGACTTTGCGTGCAGGTATGTCTGCCTACCTTCAAGCGAACAATCTCAACACAGGTTCTAGGCTGCCGGAATGTGTGTAGAAAAGAACGGAGCAATGGAAAGCATTCCAGAGCGGTCGGTCGTAGAAGCCCGGTTATCTCGCAAATAAATGTGTAGTAGCTTACAGCTCGGAAAATGAAGGAGTGGCTCCAGTGTTGCGGGAGTGCGGCAATGCAGGACATATATTATAGGTGACAGTACATGTGGCATTTCTAGACACCGGAACACAACAAAGGAAGGAATCAGAACTAAAATATTGTCAGTGTGAGTGTAGAGTGCACGAGTGATGACCACATACCCGGAGCGGTTGGAAGAACCACTTGTTCTTCCCATTTGAGTAGCGCTCTTCTAACAATTTCTTGACTTGCTTCTTTGAGTCCTCCCGCTGTGATACCTCTTTGAAGGATTCTGCGGATAGGATACCTTTCAGACCCTCCAGCTCGACCGAGTATCTTGTAGGAAACAGGTGGGAGTAGTTCACCACCTGGTGATGTTAACGTGTAAGCGACGAATACTTCGTGAGAGTATAAGAGACGCACCTTGATGAAGGGTTTGACTTTCTTCCTCAACGCAAGCTTCTTCGCACCCATGCGCTTGGTCACTTTTCTAGGATAGCGCTCGATGCCAGCAACGATAGCATGGGGATACGGGCGCTCTTTGGTACCATCATCGACTTGCTTTATGACGACGACCTTTTTGCCAGCCTGGCGGCCTTGGAGGACGATAGCAACCTATGTGACTCTCCTTTAAAGCGTGGACAAGAAACAAAGCAGAATTATGTACTTTTCCGGGCTTGTAGACTGGAGGAAAGATTGAGAACGTATAGAACGATAGGAAAGAGACGAGAATAGTCACCTTTGACCATCTTGACAATCTTGAATACCCGTTGGCGGGGACGAATATTGTCATAACGTTGGATTGTATCCAGCCACCCGGATGTTGCCGAGAATAACTATACAGATGTTCCCATTGGGCACTTGCGGATATCGAGCTGATTGGCCAGTAGTTTGGCGCCCGTATATGGGAATTGTGTGACCGCCTTGGTTAACCAGGATGGGTTGCGATTGTGAATGATTCGCTTCCCATATTCTATTCCTGTCAATACACCAAGCAGCGATGACTTCTTTGATTATCCTGATTGCATCAACGCTCCAAGCAACGTTCCTCGCCACTTCATCGACTACAAACTGATAGTGGAATTCAATGGCCCTATAAGAATACCCCCTACCTTGCCACTCTCACAAGTGCTAACATGGCATCTTACTATCCCTCTCCATCAACACCCTTCTCGGGATCCGTACGTAGCTCCACTCCGGACACCTATCAGCGGCCGCCATCAGTCCTGGTGGAAAAGCTGAGCTTATATCCACCCGATGTATACGCTGGTGCTCCGCCAACTGCTTCCCCTTTGCAGCCCTATCCGGTGCAAGCTGCAAGGATCTCGGGGAGGTCATATTCTCCGCGTCCTGAATCTCCGGCACAGATCGGGAAGCCGACCTCGGGACTGTCATTTCCTCAGGCCCCTGAACCACCCTTGCCGGTTCAGAAGGCCTTCAAGACGTTTTTGCAGTGGAAAGCGGATTCACAGGCAACGACTGCCGACTACCAGCGCAACGGATTCCCTTCTCCGGTTGCTTGGGTGCTTCTTTTGTCTCTTTCCTCTCCTATGCAACTTACGTGCCACGCAGGTATATGTAGAGGGTCATGCCATCCCTCCGAATGCCATAGTTGGGGGTGTAGACCGCAAGGGGCCGTGGAATATCGCCCGAGTATTCTACGAGGTCATCTTTCGACATTTTTTATGCTGTGACCACAAGCTGACTTTGGCCTTTCTAGGGTTCATTGGGTGAGTTGATATTTTACCTGATGGACCGTTGCAAGGATTTGGGTCCTGAAAATTTATAGAGCTTGGAAAAGCGGGGCGGCATTTCAGACTTGGAGCATGTATTTCTTACCATGGCAAAGAGCGCGATGTTAGCGCCTTTACTCTCATGAATACCGCTTCGTTTTCGCTCACATGTTACGTTCAGGTTGACACCTACGAGGTCCTTGTCGAGGCTAATTTACCGACACGCTGGGTGTATCAATCCCTTCTCCCCCCTCTTCCCCTTCCCCGGTCCCTCGACCAGTCCACTGTTTGCCTTGACCCTCGTCCTTCACCGCAACTGACGCTTGCGTAAGATACAATCTCCCCTCTATTTAATATAGTCTCCTATCCTTCTCGCAGTGATTTCAAGCTCGTTGTAATTGTCGACGACTCCGACTCGGTGAGTTAGTGCGACTGTCATCGCATCGAGAGGACTACCTAACTCTCTTACGTGGCTTCAGATGGATGGAGGGTTGTGGATGGAAGCTCGCGATGCTCTAGCTGGCGTTGCCGAATTGTCCCGCCTGAAAGGGGGAGAAGGTCTAGATATATACTGCCTCAACAGTCCCAAATACCGGCTTGATCTTCGAGTAAGTAGTCCGTCTTCTTCTCACCCCCGAAGAAACTTATTCTCGACAGAATGAAGTAGAAGTTTTCAACTTCTTCAACGACATAGTCCCAGAAGGTTATCTCGTTCGACTTTCGTATTCTCATTGCTCACGCCGCCTCAGGTCAGACACCCACTGGCTACAAACTGAGACAGATCCTGGATGTATACGTTCCAAGGATCGAGGATCCATCTCTCCGCCACAAGCCAATCAGTATACTCGTCATCACGGATGGTATCCCCAGTGAGTTGCTTGATGGATGACTAGGTGATCTCGAGATCAACCAACTTTGATTCTCAGCCGATGACCCTCGGTCTGTCATCGTCGAGTTCGCTGGTCGCTTGGACGTAAAAAACGTTCCCTTGGGCCAATTTGGCATCCAGTTTGTTCAGATAGGCGATGATCCTGACGCCACCGAGGCGCTGAAAGAACTAGATGAGCGGCTTGGGCCTGCCAACGGCGTCCGTGTTAGTAACTGCAAAAAGTCTTTCACTCTGGCGAAAACTGATCGGATTTTGTATTAGGACATGGTGGACACGACCCCCTTCAGTCAAGCAGAGCCGTCCCTCCGCGCGGATCTTATCGTCAAAATCGTGCTGGGAGCGATTAATTCCGCGGTCGACCATGGAAGGGTCCCGCCATCTATGCCCCGTTATTAGCAGAGTGGTTGCAATCAAAGGTCATGAATGCTGAAGAATAGCTTGTCACGTATCGATACACGATGTTGTACATATGTTTCTGGAAATATGTTTCTGACAATCAACCACCAGAATGACTCTTTGGGCACGACCATTTTGCGCTTTGTCCATCCAGGCCTCACTTTCTGCTATCAGCGGACTCTGACTTCCAGCGACTTGAAGTTAGTCTCCGTCGGAGGCCAGGCTACGCTATTCGCGTTATCGGGCTTTCTAAGCTCGTCCTCTCTCATCATCCAAACGCTGGGTTAAGGTTAAGTAATTGATACCTAGCTGAGGTCGTTGGTGGAAGTTTAGACTAGGTTATGTAGAGAATGAAACAATTGTTGTGGGGTACTGTTCACATTTGCAGGGCAGCGTAATCCACAGTACTAGAACGGTGATAACCATGGCCACACGATAAATACAAGATAAAGAAACCTGTAAGAAATACTGTATAAATGAACATCGCAGCTCATGGGTACTCGATACCAAGTCCCCATAGAAACTCTACCATCTCGTGATGCCCCCATTTCAACGCTACTTGGAATGGGGTCTCACCGTTGTTGTTCTCTGCATCCATACTCGCGCCATGCTCGAGAAGCAGGCGTGTACCCTCGACTGATCCCCTGCCTGGAATCAAAACATCACCACCACGTCTCCTGAATGACGAGTGATGCAGTGGGGTCGACCCCTCAATATCCCGGGCGTTCACATCAGCACCGTAATCCAGTAATAACTGGAAGGTTTCGATCTGACGATGGCGTTTGTAATGACACGCTGCTAGGTGCAGTGCAACCTCTCCCCTGGCATTCTGGGCATGGATATCAGCATTATGCTCGAGCAGCATCTGAAGAATTTCGACGTCCTTGTTCAAGGTTGCCACATGCAGTGCGGTCGAGCCGGTGTCCTTTTGGGCATTTACATCCCCGCCGTGACTGAGCAGCCACCGCAAAGTATCATCGTGCCCTCCCCGTGATGCCAAATGCATTAACGTCCATTCCTTGTTGCCGCGAACATTAGCATCCGCTCCATGCTCATGCAGCAGCTCAGCAACTTGGAAATCCTTTCTATACATTGCTGCCCCCAACGGACTCACGAGCTGACCACCCCTAGCATTTACATGCTCCGGATGTTTGACAACGAGGTGTTTTGCAAGGTCATAGAGTCTGTAGAGGGAAGCATAGTAAAGGAGCTCTGCACGAGGTACGTTGGTGTCGTACGTGAATGGATGCCATCGATGTCCATCATCAACATCGTGTAGCTGGAGATACGCTGCATAATGTGGTTTGTCCGCATCAAAGAATACATCCATTGCGTCCTGTACGCGTAATGACACGTCCTTGAACCGCGCATGGTCAGCCCAATGTTTGGCTGCATAGTTTGCAAGGGGGATATCCTTGGCATTTTCCCAGGTGATATGATTGTCCAGACGGAGTAGAACACCCAAGCAAGCCTGGGTCAGGACAGTGTGTGCAAAATCGGGAAGGATGTGATAGCGGGAGATATCGCCGCTTGAATTCGCAAGTCGATCCGATGTAAGGTATTCCTTGACGGAAAAGTGTGAGAATTGCACCACTTGAGAATCCCCGTTATTGACGATCGCAATCAAACTTGAGCAAGTGGACAGAACCGCCTGGTGGTGGTCTGCCAACCGCCAATTCAGGTTCAACTTTGGAATGCCCCCTTGTCGCGCGGCATCAAAGTCAACTGCGAGAACCTCCGCAAGTTCTTCGACGCGAAGAGGGCGAATGGCAACAGTTAGACAGTGGAGAAGACGAATGGCGTGCATTTGATTGACTTTATTGATGTCTTTCAATACCCGTTCGTAGGTCTCGTCGAGGGTATCAGGTAAATCATTGAGAACGCGCTGGACGCTCGCTGGGAGGCAGTGTCGCAGACTCTCTAGCTGACAATACACCCACCGGAACCTGTATGACAACATGGCAACATGAGAACGTGTCAATTGTCAATAACACGGACAGTGATATACTTACATTCCGTCAGCCCTTTCGGAGAGTACCGTAATAACAAGACTCTTTTCCTCGTCGCGCCATCTCTGCATCTTCTTGTCGGAATAGACAACGGAACTGACATAGTCTATGATATCCTTCGTTTGTCCACTTTGGTCGTGGAGGGAGACGTGGAGAGATGTCAAGGGCTCGAGGGCAGTTCGTACGTCGATCTCGGGGCGACTTGTGACACATATATGTAGGTGGGAAAGGTGGAGATCAACAAGATCCTGAAGAAGATCAAGGACCTCTTCTCGTGGAGTTCGCATGCCAGAATTGTTTGGACACTCGTCGAGAGCATCGATGACAAGAAAAACAGAGCTTTGAGTTGAGAGTGAAAGCATCTCTTTCAGGCATCGCAATAAAGTACCGTCACTGGGCCTTCGTCTGCCATAATCATGCTCCGAATGAAGACGAGAAAGTAGATCGCAGCAAAGATCAGTCTGAGTGGCGAGTTGATAGAGGATAGAGAGGACAAGGTTGCGACGGCTCTGTTTGTTCTTGTCACGAAAATCGCAATAAAAATAAGCCAAACACGCTGATCCCGTCCTCTGTAGATCTTTGATATCTTCAATTATTCTGGAACTTATTGTTACTTCAGCCAGCCGTTCAATAACAATAGAGAAGTTACGAACCAAAGCACACTCTTGCCGGAGCCCGCTACAAGAATACAGATATGAGAGGTGCTAAGTGCTAGGGAGTAACAGAAACATACGTTTGCCATGTATCCACAAGAGCGAAGGAGTCGACCTCCACTCTTCAAAAATATCACCTCGAAAGAACCAGGTGGCTGTTCCCTCATGGTGAGCGTTGCAAGCAATATCATGATTTATTGAGGGGTCCAGGGGAGAAAGCCATAAGTGGCAATCTCGTCGCATTTGCCTCCCTGTGACCATGAGTGAGCTTCGAGAAAAAGGCGTGGCAAAAGAGTTAAAAAGAGACGAACACTTCTCTTGTTGCACGGTTGCTCTTTTCTCTTTATCATCTAGTGAAATAGACCATTAGGACAGCATATATGATAGAAGTAGATTGCTTTACCATCGACGAGCACCTTCACATTGTTCAACACTTCTGCCGTCGCCATCTTCGCTTCTTCCTGCGTCAGTTTGTCCAGCCTCTTCAAAGCATCCTCAACGTCGTTCCTGCCTAGCAGCTTCCTCAGGAACTTTTCTAGAGAGACGTGAGTCAGGTCTCAAAAAGAGCTTGTGATGAACTGACTCTGTCGGCTCTGTTTGATCCCGGCTGTCACAATAGCAAGGACAGAGAGGACTTCTACCATGACCTCCACCATCATCTCCGTCATTCCATCTGACGCTGTCCGTTCTGTATAAGACTCAAGACGCCTGAAAAATCTCCCGATACGCTCAAACAGGTCAACGAGCATGTCCTGGCTTGCATTCACATCCTTTGCGGCCTGAGAGGTGCCAGCATCATGATGGCCTGTAATAAGAGAATAGGCGAGGGCGCTCACCAAGAGAAGGACTCCGATACCAGTAAATATCACTTTGCCAGGCGGGAATACCTGATAAATGACAATCAGAGCACAGTTTACACAGCGATGGCGAGTTGAGGCTGACCAGGCTAGTACCCTGACCAAGAGTGTCGGAGAACGTGTATAATACATTCACCGTCGGGTTGAGCCAGTTTCTTAATCTCTCGTTGTTGGTGCAGTGTTGGTCAAACTGGTCTTGGAGGACAGAGAGGACGGCATTGGGTGAGTTACAGGATTGAAGCTGAGAAGCAAGGGGATGGGTAAGGAGATTGTTCTTTGTCTTGCTGTTGTATGCCTCCAAGGAGGCATTGAAAATAGATTGGAAGTTGGAGGATGAGGATGCCATGGGAGGAATCTGGGATGGGGAACGCAGTGGGGGTATGATAAGAAATCGTTGAGCGGTATGTAGTGACTTGATCCTACTATAATGAAACCTGATCCTAATACAATGAACCAGAAATGGAGCGGTGAGACCACAGCCAACATGGCTAACATAGCAAGATTTCCGAACCCGCACAGCAACACCGGAATCTGACACCTGGCCTGCATGCAATAATACTCCGCCTGAAACCATAACCACAGCCATGACTTCTAGTACAGTATCTAACGCGCAACATGCAACTTAATGTTGGTATTCGAGTATAAAAGACGCGTGCGGAACATTGGTGCGCTCCGAATGATCAGATGGATGGTGCGATGTGAATACGTATAATGAATTGGCTGCGTCTGGATGGCATGCTTATATTGGCCTTGCCAGGACCACCCTGGCTTCCTGCTTACCCGTGATCCTCCAGAGGGTGTACCCTACGCCCGGGTCCCGTGCAAGCCTGTGAGGTTGCCAGGAAGTGCCCGAGCGCGAATCCCCTCTTCTTTCGTGCCGAAAATGGCCGATAGAGTAGGCGTGAGGTCACTGCAATGACGTGATATGCCGTTTACAAAGTTCACCGCATTGGTAGTGGTGGTTATGGGAGCGGGGTGGGAGACATGCGGTATACTCTCCTATGAAGGCATGGCCTGTAAGCGGGCGGATGTCTGAGGATGCGATTGGTCTGGGGAAATTGGAGAGGCCTCTCACAAATGGCGGGAAGGTCCCAGTCCAGTGGGCTTGCGAGGGAAAGGTAGGAAATTTGGCGCTCGGGGGCCAACGTCCAGCAAGTCTGCCATTCAGCAAGAACTTCCACGCACGAAGTGGAGCGGAACTGAGGTGGTGGAGGGGACGGGGTTTGGTGTGCGATCTCGGCTGCGATGGCTCTGAGGAGCCGTAGGGGTCGTATCCCCTTGGCAAATGGAGCCCACAACGTGAGCGAGAAGAAAATCAGAAACGATGCGCCATAGAGGTTCTCCGAGTCGGTCTGGGTTGAATGATCGCGGGAATTTGCTTCAAGGCTCTCTCTCGCAATGTGTGCGCCATGGATAACAGTTCAGCATTGGAGAGGTCTTCCTTGAAGGTGATTCCAGAGAACGGTTGTTGCCAAGGAGTAGAGCTTCGTGGGCCGTGTCCGCGGTGTTTGTCCCAGACACTTGGTCAGTTTTCCGACTTCGCGATCCTGTCACGGCTACTCCTGCTAAGCCGTGGCAGCAAAGGATGGTGATTGGAGGCGGCTCGTTGAGTTGAAGGCTTTTCGTCTTTGCAACGACAGGTGTCGGTGCAGGTTTAGAGTCGGGTGTGAGTACATGTGAGTGACTGCTGCTGGTCGCTGGTTGTGGTTGTCTGAACATTGGGCCCCTTCAGCTGACTCAGCTTGTCTACGCACACTTTCACCCCGTCCGTCTGTATCGCTCTTGTACCATGGTACGACCCATCTTTGTCTCAGCTTATTTTCCGATAACACTTCTTGCAGGCATCTCTCCACTTTTGCTCGGAGTGCAACAACCTCCTGTACCCCAAAGCGGAGCAACAACGTCGCACAATGGTGTACGCGTGCCGTATCTGCCCAAACGTTGACGAGACCGTGGATAGCGGCTTGGTATATCGAAATGATCTTCTAAACGTCACAAAGTGGGTTCTATTCCTATATTGTCCGAGTGCTTCTGGGAATTTCAGCCAGAGAGCAGGCTGGTGTGACGACGGATCTCGCTCAGGACCCGACTCTTGTGAGTAGATTATGCTGCTCTTTCCCTTATGTACTCATTTTCTTGACCGCAGTCGCACACCAATATTGCTTGCCCGAACTGCGGTCATGAGGAGTACGCTCGTCTACCTTTTCGGATGGTCAACTCTCACCCGTTTTTCTTGTCGGTGCTTAGCGCGGTCTTCTACCAAGATCAGTCGAAGAGAAAAGAGACGCGTATGATCCATTTCTACGTCTGTACAAGATGTAACCACAACTTTCAAGATAAACTTTTGGGGATCGATGCTCCGGTGGTTGAGACCCCGGAGGCCAATCCGCCAGAGTCGTAATGGAGTATCGAGATTTGTCGTCTTTCATACTTTCAGTACATAGCGTCTCCACCGAATGGACCACTTAATGATGTTGCATTGTTATATGTATTCTAGACATAGAGAATAGGGAACATGTTAATCAGTCGTCTCTTCTTATTTGGGTGTTGCTGTGCACTGGCTCTTTTGGGCGCTCCCTTATCCGCTCAGACGGATGTTGCACAGTAATCCTCACGACCTCAACTCGAACCCTGCGCCTGCGATATTCGATTCCATGATGTTCGATGATACCAGCCCTGTATGTAACGCCTCTTGGAATAGGAATATACTGGCCACTAACTTCATTCTCTAGCCCAACTACTCCGAGCCCACATGTCATCCCTACTTCTGGTTTTCAAATGACATAGCTACCTTTCAGGTATGTCGCCTGAACATGGATCAGTGAGGGGCTTACCGCATCTGGTGCGTCTGTTTGACAGGTCGAGAATACTCACTTCAGAGTACACAAGCACTTTTTGATCACCTACTCCTCCTCGTTTCGAGATATATTCCGACAGCAGCCCAGTAGCAGCGACACCAGGGACAGTGAAAAACGCGACGAAAATAGTAGTGTAATTCATCTGGATGGTGTGACCGTCCTTGAATTCGAATCTCTACTCACCTTTTTCTACGAGGGGTATGGTAACGTCCACTGCACTTGTTCGACTTTGCCTGATTTTATTCAGACTCTGACGCATTTCTTTCCAGTTGGCAGGAGAGTTTCTCGATGGCCATCGGAAAATGGGTAGCCCTCCTTGCCATCGCTCATCGATTCAGATTTACAGAGGCTGAATTCCGTGCGCAGCGAGAGGTATTTGAGCGTAGCATCTCGCTTGACCCTGTGACGCGGATTTCCCTCGCCGAGAAACACTCTGTACCAACAAGCTTCATCGTCCCAGCCCTCGAGGATCTCATCCGACGCCCGGAGCCCCTTCTCGAAAGGGAGATCTCCAATTTGTCGGGTGAGATGGTTGCACGGCTCGGTGTGGCAAGAGAGAAATATTTGCGCCAGTCGTCGAAGTTGTTTACCTCCGAGACATGGTTGAAGAGGGTCGCGCACGACATCGTGAAACAATTGTGGCCTATCGAAGAAGTATTGATATCGGCGTGACGATGACCCTGGGTAGCAATTTTATATGGACCCTGTGGATGGATAGAACGATTTTGTACAACTCTTCCCTTGTATAACAGCATTTACTGTAAGTATATCAAGCCGACGTTAAAGTCACTGTCTGAGTGTGTCCCAAGGAGGTGTTGCATGCGCGACAATTTCTTTTCCGAGCGGGCTCTTACCGTGAACATGACACAGCTGCTGGCAGTAGCCAGTTCCACAATCCCTTTCACTCGTGGGTTTACATTACGCTTGTACTACCATCCACACCCATCTATGGCTCATGAATTCGACCTTTTGTCCAGACCTCGACTCTCGATGTCTCTCGCCAGGGATCTGTCAAGTGGAACGACAAAGTTGAACATGCAGCTTTAACGCTGACAAATACCTGTGCGCTTTTTTTTCCCCCGGCGACCCCTTATTTTATGTAGTAATCGCCTCAGGTGTGTCACCTGCGCATGGATTACTGTCACAGAGACTTACCGTGTTTGTTTGGAAGGTCAAGAATACTTGTCTCAGAGTACTTCCTGTGCACCGAATGCTCCGTTCCGCGATATATTTCGACGGCAGCCTAGCAGCATCAACTCCAGCGACAATGAAAGACTCAAGGACAATAATTGTCACGTACAGTAGTTGATCTGGACGGTGTCACTGTCTGCGAGTTCGAGTCTCTGCTCACCTTCTTCTGCCAGAAGGAACGTCCACTCATATTCTGCAGTGCGTGCTATTCTTCAGATTCTTCCAGTTGACGAGACGGGTTCTCGTCGCAAGCCGGATGGCCTCCTTTTCATTATCCATCGATTAACGATTACAGCAGAATTCAACTTTGAATTGAAGTTCGCCGTCGCTCACGTGATAGGTTGCAAGTCAAGTTTACGAACACGACTCGGAGGTGCTAGCCAGTAGTCGAGGCCAATTCGCCGATACGCTCGGTGTACCAACCCCTCCTTCCCCTCCCCCCCTCGACCAGTCCACTGTTTCCCTTGATCATCAATTCTCACCGGAAATGACCCTCGCGTGAGACGCCATCCGAGTCCCCCTTATTCCGTGTAGTTCTCATCCATGTCGCAGTGATTTCCAGCTCGACTCGGTGGGTATGTGCGACTGATATTGCATCAAATGGACTACCTAACTTTCTAACGTTGCATCAGATAGATGGGATATTGTGCATCGAAGCCCGTGAAGCTCTGACTGGTGTTGATCCGCCACTGAAGCGTTGAAGGAAGTAGATGAGCGGCTTGTGCCTGCCAACGGCGTCCACGTTAGTGACTGCAACAAAGTCTTTACCCTGGTGAAAACTGATCGGATTATGTATTAGGACATGGTGGACACGACCCTCTTCAGTCAAGGAGAGCCTCCCCTCCGCGCGGATCTTATCGTCAAGCCGAAATAGTATTCGACCAATTCCGCTATCGACAATGGAAAGGTCCTGCCACCTACCTCCGTTATTAGCAGAGAGATCATGATCAAATATCATGGATGCAGAACGGCTTGTCATGTTTCCTGTTTTATTACCCCATTCGCGTTATCGGGTCATGGTATTCTCAGCTCGCGCTCTCATCATCTAAACGCTAAATTAACCACTTAGCACCTTACTGCAGCAGTGAGGCCGTGGTCGGGTTTACTGTAAGATTAGATAACTTCGAGAACGAAACGATTGTTGTAGGGGACCATAATCCATAAAACTAGTACGATGATAACCACGATAAATACATGCGAAAGAAACATGTACGAAAGATGAACGATCATTGTGGCTCATGGGTACTCGATACCCAGTCCCCACAGAAACTCTACCATCTCGTGATGCTCTGCTTCCAACGCTACCTGGAATGGGGTCTCGCCCCTGTTGTTTTCTGCGTCCATACTTGCGCCATGATTGAGCAGCAGGCCTGCACCCTCAACTGACCCCTTACCCCAATCGCCGTTATCGTCGTCCCACCTACATGACGAATGATGCAGTGGAGTCGATCCTTCATTATCCCGGGCGTTTACATCTGCACCATGGTCCAGCAATAACTGCAGGGTATTGATCTGAAAATGAGGTTCGTAATGACACGCCGCTAGGTGCAGTGCAACCTCCCCCGTGGCATTCTGGGCATGGATATCAGCATTATGCTCGAGTAGCATTTGAACATTTTCGAGCTTTTTGTTAAAGGCCGCCACATGTAGTGGGGTCCAGCCGTCGTCTGATTTGACGTTCACATCCGCGCCGTGAGTGAGCAGCCACCGTACAGCATTAACCGGCCTATTCCGTGATGCTAAGTACAGTAAGGTCCATTCATAGTTGCCCCGAACCTTGACGTCTGCGCCATGCTCATGCAGCAACTCTGCAACCTGAAAATGCTTTCTATACAATGCTGCCCCCAGGGGACTCACAATCCAACCAGTAGTAAAGTGGCCCTCCTCGAGTTCGGTCGACGGATGAGAACAGTTTCCAAGTCCAACCTTCGTTGTCGTCGCCGTCAATGTCGTGCAGCTGGACCCATGCTGCAAAGTGGGGTTTGTCCACGTCAAAGAGAATATCCATTGCATCCTGTACGTGTAATGACACGTCCTTGAACCGTGCGTGGTCAACCCAATGTACGGCCGCATAGTAAGCAAGCGGGATATCCTCATCAACATGACTGTCCAAACGGAGTAGAACACCCAGGCAGGCCTGGGCAAGGATTGTGTGTGCAGACTCGGGAAAGATATGATAGCGGGAGACATCGACGCTTGAATTCGCAAGCCGATCCGACATAAGGTATTCCTTGACGGAAAAATGTGAGAATTGCACCGTTTGAGAACCCTTGTCATCGACGATCGCAATCAAACTTGAGCAAGTGGACAGCACCGCCTGGTGGTGATCTGCCCACCGCCAATTCGGGTTCAACTTTGGAATGCCCCCTTGTCGCGCGGCATCAAAGTCAACTGCGAGAACCTCCGCAAGTTCTTCGACGCGAAGAGGCCGAATGGCGACAGTTAGACAGTGGAGAAGACGAATGGCATGCTTTTGATTCGCCTTATTGATGTCTCTCAACACCCGTTCGTACGTCTCGTCCAGGGTGTCAGGCAAATCATCGAGAATGCCCCGGACGCTCGGTGGGAGGCAGTGTCGCAGCCTCTCTAGCTGACAATACACCCACCGAAACCTGTATGACAACGTGAGAACGTACCAATAACACGGACAGTGATATACATACATTCCATCAGCTCTATCGGTGAGTGATGTAATGACAAGAGCCTTGTCCTCGTCGCGCCATCTTCGCATCTTCCAATCTGAATTGACGACGGAACTGATATAATCTACGATGTCCTTGGTTTGTCCACTTTGGTTATGGAGGGAGACCTGGAGAGATGTCAAGGGCTCAAGGGTAGTTTGTATATCGATTTCAGGGCGACTCGTGACGCATATATGTAGATTGGGAAGGTGGAGGTCAACAAGACGTTGAATAAGATCAAGGATTTGCTCTCGTGGAGTTGGCATGCCCGAATTGCTTGGACATTCATCAAGAGCATCAATGATAAGGTAGATAGACCCTTGAGTTGGGAGCAAGAGCATGTCTTTTAGGCATTGCGCCAAGGTCCCATCACTGGGTCTTTGTCTGCCATCATCATGGTTCGAATAGAGACGAGAAAGTAAACCCCAGCATAGATCAGACTGAGCGGCGAGTTGCCAGAGGATAGAGATGATAAGATTGCGATGACTCTGTTTTGCTTCGTCACGAAAATCGCAATAAAAGTAAGCCATACACGCTGATCCCGTCTCCTGTAGCGCTTTGATGTCTTCGATTATTCCAGAACTTATGGGTAACTTCAGCCAACTATCTCGATAACAATAGAGAAGCTACTGACCAGAGCACACTCTTGCCAGAACCCGCTACAAAGATACAGGTCTAAGAGTTGCTAAGTGGTGGGAAATGACGAGAACGCACGTTTTCCATGTATCCACAAGAGCGAAGGAGTTGACCTCCACTCTTTAAAAATGCTACCTCGAAAGAACCAGGTGGCTGTTCCCACATGGTGAGCGTTGCGGGCAATCTCATGATTTGTTGAGGGATCCAGGGGAGAAAGCCAACTGTGGAGGTCACGTCGCGTTTGCTTTCCTGTGACCATGAGTGAGCCTCGAGAAAAAGGTGTGGCAAGAGTAAAATATGACGAACGCATTTCCTGTTGTATGATTGCTCTTGCCTCTCTGTCATCTGGCGAAATAGACCATTAGAAAAGTATATGTGACTGAAACCTCGCTTTACATACCATCAATAAACACCTTCATATTGTCGTCCACATTGCGTGTACTCTTCAACACTTCTGCCGTTGCCATCTTCGCTTCTTCCAGCGTCAGTTTGTCCAGCCTCTTCAAAGCATCCTCGACGTCGTTCCTGCCTAGAAGCTTCTTCAGGAATTTTTCTAGTGAAAAGTGAGTCAAGAACCAAAATTAACTGGTGGCGAACTGACTCCGTCGCTTCTGTTTGACCTCCACGGTCACGATCGCAAGGACAGAGAGGACTTCTACCATGACCTCCACCATCATGTCCGCCATTGCCTCTGATGGTGTCCGTTCTGTATAAGACTCGAGGCGCCTGATAAATCTCCCGATACGCTCAAAGAGGTCGATGAGCATGTCTTGGCTTGCATTCACATCCTTTGCGGCCTAAGAGGTGCTGTCGTCATGATGACCTGTATTGAGAGATCGACGAGGATCCTCACCAAGAGAAGAACACCGATGCCAGCAAATATCACTTTTCCAGGTGGGAATGCCTAATAAATTGCGATCAGAGCACAGGTCGTAGGGCGATAGGGAGTTGAGACCGACCAGGCCAACACCCCCACCGAGAGTGGAGGACAACGTGTACAATACGTTCACAGTCGGGTTGAGCCAGTTACTTAGTCTCTCGTCGGCGGTGCGGCGTCGGTCGAACTGGTGGATCAGATCTTGGAGAACAGAAAGGATGGCGTCGGGTGAGTCGCAGGATTGTAGCTGAGAGGCAAGAGGGTGGTCAAGAAGGTTGTTCTTGGTTTTGTTGTCGTATGCCTGCAAGGAGGCATTGAAAATAGATTGGAGGTTGGAGG
>WNFQ01010924.1_pt1 | contig 17228 bp, 13 predicted proteins | sample 5400171 | NCBI WGS metagenome assembly WNFQ01 (sample SAMN13153356, study PRJNA577476) | soil metagenome | isolation source: 20 cm soil under Madrone tree | place: USA:California | collected 2016-06-14 | reverse complement strand
GGCAAAAAATTCTGCCAGGTTGCCAACGCGTTTTGTCTTTCGTTGCCATTCCTCTGCCCCGACGACCACAGCCGCAGTGCGGCCCTTCCGAGTAATGGTCTGCGGCCCTTCGGACATTGCTTTCTCGATAATTTCGCTGAATTTTGCCTTGGCTTCAGCCACGGTCCAGCTTTGCGAGCCCATAACTAATCCGCCAAGCCTCATTGAGGTCATCATAGTCATTCTAGTCATAAGAGACCCCGGTTCCGGTGGGGACGCGTAGGCAGGATGTTCCCCCTTCATGTCTGTGAGGAGATTCGAGTGTGCTGCGGTGCGCGAGCGATGTTCACGCAGCCACAATCTTTCAGTGTCCTGCGGAGAAGCGCGAAAATTGAACGGGCCGTGTTCAAGTCGCCTTGCGTTCGATTTGATCTTTGAATGCCGCCGGGTTGCGATACTTTACGGTTTGTAAATGTTCGCAATAAAGCACTAATTCTCCCGGCACTTTGAACACCTCGTAGGAAACCCGCACCATACCAAGCTCGGGGTACTTCGGCCATTTCTCTTTGTGGGTGCGGATCGTGTAGATCGTGTCCCCAATAAACACCGGCTTGATAAAACGTAACTTGTCATAACCGTAAGAAAAGGTATGAATGTTGTTGTGGGCCATCAGCCCCAGACCTAAACTGAACACCATTGCGCCAGCTACCAGGCGTTTGCCAAAAATGCCTTCCTCATGAGCGAAAACTTCATCGGCCACGTACGGGTGCATGTCGAGTACCAGCGCGTTGAACATCATGCTCTCGCCCTCCGATATAGTTCGGCGAATTGAACGTGCGCGCTTGCCAACCTCAAAATCTTCATACAGCCAGTTTTCCGAATTCCAGATGGCAATCTCTGCGTGGTCGAGGTTTGATTTCAGGGTGTCCACAAGAAGTCCTTTCGAGGCGGGCAACCACTCTAAGCCAGGGAAGATATGACTTTACGCGGCCCTACGGTCACCTTGAGATCGCACGATGCACCCGGCTCCTGTGGCGTCTCATAGCGTCCGTCGTTGACCCGCGCGGGAAACACAAAATGATTGCGCAGGTGGGGGATGTGCTCAAGGAACAGGACCTCGTGCCCCAGCGCAATATGATTGAACAGAAGCAGATGTTGATGCAACTGTCCCATGTCGCCGACATGGGGCACAACCGGAAACCCGAGCTTCTTGGCAAGAAAGCTCACGGTAAGGAACTCACTTACTCCGGCCAGCCGAGTGCAATCTGCCTGAACGTAGTGCAGGGCTCCGGCCTGCATGAAATTCTTGAACAGAATTCGATTCGGAATGTGCTCTCCGGCTGCAATCTTTAGGGGAGCGATTTCTCCGGCCAGTACCACGTGCGCGTGAATATCATCGGGGTGAGTCGGTTCCTCGATCCATAAGGGCTCAAACGCCCCCAAGCTGCGGCACATGCGAATGGCGGTGGTAAGATCCCAGCGCTGGTTAGCATCAAACATCAAAGCGGCACTTCCGCCGATCGAGCTGCGTAACATCTGAGCCCGGCGCAAATCGCGATTTTCGTCGGCCGAACCCACTTTCAGCTTGAAGGCTTTGAATCCGTTTTCAATGGCGCGTTCCGTTAATTCCTTTACCTTAGTGTCGTCGTAAGCTATCCAACCCACTGAAGTGTCATACCCTGGATATCCGGTTTTCAAAATTCCCTTCCGCTCGGCACGGCTCCCGAACGGTTCGCGCAAGAGTTCGAGAGCATCTGCTTGGCAAAGGACGTCTTCCAAGTAGCTCAGATCCAGGAGCCGAACCACCTCCTCCGCCGTGAGGTCGATGAGAAGTTTCCACAAGGGCACCTGGCGGCTCTTCGCCCACAGATCGAAACAGGCGTTGGTAATCGAAGCCAGCGCCAGGTGTACGACACCTTTGTGCGGACCCAGCCAGCGCAGCGATGGATCGTCAGAGAGTCTTCTGGAGACCCGGCCAAAATCGGACATCAGTTCTTCAATTGCCATGCCCACCAGGGGGCGCGCCAACATCTCAATCGCTTCGCAGATCAGCCGGTTTCCTTCACCAAGCGTGAGCGTGATCCCAGTTCCGCAAAGCCCGTTCTGGCTCTCCAGCAGGGTGACTCCAAGGCAATATTCCGAGTTGGTATGAACCGAATCAGTTCCGGCACCCGGAGGGAGGGGAAACCGCGCATCGTAGGCCGAGATTGATTCGATGAAATAGTCTGGCATGGTCTTCCGTTATTTATCGGCGGTAACCGATTTCAGCTCCTCCGCTGACCGGCAAAATGCAACCAGTGATGAACCTGGCCTTGGAGGAGAGCAGGAATACCGCCGCGTCCGCAATGACGTCGCCTCGTGGGCACGCTCCCAATAAGTGAATATCATCGAGATAGGTCCGAATGCTGTCTGGATCCGGTTGCTCGGCACACCACCTCTCCAACATTGGCGTCCACACCCCGGCCGGACAAATTGCATTCACCCGAATCGAGAACTTCGCATAGTCTGCCGCCATAGCCTTGGTCAGCGAGATCATCGCGCCCTTGGTGGCGACATAGGCAGCGTGGTCCTGCTGCCCGATGAGGCCGACCATGCTGGCCGTGTTGAGAATAACTCCTTTGCTGGCGACAAGAGCCTGGAAGGCATAGCGCGTCGTCCAATACACCGACTTCACGTTGGTCCGTTGCAGCTTCTCCCATTCTTCTTCGCTGGTCTCGTGCAAGGGCTTCGAGGGACTGGCTATACCAGCGTTGTTATGGATTGCGTCGATGCGCCCAAACTTCTTGATGATCGAGGCCAGTGCGGCCTGGACTGCTCAGATCGGCGGCCGTCCGCTCGGCCGCTTCCAGATTGTTATCCAAAACAGCGACACGGCCGCCCGCACGCGCATAGGCGAGCCCACATTCGCGCCCGATTCCATCGCCCCCGCCGGTGACGACGACGACCTTGCCCTCGAGATCACCTGCCATAGAAAACGTGATTCTCCAAGATGCTGCCCCAGTTCACCAAGCTTTGTCTTGGCAAGACTCTAGTTGTCAGGCCGTCCCGAGATACCATAAAATGAGCGCTCAAATGGACGGACGCCATACTATCTTTGCGGTTTTCACCTAGTCAAGTTCAACTTTAAGCACTTGCAGGACTCTCCGCAGCTGGGTATCAGCATTAGCCTGCTACGGCGAAGTCGTTTGGAGAAGGGAATTGGCAACCTATGCGGCGATTCGGAATGGCGATCAAACTGAAACCAGGCAGCGAAGCGGCCTATAAGCAATACCATGCTGCGGTTTGGCCCGAGGTCTTGAAGAAGATCACGGAATGCAACATCAAGAACTATTCGATCTTTTTTAAAGACAATATGCTATTCAGCTACTTCGAATATTACGGAAACAAAGTGGAAGAAGACTGGGCCAGAATGGCCGCAGACCCTAAGACCCAGCAATGGTGGGCGGTCATGATGCCAATGCAAGAACCGCTCCCTTCGAGAAACGAGGGTGAGTGGTGGGCCACCATGGAGGAAGTGTTTCACCTCGATTGAAATGCTTGAGCGTGAAATGCTTGAGCGCTTGAAACGACTTGCAAATCATCATCATGGCCAGGCTTTCCCAAACCGTTGTATTTCCCGCAACTGCTGAATTAACAGTACATAAATGGACTTGACAAGATTCTGAACACCATTCTATCTTGCACGTTGCATGAGCGCTCATAATCACGGTCGCCGCGAGTTCATGAAACTCGCTTTGGCGGCCTCTTCCTTGCCCCTGCTCCCCAGGTTTGGCTTCGCGGGTCTGGACGACGATCGCACCGCCTGGTACCGCAACGCAAAGTTCGGCATGTTCATCCACTGGGGGCCTTACTCGCTCGCCAGCGTCGAAGCCTCCTGGCCCATCATGAGGCCCAAACCCGGAGAGATATCTGAAGCCGAATATCGCCAGTTGCCAAAACGGTTCAACCCAACAAAATTCGACCCCAACGCTTTCGTCGATCTGGCCCTCTCTGCCGGTCAGCGGTACCTGGTATTCACCACCAAGCACCATGACGGCTTCTGCGCAATTGCAGCTGACCGAGTTGTTGACCAGGTACGGCCCGGTCGCACTAATCTGGTTTGACGGTTTACATCACCAGGAAAAATACGGCGGCATTCGCTTTCTGAACCTGATACGGCAATTGCAGCCGGGCACGCTGGTGAACGACCGGATTGGCCTGCGGGGAGATTACCAGACGCCCGAGCAATTCATTCCCCAGGGCATCCCCACCAAGGATGTGAGTTTTAATGCGGTCGACACCAGCGTTCAGCAGAAATTGAGGTCGATCGTTCCCAAGCCCGAAGACTTTCAGCTATGGGAAACGTGCATGACGATCAACAACACCTGGGCATACAACCTCCACGATCGGGAATTCAAATCGTCACAGTCTCTGATTCGCGGCCTGGTCGAAGTCGCGAGCCGCGGCGGAAATTTCTTGCTGAACGTCGGTCCCCAACCCGACGGCGTTATTCAACCTGAATTTCAGGAACGACTGCGCGCCATCGGCGATTGGCTCCGGATCAACGGTGACTCCATCTACGGAACCACATACGGACCAGTACAAGGCGCGGACGCCATTCGTACCACTGCGAAGGACAAGAAAGTGTTTCTGCATGTTTTCGACTGGCCAGGTTCGACACTCAATGTGCCCGGAGTCGGACCCAGGGTAATTTCCGCCCACTTGCCAGCCACCGGACAACCATTAAAGTTCCGCCAGGACGAGGGTCGACTGCAGATTGATCTCCCCAATCAGGCCCCGGATCCCAACGTCAGCGTGATCGTTCTGAGTACCTTGTAGCGGCCGCGACAACATGGATTTCCCATCTATTGAAGGAATTCTACTATTGGCAAGTCTGTAACTACTTTCTGATCCCCCTGGTGCTTGGCACCTGGTCCCGAACCAGATTTCAACCGATTCGTGCTTCCAAGTGATTGCTGTTGAACAAGTTGCACCCTGGTGTTTGAAACTCAGTGAATTCTGTTGAAGCCAAATGCCCTCACAACCACAATTCTGCCCACAATCGGACTGGAACGCTTGCTCTTCAGATCTTGTCGTGAAAATAACTCACTCTTCACCCATGCCAGAAATCTCCTGTTGCCGCTCGGTTGCGCGAATGTCTGCAGCCCACCAGCACCCACGTCGAAGGGGTTGCCGGGCCCTGTTACTTACCTGTATTACACCGTGAACTACTTGAAACCCACAAGAGTCAGTGTGAGGCTTGACGTGACAGGAAGCGTATGACCGACGACATCCCGCTGCCGCCAGTCACCTTACCATGTCGCCTCTGGACCAAGGAGTATCGGTGGAACATGGCGAACCGCGCTGGGTAAACTTGTGGAACTATTTTCTCGATGGGAGACTCAACACTAAGCGCGTCTGTCAGACTTCTCATTGTAGATGACCACGCTGTGGTGCGTGCAGGATTCAGTAGTGTCCTGCGCGGCCAGGTAGGTCTGGATGTAGTGGGCTCGGTGCAAAACGGCGACCAGGTTTTGACGTTACTCCAACGCTCTTCGGTCGACGTGTTGTTGCTGGACCTTCACATGCCTGGAATGAGTGGCGTCGAAATCTTACTTGCGTTACAAAAATTTCCCTGTCCGCCGCGTGCAATCATTCTGTCTAGCTTTGAGCCCGATGAAGAAATTTGTAGGGCAGTCGAGACCGGAGCCGTGGGGTATCTCCGCAAGGACACCTCCTGCAGTGAGATCCTCCAAGCCGTTCGTGCCGTGCACTCGGGAAGCAGCTACTTCCCTCAATGGATCATGGATCGGATCTCCGAACGCAAACTTGGGTCGAGTCTCAGTCCGCGCGAGCTTGAAATTCTGGAAATGGTCTCAAAGGGCTTGACCAATAAAGAGATCGGACACGCAGTGCAAGTCAGCCACTTCACGGTCCGCAACCATGTCAGGCATATTATCGCAAAGTTGGAAGTTGGCGACCGCACCGAGGCGGCCACAGTTGCGATTCAACAGGGGATCCTCAGGGCTCATGATTCGTTTCAAGGAAGAGGGGGCGCCGGTAAATCCCGGTCCAACCGGTCGCGAAACCGACTTCTTGGTTGGCCCTCCGGACCAGGTCTCGGGGCATCGTCCCCGACCGCACCCGCCAGAAGCAGAGCAACCAACTAGATAGCGAATCGGCGCGGTCTCGGAGGCACGGGGTCCCCTCTTCAGGGCAGTGTATTACCAGAAATAGGTGGCGATAACGCGAGGGGGGCCGGCCACTGAATCGGTCACCGTGGTCTGCAGGATCACTTGCACATTTTTCTTTGGCCAGTCAGATGGCGCTGTCCGGAAGGCCTCTTCCAGGTAGTCTCGCCTGGAAATGAACTCGCCGGCTGCCTGCGTCCCATTCGCTCCCAATCCGGCGGCGGCGATTATCACCTGGCCAGTCTTGGAGTCCAGCAGTCGGGTGACAATGGCAAAGTCTTCCACAATTTCTCCCTGAGGGCCCAGTACCCAGGACCTAGCCCGTCCCGAAGGGCTTTGTTCCTGAATCCTAAAGTGTCCATCCTGTTCCGCAAACACGAAACGGAGGTTGGAAGTCATCTGCAACGTCCACCGGTTGTTAAAAGCTCCAACCACCACGGCGGGAGAGTTGCGAAGATCCTCGAACGAGTAGTTGGTGCCAATCCGGACTTGGCTGGGCTTGTCGATGTGGTCGAACAGCGCCGAAAGCCTGGCCGCTACGTATACGTCGCCCATGGCTACGCCGTAGTCGGTGTAAGGAAGCATGTCACCCCATACTAGCTTTTCATTTGGATCCAGGGGGAGTGGCTGGTCATATCTCTCTACTTCAGTCTGGAAGGTGCCAGGATGACGCTTTGAATACCTCCGGTACAGCTCTAGTGATGGTCGGTATAACACCGGCTTAGCCAGGCAGACCAGCACGGGCTGCGAAGTGGCAAAAATCGGGGACCAGAATTGGTCCAGAGCGGACTCCTTGGGCTTGCGGTTGGGAAGCCGTGTGGCGAGCACCATAACCAGCACCAGACCAAGACCGAGTACACCAACAGTCCACAGCGTGCGCTTGTTCGGAGCGCCGGCTGCCTTTACCTCCAGTGGCAGTCTAGTTGACCTCCAACGAAATTCAGGCGCATATGAGCCGAGCGGAAGCTCGATGCGAACTGGCGAGGCATTTGGCGCAGTGTGGTGGTACTGTTCCAACCTCCTGCGAACCTCGCCAGCCTGCACTCGAACCACGGGATCATCTCCAGTCGCGTAGCCGGCTTTGCGCTGAAAGATCTCGGTTCCGATAGTTCGCTCCTTAAGAAATTCGTCGCGCCCTTCCAGTTTGTGTTCAACGACATAGGAGAGGAATTGCTTGCTGCGCACGCTGTTCCGAAAGGGCCGGCTGTTAAGGATATTGTGCAGCTCACGAAGGATCGTCGCCCTTTCAGCATCAGTGAGAGAGGTACTCTGCGGAGACCCCTCTCGGTGTCACCACAGCCGCTTTGATCCTGGTTCGAAAAGTGGAACCGGGCAGGAGAATTGGGCACTCCGCCCTGACGCTGTGGAGCGAACGTTACTACCAAGTGAAAATGCCTGTCAAGCAGGCTTTTCCGAGCGCCCTTCAACGAAGAAAGGTAGCGCATGTGCAAGGGCAGACGCCGAAGGCGCCGATGGCTGCTGCGCGGAAGCAATGGGAAGGGGGAAGACGTAGCCCGCGAGATTGAGGCGTCGAAGCGCAGGATCAAAAGCTGGAACGTGAAGTACGGAGAAATGGATGTGAGCCACGCGCAGAGCTGGTCGGCCGTGCGTACGGCGTAGCCAGGAGCAAGGACTACTGCTGCAGAGGCAGGCGACAAACTCCTCTGATCAATCAGGGTGCCACCACCGAAATGGCCTTTCCATCGTAGTGAATAACCTTGTCAGGTTTGGTCTCGACAGTTTGTCCTACGCCATGGCCCGGTGATACCCAGACAACGTTCAAGGCGAACTCTTTAGGCATACCGGTGTACTGGCCCTCGCGATTACCTATCGTGAGTGTCTTGTCTGCCTCTGACCAGCGCAAGGGAATGAGCGCGCGTGCGCCCTTTTCGTAGTTGTAAGTGTCGCCCTCATCTTCGTAGAGATCGAACTTGCCGTCTGCCCCGCGGAAAATGCGCAGCTCAATGGGACCAGCCGGCTTCTGGTCTGCGTATTCGATTTCAGGTCCGAGAGGAACAATAGAGCCTGCGCGGACAAACAGAGGAATTCGATCGAGCGGAGCCTCGGCCTCAACTTCGCGGCCTCCCTTGATCGACGCTCCCGTCCAGAAGTCATACCACGCCGGGGATTCTGGCAAGTAGACGGTGCGATGCGTCGCCTCCGGTTTCAACACCGGATTAACCAGGATGGCAGGCCCGAACATAAATTGATCCCCAATGTTCCAGGTTTTCGGTTCAGTCCGCCAGTCCATAGCCAGCGGCCGTTGAATGGTGTAGTCCTGACTTGTGACCCGCCAGGCAAGCGAGTAAATGTAGGGCATCAGGCGGTATCGGAGCTTGTCGTAGCTGAGAAGGATTGGCTCAACTTTGTCGTAAGTCCACATCTCATTGTGAGCACGGTGGCCATGGGTGCGAAAGATGGGGCAGAAAACGCCAAACTCAAACCAGCGCGCGTAGAGCTCCTGATACACAGGATCAGTTGGAGGCCGATCATAGGGTTGCCAATATCCGCCAATGTCGGTTGTCCAATAGGGGTACCCCGAGAGCGCGAAGTTCAAGCCCGCTGCCACCTGGTGGCTCAGCCCCCAATACGTGCTATACACATCGCCCGACCAGACTGTTGCCCCTACGCGTTGCTGGCCCACAAAGGCGGATCGCGTCAGCAGAAAGACCCGTTTCTGATCGGTCGATGCCTTCCAATGCTCCTGGATTCCGTTGGTGTGCATGAAGGGAAAGATATTGGTGTAGCGGGCGCCGCTACCAATCGCGAGTTGCTTATCACGGAGAATCGCGTCTCCCATGTGTGGCCAGTATTCTTCGGGCTCCGCGCTGTCCAGCCAGAAAGCATCCCACCCTTGGGAAAAAAGCTTGCCCGCCAGATCCTCCCAGTACAGATCGCGCGCCTTCGCATTGGTGGCGTCGTAGACATGGGTGTTGGGCACGTCCAAATGTTGGGCGGAGAGTTTTTGAAAGGTTTCGGACTGAGCATCAAATAAGCCCCATACGGAAATCATGGCATGAACATGTTGGTCATGCAGCGTCTTAAGTTCGCCGGGGACATCGTAGTAGTTGGAATTGAAAATAGGATCGCCTTCCGTCTTCCACCAAAACCAATCCTGCACGATCGCATCGAGAGGAATGTGCTCTTGGCGATAGCGTTGTGCAATTCCAAGAAGCTCATCCTGGGAAACGTAGCGGTCCTTCGATTGGAAGAAACCGTACGCCCACTTTGGGAGCATGGGTGTGTGGCCGGTCAGGTTGCGATACTGGTGGACAACTTCGTCCATCTCTGGCCCATAGATCAGGTAGTAGTCGACCGAGTCCGCCGCCAACGAACTGAACTGGAACGCCAAAGGAAACCGGTTGTCCGCATAGGTAAATGAGGCGGTATTCCACAGCAGCGCGTAACCCTTACTAGAAACCAAGAGCGGAATGGCGACGTCGGTATTATTCTGTCCCAGCTCGACCGTGCTGCCACGATAGTTGAACATTCCGCTCTGGTGCTGACCTAAACCGTAAAAACCCTCCGTAGCATCTGGCGAGAAACGGTCCGCCACGTGATAGACGCTCTCCCCGTTCACTTGAGCAGGTTCATAGGTGCGTGGCACGGCATCGCTTTCACGCAACAGATCCTGTCCTTCAATGTTGCTGTATTTCAAGTGCCCACGCTTCAACGAGAGCTCCACCTTCAAGGCCGCAGTCGTCAGGACAGCGGTGTCGTCGCCCTGCGAGAATTGGAACTGGGCGCCGGGGCAGGACTGCTTTGGGTCGAGTATCCATGGTTGGTCGTGCCGAATTGACTCGTGCGACTTCGGGGTCGCCACCACGTGGATTACGGACGCGTGGCAAACCGAAACGCGAAGAGTTTCGTCGCCGATCTTAGCCGTCAAACCATCCTCAGTCCGGGTGACGATCACTGGCGGTAAAGGCGGTATGGCTCCGAGCAGTTGAGCGCTCAGTGACGTGGAATACGTAACAAGGAATAAGAGCGCTAAAGACAGGGCGAACTTGATCCCATTAGCCCGAGGGGAATGAATGGTAACCGGTATTCTTGCTTTCACCTGTTGAGTCCTTTGTCGGCCCATAAACGCCCGGCGCTGAACGACACGTAGTCACTTGGAATACCAACTGAAACGAGTAAATTCGATATTCGGAATGAATTCGAAGAGGACAAGAAGCGGGCTGGATGGCGCGGATGCGCCATCCAGCTCAGTGGTCTAGAACTTGATTGTGATCGCAAAATCCAGTTGCCTCGGAGCTGTGCCTAGCGCCATACCGAAGATTTTGCCGGCACCGCCTGCGGCCGTGCAGTCAATGCACGTGTTGCCTGGATTTCCAGGGTTGATGATGTTGAAGACGTTGAATGCCTCCACACGGAATTCGGCCGCTACACTTTCGCGGATCGGGATTGTCTTGATCAATGCCAGATCATCATTGAAAACCCCAGGCCCGGTATAGGCATTCCTCGGCGATGTACCAGTCTGGTCGACGCTCGGGCGGGTAAAAATACCGCCGAGCCCAGGAGGGGCGAAGTAGGTCCGTGAGTGAGTGACCGGGTCGAAAGACGTGAGCTTTAGAGGAAAACTCCCACTTCCCTTGTTGGGCCTGCACGGGCCGGCGGGGACGTCACTGCCGCACTCAGCATAGCTTACTGTGAACGGCAAGCCGCTTGCCCAGTTCAAAGAGGTGGTGAGTTGGTACCCGCCAATCAGGTAATTAACCCAGGTCGGAACGTCGCTGGCAAACCTGTGGTTCTTGCCGAAGGGTAGCTCGTAATTGCCGAAAAGTGTGAGCTGTTGCTCGCGCAGATCGTCAAAGCGTCCGAAGTTTACTTTCTTGTAGACCTCATCGGCTCCATAGTTGTAGGCACGCTGAAAAGCGTAGTTGGCCGTAAGTTGCAAACCTTGAGAAAAGCGTTTTTCGAACGTGACCTGGAGAGCATTGTAGTTGGTGTCAAACCCATTGTGATAGTAGGTAAGGCCTTGCGTGAATCCAAATTTCGCGAAGTATGGTTTCAGCAGATCTGTGTCATTGGTTTGGTTTGCATTGCTGGGAGTTGGATTGTAGCAAAGCGGCTGGCTCGTGACGCTTTGAAAGGCAGGAAGGCATGCGGCCGGTTCATTCGGGTTGGTCGACTTGTCGTCGCCCGCGAACGTGTGGGTGCCCTTGTTCCCCACATACCCAACAGTCACAGACGAGGTAGCGGTGAGTTGACGCTGGACGGCAAAATTCCAGGCATCTATGGTAGGAAAGATGTTGGGATCACTGCGGATCTTTGCGTTGTTTCCCACACCGATGGGAATCAGGCCACTAGATGGAATCGTGGGAAAGACAAAGGGGGTTGGCCCCACGGCAAGGTTGAAGGCAGCTGTGTTCACACCGCTATTGGTTAAGTTCTGGTTGACCAGAACAGGCAGATTCTGCGTCAACATATGTCCGAAAATCGACCCAAACACTCCGATATCGAAGCTGCGGCCGTAGCCCGTCCGAATAACCGTCTTCGGATCCAACTGGTAGGCAATTCCGATGCGCGGGGCCAAGGTCTTCCAGCTCTTAGAGACGTTCATGGCTGTGTTATAGGGACCGTACCCTGCAACCCTAATCTGGCCAGTGTTAAGGTCGGGAAACCCGCCCTGCCCCTTGCCATTGACCGTTTCCGGGAAGTAGAGCTCCCAGCGAAGGCCGTAGTTAAAGGTCAACTTCGGAGTAATGCGCCAGCTGTCTTGGATGTAGGTAAAGAATCTCTTTTGAGACTCCTTGGCATTGGTTGAGGGTGACACATAGCGGGAGAAATTGGTGACATCTCCCAGGAGGAAGCTGGCCAGACCCATACCTCCCGGAGAGGTCAGAGTTGTGTCGGTGGTGTTTTCGGTGTCTGTGGCGCTGAAGGACAGCTCTCCCGCACGATTGCTGTCGCTCGGTACGCGCAGGTTCCTCGCGTAACGGAAATCCCCGCCAAACTTCAAGCTATGCGTTCCCAGGATTTTCGTCCAGTTGCTCACGATCTGATATTGGTCTTCGGTCTCGAGCAACGGGCAGTTACACGCATTTACGCCCAGGGCGGAGCCGAAGCCTGACATCCCATCGCCACCATTTCCGTTTACATCGTTGACAAAGAAGGCGGGAGAACCTGCGGTGAATGAATCGCCCAGGTTGAGTCCGGGAATTCCAACATTGGTTGCAAGATTCTCGGTGCCATCAAACTTGGCTGTCTTGATGTGATAGCGGAGATAACCCAGGCGGAAGTCGGTCAGCAGCTTGGAGCTTAGTGCGATATCCATGCCGAGAACAGCACTCTGGCTACGGCCAGCTGCGGTGCCGCCGAAGCTGTTGGTGGGGGAAGCGAACCCAGTACCACCCGCCTTGCCGAAAATGGTGTTCGACGAAATTCCGTTCCCGAAATAGCTGTAGCGGCCGAAGGCATGGGTACGCTCGCTCAGTTGGTCGTCAATGCGAGCGTCAACCGAATCGTTGTGCTGCTTTCCATTCCCGCTGCCAGAGTAGTTATTCGTGGTTCCTGCTCCATTAGGCAGCGGTATCAACGCTAGAAGTGCAAGCGCTTGCGGCGAAACGTCCGCCGCAGGAATGAAGTTGTTGGCAAAGGGCGCGGGGCCGGTCGCGGTTATGTTACGAGGATTGTATATCTGGCCTATCTGCGGTCCGCGCGCAGTGAGGTAGTCGCTAAGGTCGCACCCATTGCCCGAAAGACAGGAGCTGTGGGTCAGGGCGGTCGGCACCGTCTGGCGTGCGGAAGATCCTAGAATTTGCCGAGTGCCCTGATAATCAACAAAGAAAAACGCCTTGTTCTTCAGGATCGGGCCCCCGAGCGAGCCGCCGAATTGATTGTACTTGGCGGCGGGAATGAGAAGGCCAGTGACTGGGTCTTTCGAGACCTGGGTAAATGGGTTCCTGGCGAACGTGGCATCGGTTCGGCGATACTCGAACACATCACCATGAAAACTGTTGGTGCCGGACTTGGTCTGTGCTGTGACCACGGCGGCCACTGCCTGGCCGAATTGGGCGTCATAGTTTTGCGTCGTGATCTTAGCTTCCGTAACTGCATCGAGCGGCGGGTTGATAACGATCTGACCAAGGATGGGGTCTTGATTGGCTGCTCCGTCGAGCTCGTATGCGACTCCCGAGAAATGTTGGCCGTTAATTTGAACCGTTGGGCTGCCTTGAGGGTTCTCGGCAGCATTCTGGGACCAACCCATAACTTGCGTTCCGGGAATCAGCAACTGGAGACTCGCAAAGTTGCGGCCAGAATTGGGCAGGTCCGAGACTGTCTTTTCATTCAGGACCAACCCGACATCAGCCCGATCCGCCTTGAGTTGCGGAACCTCGCTTGTTACCGTCACGGTTTCTGTGGCCGAACCCACATCGAGCTTCAGGTCCACCTTGGGAGACGTGTCCGCGGAGACTCGGATGCCTTGGGTCTCGGCCCCCCGAAACCCCGGTGCCGCTACCGACACGTTATAGAAATCCGGAATCAAGTGCTCGACCTTGTACTCACCAATGGAGTCGGTGGTCACCTGAACTGAGGTGCCCTTGGCCACATCTTTAACAGTAACTGTCGCATTCGCGATGGCCGCCCCCGAGCTGTCGGTGACCTGCCCATAGATTGATCCGTAAATGGCCTGTCCCCAAAGGCTCGTGGCTGACCAGCCGGCGATGGCAACCACGATCAACACCATCAGGCATCTGAAATGCGTCCTGGTTATTGAGTACATCGTCCCTCCTCCAGATTTCAATTGCGGAGCGTATGCCACGTACAGGCCTCACGGGCTCTGCGGGAATGGCGCGGCAAATCTGAAGCTGGCCCCTGTCCGCCTCCGGGAGAACCTGCTGAAGCAACAGAACCCTAGATCAGACAACCGAGAGTGGGCAATAGTCCACGTGTGCCATAGGCACCCGTTGGCACACGAGCGTTTATCATTGTTTCGATAACAGCGAGCATGCAAGACTCGTGGTCGGTCTTTGTTTTTCCTCATCTTCTTATATGCGCTTGTTCTGTCTTTTCTGGGTGGTGGGAGGGCTGGCTCTGCCAGCATGGGGTCAATCACCAGACCCTTTAGCGCCCTTGCGTCATGCGGAAGATCTAGTTGACCGCGGCCACTTAGACCAGGCTCTGCAGAAACTGGATACCCTGGCTGCAGAACAGCCGGAACCGGCCGGTGTCGAATATCTCCGAGGCATGGTGTTCTACCAGCAAGGCAAGATGGTCGAAGCCACGGCAGCGTTCGCAAAAGCTGTTGCCCAAGATCCCAAGAATCTCGAAGCAATGCAAATGGAGGGCGTGAGCCTTTTTCGTGCGGGGAAGCCCGCCCAAGCGGTTCCACTGCTCGAACAGGCACATCGTTCTGTTCCGAATGCCAATGTCGACCCGAACTATATCCTGGGCCTTTGCTATATAGACACAGGGCGTTATGACGATGCTCGCAGGGCATTTGCGACCCAATATGGCTTCGCTCCCGACTCCCCGCCGGCCTATCTACTCGCAGCACGCATGCTCCTGCGCCGCGAATATCTTCCTATCGCGGAGACGTCTGCGCGCAAAGCGCTCGCACTCAATCCCGGCCTCCCCCGGGCACATCTTCTTCTCGGCGAGATCGCGCTCGCCCACGGGCAATTGCCCAACGCCATCGCTGACTTTGAACAGGAACGCGACCTCGATCCTCTTAACGGCGCCGTGTACGAACGGTTGGGAGATACTTACATCCGTGCCGGCGACTTTGACCGCGCGCAGCAGGCTCTGGATCGGGCAGTGCTCCTTGAACCGACTGTGAATATACCTTTCATCTTGCTCGGCAAAGTTCTGCTGAAGCAGCAGAACTCGTTGATGGCCAAGATGTACCTTGAACATGCATTGCAAATGGATCCAAGAAACTATATGGCACATTACCTATTGGGACAGGCCTATCGCGCTCTTGGACGAACCGATGATGCCGCGCGGGAGTACCAGGCGGCGGAACAGATTCAGGCGGACAGCGAGCCGCACTTCGAATCTCCTCAATAGCCTACAACGATGCGATTATTGCGCCGTACTTGGGTGTACCAATTCGCAGGCGCTCTGCTTGTCTCCTGTACCTTTGCCGCAAGTCTGGCGGCCATTGACAGCCGACAACAACGGCTTAGATCAGCTGATACAGCCTTTCACGCCGGCTACGCCGCAGAAAAAAGTGGTGATCTTTCTAGCGCGAGACAACAGTTTGAGAAAGTCGTCCAGCTCGCACCAGATATAGCCGAGGGGCATAGTGCGCTGGGCTCCGTGCTCGTGCAACTCGGCCAATATACACAAGCAATTCGCGAACTCACACGTGCGCTCGCGCTCAAGGCCGACGACCGAAGTGCTCAGATCAACCTCGCGGTCGCATACGAACAATCAGGTGATCACGAAAAATCATTAGCTCTGTTTCGATCTCTCGACCGGAATGCCGCTAGTCCGCTGTCGCCGAGCGTGGTGATTTTCTACATACGAGCACTTGCGGGCACCCAACACACCGAGCTTGCTATAGAGAAGACTCAAGGCGCAATCGCAGCTGCTCCCGAAAATCCGATCCTGCACGACACACTTGGCTCCCTTGAAGCCCAGCGACAAGACTGGAATGGCGCTGTAAGCGAGTTCAAAGAAGTGATTCGCCTCGATCCAAACTTCGTCGAAGCGCACTTGCACCTCGGCCTCACCTTCATGATGCAGCAGCGAACCTCAGAGGCCGTGCAGGAACTAACGATCGCGGCCGAGCTTTCGCCGCAAAGCGCTTTCGTTCAGGTTGAGTTCGCTAAGGCACTGATTGCCAATGGAGAGATCGAGAAAGCCATCCCTGTTCTGCGGCGCGCTCTCGCGCTCGCTCCTTCTTCCCTCGAAGCAAAGTATCAGCTTGCTCTCGCCCTCCAGGCCAGCGGACAGGAGCAGCACGCTATACCCTTGCTTCAGGAGGTTGTCGCTGCAGATCCGCATAACGCGCCGGCGCTGACCAATCTTGGCCTCGCGCTGGTCCAGACGGGGAAATCCAAGGAAGCGATTCCGCTGTACCAGCGGGCCGTCAAAGAGACTCCCGCCGATCCCTTGGTGCATCAGGGTCTGGGAGTCGCCTATCTTCAAGTGAGCGACCTAGATGACGCGATGGCCGAGTTCCGCGCAGGCTTGAGACTTGCTCCCGAAGCCTATGAGCTGCATTACGATCTCGGCCTCGCACTTAAGCTGAAGGACGATTTCGCCGCCGCGACCGCAGAGCTAGAGTTGGCTGCGCGCCTCAGCCCGAGTTCCCCTGATCCGCCTTATACCCTCGGCATTTTGCACATGCAGAGGGGCCGCTTCGACGACGCGGTGGAACAGTTCAAAATCGCTCTGAAGCTGCGCCCAGAAAACGGTGATGGCTGGGCCATCCTGGGTAGTGTCTACAAACAGCAGAACAAGCTGGCAGCAGCGTCCGATGCGCTCCAAATGGCCATCGCAGTGATGCCACACCAGCCAGGACCACACATCACGCTCGCTAACGTTCTTGCACAGCAAGGCAGAACTACGGAAGCTCTCGCGGAGCGCAAGAAGGCAGCTGACCTCACTCGCGTAGCCGTCAACCGGCAGCGTGCAAATTTTACAGCCAACACGGGCAGCATGCTTCTTCTAAAGAATCAGGTCACAGACGCCATCGAGCGTTACCAGGAAGCGGTTTCGAGCGACCCGACATATGTCGAAGCTCACCGAGGACTTGCCACTGCTCTGGAACGGGCAGGCCGGACCGCAGAAGCCGAAGCGGAAAGGCAGAAGGCTGCTCAACTTGAGCAAGGTCAACCTTGACTCCAACCGCAAGGAACAGGTATTCGTCCTCCGGCCAATTGCCTACCTTCGAACTTCCCAGACAGAGCCCTGGAAGAACGGTGTTGCCAAGCGGGTGGTCTTCCTGCCGATGTGACCCCGCCTTGGCCGACGAAGTGGCCGGTGTCGAGTCTGGGAGCGCTGCTGATCGCGGTGGCGGTGGGCATCGGAATCTCCACGTACCGGAACGTCGGAGATGTGGACGCCCTTGCAACGCTGGTACTGGGTCCAATGCCTGAACACGAAAACTTTCCCGACGGCGCG
>WNFQ01001370.1_pt1 | contig 17229 bp, 14 predicted proteins | sample 5400171 | NCBI WGS metagenome assembly WNFQ01 (sample SAMN13153356, study PRJNA577476) | soil metagenome | isolation source: 20 cm soil under Madrone tree | place: USA:California | collected 2016-06-14 | reverse complement strand
TGCCCGTGACGCTGTTGAGCAGAGCGCTCTGGCGGATTTCGTCGAGGTTCCAATGCTCGCCGGGGAAAAGCGACGCGGGCGACTGGAAGCGACCGGCGGGTCCCTCGATTACCGTCTCGTTGCCGTCGACCCGCGCCGTGACCTTCGACAGCTTCCCGTCGTCGTTGGTGGCCGCCGTCATCGCCTGAACGCGGCCGGCCCGCCATCGCGTCAACGCCTCGTAGCGGTAGCGATAGACCGTCACGAACAGCACCTGCACATCGATGTCGGTGACGACGTTGACCGTCACATCGTCATTCTGCTTTTGAAAGCTGAGGGTCTGGCTGCCGATCGTCTCGCCATCGCGCCGGATATCGAAGACGAGGCGTCCGCCATACAGCGCAATGGGATCGGGCTGCGCCGTGCCGGCCGGGGCCGCAGGGCCCGCCGATAGGCCGAGCGCGAGGCCGAAGAGCGCCAGAGTTCTCTTGAGCGACATATGCCTGCCCACCGCCTTTCCGGCACATGCAGCCTGGCGTCCCCGTTGCCCCGATGTCCCAGGTAAGGTCCACAATCGTCACGATCAAGGGCCCGCTTGAGAAGTCGTCCGGGTCGTCCTCGCCAATCCGGGAATTCCACCGGGGATGGAATACCCTATTCCGGCAAGGAGAGCATGTTGTCTCTCACACGCGTCAAATGGCCGTGGAGCAGGCGGCGTGCGGCCTCGGCGTCGCGCTGCAGCAGCGCCGCGACGATGGCGCTATGGTCCCCGTTATATTGCTGACGGCGCGCTTCGGTCAGGCTGCGCTGCTTCAGGCGGTACCAATGGGGCTGGTTTCGGGCCGCGTTGATGGCCTCGCAGTAATCGATCAGCAGTGCGTTCTTGGTCGCCCGAAAGATCGCCAGATGCAGGCCGGCGTCCCAATGCTCGAACTCGGCCAGCCCCTTGGCTGACACGCTCCGCCGCAGCATCTGCTCTATCTCCGCTAGGTCCTCTGCGTTGGCCCGATGGGCGGCGATGGAGGCCGCCTGCGGTTCGATGATCAGCCGCACTTCCAGGACATCGGCCGGGCTGGCCTCGCGCAGCTTACCCAGGAACTGGTTGCCCGATCCCCCGGGCAAGCCTTTGACATAGGTGCCGCGGCCGGTGATCCGCAGCAGCCGGTCGTCCAACTGGGCCAGCGCCCGGCGCACCGTATTGCGGGCAAGGCCGTAGGTTGCGGCGAGTTCGCGCTCGGGCGGCAAACGATGGCCATCGGGCCATTCGCCCCGTTCGATCTTTTGCGACAGATCGCCCGCGAGGGCTTCCGCCGACCGCAGCCTGACATTGCTCGTTGCCATCTGAACCACTCCTGATCCAAGGATCCAACTCGTTCTCTGCCAGCGCAGGACGCGTTGACAGAGGTTCGGGTGGCTGCCAAAATCACTATAGACCTAATGGTTCAATGGTTCAACATTGGATCAGTTGGAGGGCGTGTGCGGGTAGCAACTTATAGATACAACGGGCGACGCCACGTCGGCCGGCTGACAGCCGATGGGAAGTCGGTCGTGCCCTTCGAACTCGGCGAGGCGGCTGAGAGCCGTGGCGCCCTCGCCCTGATCGAACGGCTCGTCGCCGGCGAGCGCCTTGAGCCGAAGGGGCAGGCGATCGCGCTGTCGAGCCTGCGCCTGGAGGCGCCGATCCCACAACCGCGGCGCAACATATTTTGCGTCGGCAAGAATTACCGCGAGCATGCCCAGGAGTTCGCCAAGAGCGGATTCGATACCAGCGCCGGGTCCGGGGCGATTCCCGATTTCCCCATCGTCTTCTCGAAAGTACCCGAATGCGTCACCGACCCCGGGGCGCCGATCTTCATCGATCCCGCCGCGAGCGAGGCGATCGACTACGAAGCCGAATTGGCGGTGGTCATCGGCCGCGGCGGGCGTGGCATCCGCCGCGAGAGGGCACTCGACCACGTCTGGGGCTACACCATCGTCAACGACGTGACCGCCCGCGACCTTCAGAGCCGCCACAAGCAATGGCTGATCGGCAAATCCCAGGACAGTTTCTGCCCCATGGGCCCCTGGCTGGTCAGCGCCGATGAGATAGATCTGGCCGACACATCGGTGCGTTGCTGGGTCAATGACGACCTGCGCCAGAACTCCAACACGAAGGCGCTCATCTTCGACGTGCCGACCCTGATCGAGACCATTTCCAAGGGCCTGACGCTGGCGCCCGGCGATATCATCGCCACCGGCACGCCTGCCGGGGTGGGTATCGGATTCAATCCGCCCAAATACCTCAGGCCTGGCGATGTCGTGCGCATCGAGATTGCCGGCATCGGGGTTTTGGAAAATCCGGTCGCCCGCTTGGCCGAGGCCGCGGCATGACGACCCAGATGATCGAGCGCATGGCGGTTGAGCTCGACGGGCAGGGCGCGCCGGTGGTTCTGGTCCACGGCCTGGGCGGCACCTCGAACTTCTATACGCCGCAGACCATGGCACTCGCCGAGCGCTATAAGACAATTCGGCCCGATTTGCCGGGCTCCGGCCGCAGCTCCGCCTGGGAGAAGACCTCGATCCAGAGTTTCGTCGATGCCCTCGTCCGCCTGCTCGGTGCGCTTTCTCTCGAGGCCGCGCATTTCGTCGGCCATTCAATGGGGACCATCGTCTGCCAGCATCTGGCGGTGCAGCAGCCCCGCCTGGTGCGCAGCCTGGTGTTGTTCGGCCCCTTGGCGGCACCCCCCGATGCGGCGCGCCAGGGCTTGCGCGATCGCGCGCAGAAGGCGCGCGCCAGCGGCATGGCCGACATCGCCGACGCCATCGTGCAAGCCGCGACGTCGGCCGATACGCGACGCAATCAGCCGGCGGTGGCCGCCGGCATTCGCGAGATGCTGATGCGCCAGGATCCCGAAGGCTATGCCCGGACTTGCGAGGCGCTCGCAAGCGCCGAGGCCGCCGGCGCCCAGCGCATCGCCTGCCCGACCTTGCTGGTGACCGGCGATGAGGATGCCATCGCCCCGGCCTCGGTCGCCCGCGTGCTGGCCGAGCGCATCGAGGGCGCGCGGCTCACGGTGCTCAATCGCTGCGGCCATTGGACGGCCCTCGAACGGGCCGCCGAATGCACCGCAGCGCTCAAGGATTTTTATGCGCAAGGAGTTCTGCAGACCGCAAGAGCCTGAGGCGCCGGACAATGAGAGCGCGGGACATGAGCCCGCGCCGGATGGGAGGAGACCATGGCCAACACGCTTTTCACCAATGTGCGTATCTTCGATGGGACGGGCGAGCATCCCTATCTGGGCGAGGCCCTCGTCCAGGGCAACCGGATAAAACATGTCGGCCGTGGCAGCCGCACGGTGCCGGCCAACGGCCATACGGTGATCGACGGCGCCGGTGCCACACTGATGCCGGGGCTGACCGAGGCCCATTGCCATTTCTCCTGGAACAATGCCGGCTCGCTCGACGCCATTTTCCGCATGCCGCCGGAGGAGCATACGCTGTTGGCCGCCAATAGCGCGCGCATCTATCTGGACATGGGGTTCACCTCCTGCGTCGGTGCGGCGGCGGCCAAGCCGCGCCTCGACGTGGTCATCCGCAATGCCATCGACAGCGGGATGATCCCGGGCCCCCGATATCTCGCCAACAGCCAGGAGATCGCCACCATGGGCGGGCTCGGCGACACCAACCCGCCCCATGTCGATGTGCGCGAACTTTCCTTCGGCTGGGTGGTGACCGGCCCGGAGGAAATGCGCAAGGCGGTGCGCATGTTCATCAAATACGGCGTCGACCTGATCAAGCTGAACCTTTCGGGCGAAGACATGACCGATACCGCCGCCCAGGAAACGCCCATGAGCGACGAGGAGATTGCCATGGCGGTACGCGAGGCCAAGCGCCGCGGGATTCGCGTCTGCGCCCATGCCCGTTCGGCGGAATCGGTCAAGCTTTGCGTGCGCCATGGCATCGAGATCATCTATCACGCCTCCTATGCCGACGAAGAAGCGCTCGACATGCTGGAAGCGGCCAAGGACAAGCATTTCGTGGCGCCGGGGTTGGGCTGGCTGGTCAATACCGCGCGCAACGCCGGGCCCTGGGGCATCAAACCGGATTCGCCGCTCGGCCTGCAATACGCCCGCGAACTCGAGATCGCCGTGGAAGCGATGCGCAAGATGCATCGACGAGGCATTCGCATTCTGCCGGGGGGCGATTACGGCTTCGCCTGGACACCCCATGGCACCAACGCCAAGGATCTCGAATACTTCGTCGACATGGTGGGCTTGACGCCGATGGAAACGCTGCTGGCCGCCACCAAGCTTGGCGGCGCGATCATGGGCCGGCCTAGCGAACTTGGCCAGATCAAGCCCGGCTTCCTCGCCGACATGATCCTGGTCGACGGCGATCCGGTGGCCAACATCCGCATCCTGCAAGACCGCAAGCGCATCCTGGCGGTGATGAAGGACGGCGAGTTCTTTCGCGCGCCCGAGATGACGCCGCAGCGGGCCCGGATGGCGATCTAGGGAGTCGGGGCGGGAGACGGCCGTGCGGCTCTTTCTGCTGACCACGCTGAACGGGTTGACGCTGGCCGCGCTTTATTTCCTCGTGGCCAGCGGTTTCACCCTCGTCTTCGGCCTAATGCGCAACGTCAATCTCGCCCATGGCTCGCTCTATCTGCTGGGCGCTTATATTGGCTATGACGTCGCCGACGCTTCCGGCTCCTGGTACCTGGGAGTCGCCGGCGGCTTCCTCTCCATGGCGCTGGCCGGGCTGCTGATGCAACTCGTCATCTTCCGGCATATGGCGGGCCAGGATTTGCGCCAGACCCTGGTGACCATCGGGCTTTCCATCGTGCTCGCCGATCTGATGCTGGCGATCTGGGGCGGCAAGACCTATCAGTTCAACCCGCCCGACTGGCTCTATGGCGCGGTGCGCGTGCCCTTCATTCGGGCATATCCCATTTATCGCCTCGCCTTGCTGGTCGCTGCGATCGTCATCGGCGTCGGGCTCTGGCTGTTCCTCAACCGCACGCGCATCGGCATGATGATCCGGGCCGGGGTCGATGACCGCGCCATGCTGTCGGCGTCGGGGGTCAACGTGCATCGCGTCTTCGCCGTAACCTTCGCGCTCGGCGCAGGGCTCGCCGGCTTTGCCGGCGTCGTCGGCGGTACGGCCCTCTCCATCGCCCCAGGCGAGGACGTGCGCTATCTGCTGGCCTCCCTTGTGGTCGTCATCGTCGGCGGCATGGGTAGCGTCACCGGGGCGGCGATCGGGGCCCTGCTCATCGGCCTGGCCGAGACGTTCGGACTTGCATATTCGCCCACCTACGGCGTCGTCTACACCTTCCTGATCATGGTAGTGGTGCTCGCCTTCAGGCCTCAGGGCATCCTGGGCCGGCCCGCATGAGCGTGAGCATCCGCCTCCCATCCTCGCCGCTGCCGGTCCTGGGCCTCGGTCTCGGGCCGCAGCATCTGCTGCTGCTGGCCGGCCTCGTCGCCTTTCCGCTGATCGCCAGCCCCTTCTGGACCATGCAGATCGGGGCGCAATCGCTGTTCCTCGGCGTCATCGCACTCTCGCTGATGTTTCTCGCCGGCTATGGCGGCATGGTCTCGCTTTCGCAGATGACGGTGGCTGGATGTGCCGGCTACATGATCGCGGTCATCGGCACCAACAGCGCCAATCTCGGTCTCGGCTGGCCCTGGTGGGCGGCGATTCCCGCCAGCATCGCCGTTGCCGTCGTCTTCGCCCTGCTGATCGGCCTCATCTCCGTGCGCACCGGCGGCATCTATACGATCATGATCACCTTGGCCATCGGCGTGGCCTTCTTCTATTTCACCCGGCAGAACTATGCCATCTTCAACGGCCATAGCGGCTTCGCCGGCCTGATGGCACCGGTGGTGTTCGGCGTCAACTGGCACGATCCGCTGCCGTTCTATTATCTGAGCCTCGTCGTGGCACTGCTGAGTTATGGCGCCGTGCTCTACCTGTCGCGGGCCACGTTCGGGCTGACGCTACAGGCGATCCGCGACAACCCCCGGCGCATGAACGCCCTTGGCTTCAACGTCACCTTGCATCGGGTGGTCGCCCATGGCTTCGCCGGCTTCATCGCCGCGCTGGGCGGAATTCTCTATGTCTGGCTCAACGGCCGAGTCTCGCCTGGCACCATCGACATCGGCCCGGTCATCAGCATTCTGATCATCGCCGTGCTCGGCGGCTTGCGCACGCCCATCGGGCCCTTCATCGGGGCGGCGATCTTCGTGCTGTTGCGCAACTTCGCCATCGATCTTATCAGCCCGGAGCGCTTCAATACCTTCATCGGACTGATCTTTCTCGGCATCGTCTTGGTTTCGCCCGATGGCGTACTGGGGCTTTGGCAAAGTTTCAGCAGATGGGCGACATCGGCTGGCGCCGCCGGCGGCTGGCGGCGGAAATGAGGGAAGCGCGGGGACCTCATAGCAACCCCGGCATCATGGGAGGACGACTGATGATACGCATCTCAAGACGGATCATGCTGGCGGCGACGGCGGCGCTGCTTTTCGCCGGGGTCGGGACTGCGCGGGCCGACGACACAATCAAGGTGGGCGGCCTTGCCACGCTCGAGGGCGCCTTCACCGTGCTGGGCCAGGACAGCATGCGCGGCATCGAACTCGCGCTCAAGCAGCACAACTACATGGCCGGCGGTAAGAAGATCGAGTTGATCAAGGGCTCGTCCGATGCCTCGCCGGACAGCGCCGTCAATGCCGCGCGCAAGCTGGTCGAGCAGAACAATGTACAGATCCTGGTCGGCCCGCTCTCCGGTGACGAAGGCCTCGCGGTCAAAAACTACGCCAAGACCCAGCCACAGGTGACCTTCATCAATGGCACCTCGGCAGCGCAGGACACCACGCTGCGCGACCCCGCGCCGAACTTCTTCCGTTTCACCACGGACGGGGCGCAGTGGCAGGCGGGACTGGGCGAGTACGCTTTCGCCACCAAGGGTTACAAAAAGATCGTCACCGTGGCCGAGGACTATTCCTTCCCCTACACCCAGGTCTTCGGCTTCATGCTCGGGTATTGCAAGGCAGGCGGCCATGTGGTCGACAAGTTCTGGGTTCCCATCGGCAACAAGGATTTCTCCAGCATCGTCGCCTCGATCCCGGATGATATCGATGCGGTCTATGTCGCCCTCGGCGGCGCCGATGCGGTGAACTTCCTCAGCCAATACGACCAGGCCGGCGGCGGGAAGCCAATGATCGGCGGCTCGATCACCGTCGACCAGACGGTGCTGGGCTCCAAGGGCAAGACCAAGACCTATCTGATCGGCACGCCCTCGGCCGGGCCGATCGCCGACAACTGGGACGATCCGAAGTGGAAGACCTTCGTTGCCGACTACAAGGCGGCATTCCCCGACGGATTCCCCTCGCCCTCGCTCTTCGCCCATGGTTATTACGTCGAGACCCTGGCCATGCTGGACGCCCTCGACAAAGTCGGTGGCGATCTCTCCGACGGGCAGAAGAAGTTTCGCGACGCCCTGGCCGATATGACCCTCGACACGCCCACCGGCCAAGTGAAACTTGACAAGAACCGTCAGGCCATTGCCGACATTTTCCTGACCGAGGTGGCGCAGGGTGCGGACGGCAATCTCTACAACAAGGTCGTCAAGGTCATCCCGCAGGTCGACCAGACCCTGGGGACGCCGGAAGACGAGTTCCTGAAGCTCGGCCCGGTCAGCCGCACCAATCCCGAGTGCAAATAGGCTGAGGGGATACCTCGCTTCATGGCCGAGGCGCTTCGACTGCAGCGTTCCGGTGCGGCTCACGCCCTCCTGCTCGAGGGCGTGAGCCGCAGCTTCGGCGCGCTGACCGCGCTGGACAACGTCGACCTCGTCGTCGAGGCGGGGGAGCGGCGTGGCATTCTGGGCGCCAATGGGGCGGGAAAGACGACTCTGTTCAATGCGATCACCGGCGACTTCCCGCCGACATCTGGCCGCATCCGTTTCTTCGGCGAGGATGTGACGCGCCTGCCGGCCTATGAGCGGATCCGCCGGGGCCTGCGCCGCACCTATCAGAACTCCATGCTGTTTCGTGGCCTCGTCGTTCTCGACAATCTCTACTTGGCCGCCTGTGGCGTCAGCCGCGGGCGGTTGAGTTTTCTCCGGCCGCGCGACGACGATGCGGCGCTGCAGAGTGCCCGCGACCTGGCTCATGCCGTCCATCTCGACGGCGTGGCCGAACAGCTTGTTTCGGAACTCTCCCACGGTCAGCAGCGCCAGCTTGAGATCGGCATGGCGCTGGCCGGCGCGCCGCGCTTCATCCTGTTCGACGAGCCGGCGGCCGGGCTCTCGCCGGCCGAGCGGCGTGAGCTCGTGCAGATACTAGGCGCACTGCCGGCACATATCGGATTCATCATCATCGAGCACGATCTCGACGTGGCGCTGCGCGTGGTCGAGAAGGTGACGGTGATGCACAACGGCGCCGTCTTCAAGCATGGCACGCCGGCGGAGATACAGGTCGATCCCGACGTCCAGCGCATCTATCTGGGAGGCCGGCATGGCTGATCCCGCCCCGCGCCGGAATGATGCGCCGATCATCGAGATCGACGATCTCCATGTCTACTACGGCCATGCCCATGCCCTCCAGGGCGTCTCGCTCAGGCTCGATCGCGGTGTGCTCGGCGTGGTCGGACGCAACGGCATGGGCAAGACGACGTTGTGCAACGCGGTGCTGGGCCTGGTTCCGGCGAGCGCCGGCAGCATCCGATTGTCGGGCACGGAGATCCTGGGACTCGCGCCCAACGAAATCGTCAACCTCGGCGTCGGCTACGTGCCCCAGGGCCGCCGCGTCTGGCCCTCGCTCAGCGTCGATGAGCATCTGCGCCTGGCCAGCCGCACTGCCAATGGCGCCTGGACGGTGGAGCGTATCTATCAGACCTTCCCGCGTCTCGCCGAGCGCAAGCGCAATGGCGGGGCGCAGCTCTCCGGTGGCGAGCAGCAGATGCTGGCGATCAGCCGGGCGCTTCTCGCCAATCCTCAGTTGCTGGTCATGGACGAACCGACCGAAGGATTGGCCCCGGTCATCGTCGACCAGTTCATCGATATGCTGCGCCGCCTGGCCGAGGAGGGCGATATCTCGGTTCTGCTCATCGAGCAGAATCTGGGTGTCGCCACCACTGTGGCCGGCAACGTCGCGGTGATGGTGAACGGCCGCGTGCTGCGCGTAATGCCAGCGCAGGCGCTGGCGGCCGATCACGAGTTGCAGCAGCGCCTGCTGGGCGTGCGCACCCACGAAGAGGAGCAGGGCGAGTCCGCGCCGCCCGCGGCAGAGGAGGAGCCGCCCCCGAACATGGTCTTCCACGTCCGCCGCCGATCCGGCGAGGAGGGCGAGATGCCGCCGCCCGAGCCGGTAGTGCGGGTCACCCGCGCACCCACCATGTGGTCGCTGGGCGACCCGTTGCGCGCCCGCGCGAGCGAGGCCGAAATCGCCGAAGCCGAGGCGGCACCGGCGGACTCCATGCCCTCGCCGGCCATTGCCATGTCGGTGGCCCAGGCCATCGGCCGGGCCGCTTATGTCGCCGGCACCTTCGATACCAAGGGCCGCGAACTCACCTTCATCAAGAACTGCCTGGAGCGGCTGGGTCTGCGCACCGTCACCGTTGACCTCAGCACCAGCCAGCGCCCGTCGCCCGCCGATGTGGGGCCCAGCGAGGTGGCCCGATTTCATCCCAAGGGCGGTGTTGCCGTCTTCACCGCCGACCGCGGCGCTTCGGTCGCCGCCATGGCAGAAGCGTTCCAGCGCTTCGTATCGACGCGGCGCGATCTGGGCGGGCTCATCTCCGCCGGCGGCTCGGGCGGCACGGCACTCGCCACGCCTGCCATGCGCCGATTGCCGATCGGTTTGCCCAAGGTCATGGTGTCCACCGTGGCCTCGGGCAACGTCAAGGATTACGTCGGTCCGTCGGACATCTGCATGATGTATTCGGTCACCGACGTCTCCGGAATCAACCGGATCTCGGAACAGGTTCTGTCCAACGCGGCCCATGCGCTGGCCGGCATGATCGCCCATGCCCGCAAGCCCTCGGCGGAATCCAAGCCCGCCATCGGCCTCACCATGTTCGGGGTCACCACGCCCTGTGTGCAGGCGGCTGCCCACGCGCTGGAGGAGAAATACGATTGCCTGGTCTTCCACGCCACGGGCACGGGCGGGCAATCCATGGAGAAGCTGGTGGATTCCGGCCTCCTCTCCGGCGTGATCGACGTGACCACCACGGAGGTTTGCGACCTGCTCATGGGCGGCGTGTTCAGCGCCGGGGAGGATCGCCTCGGCGCCATCATTCGGTCCAGAATTCCCTATGTCGGTTCCTGCGGCGCCCTCGACATGGTGAATTTCGGTCCGATCGCGACGGTGCCGGAACGCTACAAGGACCGTAAATTCCATCAGCACAATCCCCAGGTCACGCTGATGCGCACCACGCCCGAGGAAAACGCGCGTATGGGTGTGTGGATCGGCGAGCGCCTCAATGGCATGGAGGGGCCGGTGCGGTTCCTCATTCCCGAAGGGGGCGTTTCGCTGCTCGATCAGCGGGGTGGCGACTTCTGGGATCCGGCGGCAGACGCGGCGCTGTTCGGCGCCTTGCAGGCGACCGTGCGCCAATCGTCCCGTCGGCGCCTGGTCCGGTTGAGTAGCAGCCTGAACGATCCGGCCTTCAGCGCTGCGCTGGTGGCCAATTTTCGCGACATCGTCGACATGACGTAGTGACAGGAATCAGCATGCCGAGAGTTGCCCGCCAGGACCTGATCGACAAATTCCGCGCCATGATCGCGCGCGGCCAGCCCATCATCGGCGGGGGGGCCGGTACCGGCCTCTCCGCGAAATGCGAGGAGGCGGGCGGCATCGATTTGATCGTCATCTACAACTCCGGCCGCTATCGCATGGCCGGACGCGGCTCGCTCGCCGGCCTGCTGGCCTATGGCAATGCCAATGACATCGTCGTCGAGATGGCGCGCGAGGTGTTGCCGGTGGTCAAGCACACCCCCGTGCTGGCCGGCGTCAACGGCACCGACCCCTTCCTGCTGCTGCGGCCTTTCCTGAAGCAGCTTATCGACCTCGGTTTTTCCGGCGTGCAGAACTTCCCGACCGTGGGCCTGATCGACGGCGTCTTCCGCGCCAATCTCGAGGAGACGGGTATGAGTTACGCCCTCGAAGTCGAAATGATCCGCCATGCGCGCGCTCTCGATCTGCTGACCACGCCCTATGTGTTCGGGGAAGCCGAGGCCGTGGCCATGGCCGACGCCGGGGCCGACATCCTGGTCTGCCACATGGGGTTGACCACGGGCGGGTCGATTGGCGCCGGCACGGCGCTCAAGCTCAAGGATTGCGTACCCAGGATCGATGCCTGGGCGGCGGCGGCCAAGGCCCGACGGCCTGACATCATCGTTCTCTGTCATGGCGGGCCCATCGCCACGCCCGAGGACGCGCGCTTCATCCTGGGCGCCTGCCCGGACTGTCACGGTTTTTACGGCGCATCCAGCATGGAGCGGCTGCCGGTCGAGATTGCGCTTACCGAACAGACCCGCAAGTTCAAGGAAATCGGCCGCCGCTGAAGGCGGCTAGGGAGGAAGAAAATGACTGATTCGACCATCGGCACGATCATCGTCATCGTGGTCATCCTGGCGATCGTCATCGCGGCGATCGTCTATCTGATGAACTGGCTCTACCGCCGGTCCTCGAAGGAGGTGGCCTTCGTGCGCACCGGCTTCGGCGGGCAGAAGGTGGTCATGAATGGCGGCGCCTTCGTGCTGCCGATCATCCACGACATCATCCCGGTGAACATGAACACCCTCCGCCTGGAGGTGCAACGCGGCCGCGACAAGGCGCTGATCACCCGCAACCGGATGCGCGTCGACGTCATCAGCGAATTCTATGTCCGCGTGCAATCGAGCCCCGATGCCATCGCCAACGCGGCGCAGACCCTGGGCCAGCGCACCATGCAGCCCGAGGCGCTGCGCGAGCTGCTGGAAGGCAAGTTCGTCGATGCCCTGCGCTCCGTCGCCGCCGAAATGACCATGGAAGAAATGCATGAAAAACGCGGCGAATACGTCAAGCGGGTCAAGCAAGCGGTAGCCGAGGATCTGCTGAAGAACGGCCTCGAGCTGGAAACCGTGTCCCTCACCGGCCTGGATCAGACCAATATGGAGTTCTTCAATCCCTCTAATGCCTTCGATGCCGAAGGTCTGACCCAGCTGACCGAGCAGATCGAGCGGCGCAAGAAACTGCGCAACGATATCGAGCAGGACACGATGATCCAGATCCGCAACAAAAACCTGGAGGCGGAAAAGCAATCGCTCGACATCGACCAGGAAAGTGAGGCGGCCCGGCTCGCACAGGAGCGCGAGTTGGAGGTGCGCCGCTCCTCGCAGCGCGCCGACATCGCCCGCGAACGCGCCCAGCACGACCAGCAGGCCGAGCAGGCCCAGATCGTCGCCCGACTCGAGGTCGAGCGCTCGCGCATCACCACCGAGCGCACGTTACAGGAGGCGCGTATCCGCCAGGAGCAGGAGTTGCAACAGCTCGAGGTGGAACGGCGCAAGACCCTGGAACTGGCCGAGCAGGCGCGCGCCGTCGCCATCGCCCAGGCTTCCAAGGCCCAGTCGGACGCCCAGGCCGAAGCCGAGATCGCCCGAGCCAAGGCCGTGTCGGCCGAAGAAAAGGTCTTCAGCGCGCGCGAGACCGAGATCGCCCAGCGACGCAAGGCAATCGATCTGATCGGCGCGGCGCAGGATGCCGAACGCGATGCCATCCGCGTCAAGGTGGCGGCCGAAGCCGACAAGTCGGCGGCGTCGGACCGCTCCGACGCCCGGCGTATCGACGCCGAGGGCGAGGCCGAAGCCGACAAGATCCGCTCGCTCGCCGCCCGGTTGCGATACGAGATCGAGGCCGAGGGGACTCGTCTGATGAACGAGGCACAGAACGCCCTGACGCCGGAGTCACGCGCCTCGGCGATGCGGCTGCGCCTGCTCGACCGGCTGGAGGCGATCATCCGCGAAAGCGTCAAGCCCATGGAGAAGATCGAGGGCATCAAGATCCTACATGTCGACGGTCTGGGCGGCGGGTCGTCGCGCGGGCCGGCGGGGGATGGCGGTACCAACTTCGCCGACAGCGTGGTCAACAGCGCGCTGCGCTATCGCGCCCAGGCGCCCCTTATCGATTCCCTGCTGAAGGAAATCGGCCTCTCAGGCGGCGGCGATCTCGGCAAGCTCGACAATCTCATGCGCGAGCCAGTTAGCAGCGACGAAACGCTCAAATAGGCGGGATCGGATATGGTGAAGGTCTACGCCTCGAGCGTCATCGACGCCCCGGCCGATCGCCTCTGGGCGGCGATCCGTGACTTCAACGGCCTGCCGAAATGGCATCCCCTTATCCGCGACAGCCGCATTGAAGGCAATCTGCCGGCCGACAGGGTCGGCTGCATTCGCAACTTCAACATGAAGGATGGCGGCAACATCCGCGAACAGCTGGTGACGCTGTCGGACTACGATTACAGCTGCACTTACACGATTCTCGAATCGCCCATGGGCGTTTCCAACTATGTCGCCACACTGAAGCTGACGCCGATCACCGACGGCGGGCGCAGCTTCGTGGAATGGAGCGCGGAATTCGATTGCCCGCCGGCGCGCGAAACCGAACTCGCCGGTACGATCGGGACAGGCGTCTTTCAGGGCGGGTTCAATGCGCTGAAGCGCCAATTCGCCCGGCGCTGATGGTCAAGGTTCGGCGCAGCACGATCATCGAGGCGCCTGTCGACGAGGTCTGGCGCATCCTTCGGGACTTCAACGGGCATGAGCGCTGGCATCCCGCGGTGGCCGAAAGCCGCATCGAGGAGGGTCGCCAGGCCGACGAGATCGGCTGCGTGCGTCGTTTTCGCCTGGCCGACGGCGGCATACTGCGCGAGCAGTTGCTGCGCCTTTCCGATCGCGAACGCAGCTTCACTTATTGCATTCTCGAGGCGCCGATCCCGTTGATCGATTATGTCGCGACCGTTCGCCTGAAGCCCGTAACCGACGGACAGAGGACGTTCTGGGATTGGCAATCCACCTTTCGCACGCCTGCCGGCGAGGAGAAGGCGCTGGCTGGCCTGGTGGGCGAGCAGATCTATCAGGCGGGGTTCGATGCCATCAAATCGACTTTCGGCCAGCAGAGCATCGCCCCGGCCCGGGCGCGCCGTACATCGGCCGGCAGCATCGCCGCCGCGGGCGTGGCGGACCGGTCCATCGAATGCCAGGGCCTGGTGATCGAGCGCTATGGTGGGCCCGAAGTGTTGCATTGGGAGCGGTTGAGCGCGCCGCCCCCGGGACCGGGCGAGCTTCGCATCCGCCATACCGCCATCGGCCTCAACTACATCGATGTCTATGCCCGGACGGGCTATTACCCGCTGGTCGATCCCCCGGGGGTAATCGGGATGGAGGCGGCGGGCGTGGTGGTCGATATCGGCCCGGCGGTCCATGGCGTCCTGGCGGGCGATCGCGTCGCCTATGCCTGCAACCCGCCCGGGGCCTATGCCGAGTACCGGACGATGAAAGCCGATCTGGTCGTGCCGCTGCCCGACGACATCGATGATGAGACGGCAGCCGCGGTCATGCTGAAGGGCATGTCGGCCGAATTCCTGCTCCATCGCGTCCATCGCGTGGGCGAGGGGGATGTGATCTTGGTCCATGCCGCCGCAGGCGGCGTCGGGCAACTGCTCTGCCAATGGGCGCGCGCGCTTGGGGCTACGGTCATCGGGACCGTCGGCAATCTGGAGAAGGCCCGCATCGCCCGGGCCCATGGCTGCGCCTATCCCATCGTCTACAGCGAAGAGGATTTCGTAGAACGGGTCAATCAGATCACCGAGGGGCGGGGCTGCGACGTTGTCTACGACGCAGTGGGGCGGGATAGTTTCATGCGCTCCTATGATGCGCTGGCGCTACGTGGCCACCTGGTGAGCTATGGCCAGGCCTCGGGCCCCATCGAGCCCATCGACATTGCTGCCTTCGCGGCCAAGTCGGTGCGGGTGTCGCGGCCGAATTTCGGACACTATACCGGCACCTCGGTGGAGGTGCGGGCGATGACCGACCGCCTGTTCGACGTGCTCCGGCGCGGCATCCTGAGGGTCGAGATTTCCCAGCGCCATGCCCTGCGCGATGCGGCTCAGGCCCATCGCGACCTTGAGGCCCGGCGTACCACCGGCTCGACGATCTTCATTCCGTAGCGCGGCTATGTCAGTGAAATATTCATTTGGGAATAACGCCATCGTGGTACATCATTTTCGAGAATCGGCGCCTCTTTAGGAAGGTCTGCAACATGTCCAATGCTTTGAAGTTCTACATCGACGGCTCCTGGGTCGACCCGGTGACGCCCAAGACTCTCGATGTCATCAATCCGGCGACGGAGGAGCCTTTCGCCAAGATTTCCGTCGGCTCGGCTGCGGACGTGGACCGCGCCGTCGCGGCAGCGAAGGCCGCATTCCCCGCCTTCTCGCAAACGACCAAGGCGGAGCGGCTGCGGCTGCTGCGGCGCATCCTCGAGATCTACGACGAGCGTATCGACGACATCGCCAAGGCGGTCTCGGACGAGATGGGAGCACCCATTGGCATGGCGCGCAGCTCTCAAGCGGGAGCCGGCCGCGGTCATTTGGAGGCGACGATCAAATCGCTCGAGGAATTCGAGTTCGCCGAACAGCGCGGCGGCACGCGGATCGTCAAGGAGGCAATCGGCGTCGTCGGACTGATCACCCCCTGGAACTGGCCGTTGAACCAGATCGTCTGCAAGGTGGCGCCGGCGATTGCAGCGGGCTGCACCATGGTGCTGAAGCCCAGTGAGATCGCCCCGATGAGCGGGCTCGTGTTCACCGAGATCATGCATGCCGCGGGCCTTCCCAGGGGCGTCTACAACATGGTCAATGGCGACGGTCCCTCGGTCGGCCAGGTGATCGCCGGCCATCCCGGCGTCGACATGGTCTCCTTCACCGGGTCGACACGCGCCGGGATCATCGTTGCCAAGACGGCGGCGGATACCGTCAAGCGCGTGGCCCAGGAACTGGGCGGCAAGTCGCCCAATATCATCCTGCCCGACGCGGATTTCGAAATGGCCGTTGCCAAGGGGGTCGAAGGCTGCTTCGGCAACAGCGGGCAATCCTGCAATGCGCCGACCCGCATGCTGGTCCCGCGCGAACGCCACGACGAGGCGCTGGCCGTCGCCAAGAAGGCCGCCGAAAGCCAGAAAGTCGGCGATCCGAAAGCGAAGGACACCGTCCTGGGCCCGGTGGTCAGCGAGCTGCAGTTCAATAAGATCCAGCGCCTGATCGAAACGGGAATTTCCGAAGGCGCCACCCTGGTGACCGGCGGCATCGGTCGCCCCGACGGCCTCAATCGCGGCTATTACGTGCGACCCACCGTATTCGGCAATGTTCGGCCCGATATGGCCATCGCACGGGAGGAGATCTTCGGCCCGGTCCTCGCGATCATGCCCTATGAGAGCGAAGACCAAGCTATAGAGATTGCCAACGACACGGTCTATGGCCTCGCCGCCTATGTCCAATCCAAGGATGTGGCACATGCCCGCAAGGTCGCCGGCCAGCTTCGCGCCGGCCAGGTCAAGTTGAACTATCCGGCCTGGGATACCTTCGCGCCCTTCGGTGGCTACAAGCAGTCCGGCAATGGGCGCGAATATGCCGATTGGGCGATCCAGGAATTTCTCGAGGTGAAAGCCATCATCGGCTACGGCGCCGCCTAGGGTTGTTGAAGGGGCCCGGCCTGAGGGGCCGGGTCGTCCCATGCTCTTAATTGCTGGAAACTGCCACCGGCGTATCGCGATAGATGTCGGGAAACAGCCGCTTCAGGTTCGCGATCTTCGGCAGATCGTTGTAGACGATGTAGGGATAGTCCGGATGGTTGATCAGGAAATCCTGATGCTAGCCCTCAGCCGCATAGAAAGTCGCGAACGGCGTTTGTTCAGTCACGATAGGCCCTGAAAATATGCGGGCCGCCTGTAGTTGAGCGACATAAGCAGCCGCGACATGCTTCTGTTGGTCGTTGGCGTAGAAGATCGCGGAGCGATATTGAGTGCCGCTATCGGGGCCCTGGCGGTCAAGCTCGGTGGGATTGTGGGCCACCGAAAAGAACACCTGCAGCAGTTTGCCGTAGGAAACCTGGCGGGGATCGAACTTGATCTGCACCGATTCCGCATGCCCGGTTGAGCCGGAGCTGACCAATTCATAGCCTGGGTCCTTGACCGTTCCGCCCGAATAGCCGGACAGCACCTGCTTCAC
>WNFQ01004291.1_pt1 | contig 17231 bp, 14 predicted proteins | sample 5400171 | NCBI WGS metagenome assembly WNFQ01 (sample SAMN13153356, study PRJNA577476) | soil metagenome | isolation source: 20 cm soil under Madrone tree | place: USA:California | collected 2016-06-14 | reverse complement strand
GGTATCATGCGTCAACCATACCACCCCTCCACTCACGGCTGCTGCATATCAGGGGTGTTTATTAATTTTCAACACTCCGTGGATGTGCGTCCAAGTTTCGGATACAGCCGCATCCGATCGGTTAAATATTCATGGTGTATCCGTTCAGGATTGCTGTTAACCCAAATCTACCTCACGGCCATTTATACCACCGCTTGCGGTGCTGGCAAGCAAAATGACCAACTTCAGCGACATCGTTGTACAGCAGAGGGATTTTGGTGTGTGCATGTTTGCCCCTGGAGCCGGGCTCTGGACTCTGCCAGTGGATCGACTAATGAAACCTTTTCTCAACAGTTGCTCTCCAAAAATTCTGGCACGCAACAAATGGCATCTACATGTACGTGTGCTTTGCTGAGTCGACCTCCCGCTCTCATGTACATCAATCCGCATTTCCAGTTGGGAATATATCACAACTCTTGATTTTGAGTTCGACATCATCCGAGGGCGTCGTTCCTACCGGTGGACGATATGGGTCAGTTCCGACAGGCGCTTTTCGCGTGTCCTTACTGTATCTCAACTTTGAGACTTGGGCTGACTTGCCCGTTCAATAGATCTACTCGCTTGCGCGTGCAGCCCTCCTTATCGCCATAATCCTTAACCTTGTTGATTCTAACGTTACGACTCCGGTGAATTGCCAGGTGGGTAGTGCATCCCACCTTCGTTTCTCCATGTCTACAGTATTCCCTGATTGGTCACTGTCCTCAGGCCTTGACCACACTCCAAGTTGTGAGTAATCTTCTGGTCTTTGAGGGGGAAGCTCTTATCTGTATTCTCTAGGGTTTTGCCTACATGAGCCTTGTCAGCGCTTCCCTCTTGATCATTATTCGCATGTACGTCTCCTTCCATTCTTACAAGCCAGGGCCATCATTCCCAAACGAAGCACTCATTGAGGCATTCAGCATTGCCATTTGGAGCAAAAATAAGATTGCGGTGGCCATCGGAGTCACTACATGGGTGACCAATGTTTTAGTTATTATCCAAGGCGAGTATTTGTTCTACCCCGCGGACTATCGAGCATCTCACACCAACGTGGCTTTATAATAGGCGTTGCACGGGTGAGCAATCAACTCCAACTACGTTTGACCACGTAGGCTTATCGGTCTGCAGCTTCGCGCGGCCAGGACGTGGGTTCCTGAGTTGCAAATTTGTGCCATACTCAACACCGAGGAGCTCAAGCCTACCCTCATCATTACTGTTATCACTGACATGATCTCACTTGTCACTATGCTCGTTGGATTGTATCGCCTGCGCACTGACAGCAGTCGCACATTTGGTCTTGAACGCCTCCTTTGGAAACAGGTAGGGCCGACGTTTTCCTCTTTTGCCGGGCCCTCAAGTCATTGACATTGTTCTCGGCTATTAAGGGTATCATCTGGCTCGCAATTGCCACCGTAGCGGGGGTCCCACCAGTGGCAAGTTCCGTATCCTTTTTGCATACTGTACCTCCTCGCTTATCGCTATATGAACGGTCCAGGTATTCATTTTTTTGAATCTGAACGGTATTGTTGCCCTCATTCCAGTGTATTGGTGAGGATACTGAACTGAACACGGTTCTCTGTATCAGTTCCGTTCAACCTCGTACGTTCTTATTTATTACCTCGTGGAGGGAGCATTCATGCTTGGGCCCTTTCGCAACACAGATGTTTCAGCTCCCTTCGGTGATCACGAATACAATCGCCGCGACTCGGATATATCGCTCTCTGGCAGACTATACCTTTGAGTTCCCAGACATGTACTCATTCTTTGACTCTTTTCTTCTCCTGCGCTCATTATTGTCGATGGCTCTCTCTGTAGCACATTGGACGGCGGTTTCTAAAAGTGACGAGCCTCGAAGATGAAGTGGAACAACCCGGCGCCGGTTTCACTCAACCAAATTGAAGTTGCGGTGGATACCACCTACGAGCAGTATCCGACGTCACGGACAACGCTCAGCGTGGGCGCGCAACAGAGTGACAAACCGCACGAGTTGAGCGTGGGTAGCGTTCTGGAAAGTGTTATAGAAACAGGTCTTACAAAATAGAGACCTCAGTTTGGATGCTTTTAACGTGTACGTCTCGTCATTGTGGTGCATGAGAAATATCTGTTAATTACCGCGGAAGCCGAGAAGTGCTCTCTCAGATAACTACCATATAATACCAAAATAGGACGAGTGAGCCTCGGAATGACCTGGTCAATCACGACGTCAGTCAGACATACCCGATTTGTTGCACTGTAAAGATCTGCATTCTGTAACTAATTGTATGGCCTGAGGTCACCGCCTCACAATCCATTATGATACACCACTGTACGTTCACTGTGGCGGAAATGATGTTCTGTGACACCGCTGCGTCGTTGTGTCCTCACGACTCGAGGAAGTGCTCAAACTGATCTCACAAGCGATTTAGTTATAATACTTGCTTGCTTGGGTGCCGACATTCATCAGGTGCATCCTTTTTGACGATCTTGTACACACGGCGGGCAGGAATGGATAAGGAGAGTCCACTTATAGTTGACTGAAGGATCAAATAATGTCCAATAAGTTGACAACTAATATTAGGCCGTAAATTTTAAGTAAATACAGTCAGGTTAGTTAAGAATTGATTTAAAAAGCACATAAGCAGACCATATTCATCTAAGTTTTAACCGAATATTAGCTGTCAACTTATTAGACATTATTTAATCCCTTAGTCGACCATAAGCAGGCACTGTTTATCCGCTCATGCCCGCGGTAGATTCCAGGTGGCCGGGGTCCTGTTACATAAGAAGTTGGATTCCGAGTCCGAGTCCGAGGCCTGGCATCTCCGAGTCGATATGAGCCTGAGGCCCCAACGACACAAACTCTTTTTCTATCCCCTCCACCTTCACTTGAACATGAACTAGATCCTAGATGCTTCTCCCACATGCCCAATGTTCAAGACCTCACGGAGCGTCATTCGTGCGTCATATCATCTCGAATTGCAAGAACGGACCGCGGGGGTGCAAGTGCTCTTCTCCGCGGAATGGCGGCGCTGTTGTAACGTTATAATACGGGTATAGAAATTTTCAGGTGCAAGAAACAGATATGTATAACTGTCTCCGCGACAATGTTGGGAATGTCGTACGTCCATTGCAATAACGCAGGTCGACCATTAGATGCGGTCCATCCGTAGATATAGATAACATGGTATGCAGGCAACCGTGACGTAGAACACCTAAGGCGTAAAACCGATGTCGCGAAGATGCCCGAGTCGCACATAGTAACAATGATCGTGTGGCGCACCTGACGCGCCTGTATAACGCCTCCTTTCGCGAACACCACGCTATGGGCCGTGTAGGAGAAATGGGGAACACTACTGTAGGAGAGCGTGTGATAGATCTGATTTTTATCGAAATCAAATCAACTTGATGACCCTTCGGACGTCTATTACGACCGACTTCTGGCTCGGAATTTTCACACGCAGTCCGGACCATACGTGATGCCGTTTACGGATCAAGCATCACGTCCACGGAGTGATGAACAGCCTCAAAATGAAGGAGGGCACAAGTACAGTACGTGGCCGTGGCTGGCCGTAAATGGACGCTGATACGTGTTGAAAAAGGCATGTGGAGCTGAGCGCTCTGCCACGCTCATTTCTCCGTCCATGATCATCATGTCGTATTTTTGGATTCTATCAACACGGCCCATCCAGCCAACAAAGGGGCCGACTTTTTCTCTCCGGGGCTGTACACTGGTTCTTTTTCATCTCAACGGAGGGAATGTTTTGAGTCCAAATGCTAGAGAAAGAATCATAGTGCATCGACCCTTTGGCATCGACCGTGTCTTCAAGTTCAAGGGAACCACGCGACCCCCTACTGTAATTGCAATGGCATCGTGGATGGGATTTCCCACATAGCTGTTGCCATTTGGTTCAATCAGAATATCATGCTGTGACATGTCTATCAACTATAATCAGCACTGGTGCCGGCGGCGGAAAGTGATATGATATCCGCCGTCCTGTTTCGACACTTAATCTAGGAAGGCCTATATCGGACATACCACAGGCCGATATAAGTGCACACTCAAGTGCTGTATGGATCACTACCTTCCCAAGCCAAAATCACCTCCACCTACTCTGTTCCTTGTCTGTTAAAATGGTCAACTTTCGCGATCCCGCTGTAGAGGCCATGGATAATTGTGAGTACGGTTTTATAGCTGCGTATGGAATTTGGGAACATGGTGAATGGAATTTCTTTTCCGAAAGTTATCCTCTTGAAATTTTGGCACGTTGTGGATGGTCTCTATATGTGGGTCTCCTTGCCACGCTTTTGCTCTTACACAGCATCATTAACTCAAGGCCCACCTTTTCAGTTGGGAATTCTTCACGACTCTTTACTTTGAGTGGAGTTTTATCCAAGGACGTCGCCGCTACCGGTGGACGATCTGGGTTAGTAGTGGTAGCCCTCTCTTTCGAGAATCCCCGGCTTCTGGGCGGTAGGAGAGCTGATTTTCGTATTTGGTAGATCTACTCCCTGTCGCGCGTGGCTGCCCTCGCGGCTGTCATCGCTAACCTCGTTCTTCTCAACCTCAACAGCCCGGTTGACTGTCAGGTATGCTCCGTGTTCTAGGTCAGCGTACCTGAAATCCTCGTTCTGACTCTTCACAACCCAAAGCTCTCGGTCGTTCTCGAAATGGTTGGTGCTTCTGCTTGTCGGGTTTCGATGAGAGAGCTCTCAACACTCCGGCCTCTCTTCTAGCTCCCCGCGTACCTGGCACTCGCTGCCGCCTCTTTCTTGCTTGTGCTCCGCATGTACGTCTTCTGCCTTTCAGGGACGCCATCCTCCAGGAAGTAGATGTTTATGGAATCCACCAGCGTCGCCATTTGGGACAAAAATACGGTGGCTGTGGTGATCGCATCCATGACATGGGCGATTAACAGCGCGTTCCTCATCCAAGGTATGTCCCAAACTTTGGGCAGTCCAGGATATCCTTCTAATTTTATTGTATCAGGCGTCTCGCGGGTGAATAAACAACTCTAGACGGACTAGTAGTCAGACATTGTATGCTAATCCTTCCGACAGCTTCGCTATGCAAGTGAAGCTCCTGGCGCCCCCTGCGAGCCGCTCAACATCCAGGCCACCAAATTGACAATGGTCGTCGCCTTTGTTACGGACGTGCTCTTGCTTGTCATCATGCTTGTTGGCTTGCTTCGCCTGGGCTGTCACCGAGACGGTGCGTTAGCTACAGGTCGGTTCTTGTGGAACCAGGTGAGGTAGATTTCACTGTCACTTCCTATTGTACTCTTAACTTCTGTATTCCTTTTTCCTAAGGGCATCATTTGGCTCTTACTTGCTACTGTCGCCGGAGTTCTGCCAACAGTAAGTCTGACCAGTTTTCTCGGTACGGATACTGTCTTCCACTCACATTCGATGAGCAGGTCTTTGTTTGCCTCAATTTGAATGGTAAGCCCAGGCCTTCGTGTTCTCTTGTCCGGCACCAAGAAGCATTGGCTGACCTGGGATTTCCATCAAATATCAGCCTCGCTCAGCGTAGTACGTTCTTGTTTGCTTCGAGTGAATGAGCGTCACCGGTTTTGTGACTTACCACAACGCAGATCTTTCACATTCCATGGCTTCTCACAATGTCCATGGCTGCCACGCGGATGTACCGCGGTCTGGATGACTTTCTATCCTCTGACATGTATGATGATCATATCTTCCTCTCATCTCTACTATGCTCACCACGTGAAAAATGCCACCGCAGCCTGAACGTATCCTCCAAGAAAGGTGGTCACCCGACCTCAATCTCAGGGACCTGGGATACTCCAGCCAGGGCAATTCCGCTCCCTCGGATAGATGTGGAGGTGAACACAGTCCACAGCCACTCCCTGACGTCACAAGTGACGTCACACACGGGCAGCCTGGTCAGTAACATGGATACACAGGTGCACGACAAATCGCATAAACTGGTGTAACGCTGGCATTAGCGCATCTCCTAGACCAATACGAGAAGGAGTCTTGTGGGTGCCGCAGAGTCCATCCGACACCACTTGCTCTTCTCCTTGCCTTGTGTCTATTCTGGTCCAGCACTGGTTCCTCCAATACCGGGTTTCTATTCATTTTTTGGTTGTTTTGCCTCATACGATGTATATCTGCCACCTCCAATACGGTGTTTGTGCCCCTTTTCCCAGTCTCTTTCTGAGCAGCCGGTCTTGATTCCGTACCTTTTACTTCCATTATTCTCACTCTTTCACCTTAAACACCCGCGATCTCGTTTTACAATTGTTTTGAACCCTCCCATTTGTTCGCTTGATTGACATGCTAAAAGGCAGGGGAATAGGGTTGGGGTGCAATATCAATCAACTTTAGAATTAAATGCTCTTTGTGTGGATACCCAAATGGGAACAACCAGGGGAGGGTCTCGTCTCGTTCTCTAGCCTGACTCCTTCTGGGAGAAGATGATTTTTTCCCCAGGGCCGGCATAGTTTCACCATACTTTTACATAATAAGAGAGAAGGTCCTGCTTTAAAACGCACAACGCAACGCAACTGTACCAAGATGGATATGGAGATCCGATGGGTATGGGATCAATGATCATTTGTCGTGAAAGACAGGTGTTGGCATGGAGTGTAGACCTCTCAAGAGGGCCACAAAGGTTTTAAACAACTAAGAAATGATAGAAGAGCTGTCGGACACAACCGAAAGCCCAGGGCAGCGTGACTACTAGGCGGCTAATAGGCCGAAGCCCGGCGTATGGCCAGTTCAGTCGGTGCTGTGCGACACAAAATTGCACCCCTCGTCAATCTGTGTATTCGCATGATGCACCTGTCGCGGTGAGTCGTCGAGATCCTGGACTAAATGCAAAGTTGTAGCCGCGGCCCGTGAGGCGCGTGCCACAAGCGCCTATCTCAGAAGATACGGACGCACGTGATATTAGTTTCTGCTCTCGCACTCTCCGCTCAACACCTTAATGGCACCATTTTCCGGCAAGTGTTGATCCAGTCACCGAAGTCACTCGTAAGAAACTTTCTGACCCTTTCGTAGTCTCAGATTTGAAAGAAAAGGCTTCTCAAGTCAAGAGCGCCGGCGTCAAATCGTACGGTACAGCCCGAGAAAGGTTCTCCGCACAAACCTCTAGTCCGACCACTGGCAAACCAAAGCCACCACCGCCACCGCCCCCTAGGAGGACATCAGCATCATCCTCTTCAAACCAAAGGAGTAGCTTGTTTTCTCAGACTTCTGCGACTTCCAGTGGGACAACGACAGATGATGTCGATAAGATCGACTGGGCGAACCTTTCAGTTGAAGACAAACGAGCGTTCTTTGCATGGCTAGACGAGTTTTTCGCCCATTATTTGGACGGCCATTTGCCGCCTTCGAGCTTCAACACACCCACTGTACCCGTTTCTACAAGGAGTCCAAGTCGTAACACGCCCGCGCCGTCAATTCCTGCTCGTAGGGCTAGTTCCCGAGCGAGTCAAAACACGAGCCCTGACCCCCAAGACGAAGTAGCTCTGACCCCAGCCCCGGCCGCATCTGCAGCTGGCCGTCGGAATCTTCCACCCATGTTATCGTCGCAACAAGGACCCGTATGTCCCCATTCTTGCGTCAGGTAAACGAAAGTCACTGAGATCTTGCATGAATACAGCCAAAGATCAAGTATTCCACAAGACCACCCGCACCCACAGAAATGGCAGCGTCAGATCCCAGTTCGTCTCCCCTTACTCCTTCAGCTTTTCACTCGACCTCATCTCATACATCTTCTGTCGGCATCAGCCACCGATCTTCAGATGTCGTTTCCCCCATCCACAACCAGTGGCTCCGCCGCAGCCGACCTAGCAGTGTTCATGCACCCGTCCACACCCTGGGACACTGAATGGTATTCTTCCAGCTCGCCAATCCCACCCCACCTAAAAGGATCGCCAGATATCCGTTTCTCGGGCTCATTCGGCCACTCGGGCCGAACCAAAACAGCCCGTGGCGTAATCCTCTTCTCAGACCTCAGTATATGTTGGTACTCCGTCGAATACGGCAGCGGCCCCGTCACGCGCTGGGCGCGCTTCCGACCGCGGCCCGAGCCCCTTTCCGGTTCGGTGCTGCAACAAGCAGCAGAGACGTACGGCGCGGCGGTGGCGGAATTTGCCGAGCGCGCCGAGGCATCTGGTCGTCCCGTGGCACGCGGGGAGTGCTGGGACATCGCGCACGAAGCACTTCTCCACGCCGAATCGCTCTTTGGACCGCGCGACGCCCCGATTCTGAGCACCTCGCGCGCGCACGGACATTTGCTCTTTTGTGGTAAGCCCGGAGTGGGTAGATGGCGAGGTGGGGATGACCGCTTGCGCGCGGGCGATATTGTCGAGTGGCGTTCGGTGCGTATCGGCATGGGACAGTATGGCGCGTTCGCTCTTCTGGGCGAGCCAGACCATACGGCTGCATTGGTTCAAGATACTGTCCCACGTTGTGCCGTCGCGGATGGTCAAAGCGTGAAGCCTGCAGATGTTGGTATTCTAATTGTCGTGGAACAGACTGCGGGGCGGGCGCCGAAACGTGGTTCATATGATCTCGCCAAGTTGCAGCAGGGGGAGGTCTGGGTATACCGTCCGGTTGGGATGGTCATGTATTTGGGCTCGACACTGCGCATTGACACTCCACCTGGACTCGAGACATTTGCAGTCTAGGATCCCAACCAGTTGCATCTATGTATCATGGACGATCCAGTGTGACATGGGGAAGCCCTTCCCCAGTAAGAGACCGGTAGCATGCACATACGCGATATTTTACTTCTTTTTACCTATATTTGTTACATTGATCCACTTCTCGGGCACCCCCAAGTTACCGAGCAGCTCGAGCACCGCCGATGTCTGCTTACCCTGAACCATGACTTCGTGCAAACCGCCCGCAACAGGCGAGACTGCATACATTTTGTCAGGAATAGACTCAAGCTAGACCTAAAACGACAATATGTACCTGAGGTCGAAGACGCGCAACGCATCCGCAGTGCCTCTGCAAGGGCATCCCGGGAGAGACGGTACTGTTCGAACCCGGTTATAAACGTGCACGCCTTGTGTCCTTGCCTTGTCTTGGTGGCTACGGTAATAGGGCGCAGCGCACCCTTCTTGGTGAAAGGCTCATCGCTACCAATCGCGATGCGGTACCAGGGCTGCATACGGCCACACAAGGCGCTCAGCGCATCTTCACGTTTCGCGAACTCGGGAACGGGTACAGCGCCCTTTGCATTTGGGGAGCCGTACAGCACGGCTGAGAAGACCGCGTCGGCGCTGACGTTGAGGTATTGTTGCTCGACGCGGTTGACAAGCTCATGTTTTGCGACGTATGCGAGGAGCGCGGATTTGACTTCTGCGTGGGTGTACAGGGCGCTTGTGCTGTCGTGAGTTTGGTTGGTGGAGATCAGCGAACGAAGGTGAAAAATAGAGATAAATTTACTCGTGTCCTAGGTCTTTGAAGAGTGGTAGAGTGCCCAGATGCGGCCTCCACAACTCTGTCACATTCATACTCTTCCCAGCGTTCGCGGCTGCGGCAGCTTGCTGCGCTTCACGTTCCTCCGCTCGTCGTCTCCGGCTTTCTTCCTCTCCGACCGTGCGGTGGAGTCGATGAGCAACAACATCTGGGTGTTTCGAGTACACAGCGACAATTACCACATCTGGTCGGACATCTTTCAGCTTCAGCAGACCGCCCTTTTCTGCGGTACGTAGGAAAGCGGAAAGCGACTTGAACGTGGAATGTTTAATGTCCACGGGTGTGGTAGCTGTACGCGTGAAAGCTCGTGCGGGAAGAATGTGCACTGTGTATAGAGTCGTTGTGGGCATTGGGAAAGCGGACGACGGGAGGTCAGCGAGAGTCGTTTGTAGAGCTTGTAAGAGCGCTGTTCGTAAACGGGCGGATACCTCTGGTGGGGCCGCAACATCATAAGCAGAGTCTTAGAAGATTCAGCAAGAAAATATGATGGGCAGGAGACATTACCCTCCGGCGTGAGTTTCTCCTCAGGGCCCGAAATTGGACCATCCGTTCCCTCAACAGGCTGATCCCCGATGACGGGTTCCTTGTTCACACCAGCACCTTCGCCGGCACCACCCACCCCTGCGTCCTTATCATCACCACCAGCGCCAGTATCCTCGCCACCAGGGGGTGAAACAAGCACAGCCTCCGGCGGCTCGCATTTAGACCCGATCGTCCACAAATAGTCTTTCCATGTATGAAGCACAATTACCGCCTTCCCCTTCGTCACGCCATGATCGATCTTGTCAGAGTCGACGGCCATGCGTCCCACGGCGAGGGGCGGTCCACGTGCGTCGCGCACAAACTGCGCGATGCTGGCCAGGGTGCCCGACGGCGCGTCCGCTGGCGCCTGTACGACTGCGGTCTTTCATTTGCTAGGGCATTCTTTGCGCACCGCCGGGTACCATCAGGTCTGCGCCACGGACGAGGACGGGTATGACGGATGGCTGGGTTGTGAGTACTGGGAGTAGTGTGGGATGTTTCCAGAGCGTATAGACTAGAAGCCAGTCCAAGCAACGTGTGCCCCAAACCCACCACCATATCATATCAGCACCAGCGATGACAAGAAGTAAAAAAGAATTTTGGATTAGAAGATGGAGAAACGTACCTGTCGGGATCAACTCATCGGAACCCTTCCCAGCACTGAACCAGAGCGGATTTCCGTCCCCCGAGAGGTAGAGGACCTAACAGTCCAAAAATCCAAAAAAGTTTAGATATTCGTGTCACACGATCTAACACTCACTCACGCCAGGCTCGCCATTGTATGCGCTGAACTTTTGCGAGAGAAGGCCGTCAGGTACTAGATTGTCAGCAACCTCAGGAACAAGTTGGAACCGCTCCGCGGTGCGGGCTCTGAGTTTTCGCCTCTCTGATGATCTGAGTGGAGCTGCAGAAGTGCCATGCATCAGTTAATACGCATGTGGAGATACTTTGGAGATACTGTACCCGATGTTTTTGTATCGCCAAGCGGTTTCTTGAACATCGCGCGAGTCGAGTGGTAGTCACAGATAAAGAAAAAAAGGAGAGACAAACACCGTGACGGCGCGCCCTGCGACACGAGGAAGTGTACGTCATATTGGCTAGATAACTTTTTCATAACGCATAATCAAGGTATGCATATATGAGTTGTGACAGTTGTGGTGTTGCGTAAATCTCATAATACATGGCATTTTGCCCATGCATTACTGGAGGGTATTCAAATCTAAAGACTGAAATGATCGCACGCCCGAGGCCGACTACTCGGACGAGTACAGGAAGCCCTTGGGACTGGCTAATCCCTCACAGGTACTAGTAGACTAATTATCGAAGTAACGTCCTGTTCGGACACGCCTTTCCTATCTGTTTGTACATTCGCTGTTCGTCGTCGGGACTCTTTTCGTGAATTTACGGATGTATGCCACAGTTACTCAAGAGCAACCTTCTGGGCTCGCTGGTATCCAATAAAACTGCGGCATTCCTGAAAGCTACTTATTGTAATGCGGACTGGGCCGACTCTAGCTGCAGTATGTCGGTCACACGTCCACGGAAGAAACCGACAGCCGTTATAATATAGAGAACTCCCGAGGAAAAATTCACGGAGCATCGGGACTAGGTTACAATCCACCACCAAGACGTGTAAATTTGCGGCAAGACATCTAGCAAGTTGATGGTTACCCTCAGAACGCGCATACAAATCACTCCAGGGACGAGGCAAATACATTGAGCCCGCTGAATATGATCTATATTATCGTCAGATGAACAAATGTCATGAGCAAGTGCCGCGCAAGGGCTTAGACAACGTTATCAGCGCCCTGTGTGAATTCATCGTGTAGATGTTTCTATGATAACCATGACGCGGACCTACTGCACCAGGTAACTATTGCATCCCTCTGAGAAACACCATCATGGGAATGTTCCAATGAACCAGAAACTGGGATTGCCACAACTGCCAGATCCGGTCCGGTGGTCCTCGAATGGTGGGTAAACGCGAGGAGAGGGAGTAAGAAAGAGTCGTGCCAGATAAATAATAGTCGATACAAGGGGAGGGTAACACCAGTTGACAGCATAATTAGGCGAAATGGATGTCAGAGTCATGAAACGCTAACAGTAGTCTACAAAGCGACATCAGCCAATCCATGAGCGAATAAGGGTGACCGTAGCAGCGCACTTTAAGATGTCATTCAAGTCCATCTTGGCTGCTCTGCTTTCCTTGTATCCAGTCTCTTCTAATATAACTTCGATCTTCTGTTTCATCTTTACGTTCTTTTCCGTTGTCTACAGAACCAAAATTTTTATTAATAAACTTGAAACAATACCACCAACTAATCACTACCATACCTTATTTTGTTCCGAGAGCCACGTCCTCCAGTTCTTCTCCAACATCTCCGCGACGCCCTTAGCCTGAAAGCTCGCATGCACAGTCTTATTCCGTCGACTAAAAATGATGCGCGTCAATCCGTCGAACTCTTCGAAGCGTACCGGAGGTGGCGGATCGAGCGGCACGAGGCGCACGACGGACGACTCGACGTTAGGCGGCGGGCGGAAGTTATTCTTGCCCACACTCATCACATGGTCGACCTTGGCATAGAGCTGTACATTGGCGGACAGACGAGACCAGAGCGCAGAACCGGGCTGCGCGACCAGTCGCATCGCGAATTCGCGCTGGAACATCAGTATGGCCACTCGGAAGAGCGGTCGGTGTGATAGAAGGCGGAAGACGAGCGGAGACGAGATTTGGTAGGGCGTATTGGAGATGCAGACGTCGAAGTAGGGCAGTTCCGCCTTGACAAAGTCACCGATGATGATCTGTAGTCGACGCTGTTCGGGCCTGGAAATATGTTTTTATTGTTAAAGATGTGATTCGCAGAAGGGTAATTAGTCGATGGATAGTGGACATACTTTCCCTGGACGCGCTTTGTGAGCTCAGCAGCCATGCGAGGGTCCATCTCCACCGCTGTGCATTGCTTTGCCTTCTCCAATATTCGTACAGTCAGGTTTCCTGTACCGGGCCCAACTTCAAGGACTTTATCCGTCGGGCGAAGATTGGCCTATTTTTCCAAATAAGAACCACATCGAAGTATTAGAGAAAGAAAAAGGTAAAACCTTTTCTACGATTCTGGGGGTATCCCTCAGCCTTTTACATGTCTTTCACCAGAAAAACGAGACGTACTCCTGAGCTATCGAAGGATTTTTGAGGATGTGCTGACCGAATCGCTCTGTATTGAAAATGGGATTTCGGACGGAAGATGAAGATGACTCTCCATGGCTTTTGGATGCGTTCGATTTCGCTGAGGGCTGGTGCGCCCTCGAGAATCGCTCAGACGTGGCCCGAGGCATGACAGCCTTGAGCAAATTAACCAACACCTAACCCTACTTTCTGGTCTAACTAGGGCTGATACTATTCCATTCAAAAAAAGCGCTCTAAGCGCTCTATTTTGGCCGCAGCGGACGTGTGTGATGTCAAGAAGGCGGAGGAAAATGTCGCTGCCACCGTGGCACACTTTGGTCACTTGGACATTCTCGCGGCTAATACTGCCACTCTCTGACCCTTGTTTCAGTGTGTGGTTTTTCTTGCGTACCTTTGCCGAGTTTGTTGTAATATGGCATGCCAACTTGCGGTCATATGCATTAGCTTTCACAAGCGAGGCCACAACGAACGTACAGCGACGTATCATAATGGATTGTGTGACCTCAGGCCATACAATTAGCTACAGAATACAGATATTTATAGTGAAACAAATCGGGTATGTCTAACTGACGTCGTGATTGACCAGGTCATCCCGAGGCTCGCTCGTCCTATTTTGGTACTATATGGGTAGTTGTCTGAGAGCGCACTCCTCAGCTTCCCCGGTAATTAGCAGATGTTTCTTATGCACCCTAACGACGAGACGTACAAGTTTTTATATAAAAACATCCAAACCGAGGTCTCTATTTTGCAAGGCCTGTCTCTATAACACTTTCCAGATCGCTACCCACGCTCAACGCGCGCGGTTTGTCACTCTGTTGGGCGCCGACGCTGAACGTTGTCCGTGATGTCGGATGCTGCTCGTAGGTAGTATCCACCGCAACTTCAATTTGGTTGAGTGAGATCGGCGACGGGTTGTTCCACTTCATCTTCGAGACTTTCGTGTCGCTTTTAGTGTGACCGCCGTCCAATGTGCTACAGAGAGAGCCATCGACAATAGTGAGCGCAGGAGAAGAAAGGAGTCGAAGAGCGTAGTACATGTCTGTGGACTCAGACGTATAATCTGCCAGAGAGCGATATATCCTCGTCGCGGCAATTGTATTTGTGATCACCGAAGGGAGCTGAAACATCTGTGTTGCGAGAGAGCCCAAGCGTGAATGCCTCCTCCACGAGATGATAAATAAGAACATACGATGTTGAACGGAACTGATACAGAGAATCGTGTTCGGTTCAGTATCCTCAGTAATATACTGGAAAGAGGGCAACCATACCGTTCAGATTCAAAAAAATGAATGCCTGGACCGTTCATATCGCGATGAGTGAGGAGGTATGCAAAAAAGATACGGAACTTGCCACTGGTGGGAGCCCCGCTACGGTGGCAATTACGAGCCAGATTATACCCTTAATAGCCGAGAACAATGTCAATGACTTGAGGGCCCGGAAAAGGAGGAACACGTTGACCCTACCTGTTTCCAAAGGAAGCGTCCAAGACCAAATGCGCGACTGCCGCCAGTGCGCAGGCAAAACAATCCAACGAGCATAGTGACAAGTAAGATTATGTCAGTGATGACAGTAATGATGAGGGTAGGCTTGAGCTCCTCGGTGTTGAGTATGGCACAAATTTGCAACGTAGGAACCCACGTCGCGCGAAGCTGCAGACCGATAAGCTTACGTGGTCCAACGTAGTTGAAGTTGATTGCTCACTCGTGCAACGCCTATTAAAAAGCCACGTTGGTGTGGGATTCTCGATAGTTCACAGGGGGTAGAAGAAAACTTGCCTTGGATGATAACTGAAACATTGGTCACCCATGTAATGACTCCGATTGCCACCGCAATCGTATTTTTGCTCCAAATGGCAATGCTGAATGCCTTAATGAGTGCTTCGTTCGGGAATGATGGCCCTGGCTTGTAAGAATGGAAGGAGACGTACATGCGAATAATAACCAATAGGGAAGCGCTGACGAGGCTCATGTAGGCAAAGACCTAGAGAATCAGCTAAGAGCTCCCCCTCAAAGACCAGAAGATCACCCACAACTTGGAGTGTAATCAAGGCCTTAGAACAGTGACTAGTCAGGGGACAGATATGGAGAAACGAAGGTGGGATGCACTACCCACCTGGCAATTCACCGGAGTTGTAACGTTAAAATCAACAAGGTTAAGGATTATGGCGATAAGGAGGGCTGCCCGCGCAAGCGAGTAGATCTACCGAACGGGTAGTAAGTCAGCCGGAGTCTCAAAACTGAGATAAGGACACGCGAAAAAACGCCTGTCGGAACTGACCCATATCGTCCACCGGTAGGAACGACGCCCTCGGATGATGTCGAGCTCAAAATCAAGATTTGTGACATACTCCCAACTGGACGTGCGGATTGATGTGCATGAGAGCGGGAGGTCGACGTAGCAAAGCACACGTACATGTAGATGCCATTTGTTGCGTGCCAGAAGTTCTGGAGAGCAGCTGTTGAGAAAAGTTTCATTAGTCGGTCCAGAGTTCCAGAGTCCAGAGTCCGGCTCCAAGGGCAAACGTGTACACACCAAAATCCTTCTGCTGTACAGCGAAGTCGCTGAAGTTGGTCATTTTGCTTGTCAGCACCGCAAGCGGTGGTATAAATGGCCGTGAGGTAGGTCAACAGCAATCCTGAACGGATACACCATGAATATTTAACCGATCGGATGCCGCTGTATTGCTTACTGTAAGTACGAGACGGCGTGTGAAAGACCGGCGGCGTCGCGTGGAACGTCATGGTTGTCAGGTTCGTGCGTTCAGGCGCGATTATTTGATTTGATAGGTTACGTACCACACTAAGGGGGCAGATGTCGACCATACTATAGAAAATTGCCTATTTTCATTGCAATGTACTCCCCTGAGGTGCAGCTACGATCAGTTGAAGAACTTGGACGCATATCCACGGAGTGTTGAAAATTAATAAACGTCCTGATATGCAGCACTTGTGAGTGAAGCGGTGGTGTGACTGACGCATAATATCGACTACCTAACGTGGAACGAGGTCCCGGATGTACTGATTAGCAGTCAACAGCTTGAATACTGTTTGAGGTGTCTTCGTTTTTGATGCGGCGAAATTATGCCGACTCGGACGCCGATCATTCACGAGGGCCCGGGCATTGACAAGACCGGAGCCGACGGTCCAGGTATGTCAAGTGCGCACTGAGTGATACAACCCGACGCGCGACTTCCCCCACATCGACAGATAGACACCGATGTTCAAGGATTCAAGGTGACACAGAATCATCTTTGGGTATATATACCTGTGGTATCGCAGTTTTTTTGGCTTTCGGGCGGTCTGCTATCGAAATTTTGTTGTTTGATGGAAATTTACCGTTTCTGCCACTGCCAGTCTATTTTGCACGTAGCATGATGTGGCAGCGTGATTTCGGAACAGCCTAAAAAAAACCCTGAATGACATGCGTGTACGTTAGATTAACCCCATACAGAACAACGTAAACTCTGATTGGTCTGTGAATCCGACAGTAGTTAAACACTTCTAAGGACTTAAGGCAGATGTCGTTAGGAACCGACACCCCCTTATATAATCATAAACCCTAGGGTTTGTCTTATGTAATGTTTCAAATCTGGTTTCATATCCGCACACAAAGTAAAATTCTAGCAGCTATCTGAGGGGGAATATATACAAAACATTGACTACTCTATGACAGACTGCCGAACTTCTTCCAAGAGTTCTGATGGCAGTGCACAATGACCATGGTATCTCCAGTTTGCCCATGCAGCTTGTGCACTGGAAAGGCCTTGCCTATAGGCCAAAATGAAACACATGGTCCGATTTGCATACCTAGAAGGACATGAAAGATGAGACATGACACAAGAATATGAAAAGAAACATACCTTTGGATTTGAAGCAAGGGAACGTCATCCAAGCAGGAGACGACATGTCATAGACCTTACTAATGAGGATAGCTCAAGTGATGACGAAGAGCTTTAGTAAGGTCTTAGGGAGATTTGTCACCGCCGCGACTTTAGACTTGTAAAGCTAAGTCGATTGTATTGCCTGCCCTAAAGAGGTCATGTGATCCCTCTGCGTATTGTGAAGTTGAGATATGA
>WNFQ01003885.1_pt1 | contig 17231 bp, 17 predicted proteins | sample 5400171 | NCBI WGS metagenome assembly WNFQ01 (sample SAMN13153356, study PRJNA577476) | soil metagenome | isolation source: 20 cm soil under Madrone tree | place: USA:California | collected 2016-06-14 | reverse complement strand
ATCGCATTCAATGACAGTTATGAATATGTCTACGACAGATTTTGGCAGCAAGTCCAGCCGCACACTTGGGACTAGTGCTTGTTGAACCAGATTGGCTATAGACCTGTCCTCCGCATCCTGAAAAATAATAGAACGAAATGAGAGGCTTTAGTAGTCTTAAGCTGCTTACGCGGATGGGCACTCTCCGCACAAGGGATGAGAATGGAGTAAATTTGACTTCCACACTCAACCTCCCAATTTCGTGGTATGCGGAGCTCTTTGATTGACGAGGACCGTACCTAAATAAAGTCCAGTTCAGTGCTCCAAGTGGATCATGGGCTATTACAAACGACCCACACCGCGCATGCGATTTTAGTACGTTCTGTTTCAATATATGCGGAGCCATTAGCTTGTTTTATAAAACCTGTCTTTAGATCTGTCTGGGTTACCTTTGTTTAGTAAGAAGCACAAGGGAAATAGCTGTGTACCTCGCACATATGGGTCGGATGTCCTCAGCCCGTCTGCTTCTGCGCGTCTGCCCTAGCTTCCAGCCCTTGTACGTGAGTTCGCGCTCCCCATAGTTACCATCAAAAATAGGTTGAAAGCTCTGTTTTACGTAATGTAATGAAACTATCCTTCTCTCTCACCAACAAGACCGCCAAGTCAGTCGGCGACGCTCCTTCACTCAAGCGTCCGGCCGCCTTTGGATCGCTTGACGACGACAATACCGACGATAACTCACTTCAATCCGCACGTAATGGCGGCACCGGAAACGGCGGCTTGGTAACACGAAACATCCAGTTGTCGAAATCATCACAGAAGCGCATAGAGAAGGAACAGCAAATCGATGCTACCGTCTATCAGTATGACGAAGTATGGGATAGCATGCAGGATGCTAAAGCTAGACAGAAGGAAGCAAAGGAGCGAGAGTCCAAGGAACGAAAAGTAAGTTACCTCGACGTGGAGTGGTCATCATGAACTGAGGTTGACCTTTAAAGCCTAAATACATCGGTGGCCTATTATCTTCGGCTGCTACTCGCAGATTGGATCATTTGAGAGCGGAAGAAAAAATGATTCAGAGAGAGAGAGAAGCAGAAGGAGATGAGTTTCGTGACAAGGAAACCTTCGTGACCCAAGCATACAGGGATCAAATGGCGGAAGTGCGCAAGGCGGAAGAAGAAGAGAGGGCGCGAGAAGGTGTGTACTGGCTACTCACACAAGGACACACATCCTAATTGACATATACTAGAACTCGAGAAGAAGCGTGGTTCATCGGGCATGGCTCACTTCTACCGCAAACTGTTGGAGGAATCGGAGCAGGAGCATGAAGAAACCGTTGCGGCGACTCAGCCGAGTTCAAGAACTGTCAAAGGTCCACAAGGGGCGGCCCCTAATCTCACCATTGTCAGACCTCCAGAGTTCACTTCGAAATCGGATTCAGAGCTCGCACGTCTCGCTCGCGAACAGGGAAAAGACGTAGAACTGAACGAGGACAATCAAATCGTTGACAAACGCGAACTTCTCTCCGCCGGTCTGAACTTATCTGCGCCAAACACGAGGCGAATCGGACTTCTCACCACAAAGAAAGCAGATGCTCCCGTGGAGGTCCAGCATGCAGTTGGGTCGGCTGCTAGCCGAAAAGAAATCAATGAACGGCGAATGCGGGAGATCTCGGTCCAACTTGCAGAAGAGCGAGAAAGAGTGGTGAAGGAGAAGGAGCGGCAGGAAAGCGAGGCCACTGCACGTCTTGTAGCGAGACGAAACAACGACGCGGACATTCAGAGGGCGCAGGAACGATATCAGGAACGGAAGCGACGGAGGTTAGAGGAAATTTCAGAGGCGACAGAATCCTAATAAATATCCATTTGTTTTTCCTCACATTCTGTATTGTGTCGTAGATATAGATATAGATATCATTAGCCAAGTTACCAGCACGGCTTCCTCGGCTCGACGGTGACCGGTGACCTGACCACCTGACTCTTGCCACCGTCAACATGGAAGAGGGAGGCAAGACCAAGAAAACGATCTTTGTCGGAGGTATCGGCGAGGATGTAGACGAACTGGTAATTTTAGAATCATTTTCAACATTTGGTGGGCCTTGTTAGCGACGCTGTCTCCCTTGTTTGACCCTACTCCTTTCAGGCGATATCATCGACGTCCAACTCCCCACAAACGCAACGGGCAGACCTCATGAAAATCGTGTGTTCATTGCCACAAAATCCATTGCTACCTTTTGCTCAATTATGTAGCTGCGGATCTGAAGCACCGCGGTTATGCCTTCGTCACGTATTCATCAGCAGGTGACGCGCAAGATGCTATAGATAACATGGACATGAACGAACTTCGCGGTCGAATTCTGAAAGTCAGCATTGCGAGACCCATGAAGGGCGTGACCCCAGCGACTGGAAACAGAGCCAGTAAATCATGTTCGCTCGTATGAGGCATACTTGCTAAGGCCCTCCTTTTTAGTTTGGGAATCTGAGGAATGGTTAAAACAATACGCTAAACCGCTAACCGGGAGCGGAGGTGAGAGAAACCCCTGCGATTACGAACAACTCATTAACATATCTTAGGCTTGCGAGGCCAGAGAAATGATGCCAAGGAACAAGAAGATGAAGAGCAAACAAACACCCAGGATGACCAGTAGTCTACACTCTGACCGTACGTTGTACCACTAGACTCAACCATGTCATTTGACTATGAGGTAGAATAACAATGTGCACTCCTCCGGTGTATTATGGTGGCAGACCCCTAGACTGGTTCATCTCAGAATCGTTGAACTGAGCCCTCGCCCGTTTAATATCTTCCTGCATGAACAATAACTCCTCCATACGAGCGAGCTTCTTGGCGTCAGCCGGTCGCGATAGGGCCCTGCGGAAGTCCTCTATTGATAGACAGTTTGGCACTGAGCAGATAGGGTTATTGCTATGAAATGAAGTAAAAGTACCGAGAAACCTACTACGTCGGCGATGTACTCCACAAGTATTTCCTCCATGACATTGACGGTATCATTTGAGGGGTTTCTGTCGTCTCCAAAGCCAAACATCAGGTTACGAACTAAGAATGACGGTTTGGATCGTGAGCGTGAGCTGAGCCAGACGATGCGGGTATGGGGACGCACGCTCTTTGGTAAACAATCCTTTGAGGTTGGACTGTTTTTTGTATGCGCGGGCAGAGGGGCCACTTGCTACAGCAGTTCCGGCACTGTCGCGCGAGTACGTGGGGTTATAAGCCGTGAAAGTAGTCGTCCGTTGTGCGTTGGTGGGTAGAGAGGTAGTTGCTTGCGAAGCAGCAGGCTTCGATAGTGAACTGGGTTGATGTTGGTAGTAGCTATAAGAATAAGGCCATGCGGCGCCATAACCCGTGATAGCAGTCCCTGGGTATGCACCAGTCGTGTAGGGGTATGCACCTGGGGTCTGCGGGTGGGTGTACGAGTAAGTGTTATATGGATATGCCCCCGATGCAGCTGGGTGCTGCCCTGCTTGAGGAGTGTAGTAGGCCATGATGGTGGTGTATTGACCTGATCCCGAGAGGCCAAATGGATAGTAATAGTAATGACGACCGGCAAACTGACACGCGGCAAACTGACACAGCACCAATCAGTCACGTGAACTTGACACCATGGAATCTGAATCTGACATCTAACGAATAGCGTTACAATTTCCTAGAGAATCTCCTACAACAAACGAAAGGTGCTCAACATTACCAGTTATACATCCGAATCCTGAGAGCATACTATGAGAGATTTTGTTCAAACTACAGGTCTAAACTAATGTCCTCCTCTTTCTTCCCAGCTGACGCATCCAAACTACTAGCACGCTCCAACAACTCACGCAGTTTCTGCCACTCTGCTGATACAGTACCTCTCTTGTCCAACCATTCCATAACTTCGTCCGGATCGGTAGTGTCCCCGGGTGGAGGTAAATTCTTGGCATAGCCCAACGTGTCATATGGTCGCTTTCTGCGAGGCTGCTGAGCAATGTCAACTTCCTCGAATAATGTCCGGTACAAGTGATACTAGAAAACTGTCAGTCATGAAGACCAGATTTCACAAGATGTTGACCCACATTCCAGTGTGACAGTTTGTGGAAGATTTGAGCTCGAGCCGCACAAAAGCGACCGAGGCTGAAACTAATGTGAGTATTTTCATCCTCAAGATCCTCCGAATCAGACTCGGATTCGTTGATTGTAGGCTACGGTTGTGATGGGCCTAAGAAAAGAACCAGCGATAGTCGGCATAAAACTCACCTCGAATGAAAGGTCGTCATAAGGAATGCCCTTCAACCACCCAGCCACAGTGGATTGCCTGCCACCGAGATGACATGCATCGCACTGGGGAACTGCGAAGTCCAGTTTCGTTAAGGTGAGGTCCGGGTATCGTTCCAGTTTCTCCCTGAAATTTCGGCTCCACACGGATGACGCTATTGAGTCCCGAGTACCCGAGATTTTTCGACGGATAACCTGGAACGGGACCGAGAAGTAGTGTTCGACTACGTTTGACTCAGCTCAATAACATCAAGGAAGTGAAGGTTGTACCCTTTAGCGTTTCTTCCATATATGTTCCGAAAAGCTGGCAAACGACCTTGAAGTTGTGCCTCGTGTCCTGGTGACTATGGCGGCTGAAGGCCATAGGGAGGTCAGGCATTACTGATCCGTCATCCTGGACGACAAAATCATCCATGTCGTTATCGCTGCCATCACCTCCATGATCATCACCATCGCTATCCTCCTGCTGAGGATCCCGAATAGGGATGACTTCCGAGTCATCTTCACTGGTTTGCTCGTCGCCCGACTCAGGCACTTTCAATCCGAGCTTTTTCTCTGGTGAGGCATCAGCAAATTCCATTGCGCTGTTACCATACTAGTTATACCTCGCTCACTTTTCAAATCGTCGAGTCTCCTTTGAAAAACGGTCCGTTTCTGACGGTTACGGAAGCGAGACTGGATAATATCTACGAACGTAGTTAGTTGTAACTTTGCATGGCTCGATGGAATGATTGCCTGCTTCATTGACCTCGTCGAGCAGATTGTCATCAGATTCTTCTGGACTCGAGGGTCGGACTCTGGCCAGTCGCCGGCGCTTGGAAGGCGATTCAAGTTCCGTGCTCGGACTACGGGAAACACGACGCTTGATCTTAACTGAGGACGTCGCTCTCCGATTTGTTCCAATGTTATCGTCCGAATCGGTCGATGTTGGAGTCCCATGATTGTCGTGCGACTCAACCTCGGTCACTGTTCTGCCCCTCCTCACCGGAGAGGATGGTTGGATATTGTCATCATCGGAGACAATCACTTCCTTTGGTTCGAAGTGGATTGCGTCAACGTCACTGCCCGTGTCATTCTGATCGGAAGGTTCGGAAAGTTGGGGAGGGACTCTACGTGCACGACGTGCAGATCCTAGTTTTGTCCTGGATTCAGAGTTTCGAGGGCTACTAGCTTTTAAAGAATTTGGCTTTAGAAAGCCGATGAGACTCTGTTGCTTGAGCTGTTCAGATGATGCCTTTCTGCGAGGCATATTAAGTGCAGTGCCGCAGTCACCATCCAACTGAGCGTGCTGCGTCAGAGGGGAAACAATCACATGACCTGACGCGCTATCTTGTACGAGCACCTCGCCCTCAAGGCCTCACTCACATAAGTCGAAATCATGCCATTCCTCAGGGAGAAGCTCTCGCCTGTCCTTCGTCTTGAGATATCCGATACCTTCGTCACACCGTCTACTAACACTTCACCAGGTGATGAGTCCTCCCCCTCTCGTCGCCCTTCTCAGAATGACATCAGCAATACTACATTTCTATTACCGCCACGATCCCCCTTACCTGTGCCACCTCCAGGAATATCCAAAGCGCGGGATGAGTCGCAAAAGTTACTGGCACACGTCCTCGAGCAACTGCGTTACAGACCGAAATGTCCCATAACATACCCTCCGCAGCCCCACCAAGCAACGGCAGTCAAACCGATTGCCCTTCGCTCCAGTGCTTCGAGGACGAATAGCGAAGCCCAATCATTAGACCCTGACAACGAAGACAGTTCGGAGCGCGCCTTTTCCCCAGACTTGGCTTTTGACCTGATGAACCGCCTGAGAGACGTTTTGATGATATCACTGTCCCAGGGATGGCAAATATTTAGCGAAAGGTAGGTAAATTGTTTTTAGAAGCCGTTCTATGTATAATGTCTACACCCCTGCAGCACGTCGGTCGCGCTCTTCGGTCGTGGCGAAGAGTCGGATATTACAGTTCCGCCTTCTCCCTTCCGTCTCCGAAGGCGGAGTGCAAGCTCTGACCCACGGCGCTTGTCGACTTCAAAAATTGGATCAACCGAATTGCTTTCCCAGTGCATATTCGTTCTCCAGTCCATAATCTCAGAGGATTGCCGATTTCCATTAACACCACCCCGTCCCACTCGACCACCAAACTCTCTACAAGCGATCTCTCTGGATATTGCGCTGCTACTCGTGCATATGCATGCGGAGTCTCATGCTGTTGTCTCTCAAGTTGGGTTTGCCCTTCTGCCAGCTTTTGTAACATTCAAGGCAGAGATGTACCCTCGATTGCTTTTGTTTTTTGAAGGAATTCTTCGAGGTATGTTTCATGAGGAAAAGAGATTACGTGACCTTGCGAAAGATGGCGTGGGAGGCTCGAGTAGCCAAGGTGTCTACAAGATCCTTATCCTTTTGATTTCTTTCTCATCCCATTATTGTATATAGAGCACTTCGCCGTGGTCCAGCCAGATGGCGAGCCTCCTACTGTTTCGATTCAAGTTGAGCCTTACGAGGACACTCGCACCGGCCTCGGGGATGACTCCCAAAGTTGGACCTCCCACTCGCCAAACTCTGGCCGTTCTGTTCCCTCTCAGAGCGCATCTGGACAGTCACTGTCATCTTACCGGCTCCTTTCGCTTATATCTCCTCTGCTAGCCGTTATCTCCGATGCAATCGTTTTCAACAAGGCATCAGCCTTCACTGTATATCGGCTGCGCCATATGTTTGACATGATTGTGAATTTGAGACCCGATGCTTCTCTAAATGTCCTTGAGACCATCGCATACCATACACCAAAGGCTCGGTCCGCTGCCCTCAGCATTTTGTATTCTTACTGGCCTCGTGCACTTGGCCACTGCTCCATAACCAAGCCATTCGAATCCCTGGCCGATGCTGATCCTCCGCTTTCACACCATCCGCATGCTCATCAGTTCGTCTTTTGGCGGTTCACAGAGCCCTCCACACCATCGCTGTTCGACGGCAGTATATTACGAGAGTGCCGATCATGTCTCAAACATATCGTTGGGTCCGGGCTGTTTTGCCCATTGTGTATCTGTGCCGTGCATTTTGATTGCTATGACTACCCTGACGGCAACCTGCTTGTGGAGTATCCCATCGAACTGGATTCTGATACCCAAAAGGTGGCAGTTCATCGATTCTGCCATGTTCAGCCGCCAACAAGTGGCCATAAATCCACCGTACAACACATCCTAGGCCATACCTTCCGGGTTGTCAATATGTTCACTCTCTCGATTTGTTTTATTTGCAATTCACCCCTGTGGGGTTGCCACAGCCAAGGTCTTAAATGTGACAACTGTAATCATTTCGTTCATGCAAAATGCACCGCAGAACCCGCTGTCCTACAATGTCTCACAGCTCCACTCACATCGGCTCATACGATTATCTCACTGCATAACTTGCGCAATTCATTTGACAACCATTTCAAGGGCCTGCTTAGTCTAGATCCTGATTCTGTCGGACATCACGAAGAACTTTTAATCTGCTCTGATATCCTTTGGTCCCAGCTGCAAATATTGAACAATGGACTCGCGCTAGGCTCCGTTTCCATCGAGGGTGGAGTCGAGGCCTCCAAGTCGTTCAGCCTGGAACTCCAGTCTCTCCACGATCGCTTCCGAGGCGCCCTTCTCTCTCAAATTCCCATTCTATCTGACATGTTGAGTGGGTTTCATGAGGAGTGTCGTTCTCCCTCACGGGAGACTCTTCTCTTCGACTGGCCGACTCTGGTTTTCTTCACTACGAGTATCAAATTCGTAAACGAAACGCCTCATCCTCATGCAGGAGACCTACATGATCCCTATTTGGACACACAGCCAGACAATATCATGTCGCAACCTCAATACTACGATGCTGTCACCCTCGGCCTCATTCGCGATAATCTTGCCACCAACTTCCAAATATTTCTTGATATTGCCGCCGAGTCGCTGCTCAGCCAGCTACATCATGTTGGCTTGATTGAACTCCCGGAAATCCGTCTAGTCGAAACAAACGATCTACTGCAATATAAGGAATCACTCTGCTTGTTTGCGTTGCCCTTAAATCTGGACCTCTCGGCCAACGTCGAAACCCTGATGACGGCTATTGGGGCATGTCTATCGGATATTGATCTCTCGGTAAATGAAGCGGGGTTTCTTCTTTTGATCAGAAGGGCATGGCCCACGGAGATGTCGACAAACTATGCCCTTCGTAGACTCATGAAATCTGTTCTTGGTTGGATTCTAGCCGAAGTGGGTAGTTTCGCATACAGAACCAAGCTAACATAGAGACTCACATTTCTTGAAGGACGCGAGACTAGCGGTCATACTTCGGGACTATGTTCCTCTAGGACGGGAACTACCCGGGGTTCGTACGAGTAATATGCGCCAACCGTGGCCTAATCCCACAAATAAACCGCCGTTCGCTTCATCATCAAACAATCGCGGGGATTATGTTGCGCATCGGCGATCATTACTCAGGAGCTATGCCGCAGCATGGTTACTGGCCCTTCACGACCAAGATACAGGGTTCTATGGGAAGACGTGCTTTGAGTTGGTTTTGGAGATCGCTGGAGAGCTGCCTGAGGCAAAAGCAGGTGAAATGGCAAGTCCTTTTTGGCCTTTTCGTTACTCCGCATTGATGCTTTCGAAGGTGGATCTATCGTTGCGATACATTACTAGGCTTTGCCAAGTATCCGTCGTCTTCACCACATTCGAGGATTTGTTCGTTCCATGGCTGGCGACGACGTTGACCCGGCCACTGAATAAAGTAATTCAACCAGTCTCTGCATCATCATTTACTCAAGATACTTATAGCCCATTTCGTCTTTGCCACGACTCCTAAGTCGGGATAGTAATTTGACTCAGACGCTGAGCAGTGCCTTCGGTGACTCTGCATCATTGGCTGACGGTCTTGATGTCACGGCCATCAATCCGTGGGCCATACTGGTCAGAATAGCATCCGGAAATGAGGACGGTCTACGTCAATGTTTGCAATGGTTGGAAATTTTTGCTGTCTCTGCAGTCGATATACCAGAATCCGTCTTCCAGCGATTCAAATCTTTAACGGATCGATTCAAGTTCTCTGTAGTTGAGACGTATCCTCTGATCCACGCTACATTTCTATGCGTCTGGATCAGGTCTCTTGGTCGACAAGAGCTTTTCGGCACGATCGGCTCAGTGCACCTACGCCTGTCCGCGGATGTGTCTAGATACTTGAACGAGGGCAAGGTCCCTCCAACTATGTAAGGAAGAGCATCATAGGGGAAGATATCTAGAGCTAACGCTTCTCAGAACTGATTTCATTAGGTTATCTCTGGCCACATGTCTACTTTTGGCTGGCTGCGCGCGTGACGACGTTATTGGTCATGGTATGATTATGGAAAGCGAAGTACTTCAGCTACCCTCTAGGTTTGTTCCATTATTGTCGACCTCACTGTGTCATTACTCAAGCATCAAACAGACGAACTGTCGCAAGAGCGAAGTCGGTTCCGGACCCAATTCACGTGGATACTAGCTTCATTTTTGGGCTTGGAAACTACGTCAATGCGCGACAAGAGGAGATCAGTGTTATTATCGCCAGATTCTTCTATCTTTTCGTCAAGGAATGTTCGTTATTAGAGACCTATGAAGTGGACAATTTCGTTCTCCGCAATGCCGGGGTACTGAGCTCTTGGTAAGGCCCTGATGGCTTGCAACGTATGCTATCTACTCATCCACGGGACAGTTTATGGTCCCTCTATGGAATGCAATCAAGCCGTCTATCCTCAATTTGCCCTAATCTGCTAATGCGGATTCTTGTTGTTGACTCACAACCTCTTGAGGCTCTCTTACAAACTTCGCTATCTTTCACAACCCGCTGGGAAGAGCGGTAAGTGGGTTGTATTTTAACGTCAACGAGATGGCTCTTCATATTTTCAGACTCAAAACATTGAACCAGCTCTTTCGTATCATTCTTGACGTGATCAACCCTTCGTTTGTCGTTGAAGATAGGCAGTGGCAGCCCAGCGCAACTATAATTTTTTACAACTATTTCACTGCGCTGTGGAAGGATCCTCAGGTATTTGTTCTTCTAAACCACGACTGTTTACAGAGTTTGACATTCCCTTCAGGAAGAAGTGAAGGTCGCCGTAGATACTTGGTCGCAAACACTGCTTCCAGCTCACTTCGAAGCCATATCAAATTGTTGGAACGAAGCCTTGCTTAAGGCACCGATGTCTGAACGTGTGAAGCTCGTCAACTTCCTCATACCCGTTCATTCTCTGTTTCCTGGCTGGAGAGGTATGTACCATGTCGGTCACATGGCTCTCGGTTACAATATCTCCCGCAGTACTATCTTGGGACGTCATCATCGGGATCCTTTCGGAAGAAGATTACATTTATGACCGAGAAAACATCAAGAATGAGTCCGCATATATTCACATAGTAGGTATCTGGTAACATATTCTAGACCAGAATGTTCATTTTTTAGTCGGAACCCAACGACACGCCAACCACTCACAACCCTGACATCGCCTCCCTACGTGTAAGTCCTTCGTAGCGATCTGGGCTTCCTTCAATCAACCCCCCTTAGATTGCTGTTTTGCTTTTGAGCTTGAAGATGATCGGTTCCGGTATCGACATCAACCTACTCACCTTGCTGAGGGTGAAGAAATACCTCGTGCATATTTTGGGGTTCTCCAACGTCTCAACCCTCTCCACACCTACAAGCCAGGTGTTTTACGTTGCATTCGAGCATACAAGACACACGGATCGCGACGTGTCGGCGTGCATGAACGAACTGTTGTCTTTGCTCGATGCTTCACACCCATTCTCAGTCGTCGCTTCTGCGATGACTGAATCACTGCCTCCCAATGACGCCCCGGCAGCGTTGCTTGTTGGGTCTATTTTTGTGGACATCTTGCTCGCACTGATCACAGGATCGGAGGACCTCCTTGACTTGCCTTTCTTGACAACAAAGAGGCTCATTGAATGCCTTCTTGTCATCATGTACAAGCATGACATGGAAAGTCGACCTCTGAGACATTTACAAGGAAATCTTCGGAAGGCTGTCCGCCAGGTGCTGAATCTCGCACCTACTGGGATTAACTACGAACTACGCCAGCTCTGCTTGACGGTAGCTCAGACATATATCAGGCTATGGCCAAACACGTCAGGTAGCTTCGTTCTGTAAGCGAACTGTCTTTCTCGCAGAGATTCAATTCTGATATACAATTTCAGTGAGTCCATTGAAGTTTGCGCACAAATTTTCATAGACCTGGAGCTCAACAAAGATGATCATCTTACGTCTCAAGCAGCATCCTTCATCGAAAATGCTTTGTCAATGTACACCTCGTGAAGTCTTTATATGTGGCAAGCTAATATTGACCTATAATTAGGTTCGCCGAAAGCGGGGTAACTTTCGTGTTGCTCAAAGTCAGTGCCCTTACGTTATGGCAGTCGCGTCAATTGATGATAAGCGCCACAGAGAAACCACTCCAACTCTTTCTTCGACGTCCTCCGGTCATGTACAGAAAACAGCTCACGCGGCTCTCCCGAGTCTCAGGGATTGAGGGATATCCTCTTACGAGATACTGCGTCTCGGATAATCGAGACTGATGCAGAAAGCTTCCAATTGGTCATGCATAATCTTAGTCTCTTCATCGACAAGGTCCACAATGGGGCTTACAGTCCCGGTCTCGTGCGCCGTAAGTTTTCCTAACATTTATTCCATTGTTTCCCTAACTCCCCGCAAGACATAGGAGCTTGCCTTGCAAACGCTGTTCGTCGCACGGCTGAATGGCCATCAGTGAATTTTGATCCAAGTCCACTGTTCCTTATCATTAGCGTTGTCGTGAAAAACAATCCGACGGAAGCTCGGGTATGGTTTGTCTCATATCGCGTATCCTACTCACTTACTGGGCACCGAAGGACTTCTTTGTCTACGTTGACACCATACTACGGGGGGTACTGACCAGATTTACAATAAGTCAGTCGAGTCTCGTTCGCATACTGGAGGTGGCGAAGCACCTTCACCTTCGCATCAAGAAGCAAACCACGACAGCAAGCCTGAGGCTCGAACAAAATCGGATCATAACCGTAGTGCTTGAAATCTACGGTGAGGCTCTCCGACGGAAAAGTAGGGTCGTTCCGTCAACATTAGCTGCAATGGCGGAGGTATTTCTTCAGGTCCCCGAGTTCATCACTGTTCTCTGAGGACTATCAGGCCATAGCACAAACCAGCATTGACACCGCCGAATATGACAACGACTTGGACAGCGCAATAGCGAGATTAGGAGTAGATGGCATCGGGTATTTACAAACTCGCAGTCCGCAAGGTGTTAATGCGGAAGCCGAGGTCGACGTCTCGCTGTCCATTGCAAATCTAATCCTATACAGCTGGAAGATTGACGCAGAGTCAATTCAACAGTTGATTTCAGAACAGTCCTCAGAGGTAGGGCCTTCAAGTTACTTAGCATTCGGGCTGACATAGACCGCATACAGAAACCTACACGGCAACTAAGCGTAAACGTGTGGAATGTATTATTACTGGCGGCGTTGCTCCACAAGAATCCCGGCCCCGGCGCCTTTCTAATGAAGCATTTTCCAGCGTTTGTCACCGCATATCGGGAATCGCTGGCGGCATCTTCCTCCGTAACTCTTGGCATTGTGAGTGCAGCGGCTAACATAAACCACTGCTACGCCTCCGTAAAGCTATGGCTGTTGCTCGAGAGAATGCTGTCACAAATACCGGGATCACTGGACGGCAATACTCTCATCCCGAGAGCGATGCCGTTCGTAATCTGGAACGACCTTTGGACCCCATTCTTAGATCTTATCACCGCGTACGAAACGGACGTGTCAAAGGGCCAGAACATGGTACGCGCCACGTCAAATACAGTGAATTCTCCGACAGCCCGGTCTAATTTAAGTGCGCAGACGCTATGGAACGCCACATCGTCTGTCATTGCGGACCTGTTTCAATTCCTGAAAGAGCTTCATTCAGTCTTGGCGTTGGAGACCGCGATGCATGAGGCCACCCTACATCGTCTTGGTAAGTTTGGACAACCAGATGGTTCCAACACCAAGGTAAAAATCTTCTCGGCTATTTTTTGCAGCCCTCTTGTTCACTAACACGTACAATGTAGTTGGCACGGGCACTGCGGATGATTCGCGAACCAATACCGAGGGTTCCGTGGAGTACACTCCTTGACCAAGTCAGGGGAGACGTGATTGCCGTGGAGAAGCTTGAAATGATGGAACCGCGGGATCTCAGTAAGGTTGCAAACTTGGAAAAGCAGCGGAGAGACTCCCACGCAATATGATGTATGATTGTAATGCATGAATCATGACTGGAATCGTGATGTGCGATGTCGGCCTCCGAAAGAAATTTTTTGTTGATGTGCAGTCGGCTCCCTCATGAGGCATACCCCGGGGCATGCCAAAGGTTTACGTTTACCATTCAAGGGAGTGTGGTCCAGATGGGAGATTCTACAAATAGACCAAAAGATCTACAGGACGAGAGATGCCCTACAGTAAATTGTGACATTCTCGGATCCAGCTGTTCTGCATTCTTGAATTGGATTCGCATTTCAAATGCATCGACAGTTTATTTTCAGCCATCTTGACTGACATCAACGTTCACGATACGGTTGTGCGGTATCATACATTCCTCAACTTAATCATCTCGCATAGACACCAAAAGAAAGTTTCACAAGCTGACACAGAATATCATGTGAATCGGATATGAAAGGTAAAATTCAGTGATCATGTGTGACGTGCGTCCCGTGTGCCTGGCTCACGCAAACGCCGTTCGTCGTCACTCGCAAGTACGACCTCGCCAAGAGTGGTCCTTCTACGTTCTCCACCTCGCTCTTTAAGACTGGGTATGGTCGAACGCACAGCATGCTCTAACAGTGGCCATATTTCGTCGGACGTACTACCACGTAACGAAACAAGTTTTGCTTTCGGGCCCGAGGAAGGGAAAGACTGTGGGGCGTTGTAATATTGCAACAGCGGCGAAGTTGTTGAATAGAATTGCCGCAGTCGGCGAGCAAAAACTTCCTGAAAGTGTGAAAGGGCCAAGCCATGTGCTGTCAGAAAAAAAATTGACGAATTACGGTATTACGACACCCGTGACGTACCGGAGTATCGTCAGGCCGCTTGGTCAGTGGTTCACCGGTCTCGTCATCGAGGCCATCAACCCGAGGCCGGTTGTACGAAAGATTGTAAACGCGCCCTGATGGGAGGTGGACCCATCTATCGGATATGCGAGCGAGAATGACCTCATCTGGGACATCAAGATTGACGACGAGATTGAGCGGGTATCCTTGTTTACTAAACCAAGCCAGATCCGAACTCAGAAATTGTGGAGAAAGTCATAGCAACAGACAGAATGTCTCTAACCGGAGATGGGCATCAAGGAGCCTTCCCTGGCTTACCGTCCGAGGAAAGCCATCTAATATCCAATGCTGGACAAGGTGAATCAGTGTGACTGTTATGACACCACCCCCTGCGGGATCACTATCATGATGACGCAGCACACCTTATTGCGGAGGGCATCTAGCTTACTCGATACGACCCTCAACATGAGTTCATCAGGTAGCAACTCGCCATTTGCGACGATTTCCTCAGCAATACGACCGACTTCAGTTCTTCATAGTGGTGAATCTTTTGGGCCTGTGATGGTTGAACAATGACCCGACTCACCTTTCGGCGATATGCTGCCTTAATAAATCACCAGTAGAGAGTGCGAAAATGTCATATTTTCGCACAAGCCGTGCTGTGAGTGTCCCCTTTCCCGCACCAGGCTTCCCGAAGATGATCATGCGCAGCGCCCTCCCGTTGGGGTGATTCGAGTCTGCGCCAGAATCCGCATCAGGGGCCGCAGCTGAGCGAGAATTGCGTAAGAGAAATGGCAGAGCAATTTGGGAGCGAGATGATGTTGAGAATGCACGGCGACATGTGCTACGTTGTGCAATGAGATGGTGAGAGATCATCGTGGGACAAGCCGGGTGAGCTCGCGTCGCTTTGTCCACATATCATCCGACTGATTAGCGATTAACACGATTAGATAAGGCTACGTTATCAATTCCCGCATCTCCCGCACACCAAATATCCCTCGAACGTTCACACTTTTTCCGAGAATCCATGGAGTAACTGGGAGGGTGTTGGCACGCCTTTGGGAAATTTCGACTGAATCGTGGACGACAAGTCAAAAAGCGCTGCCAGAGCAGCCGTATACGGTCTGAGGTGGGGGTGATAAACAAGGCCTGACAAATCATTGCTATTAAAACCTCTGTTCCAAACGAAAGTAAGCAGCATCGCTCACTTGGTCGCATATAGACCCCGCGATAATTTATGTTCCCCTCGATCATGCGGTCAATCTGTTCCTCAGCTTCCCGTTTAGTGTCAATGTACGCAGCGGGTACGATAGGTCGAAATATGTCTTCCGCTGAGATGTAGATAAATGGCCGGGGCCATCCCGATCCAGTATTATCGACGCTGCTCACGAATGCTGTCGCAACTTGCACGGCTGCCCCGGGACGTCAGCAATATTCCCCTTTTCTCAAACAGCATGAAGTTACAGACCAGAGTCCCTATTTAGCGTCTCATATCCGCTTGGGCCTTCTTCGAGCGGGTTCCGCCCAGCGCTTGTGAGACTTCGTAAAAAACTCGCTGCAGCGCCTGCCAAGTCTTGCTTCCGCAGCGCGTCCTTGTACTTAGTATCCGCCAAGAGCGTGCCAAGGGTATGCACGACTGCCGACGCGTTAGGGAGTAGATGTGAATAAGTCTCCGGCCGCAGCGCGTCCGCTCTCAGCCACTCCACCTCGATGGGATCAGTCTAATGCGAAGAGGTGATTCTCGGAATGCTACCTTTTCGGTCCACGTTGGCGTATGGCCCTTTGGGGTCTGGAAGGGGTGTCCGGATGAACTGTGGTTCACCTTGCTTGGCTTACGCGTTTAGAAACACGATTACGCTCACCTAATACTAATAACCTGGAAGCCGTGACGAAGGGCCACCCGACAGACAGCCGAGCCTGAATGAATGCTTTGTTTATTCATAGCCAAAGGGGAAAAGGAATGACCTACCAATGAATCCGTTGCCCCCGACGACAATAATTTTCCGTAGTGTGGGTATCATCCCGTAGGACTGTCGAGTTGACGACGATCGCTCTACTGAATGCGCGCAGTAACAATGCGCGCGGTAACAATCCAATCCACAGTAACTTACGGCGCCGGATGAGCGTTACAATTACGTTACGTTGACGTTTATGAAAGCCTGCCGAGCCTCCCAGGCCTGTCAACGGGTGGAGGCAATACACCGTATTGCACTAACAATCGTAGCCATCGTGACAAAGTAAAGCGTCACCTTGGGGAATAGAACCTGCGGTATATACGACCTACATTAAGCATGGACAACATGTGCCATTGAATCACGATAAAACAATAAAAACTAGCCCAGCTATAACAAGGGAATAATGTGTCGTAACACACACGCGTGGGAATGAGTAGATTCGTATATGATGGGAATCGCCACCGGGGTTGTTGGTCCCGTATCAAAGCTCGTCCGTCAATCCTCAGCACGGCAGCCCGTACACCCAATGGGAACAGGGCACTGCCCCACAGCTAAAAAAAAAAGGACAATACGAAAAATGAAATCAGGAATAACACAAATCAGGTGATAAGCGACATCAATTATCGAAAGACCACTCGATCGGAAGCACACCCTTACTCGCGTCACCGAGCTGGTTGAAAGCACCCGTAGAGAAGTCAATAGAGTTCGGGCCTGAACAAGTGGGGCATTCATCTGCAACGATCACGGTAATAGTGTGGCCATTGTCCGTGTTGGTGACATGCACCGACTTCCCGCAAATGGCTTGGCTGAACAATGCCGAATCTTTGACACGAATGAGTTTCATTGGAGTAGAGCTCTCTAAGGAACACTCACCTATAGCGCAAATGAAGTCGGAATCCTGATGAACCGTGCCGCAAGCACCGGCGGTGTTATGCTGAAAGAAAAA
>WNFQ01001369.1_pt1 | contig 17233 bp, 13 predicted proteins | sample 5400171 | NCBI WGS metagenome assembly WNFQ01 (sample SAMN13153356, study PRJNA577476) | soil metagenome | isolation source: 20 cm soil under Madrone tree | place: USA:California | collected 2016-06-14 | reverse complement strand
TGAGGTGTATCATATGCCCAGGCTCTCCAAGACTGTTATTGAAGACACTTGTGGACACATAGGAGCTTCCTCTGACTAATACCAATTTAGGCCCCGGAACGGAAAGGATCTGGTCCTGGTCGTATCACATCTCCAGCCCGGCTCAGGCAGAAGTCTCGGGCACTCCATCGGTGTCTTCACCTCCAGCTGTAGGCATATGTCCATCCTTTGTTAGTGTGCCAACCTTGAGGTCCAGATCATCCTCAAGCGTCCAGCGGAAATGAAAAGATTTCCCAGGTGGCAGCTGACGACGCCACAGGCGCGATGTGGTGCCATCCGTGTTCAGTCATGGCTAACCACAGGTGCCAACCCACTGCGAAAGTGAAATAGAGCTCCCGTTACTCGGTGTCTTGAGCTCGCGCCGCATCTCACGATCCCTTGTCCCGTCAGGAGTGTGAAAGGTAAAACCGCGGGTTGCCTACTCCAGGAGGTTCAATACCTGCCATTTCATGATAGTATGACGATTCCCTCACTTGCCGAATGTTTCAGATAGTATCTCTCAACCCCTACGGATCGATACGGGATGGCGCGGGATCGCAATGAACCCTTTGCCAGCAAGATTTCCACGGGAACCGTTGTATTCCGCGACCTAAACCGGTCAAAGTCCCGTGGCACGCGCTTACAATGTTTGCAAGCGGACGCTAAACTCGAAAACGACAATCATATTCAGAGAGCGCAGCCCCTTTATTAAACGGTCAACGTATAAAAGGCCGACTTTCTGTTGAGCAAGTGACCAACATTCTTTCTCTTTCCCTCCACATCACTGACTCGGAACTGTCTTCCCCCACTGCAGCACCTGACCGCCGTGCCAATGTCCCTCGCCCCTCCTGTTCACTATGAAGCTCAGGATCGTGATGACGCCCTTCAAGGAAGTCTACTCGTCTCTGATTCATAGCCGAAACAGAGGGGTAAGTGCTCTGGCCAGCTATTATTAGGAACGCTGAACGTGGTCAAAGCTGTGATATTCCGCTCGCTTTTGCAATCAACATGACTCTTATCTATGATCGTAACCTTACTATGCACAGAATACATTTCAATAAGGACCGATGTACGTCAAGTTCATGGGCATTTGGTAACTAGACTGTATTGGCGCCGATAAGCATGACTTATATTACTGTCACTCTCGAACCGCTTATTTATCTCGATCCTTCTCACATCTAGACGATCGCGCTTTTTGAGTCACTTCCCTTCCCCCCAGCCCATGGGGTTGATATGGGCGATTATGTATTTTCGTCAGACCCGTGCATATGTACTGTACGTTTAGATTTATCTGTAGTTATAGTTCGCGGAGTAGGTGGTTCATTGCGTGAATAAACGATATGCACGGGAATATGCGACACCGATTCGATTGTCTGTCTGTCTGTCTGATCGAAGCCTTTCCGACGGCACGTTCAAAGCAGTGACCAGTCATTGTATTGGGGCCATTGTGTCTCAGAAAAGGCGATGGATCTACCCAAACAGGCTGCCCTCTCCGGGTCCGCGTACCCGCCGACTTCTCATGCATTGACAACGCTCAGGGTGAGAATGATAACGTACCAGCAGTCCTATTTCGGTGCAATTGATTGCGGTTGTATAATACTTGTGGGCAGATGAGGTAACGGAGAAGCCTGTGAAGCGGGTTTTGTCAAGAGGTGAAGAGGAGGGTAATCGCATTCCGTAAATCGATTGTTTCCCATGTCACAGAGCTACAGTGCTTACAGTTTCCAGAAACAGGACGTTTGAAGGATAGGTTATAAGCCACGCATAGAAAAGGCGAAAGGAAGGGGCGTGAAAAAAAAGTTGTGCGGCTTTTGAAGTACTTGATGGGGTAAAGGAGAGGTGTCGAGAATTAACGGAGCGGGGCGTAAGTGGGGACTCGGAGGGGGAAGGAAGGGGGGAGGTTCGTCCTTCACTGGATGTCGGGGGCCAAACGGGAACAGGAACTACTCCCCCCCCACTGGCAACCCCCCTCCCCCAACCCCATGTCTACTTGAAGAAGGCGTGCAGTAGTTGCGGACTATGTGACCACAGAAAGAGCTGAGGTCGAGGCTATGAGATAAAGGGTCTGGAGGCATTTCCAGTATTTTGGGGGATCGACTCGCACCTGCGACACTGGGGAAAACAAGCGTAACTTCGGCGGTTGTTCAGGGGGCCTATTCTGGATTCCAGCGACGACAACTCTGACGTTGGGGAATTGAGGACATAATTCGCAGGAAAGAAAATCTCCTCACGAGTGGGTTGGGAAACTTGGGAAACTTGTGCGTCCAACCGTGCTAACGGCTCGTAAATTTTTGTATGAGAGCCATGCGGTCGAGTAGAGAGGTAGGGTTCAAGGGCTGTTCATTGTAGTCAGATAGTGAGGACGGGGCTTTCGATCCTACTAACATGGTGCTGTAAACGGAAGAGATTTCTGGCGGTCAGGTTCGGGAGGGGGGGGAGGGGGGTTCAAAACGCCCGGGCGGCAACGGGAACAGCCTCACATGCACTCCCACCGCACTTTTTTCTCGTAGGTTACAGTATGTGGGACAGCTGCGCACGTGTCCCCCGCTTGAGGAATCACTAACCCGGAAAATTTAAACACAGATCAAGTTGAAATTTCGGGCTCCCCCGCGGTACACGCCATCATACCTGTCCGAAGTTTGATGCAAAGCGACTTCTTGCCCATATTCCAGAGGCCGGGCCAGTGGACAGGCACGACGATTGCCTTTTCCGAGCTGCATGAGCAGGAGAAAAAATAAAAATATTAGGGCTCATGCCCCTACTTTAATTCTCAGCAGAGAAACAAACGAGGACAGAAAAGAAGGTTTGATCGATATGAGATGGTGGAGGGCAATTGCCTCCGATGAGCCGAACCCCTGCGTCCGAGTCCGACCCGGACGGGAGTCGTCACGAAAGCGCCATCTATGTCATTCTACGCGTTCGGATTCGTGTTATTAGCCTCTGGACAGCGAAACAGAACAGACAGATTGATTAAAACAAACAAACAAAATGTTGCTGCATCTAATTGCGGGCATGAAGTACCCGCATCTGCCATGCAGTCTCTGCGGAGTTGTTTTGATGAAACGCCAAAGATGGTAGTGGTGGAGTAGCGCTGTGAAATGGCAGGCGTGATTCGAGAACAACGAAACCCCAACAAGTACAGTCGATTGTCGTCATGGCTAAGATCAGTCCATCTGCGGCTACCGTACTGGTTCCAAGAATAACAATAAATAAAAAGGATCAGAAGCCGAGTTGGGGTTTGCACTACCTCGCGGGGAGAGATGCTCAGAGTCCACAAGTCAAATGACCGTTGCTGGAACACCTAGTACCTTAATACTGTGGGTTCCAGGACCAAGAGCTTGGCGTAATCACGTTCACATGAACTAGTTTCGTCAGAACAGAAGGTGACATTTATCCTATTCAGTTGGCGCAGCGAGTCACATAGGAGCTATCACTGTGACGTTCTCGGAAATCAACGCCAAGACAGGGAGGTGCAGGTCCGAAAAATACGGCATCGCTGCGAATGTCCGAGCCAATTAACAGAGCTGAGATACTCGGTTACGAGAGGGAGCCGAAGTTGCCCCATAGGGCCATAGACTTGGTGGAATCGCATTTTTCGGCTAACACAATCATGTGCGGATCCCCAGATGGTGCGAGCGATAAGTCTCGGGGATATCAGGTCGACCTAGTCCGTGGTATCGCACCGTGGTACATTGATGTACTTGTACTTTTGGTTAGCCGTTCGAAGGCATCGGCTCGACTCCTAGAATTTCATATCAGGCTCCACAAGCAGGAACAGCCATATAGTAACTTACATACAAACTTTTTTCCAAATACCAACAGAGGGTGATGCACTAGGTCAACAAGGGTAAAAACAAACTGCCAGGTGTGCCCAAAAAGCCAGATTAGTTTTTGTGACGTTGAAAGCTGTGTGCCCTTATTCGGCACACGGTGGCGATTCTAAAGTAGTTCCGAAATGCCGTGCCTGATTGGCGGAAAGCGTGATGTATCATAAGCGCTTCATATTTCATGGGAATGTCTTCTATGTACAACGACTGTCACACGCCGCCGCGTCCACGTTAGAAAATATCATCGATATCATGGTCTGATGTTGCCCATTGTGACATCTCGTGGAATGAACCAAAGAGCAGTATCGTGCGCCTTGCCACTCATTTCAATATATCCCATCTGTCCACTGTAAATCCTTGCGATACAGTACCATCCCACGCACGGGGTCTGCAAGCAAATGGTTGACACGCTGTCTCCACAAGGCAAAGCGCTTCTGGACGCGTTTTCTCAAGTCGTGTAAAATCAGAACCCTTAGCAGCGAAACACCAAACCTTCTTTCACATGACGTTAGGAACGTGCGGAAGCAAATTCCTCAACTAGGACCGCGGAGCGCCCAGACGTGGCGAGAAAGTGAATGAGCGCAAACGCAAGCACATCAAAAAAAATCCCAGTTTCGAGAACAAAACCTTGCCAAAAAAACCGGATTGCGTTAGACTTGTGATCGAGACGAGGGGCTTATTCCCCCCAACCGTTTCCGGTCTGTCCAACCCTGATGTAGCATTTGAGAAGCTTGATGGACCCTCCATGGGTCCACTGATGGGTCAAGCGCAGAAGCAGTGCCATCACCATAATGTGATTCGGCAACAGTAGAGCGTTGAGGCCAATGCCGTGTGATGGCGGTGCGGCAGAAGTAAGAGACGCTACTGCTCTGAGCGACTGAGCATAGTCGTCAGTGGTGCACCTGTACTCAAGCGCAGTGCTGCTCCGCCCATGGTTCGCCGACCTCGCTCTCTCAACATTGAGCGTGAGCAGAACATTTTCGAAGCGTTTGACTTCGGAAGGGGGTGGGATCAATCTCTAAATTGACTTTTGATTACGACGAAAGTTTTGGACAAGCTATAATAGGAGAGGACAGCCAGCTAACGGTCATGACTCTAAGAGACAAAGGCCAACCGACGAACTGGACACGGTTGTTTCACCTGCGCACAAAGGGGACCTGAAATCCGGAGAGAAGCTGTCTCGCCCGTTCCTGCGCTCCAACACCCCTCGCGTTTGTGATAAAATGTATATGCATCCCATAGGTCTTCGGATAAGCGTCCAGGTTGACCTCGACTTGGGGAAAGAAGCCCATTGCCTCGGGGGGAAGACCAAAAGACACGACTCCGGACACGCCCGCTGGCGTTTGCAGATTTGTTGATGCAGCCGGGAGCAGCAAGCCTGGAAACTCGCGCAACCGGGGAAGGACGAACTCGGTAAGCGTGCCCAGGAACTCGTACATTTTCGAGCCGAGAAGGTCAACCTTGGCCCCGACTGGTTGCCCAGGACGCACCCAGCCGCCGACAGACTTGACTCCGCGCACGATTTGCACGCCCGTGCTGCCGCGGCGTCCGCCACCTTGTTCCGTCTCTCCGGATAGCGCACGCAGGGCTATGATGGGCCCCAGCAGGTTCTGCTTGCTGACGAGGGCATCTTTGGCCATGGTGTGTAGTTGTATGCGCTCGAGACGGATAACATTATCCGGGGTCGTCAGGGGTGCAAGTTTGCGGCTAACCTGGGAGCCGCCGACGGGTGGGTTGTGTCGTAGTTTGATGTATGGATCCTCGGGGTCGTACATGAGGCGGATGTTACGAGGTGACGGGCACGGACCACTCTCGTGCTTGTAGGTTAAGTATAGGAGATCATCGGCCAGGGTGTTCTGATAGTGCTCGCCAAGGCGCGAGAGATGGGTATCGCGGACGACGATGTCGACGTGGGGAATAGGTAGGCCGCGGCGGTCATGGACCAGTTTGCGAATTTTTCGGATGGGTCGCAAGCCCCGAGTTTGAGCAGCAGCTGTGCGAGCTGCAGCGACACTCATTTTGCTTTCAGTTGCTTTGCGGTGGGTCGCAAGCGTTGGCGACCAAATAAGGATATTCGCCCACGTGGCGGAGGCAACGCTGCGCTCTCGCATTGACCACACGCATACCATACCATGAGCTTTCAAGACATAGAATCAGGCCAAAGACAACCCCTCTACTCTTCATCTCAGACGTCCCACTCACAGGAGGAGGCGGCATTCCTCAACTTGCAGTCTTCCCTCTCACTTCAAGTCTTCAAGATAAACTCGAATGTACAGGGAATTCTCAAGCTCGTCGACCAGCTAGGCACTCTCCGGGACTCATCCCAATTACGAAAGAGTCTGTGCGTGTCCTCGCTCATTAACTAGATTGTGGGTAGTGTCCTAATGGAACCCGCAAGCCATGACCTCACAGAGACAACGCGTGCCATGACAAAGCGTGGGTCCGACGACCTGAAGAAACTGGCGGCGCTGCAAGCAATGCTGGTACGCCGTGGTCTTCGTGCACCCTGTATGGGTGCCCGGTACTAACAGCAGCACAGCCAAGTAAGAAGACACAGATGCAGAAGACGGCGCATGATTTCCAGCTATCTTTTGTTGCATTTCAACGGGCTCAACAAGTAAGCGCCGAGAAACTGCGCACGGTTGTTAAGGGTGTCAAGTTGGCGGTGGAGGAGGATCCCTCAACGTGAGTAGGGCGACGAACTCACCAGGTGATCATCTGTATTCCAACGTTGCAGGTCGAGTCATCATACGGAAGCTACACCTGAGCAACTGCAGGCCCAAGCAATGCAGTCCCAGCTCTCTCCACATGAACTTGCATACCAGGAATCTCTCATCCAGGAGCGCGAAGCCGAGATTAGAGAGATCGAGACTGGCATACACGAGCTCTCTGAGATTTTCCGCGACCTCGGCACGCTTGTACACGAGCAGGGTGGCATGCTTGGTTAGTCCCAACTATCTCCAACCCCGTACCCGCTGCGACGGATTGTAGATAATATCGAGTCAAATGTTTACTCAATCTCCGTGGATACCGCCGGAGCCGCCGAGGAGCTATCAACCGCCTCAGAGTATCAGCGAAAAGCCGGACGTCGGGCCGCCTGCCTTGGCCTCATCATCATCGTTGTGGTCACGATCGTATTACTTGCTGTATGGCACCCTTCCCTACACCCCCCGCATGGTGCTGATATTTTCCCCAGATTTTATCCTAGTTGATGGCGGTCGCTGTGTTATTATTGACGACTCTTATTATGATAATCTAATGGCCTTGGTCTATTCTCTTAACACCAACTCAGGGCTGACCTCGTCAATGTGGTAGTAGGAGTACAGCCTCAACGCCTGTCACTGTCACGAATGACGATAATTAGTAGTGCCACATACAGTACTGCCGTAATATCATCTGATGAACAGCGACGTCTCTGTCAATTATGGGCGCAATTCCCATGTCTGCTGTTCATAATACCCAGATATGGGTGCCAACTTGGTCACACGCACACTACTCATCACCGTTGATTCCAATAAAGCAGGTGCGTAAGTCAAACCTTGCCAGCCTGGTCACATACTCGTACATGTCTATGACCGTTGATTCAAACAACAACCATCACCGTTGATTTAAACGCCAGATGTGAAAATCGAGTTATGTGGTCTACTAGTCACAAGAATTCACACATCCCCTAACAACGCTGATCTCAACACGCACGTAAGGGCATTGGATTACGATCCGCGGGGGTATCAACAAATACATGACGACTGGCTATGAGCTTTGTCCCCCCCAAGCCAAACTTGAAGGAGCCAGGTGATGAAAGTAGTTGTAGATTTTGTAGTCCTAGTCGCGGATGTGCATCAGATTGTTCCTGGAGCAACTTTATCACATCCATCTTCAAGGGCTCCATGGCACAGGAACTTTTAGACCTATTAGGTGTTTGGGAAGAACTGAGCGGCAGTTAATGACCCGAGCCCTTGGCCCCATCAAACTCCTGGCAGAGTGCCGTTGGCCGGAGGATACATAAAGGCTGCGACCAGCCCTCCGCATGTTCTAACTTCTCCTCTATCTCCGTTTCTGAGCAGAAACGCCCCCTCCTGGTCTACGAATAGCGCGTCGATCCCTCGTACTACATACCCTCGATGTCGACCGACGACAGCTTTATCAATTCAATAGACAAGGATTACCGCAATTCGTGCGCATTCACGTGATTAATCTTTACGGCACGATCTTACGCCACAGTTCGCACATACCCGCAGCGTGTTAACCAAGGTGCGTCCGAAACTCTCGCGTCTCCAGTCGGATAGTAATGGTATCGAGAACAGTTTGTTGGGGTCGCAAGCTTTACTGTCCTCGTTTATGATCACATCATTACCTTTTCTGATGAAGTTTGTTGCCCGTGTATTAAATGTGATACTCGCCATGATATGAACGGATCGCACAGGTCGAGTACATATGGAAGGGAGCAAAGGGTTGGGGTGAGTGTAGTTCTCTCTTCTGGCCGTATCAGACGTTCATTCAGGACCCCATTCAGCCGCCTACCTGTTCCTCGTGGTTAGATCCTTGTTTCTGTTGTGCGTTGCTACTACTAGTCGATTGACAACATCCCTCTTCTTAGAACAGGTACCTTATACCCCTCAGCTTCGTAGTTAACCAAATCGCGTATTTCCGTGCTAACTGGACCATAAACGTGAGTCGTCTCAAGCAGATTGAAAGATACCATCTCTGAAATCCGTTCGCTTACTAATACAGTCGTATGTGGCGGCCATACTCTTGCTTTTACTGTCCTAAAATCCCTTAGGTGCCACCATTTTGTGCGCTTCGAAGGAGCTATGACAATGATTGGAATTTCCATAGTGTTTCTGATGATGTTTTTGCGGTAAGGATTCGAAAGAAAGACTTCTTGAGCATGAGCATGACGGCCGGCGGGAAGGCCGGGCCGCCACCCGGAGAAGTAACTTCTGACTTCTTTCCTTTTTTAGTATTCGTGCTTTATATGCCCGAGTCCTCGCAATTCAGGCCATCGTATTTACCATCTTCTTAACGTTTGTGAGCGTCAATGCGTATGTGTTGACGCACGGTGTTCGTACGTCTATCCTCACAAGTACATAAACCCTTTCACCGACTCTGCACTCTTTCCACCAACTCTGCACCCCTTCCACCGACTCTGCACAGCCGTGTACCATCCGGCGTATCCTCTCGTCGATTGTACGTTGCTGCCCCTCGGGTCGTTCTTCATTCACGCTAACAACGCTTTTTTTACAAAAGCGTGCACGATGATCGTTGATCCGAAAATGCAAGTGTAGTTTCTTCTCATGGAGCCTTTTGATGATTAAACGGAACTCCGTGCTGTCCAGTGGGCGTCCACTCGCATCATCGACAGCGTGGCTCCCGCTCCTGTACGACACGGTTGTGATGTTCCTCACACTGTATCGCACGGCGGGCTCTGTTTACTCAAGGACTCGGACACCGAGTGATATGTTTCGCGTCCTATTTCGCGAAGGCCTTGTCTACTATTGTTTCATCTGTACCTTGACCTTGGTCTTGACAATTATGATCACCTCTAGCGACCAGTCGATACGCAACGTGGTCTCCCAGTGAGCATACTTTCATCGCAGCCCCCAGTCTGCAGCGTATCTAACTGTTTTGCGCCGGGCCGGTGTGCCGTTGATCCGTTGTGCCTTGAAGACTTCATCTCTGGTAAGTCCATTCGCAGCCTCCTGTTCCTATATGGCTCCTAACCACCCTGCTCCCCCTCAATGGTGCGCCGCAGCCTGACCGTCGCCTGGATGTCTAGGATCTCGTTGCACTTAAGGCGTTTTGCCAACAACCCAAACAAAGTAATCGTCTATCACAACTCGGCTTATCAGCCCCACCGCCATCAAACTTTCTTCTCGACGGTTTCCCAGCCAGTTATGACATTCGCACCCCCATCACCGCGATCGCAACCGCTGGTCCTTCCTTCCATCTACGCACCGCAGCAGCCCGATGGGCGACCCCTGATGTCTACCCGTCGTAATGGCACAGGAGCAGCGGCACCGTGGTCGCCATCAATGATGGAGGACGACTCGTATTTCGCGATGGACACGTTCTCGGGAATGACGGCAGCGTCGGTGCCAGTGGGGGGATTCCGTGCGTGATACACCCCACACAGGCGTCTGTCCGCGACATACACGAACTGCGCGGCCTCTGCTACACACTAGTTGACTCGAACGGAGCTGCGCGATGCGTTTTTCTGTGTGGACGAACCTGCCCCCTTTGATTGAATTCACGGTTCTCAGAATTATGGCGTTCGCCCTACCTTTATGTCTGTGGTCCTATTTATGACGTGGATGTGTACTGTAGTAAGGGTTTTACTTGTGGGAAGGGATTCGAAACTATGTATGCGGGGAAACACATCGCTCGATTAAGGGTGGTATCTAACCTCTAGTACAGTAGCGTATAAAGGTCTAACTTGATGTCTTTAAAACACTGGGATGCAGGGAGTGTCGGTGGATGGTGTGTGTAATATATAATGCTGGACCACAAGGCGTGTGCGACAATAAAGCAACATAGCAATCGTGTCGTGTCCGAGAGAGAGCATACAAATTGAAGGGAGTGACCTAGGTTCCGAGAACGAGAGCGCGATGATCCATGTGCATACGCGTGGGGAGGGAGGGGAGCGAGATATTCAAAAAAAAAATACTGTAGAAAGGCTTGTTGCCATATTATTCAACGTTGGTCCGTGCCCGCAGCGCCTGGCTACTGCGAACTACCGCAGACAACGAATCGTGGCGACGAGCTTTGCTCATCGAACCCGTACCAGCGCTAGTGGCGCGCGGATTGATCGGACCAAAGACAAAAGATGGGGGTGAAGGGGTGCACAGGCTCGACGTATCGCTGGCAGTGCGGCGCGAAATACCGGGTGCAGAGACGCGCTTCTTGGGCGCGATCGTGCTCTTTGGCGTGTCGATTCCGGTCTTGAAGGAAGGTTTGAGTGCTGGAGCGAGACTGGGTTCGATCTCTTTCGCGAGCTCTCTGACAAGTACTGCGCCGTCGTCACGCCGTAACGACGCTACAGTCTCGTGAATACCGTAGCGCTCGACGAGCAACGCACGGTTTGGGTGCACGTCGCAGACGGTGCGCAAGATCCGCAGTAGGTTCAGCTTCACGACCGCCTTGCTGTTTCCTAGCTTCTCTGTGATGCGTCTGAAGAACTGGGCCTTTGCGATGCCGATGGCTATTGGCATCGAGAGACGGCATATCTTGAGGAAAGGATCCAGCAAGTTCTCAAACGATCCTGCTTTGGCTGAGACGAAACATTTGAGGAGCGCATCGAGGGACTTTGGCTTGGCCAACTTGTCCTCGACACGTGCCGTCTCCTCTTGTAACCTATGAAAAGAAGGATCAGTTGACGGAAGACTCAACTTTCGTAGAAATTTACCAGGACAGAATGGACTCGAGAGCGCTAACTTGGAAGTAAGGATCTGTGAGCAGCTTGGTATACATCGACAACCCATCGTGTTGCCATAGCAACATGCGACAACTCTTCCCAGCACTGGCAAGGTCGCAAAGAATAGGAAGGGCGAACTGTCTGAGAGGAGAACTCGACTCGATCACGCGCACGAGCAAAGGTATAATGCCCGCTTGCGCAGCCTCCTCCTGTCGACCCTTGTTCAAACGACAAAGGTTATAGCACGTCTGGAAGATATGATTCGACATTTCCTAGAAAAGAGTTATACGAATTGCCAAAAACCGGGACACAGAATGACAAAAGCGCCACATGTGACATACCGTACTGTGGAGTTCTGAGCTCTGCTCGCCAAGAATCCTCGTCAAAATCTCGATGGCATTGGCGTTCTGCAGAACCTCGAGCAATGTCGCGTTCATAGAGAGATGTTTGATTGCCTTCAGCATATGAACGAGATACTCCGGCTCGAGGAGTTCACATGCGCGCAACAATCCTACACGCTCAATCAGCCCAGAAACAAAAATAGGGGGGGGGAAGAGCTCTCTTTGAGCAGATACGAACGTCGGACGACTTTTCGCGTGCCCAGTGCATTGCGAACATGGATATCCGACTGCGATACTTGACAAAAAACGAGCAAAATTTGGATTATCTTCCGCTTCATGTCTGCCGCCGCATCACCGCGACCCGCCATTACGTTCAGAAGCGCAGACGACAGCGGATCGAGTAAGCCCTCTCGGATGAACAGCCGACAGAAATCATTCTTCGTGGAAGTCGGACTTTGCAGCTCAAAGACGGACCCAATTCCGTTCAACGCGTGTACGACGAGTTCGCTCTGCTCGGAAAAATCTTCATCAAGGAGATCAACCAGGACCTTCAACCCCCGACATCTAACATTGTTTTGCGAAATAGGGTAACGGAAAAGGAAAGGGAAAGGGGAGACTTTCAATCTCTCCATAGATGACGAAACATAACGGGACGTACGAGATGAACATTTGCAAAGTCAGCACGGAGGTGTGACATAGCAACTGGATGAAATTTGAAGCCTGCAGCCGACACTCGGACGGATACCTTTTAGAGGTAAAACCTGCAGAGGAATATGAAATGGCCATCGAGACCACTTCGGGCCATGACTACGCACCCATCATAACGGGGATACCACTTCCGCAAGTCAGCTTCGTTGGAAGGCCTAGGCCAGATAGAGACGACTACGCACCCAATCAGGCAGAAACCCTCCAAAAAGCTTGCATCGGCCGTGACCCACTATCAAGCGCGTGGAACAGTCAGCACAGGCACAGCTGGCGTACTCGTGGAATGAAAAAATAAAAATAAAAAATAAAAAAAATTCAAATACGCCCTAATGGGTACTAACCAGATTGATGATCTGCAGGAGCCGCATGATGACTTCACGAGATCCCCGTCCTTCCAGAACTTCCAGGATCGCAAGCATTCCGTGAGCAGAAACCAGTTGACCCTGCATCTCAGGAGCCTCGGAAACGATGCCCAACTATTTTATTAGGGATACCATCAGCAACGGGGGCAACGCAGCTCAACAAGACGATTGAACTTACGAGTTGATCACAGGCGTCCCTGAGCTGGAAATCAGGCGCAGACGGTGTGAGCTCATCTATAAGTTGATTGACAGCAGTGGTGAGCCGCGCGTATTTATCACGTTGCAGATTGGCCTCTAAGTCATCCTCTGCAAAGCCCTCGTCGATCTGTCATGTCATGGTGGTTGGCGCTCGATAAGTCACATGTTACATAGCACGTGTACGTACCTCAGCGAAAGGATCCTCCTCATCAGTATCTTCGTCTCCAAGCTACCGGTCATTAGTAACGGTGACTTTGCTACGGAATTTGCGGGTAACCATAATAGCTTACCCAAGACTTGTTTGACAACCGGGTATTGAGTTGCAGAGTCTGAACAGGGTGCTCAAGCGCTACAGTACGCAGACAGATACAGCATTAGCCCCAGCTGACAGTGGCCCACACCAAGACGAAACAAGAAAAAACACCCACAAGATCCGTTTGGCTTTCCAAACACATCATCGTAGTCCTCCTCATCATCCTCCGCGTACTTGTTGAACTCTTGGCTAGCCAATCTCTGTGCCTCAGACCTCCCGAGCGAGCCGCTCGACGAACCCGCAAAAGACGGAGAACGTGAGTGTGAGCGGGCACTCGTCGGGGCTGTAAACAGCGATGCCGACAATGGAGTGACCGGGTTCAGTGGGTGTGACTGTGTACGGGAGTGACCCGATGCGTTTAACACGTCCGGTAACGGTGCCGATCTGGCGCTGGGAGATACGGGCGCGAGCCCGACGGTTTTGATATCATTCGGGTGGAATAGACCACGACGGACGGAAGTCTTCATCTTGAAGTCTGCAAACTTCTCCTGCCACTCGTCGTCTTCGTCAATGCCGACGTCCGAATAATCCTCGACAATGGGGCCTATGTCTCGAGATGGGGACTTGGAAATGACGACCGGCGCTGAGCGTGGAGAACGGTTTGTAGGCCTTATCGTTTTCGCATTGTCATCATGCTCTGGCTGCTGTTTCTCTTCGTCCACCGTCGATTTTTCGAGTGCTGTGAGAGAGCGGAGGTGAGACATTACTTCTTTTTGGCATAAGAGACTGGACACGAAATACCTTGCAGCTTGGAGAACGATATGCCTTCCTCGAAGTCGTCGTCCCAGTTATCCGTCTGTTCTTCAGGCTGGCGTAGGACAGCCGGCAAAGGTAGTGCAAGGGGTGCAGCATTCTTTGCAGCCGCAGGAGGAACCACCTTCCTCGCGGCAGACAAAGCGGGAAACAAACTCAACGAGGATGAGAGGGCTGCAGGAGAAGAAGACTCATTAAACCGTGGTTTGACTGGCGAGGCGGGTGCCTCCTGTTGCCGAGAGACGTCCAAATGGTCTCTCCCGCCATGTTTTGAGGGCCGTGAGGGAGCTGTGTGCCATACATGTTATATTTGTATTTGACGAAGGTCATGCACCAAAAAATGCTGCAAGACTTACACCTGAGCGCTTCGTTCCATTCCTGCACTTTGAGAACGGCCTCATCGAAGTTATAGTTGCTCAATGGACGTGATCCTTCCACCTCTCCTTTCGCACGCTTTCCATCTGCCATCTGCTTTTTGGCGGATAGCATCCATGGATGACGTAACAATTTTTTGGCCGATATGCGAAGGTTGCAGTCTTTCTGGAAACAATGGTAAAGGAAGTCCTTGACTATGGGGGATGCCCCCTCAGGTATCGGTGGACAGTCATCCTGAACGATTCGGTACAGCGCCTGCATAGGCTTCAGGGCATGATAGGGTGGGCGCCCTTCCAATAATTCGATCACAGTACAGCCAACGCTCCTGTACGGCGAAAATATTAGTAAATGCAACCAATTCAATTCCGAGCCCAAAGTCACCAAATATCAGATGCGGTGGTAGCGCCACATTGCTCAATGACCTCAGGTGCCACTGGATACATCAGTCACATTAATCAAACAAGACATGCGCGAGACGCGGTAGACAGGGCGCACTCCAGTATGGACTCCCGACGACCGCATCATCACTTGCTGCGCCGGCAGTAGTCGTATTGCTCGCAACACCAAAATCGGCGAGCTTCACTGCGCCATCTTTGGTCGTCAGGATGTTGGCGCCCTTGATGTCTCGGTGGATCACACCCTGGTCGTGCAGGTACATGAGACCCTCGAGGACTTGAGAAATGTAGACCGCAACAAGGTTCTCTGGGAACTTGCCGAATCGTTTGCAGATGTTATGTAGAGAACCGTTCTCGCAGAACCTAGCGAACATCAGAAAGAGCACGTGCATAAGCGGTGGACCAGACGGCCTGCATACTCCAAGATGATGTAGAGATATTCTGGGGTTTTAACGAAGCCCTTGTACTTGACGATGTTGGGGTGCTGTTGAGAATACGGTGAATCATTGATCAATATCAGAATCGAGAGGTGTCATACGTTGAGATTTTTCAGCAAGTCGATCTCAGACTACAGACTTGAGGATTAGAATGGGGCGCGAAGCAGCTGTCCGGGAAACACACCATGATCTGGCCGAGTTCGCCCTTAGGGATATTACTCAACTGAATTTCCTTCACGGCTACAGTCTCCCCGGTTGCCCAGTTGAGCGCGCCTAGAACGTGTCCAAGGTCAGAGGTGTGGACGTTCACCACGTAAAAAGACGCGACTTAACGATAAACCTGCCCAAACGCGCCTTTACCCAACGAATCTCCGAGTTGCTACGCGTCATTTCTCAGCTGGGAGGTGCCGCAAATGGATCAGCAATCTGACACGCACGTAATCGTTAAGGACTTTCGAACTGGTGGAGGACACGTAGGGTGTCGTGGCTGACGACCTCGACATTAGTCTGTTCTATCCGCCCGTCTGTCTGTTCCGTTTTCAGTTGTCTGCCTGGTGAGAAGTGACGGCTTTGGTACGCCAGAGAGAAACTCCAGAATTGAACGCGTGTAGATTATTTGTTCCCCGGTCGTAACAAGAATTGGTGATATTGATGGTGTTCCGCCGCGTGCGGTATGGTAAAGGAGAGCTGAGCGGGCAATGGAGAGTGGTCGTCTTGTTTCGTCGGATTCGGATTCAACACGGGGGACCGGGTATCCGATACCCGGAGCGATGCCATCATCACCTGCCAGTGACTCCGAGCGCATTCGTTGCAGCACTTGGACACTATCACACAAATCGACCTCACACTGTTGCTTTGCTACTCGGCCGCAGTAGAGCTGGCCATCATTGTGCCGACTAGGATGACTTGCAATTCTTGCCCAAAGTAGACCGCCTTCTGATCCCCAGCACCTTGGTTCTCTCTCATCGTCCCAGTTACGCCAATAAAATTCCAACTAATTCACATACTATTACTTCGCGCGCGAGGCGGTGTTTCCTCTTAGTGCTATATCACCCGGGACACACGGCAAACATAAAGCTATGTGGTTGTTTCCATCCTACTACAGATGTCTTACAAAAGCGCATACAGTACAGTAAGGACGACTTGTGACGTGTTTTAATCATGCCAGTAAAAATGCGCCCGTATACCGCCTGCTGTACGCCCGGCCCCTGATCATTGATGTCGGTGAGCGTAAGTCTGAATCGAGTCATAGTGAAACCAGGTCACAGTATTGTACGGTTGTATTCATACTTTTTTTTGCTGGTTTGGTCCGGCTTTGCCTGCCCATCACTGCACCACCTCTCCGGCGATCTAGGAATCAAATCAAATGCCAGGGCGGGCGATGTCAGGTGTCTTCCCGTACTGTATAACCAGACGCTTAGCCCCAATTCATTACTGTATTGTACCTGCATCTAAGTGGCAACTGCGGAGGATGCAATGCCTCGCCGAGCTACTGCATAGGTAGCCTACGATGACCCTGTTGTTCGAAATGCGTACAGCACTCATCACGTAGATCTTAAAGTACGAGTCATGTGACGTACTGCAACCGCGCCCGGGTGGGTACGGACTGCTGCGCGACTGTGCCTAACTGAGTCAAAGGTCCGATCAACATGTACAGCGCTGCAGCGCACACAAAACAGTATGGTTATTACAATATGTCATCTTTCCAATTCCAAAAACCCCATCGGATCTTTCTGGGCGGCCATCATGGCCCGCGGAGGTGGATAAACGAACACGAACGGGTATTGTATACAGTGTACCATACAGCACGTTGCGCCCGGTACAGGCCGATGTGTCATCAGCACCCTCAAGAGTGGAAACACGGGGGTCGTCGCAGTTCGGGGCAGCAGATGCTGTGTTTTTGTTATATTTCTCACTCAACTGAGTCAGGGTACGTTGGGACTCAGACCTGTGCTGTGCTGTCGGCAAGGCCACGGACCAGGCTATGGGGTTAGGGTCGGGTGTGTGCCAGTGCCAGCAGGACGAGACCGGACCCAAACATGTCGCCACGTTCTCATCCGTCGCTTTGGCGATCCCGAACAGCCTTAGATCCCATCCG
>WNFQ01007103.1_pt1 | contig 17237 bp, 21 predicted proteins | sample 5400171 | NCBI WGS metagenome assembly WNFQ01 (sample SAMN13153356, study PRJNA577476) | soil metagenome | isolation source: 20 cm soil under Madrone tree | place: USA:California | collected 2016-06-14 | reverse complement strand
TCCGCCGTGCTTGTTCGCGCAAGCCATTTCCCGTATTCTAATCAGGTCGTGGCCGCATCGCAGTGGCGCTATGGTGCAACGGTTAGCACGTAGCCCTTTCAAGGCTAAAATACGGGTTCGATTCCCGTTAGCGCTACCAACTTAGTTCCGACTTTTTCTGTTTTGCGCCGGATGGCATTTGGCAGGCCGCGACCTCCGCTATCATCCGCGGCAGGTTCCCCAGCGGCAATTTTCTTCACGCTTTTTTCAAGGAGCCCTCCTGAGCTACGCGGAAAAGCATCTCATCGCGGGCGAAACCGTGCAGTACGAAACCCGGCTGCACTGGATCGTGATGGTGGGGCACACGCTGATCGCCGCCGTCCTCGCGCTGGTGGGTGCGGCCGCGCTCCTTGTGCCGGCAAGCGCCGTAAACACCGGAACTTGTTTGTTGGCAGCGGCGATCTTTTTCGGAATTGGTTTCGTGCGGCGCGGCGCCACGGAGATGGCCGTCACCAACAAAAGAGTCATCGTAAAGTCGGGGATCGTCAATCGCCGCACTATCGAGCTTCTTTTGCCAAGAATCGAAAGCATCGCGGTCGAAGAACCTGCGCTCGGAAGGGTCCTGGGCTACGGAACCGTCATTGTGCGGGGCACAGGCGGGACGCCCGAAGTTTTTCCGCAGATTGCCCGGCCCTTGGAATTCCGCGAGCAGGTCCAGCGCCAGATCGCCGGAGAACCAAAATCTTCCTGAGCGATTACGACTCTAGCTGCTGCGAATTTTAATCCCGATAGAACGAATTAGAACGTGAACTTCACGCGAGCCGAAACGCTTCGAGGCGCAGCCACCGCGGTCCCTGAAAACAAGCTTTCAAAATTAATCACGTTGAGCCGGTCCGTCAAATTCGCTACTTGGATTTGCACCATTGCACTTCGCTGCTCCCGGTGAAAAAGTTCCGCCCCCACCGTGCCGTCCAGCGAAAAATTGGGTCGCACCCTTCCACGCTGCAGATTCACACGGCTGAGAATCTGCGGTCCAAAAGCCGCTAGCAAGTCGTTGACGTCCGCGCTGCCAATCTGCGCCGGCAGGCCGCTGCCGTATTGCGCGCCCATCGCCAGCCAAACCCGCCGCTCCGCCTGGAAGCGAACGCGCGCCCGCGCGGTGTTTCGCTGATCCTGCGATACCGCGAACTTGCTGGTGTCCGTCAGCGCGTTGGCCGCGTCGTCGCCGAGAAACAGTCCGCCAGTGATCGGTCCTTGCCCGATACCGGACTGGTTCGCGTAACTCAAGTAGCCGGAGAAGCGGCCCCAGTGCGTCACCGCGAGCTGCACTTCCTCGCCCGCGATGCGCGCCTTCGCAAAAGCGATAGGAAAGCTTACCCCCGTGTCCAGCAGTACGTCGTCATCCGAATAATTGTGAAAATCCCTCCGGAATACGTTCGCATCCAGCCGCAATTTCCCGAAGAATGATTTCGTGATTCCTGCCTCATAGTAATTGCCGCGCGCGGGTCGCACCGGCAAACGCAGCACCACCGGCGCGACGGAAACGAACTCCGGCGAGCTCGCCAGCAGCAGGTTTTCCATTGCCGGAGTCTGGAATACGCGGTCGTACGATGCATGAACGAGCAGATTCAAAGAAGGCACGTACCGCGAAATTCCCATCCGCGGGCTCCACCCCGATTCGTGTACCACGAATCCATAATGATCGAAACGCAGTCCCGCGCTGACGTTCCAATTGCCGCGATGCCAGTGGTCCTGCACGTAGACCGAGGGCTCCACGTCCCAGCGGCGACCCGCAAACTGAAACGGCGTCTGCGTTCCCGGATCGAATTGCGATGGATCCGTAATCGTATATTGCAACGCCTCGTGCACCGGGCTGAAAATGCTGTCTACGCCCGCTTTCCAATCGTGGTGTCCGTGATGTCCTGCGAGGTCCCCGCGAACGTAGCCTTCTCGATATCCGCGATCCTGCGCGACGAGGACCGGCGTGGAGGATGGATTCGATGTCAACGTCGAACTGGCGTCGCGCACGCTGCCGGAAAAATTCAGAAACAAACTGGGCGAAATCGTATGCTGGAAAAAGATCTGTCCGGTGGTCTCCCTGTTCGCAATATCCTGGCGCTGCAGCGCCTGCTGCTGCACCAGCTCATTGGGAACCAGGAAGCGCACTGCATTGTGGATCACCGTGATGCGCAGCCGGTCGCGATCCGAAAAATCCCGCTCGTACGAAGCGGAAAAGCCGCCCGCATTTCCACGATTCGTGAAATTGTGCAGCACCGGAGGATCCAGGTAGCGATCCGTGTGAAAGCCGTTGCCACTTGCTGAAAAACGATTCTTTCCCGCGCTGTAGGAAAGCGCCGCAGAGCCGGTTACGGTGGAAAAACTACCGCCCCCTGCGTCGAACTGGCCGTGAAATCCGCTGGGCGCGTCCTTGGTGGTGGTCACTTCGATGATGCCGCCCAGCTTTCGTCCGTATTCCGCCGGAAAATTTGCCGTTAGGACCCGCATGGACTCGACCTCGTCCGCGTCGAACGCCGGCGCGAACGCGGGCGACCGGTTCTGCGTCATCGGCAATCCGTCGAGCACATACTGCACGTCGTATTCCGACCCGCGCGGGTGCAGCGTGCCATTCCCTTCGTAGAGCCACCCGGGCTGATCGTTCACGAGATCCGACAGACTGCGCCCGGGCCGCGCTGCAAGACTTTCCTCTATGGCTTGCTGGCCGACGGAATAGATCGTTCCCGTCCGGCTGGCATCCACCAGCGTCGCCGAGTCATTCACCTGCACCTGGGTCGTGACCGGCGCAACGCCCAGCGTGATCGAAGCGCGCACCGGCACTTCCGAGCGGATTTCGACCAGGTTGCTCCACGGCGCAAATCCCTCCGCGCGCAAACTCAACCGGTACACGCCGAAAGGAAGTTCCTGCGCGACGTAATGTCCATCCGGCCCCGTCACAAATGTTCTCCGGAATTGATTCGCTTCGCTTACCAGTTCGCCGGAAGGCGCGACCGCGGCCCCTTGCGGGTCGTGCACCTCAATATGCAGTTCGCCCCGCACGCGCTGCGCCTCCGCGTTCACCGCGCAGAGAAACAGCAGTGCAGCGATTCCAATGAACCGCGATGTGTTTTTCGAGAGCATCCCTAGCTATCGAATCGGGACAACGGCATAAACCATTGGCCCGCGCCGTTTGCCATGATACAAAGCGTAACTCGGCTCTGTATTTGGCTTCTTTTAAAGTTAGCATGAACTCTATTTCGCGCCGTGATATCGGTCCGGGCGGGGCCAGCTAAATGTCAACATTGCTCTCGATTTCCCGCGCTTGCCGCAACGGCTGCCTTTCGGCAAAATACCGCCTGGCCTTCCGAGCGCCCTATTCATGACTCCGTCGAATGCCACAAGCCGTATCCTCTTCACCATCGGCCACTCGAATCACGACCTCGGCGATTTTCTCGCCGTCCTCGTCAATCATGGTGTCGAATCGCTCTGCGATGTTCGCAGCCGCCCCGGCAGCGTCCGTTTCCCTCAGTTCAATCGCGAACCGCTGGAAGCGGCCGCGAGTTTTGCCAAAGTCCAATATCAATTTTTCGGGGAATCTCTGGGCGGTCGTCCCGAAGATCCGCGCGTGTATCGTTCCGATGGTCAGGTCGATTATTTTGCGCGCCGCAAGTCTCCGGATTTCTCAGCCGGCATCGATCGCCTTCTGGAATTGTCTCGCGCCGGACACCTTGCGCTGATGTGCGCCGAAGAAGATCCGCTTCAGTGCCACCGCTTCCTGATGATTTGTCCCACGCTGATCGAGCACGGCATCGTGCCCGTGCACATCCGCCGAGGCGGCATCCTGGAATCGCAGCGCGACGCCGAGGATCGTTTGCTCGAACTGCATGGCGGCGCCGCGTTCACCACGGACGCGCTCTTTGTTTCCGAGCGCGGTGCGGCTTTGGAAGACGCTCTCCGCCGTCAGGCCGATGAATTCGCTTTTCGCGCTTCGCCCGAGGCCATCGAGTATTTCTGATCGCCATGCCATATCTTCTCTGCACCATCGGATTCGCAGGAAAAACAGCGCAAGAGTTTTTTGCCCTCCTCGAAGCGGCCGGCGTCGAGCGGCTCGTTGACATTCGCCAGAATCGCGGCGGGCAGCTTTCCGGTTACGCCAAGCACCCCGACCTCTCCTATTTCCTTCAGAAGATTGCCCGCATCGCCTACGTTCCTGAACCGCTTCTCGCCCCCACACCCGAACTGCTCAAGAATTATCGCAAAACCAAGGACTGGCCTGCTTACGAGACTCGCTTTCTCAGTCTGATGAAAGCTCGCGGAGTCCCTGAAACGCTCGACACCGCAAGCTGGCCGTTCAAGGTTGCGCTGCTGTGCTCCGAGGCGGGCCCCGAAAAATGCCATCGCCGTCTCGTCGCGGATCTCCTCGCTGCCCGCTGGCGCAGTGAAGGCCACGACGTCGAAATTCTCCATTTGATTTCACCGCGTGCAAAGCCAGGGAAAGCGCGGAGAAAGAAACCCGTTGTAGTGCCATGACTAAACTTCTCATCACGGAAATCACGCGCATGGGCCCGGCATTTTGCGTCATCGGTCTCCAGCGCGAGAACGAAAAGATTCAATCCATCCGCCCGGTGCCTTCTTTCGCCAACGGCTGGACGCACTTTCCTCATCAGCGCGGCGACATCCTGGAATGTGCACTCACGCCCTTTCCCGGTGCGAAACCTCACGTTGAGGACCGCGTTTCGACGCGCGGATTTAAGTTAATCACCGCAGTTCCTGAAGCGGAGACTGTCGTCTATCTCCGCAAGTCGGAGCTGGCACAATCCTTGCCCGATCTCTTCGACTGCCGCATCCACGAAAACAAAAAAGGAAGCGGCCTCTTCGCCAAGCCGCAAGAGGCCCGGCGCTCAATCTGCGGCTGCGAAACGCAAAATCTCCGTCTGGAACTTTGCGCTAACGAACTCCGCGCCACGCTCGCACTCCCTTCCGGAGAAGTCTTGCGCGATCTTCCCGTGGTCGACCGCGACTGGCGCGATTTCATCGATGCCGCTCTCGTCGAGCGCCGCGGCGCCAATCGCGTCGCCCGCCTGGAACGCTTCTTGAACTCTCACTTTCACTACAAGGTCATGTCCTGCCCGCATCACTTCATCCGGCTCGGCCTGACGAGGCCGTTTTATGATCTTTGCTGGCTCATGCTGGATACCTTGTTTCCGCTGCCGAAGCGGGAATGGCTCCAGGAGTTTTGATGACCCGCTTCCCCAATCCTCGATCCGAAGGAAAGGATCCGTTGCGTCAACTCGTCGAGGAGTGCTTCCGCCGCGAGGCCGGCAATTCCACCGCGATCCCCGGCGACGACGTGGACCTGATTGAGAAGGGAATTCTCGATTCCATGGGATGGGTGAGTTTTCTGCGCACTATCGAATCGGCCAGCGGGGCGGGCGAGCTCGGCTCCGGTCTCAACGACCGTTCCGCAAGTTTCGCCTCCGTCCTAGCGGCCCTGCAGGAGTGCAGCTCCCCGGCGCGAGAGGAAAGCCGCTCCGGTCCCGAACGTACCATTTCCAAAAACGGAGTGCCTGCAATCATCGCTGGAGCCTCCGTCGCCGTGGGTTCGCGAATCATTCCTTCCGAGGAAGTCGATCGCGCCTTCGGGATGCCCGTCGGCAAATTGCGCGATCGCGCCGGAATCGAATCGGTGGCTTATGTTGGCGAAGGAGAGAACGAATTAGCACTTGGAGCGAGGGCCGCGCAGGAAGCGTTGCGCGCTGCTTCCTGCGGACCGCAGCAGCTCGACTGGATCATCGCCACCAGCGAAACGCACCACGCTTATCCATCGTTTGCGGCGCAACTTCATTCCCGACTGCTCGTCCGCGAAGATTGCGGCGCGCTCGATGTCGGTGGCGCCTGTCTCGGCCTGCTCAATGCCTTTGCCGTCGCGCAGTCACTCCTCGCATCGGGACAAGCGCAGACCATCGCCGTCGTCACCGCCGACGTTCACAGCCGCACGCTTACGCCGGACCGCGTGGCGGGCGAATTCGGAGGACTCTTCGGCGACGGCGCCAGCGCTTTCCTCCTTCGCCGGGCTGTCGCCGATCAAAGCGATGGCTTCCGTCTTGGCGATTTTCTATTTGGCTGCGCAGGCCAGTACGCTTCCGCGATTCAAGTGACCGATTCCAAGGACGGACGCCTCGACGTGCAATTTGACGGCGAAGCTCTTTCCCGCGCCGCCATCACGCGCATGGAAAAAGTTCTCACCGCCGTGGAGCTGCGCAGCGGCATCCAGCGAGCTGCCGTGGGAGGTTTCGCCACGCATCAGCCGAATCCGCGTCTCGTTGCGCTCCTCGCAAAACAGTGCGGCGTTTCCCCAGAATTGTTTCCTTCCATCGCGAAAACTTCCGGCAACCTCGGCTCGTCCATGTGCGGCGCGGCGCTCCACGCCTGTTTGCAGGCCGCCGCGAGACAACCGCGCGGCGAACGCAAGCCGATCTTCCTCGCGTCTCTCGGCCCCGGCCTCCTCTTTGGCGGCGGCTGGCTTACTCCACACGACTGACTTACCTGTCCTGCATCTTGATGGGGGTCGAATCCAAGAACCAAACGAAACGCGAAACGCGAAACGCGGAACACGGGACGCGGGACACGGACAACTGCATCTTCAAGGTCCCGGTCGTGTCCGCGCCGTAAAACTGGTATTCACTGCGGGCACAACGCATCCCTGCAACGGCGGCCATCCCGGATCGGTCATGGCATTTCGGCAAAGCGTAACGATCGCATTGCTGGTCATGGCATTTCGGCAAAGCGTAACGATCGCATTGCTGATGCTCGACGAGTCCACCGCGCCGTTCAGTGCTTCGGCATAGACGATGTAGCTGTGCCCAATCGCAAGTCCATCAATCTCATAGCCGCCGTCAAACTGCACCGGCCCTGCCCCCGAGCAACTCCATCCGCCCATCGTCGAACCCGCGACTGCGCCGCTCGCCGCATCCACGGCGACCACCTGCGCGCCAAAAACTCCCGTCACCCCCGGAGGTGAAGCGGGCAGCGTCAGCGGATTCGCGGGAAAGATTTGTCCGCGAATCGATCCGGCATGCAGCTCATCCGCCAGGTTGGCATAGAGCACGCGAAGCCCTGTCCGATCGTCGTCCCCCAGCGGCGCATCGGGTTGCTGCACCGTGGGCCGCATCCCGCTGAAGGTTCCCGGCGCCGGTGCAAAGGGAAACATGATCGCGCTCCAGACGGCCGAATGGCTGAATCCAAGCGTGTGCCCGAGTTCGTGGGTCAGCACAGATTCCAGATCGTAGGCCACGGGATTCGGCGCCAGCGCTTGAGGCGTGGCATACGTGGTGGGCGACCCGCTCGGGTTGAAGTAGATGTCCGCGTCGAGGATTTGTCCCAACTGCGTCGCAACGGCGCTGCCGCCAACCTGCATTCCAATCCGATCCGTCGCGATCACCCGCGTGAACGCCACCACACCCGGCGTAAACGCCATGTCCGCCTGACCGAAGCAAATGGAATTTACGCCGTCGGAGCCGCACGCATTTTGCGTTGCCGTTCTCGCCAGCGGAGCAAGTGTTGCCGGCGTCAGCGACGACCCGCTGACTCCCGTCCACGCTGCCAGCGATTGGGTGATCACCTGCTCGATTTCCGCCAGCCGTCCACTCGCCGTCTGATTTTGTGTGAATACGGTGACCGGATTGGTGTTCAGCGCGGTGCTCCAGCGCACCGCCAGGCTTCCCGCAGTGGTCAACTGATGCGCGCGCACGGGGCAAGCCGATCCTCCCGAAACTCCTACGGGTTGTCTCACGTCGGGGACCAGCATGCTAAAGGCGTAGGCTTGCATAGTCGGCGCGGCCCATGTTCCGTAAAAAATCGTAAGAGCCGCCACGCAAATCTGTTTGGAGTTTCTATTCATGGTTTCGCTCCCAATCCAAAATGTTTCACGGCACCTTTTCCTCAAGTGCCTTCCGCAGCTTCATTTGAAAACTTGCCACGGGCAAGTTGCGGATTCCGGTGCGCTGGAATTCATGCGTTCGCGGGTCAAACACCGGTGCAGCCGCGGAATCCTGGGTCACGGTTTCCACTCCCGTCCGCGCATCTTTCGCAATGCGAAATGTTCCCTGCGACCAGCCGAGAATGCGGTGCGGCTCGCCCTCGCGGCTCCAGAGAAATACGTAGGCCTCTTCTCCAGCGCGAAACTCCGGCACTCCTTCCACGCGCGAATGCAGGCCGCCGATTGTTCCGCCAAGCGTTCGAATCGTGACCAGTCGGGGAAGCAGGCCCTTGTTTTGTTCGACGACTTCGAATCGCGTGTCCGTCCAGATCTCGCCGTTTTCCCAGCGTGCTTCCGCGCTGATGCAACGCAGCCGGGCGACCGACGTCGCCTGCTGCGCGAGTTCCTCAAAGCGCAGCCGCGAGAGCGTGGTCGAACTCGCAACCACCGCAAGCAATGCCAGCGTCGCCAGAAACAAAATCCAAAGAAATCGCCGCCGCTGTACAAAACTCATTTCACTGCACCTCCAGCACGCCGCTCGCGGCGGTCTTGTCCAAATTTGTGTTTTGAATGAAAAGCGTTCGCGCGCCGGGCGTGGCGCTCGCGGGAACCTGCAGCGTCAGGTGGATAATGCCCAGCCCTGCCGGCTGCTTCGAAATCACCGCGATGTCGACGGGCCCGGAGACCGTGTACGTCATGCTAGTGTCAAACCCGCTCTGCGAGAAAACGCAGATGTCCGCGGTCGAGATTCCACTCGCCGGACGCGGCAATGGAATCGCGTTCCCGCCCAGCGTGCAGGAATTGTTCGTCGTGGAAAACGCTCCCAGCGCTGCAACGTCTAAATCAAAATTATTTCCGGGCACGGAGATTCCCGCGGTGGTCGGTTCCACCACCACGACGTCTTTGCCGCTTGCAGCGGGGGCCGAGCTGCTCAGCGCAATCAGTTCGTCGGAACTGTTTGGCGCGGCAACCACCAGCGATACGACGTTTGATTTTTTGCCGTCCGGATTCTGAATTTGCACGGACACGCTGCCTGGCACAGCAACGTCCGCCGCCGTAACCGGCGCGGTGCAGCTAAGGGCCGAATTGCACGCCGTCGTCCGCGCCATGCCTCCGATCAGCACCGCGGAACCAGGCCCCGGCGTCGAGGCCGCGCCGCAAAACCGCTTCCCTCCACGCGCAACGTGAAGCCCTGCGCTGCCCCCGCATACACGCTGGACGGATGCAGGTTGAGAATATTTGCTCCCGTCGTAATCGTGACGTTGGCAACTCCGGATTGCGATGTATCGTCGGAACTGATCGCCACAACTTGAACTGCATTCGGTGTCGGTGCCGTGCTGGGCGCTGTATACGTTCCATTCGCATTGATCGATCCGCAGATGCCTGCGCCGGCGCAAGCCGCGCCCTGCACCTGCCACACCACGCTCTGATTGCTCGTTGCCAGAACTGCGGCTGTGAATCCCTGCACGCTGAGCGGCGCAAGCGTCACGCTCGCGGGCTGGACGGACACCACCACGTGATTGATGACAGTGATCTGCGCGCTCGCGCTCTTCGTGGTATCCGCCACGCTGACGGCCGTGGCCGTCACAGGATTCGGCGAGGGAATTGCCCCGGGCGCAAGAAAATCCACCTGCAGCGAACTTGTGCCTGTGATCGCCTGGCAAGGATTCGAACCCGCCACGCAAATCTGGCCCAGCGCCGCATTGCCTCCCGCAATTCCATTTACGTTCCAATTCACGCCAGTATTGGAAGTTCCGTTGACTTGCGCTGTCAGCGTGGCTCGGTGATTGGCCGCCAGCGTCGCCGCCGCCGGTGAAACACTCACGTTGATTCCAGGCACGATTGAGAGCGTGGCTTGTGCTTTTTTGGATGGATCCGCTTGCGGCGTCGCCGTGATGGTCACGCTGTTCGGATTCGGCGCCGTCGCCGGCGCCGAATACTGCGCCGAAACCGTGGCAACGTTTCCGCTTTGCGTTTGCGCGGCCGTTCCGCTGATCGTCCCGCACGAAGCCCCGCTGCATCCGGGGCCGCTCAGCGTCCAGGCCATCACGGTGCTGGGATTCGAACCGGGGATGGCCGTGAGCGTTGCAACGATTGCCGCCGTCGCTCCCACGGGCACGCTCGATGGCACAGGAAGTTGTAACGAAAAATTGCTCGTGATCGTCAGCGCTGCGGAAACCTGCTTCGAAGGATCGGCCACGCTCTGTGCCGTCAACGTTACGTTTGCGGGTGAAGGGAGAACTTGCGGTGCGGTGTACGTCCCAGATGCATCCACGCTCCCGCAATTGCTGGGACACGCCGCGCCGGATAAGCTCCATCGCGTTGCGGAATCGGGATGCCCGCTGCTCGCCACCGAGGAATGAAAACTCTGCGTCGCGCCAAGCTCCACGTTGGCCGGATTCGGCGCAACGGAGATCGCGATGTCGCTTACAATCGCCGCAGCGGCGGTGTCCGATTTCGTCGCGTCTGCGTGGCTCGTCGCGGCAATCTGTACCGTCGCAGACGCAGGCAAATCCCCGGGCGCGGTGTATAGGCCATCGGTTGTGATCGTTCCCGACGTTGCATTGCCGCCCGGAGTGCCGTTCACGCTCCAGCTCACGGCGGTGTCCGCCGTGTTTGCTACCTTCACGGAAAACGGCATCGCATTCCCCAGCATCACCGATCCGCTTTTCGGAGAAATTGTTACCGTAATGGATGGAGGAGGTGGAGGCGGGGGCACGGATGTGCTTGCGCCTCCTCCGCCGCAGCCCATCGTCCAGGCCCCCGTCGCGAGTAGAACGAGTAGAAAAAATCTTGCAGTCCGGAATCTCTTTCGTTCAAATCGCGAGAGGGGCCGCATGCCCTCCCGAGAGCAGGCGAAGGGCCAGCAAAAAATTTTCTTCCTACTGTTGCGGGGATGTCAGCTGAACGGAAGGAACCGTCTGACTAATCGTATGTAAATCTGGGAGTTGTGCCAGTTCGGTGTGCCGTTTTGTCTCTTCAGAAACTATTCTTTCGCCTGAGAACTCTTCGCGGCCTGTCCCAATTCGGAACGCACCTCCTCCACTCCAGTCCCATTTCGGAATTGGCCCCATCAATGCTCCTCCGTTGACATCTGCCCTCCACCAACAAATAATCCAGCATGCCTCGCCCCGATGCTGTGCGCCGCGTCAAGAGCTATTCCGCCGCCGACGGCTACGTGTATCAGTATTATTTCTTCGAGGGAAACCGCGCTCAGCGCAATGGCAACCCCGGCGGGGAATTTACTTACGCCATTTCCGTCGACCGCCATTCCGCCTTCCGTTTCAAAATCTTCGTCTACCAATCCGCGATGGAAGCCTGGGCTAAGCAAAACGGCCGCCCGCTTTCCAGCAGTGAAGAATATGCGGTGGCCAAAATGCGGCTCTTCCAGGCGTTCGACGAAGGGGTCGTGAAGCCTCCGGCTCCGGGCCAGCCGGAGACCGAAGTGGCGGTCGACGATTCCAACCTGGAAACGCTCCTGGAACAGTTGGGCATCTAGCCCGTCGCAAACGCTAAGGAGCCACTTCTTGCTGAACCAAATCCCATCCCGCGGCGTCTGGTAGTTGTACGGGGATGGCGCGCGATTTCGAATGCAACGTGCCCGCCCGAAACAAAAGCGTTCGCGCTTTCACAGGAAGCCCAATGCAGGAGCTGGTTCTGATCCAGCCGAGTGGCACGCTAGGGAAGGAGTCGGCGCGCGAGGCTGCCCAGGCTGAGGCAACTCGCGAGTTCGAAGCCCGCCTTTCTGAATGCGGGCCGCTCGCCTATCGCGTGGCTCGCGGTGTTCTGCGCAATTCGGCCGATGCCGAAGATGTTGCGCAGGAGGCGCTCCTCCGCGCCTATCGCAACTTCGATCGCCTCCGAGATCGCAACCGCTTTCGCGCCTGGCTCGTGCGCATTTCGTTTCGGCTCGCGCTGGATCGCCTGCGCTCGGCCAAGGGCCGCGAGCAGCGCGACGGGCTTTGGTCGCAGCCCACGCACCAGCCGCCCGCCGCCACCGCCGAGGACCTGGCCGCTTCGAACGAATTCCAAGCGCACCTCGATCGTGCCCTTGCAGAATTGCCGGAGAAACTTCGCCTCGTGCTCTTGCTTGCCGCCATGGAAGGCCACACCATCGACGAAATCGCGGCACTGCTCGGCATTCCCGCGGGCACGGTGAAGTCTCGAATTTTTGTTGCTCGAAAGCAGTTAGCGGAGAAGTTGCGATGCCATGTGAACCTTACCAAAACGCGTTAATCGAAACCGCGGCCTCCGGCAGTGAGCTTCAAGGCGAATTGCGCGCGCACCTCGCTGTCTGTGCCGCGTGCCGCACTGCATTCGCCCGGGAACAATCTCTCTTTTCTTCTATTGATCAACGAATGCGCGCCGCAGTCAACGCCGATGTTCCTCCCTCGCTCCTGCCGCGCGTCCGCGCTCGCCTCGCCGATGAAGCTGCGCCCCGTCGCATGTGGACTCAACCTCTGATTTTTGCCGCCGCTAGTGTCGCTCTCGCGCTTGCCATCTTTCTGGTTGTTCGGCCCCATCACACCAGACTTGATAACCAAGCCAAACAGACGCCCCAGATCCCGGTCAGAGAGACACCCGCGACAAACTCTAGCCATCAGAATTCTGATCCAGCCACGCAGGTCGTTTCGTCCGGTGTGAAGAATCCCAAACCGCCAGGTTACTCAACTTTATTGCCTCCGGTGGCGTCTAGCCAACCAGAAGTCCTTGTTCCTCCGGACGAACGCGAGGCATTTTCCCGTTTCGTCCTTACCGTACAGCAGCACGGCGACGTGGCTGCGGCACTCCTCGTGCCCAGTCCAAAGAAACAGGACGCGCTCGTGACCGTGGAACCGCTGCAGATCGCCCATCTCGAGGTGAAGCCGCTGGAAGGGCGGGAAACCGAAATTTCCGGTCGCGTGGGAGAACAGCATTAGCGGATGGTCGAATGAAAATCAAAAGACTGCGGAGGAAGAATGAAAACGACGACGATTCACGTGGCATCACTCCTGTTACTCGGAATGTTGTCGCCGCTCGGCCAGGCGCAGGACAAACCCAGGGCGGAAGAAAAGACGAAGAGCGAAGCTCAATCGACGCCCGCAAAAGCGCTGATCGTCTTTACTGAGTACGACGGCGACAAAAAGGTCAAGAGTCTTCCGTACACGCTTTATATTAATGCGCCCGACGCGCCGGATCTGGGCCTCAGCACCTGGGCCAAACTTCGCATTGGCAGCCGCGTGCCGGTGTACACGAGCGCCAGCACAGAGAATACGACTTACCTCGACATCGGCACCAACATCGATGCCCGCGCTGCCCACACGGGCGGGGGCCGCTTCCTCCTGTATCTCAGTCTCGATCGCTCCTGGGTTGACGGAGACGTCACTCTCGCGACGACGAAGTCCGATCCCGCTCAGCCTGACGGGCCAGCAAGCCGCTTCCGGAAACCGGTCATCCGGCAATTCAAATCAGAACTCGAGCTTAGGGTTCGCGAGGGTCAGGTTGTGGAAAGCACGATGGCGACTGATCCGTTCAGCGGCAAAGTCCTGAAGGTTGAAGTCAGCATCTCTCTTGTGAAATGAGATTGTCTTAACTCAGTTCCCCTGGAGGATAGCGCTTAAGGCGGCAGGCAACTCCGGATGCAAGAATCGGTAGCCCGATTGCTCCAACGTTTTTGGCGCGACGCGCTGGCTGCTCAAGAGCAGCGCGTCCGCCATTTCTCCCAGCGCCAGCCGCAGCGCAAACACCGGAGCAGGGAAGAGCGCCGGCCGGTGCAGCGCCTTCGCCAGCACTTTCGTGAACTCCACATTCTTCACCGGCTGCGGCGCCACAACATTCACCGCGCCTCGCACCGCCGCTTTCGCAATCGCCATCCGCAAAATCGCTACCACATCCTCCAGCGTGATCCACGACATCCACTGCTGCCCTGACCCCAGCCTCCCTCCAGCCCCGAGCTTGAACGGCAGCAACATCTTCGCCAGGGCTCCGCCCTCTCGCGACAAAATAATGCCAAACCGCGCCAGCACCACGCGAATCCCCAGCGCCTCCGCCTTCAACGCTTCCGCCTCCCAGCCCCGCGCAAGCTCCGCCAGAAAATCCGCTCCCGCCTTGCTCTCTTCCGTCAGCAACTCATCACCGCGATTTCCATAAACCCCGATCGCCGAAGCCGATACCAGCACGCTCGGCCGCACATTCATTTTCGCCAGCGCCTCCACCAGCGCGCGCGTTGTATCAATCCGGCTCGCGCGCAGCACCTCCTTGCGCTCCGCCGTCCACCGCCCGCCTGCGATAGAGGCCCCCGCCAAATTCACAACCGCATCCGGGCCCACACCAGCGCCGCCCAACTCTCCGGTGGCGGGGTTCCACGCCACATTAAATCCGTCCTTCACCTCGTTGTTTGCCGCACTCTCCGGCCGCATCAGCCGGCACACCATGTGACCGTCCCGCCCCAGCGCCTTTACCACCGCCGTTCCCACCAGTCCCGACGATCCCGTCACCAAAATCTTCATATCTTCCTCATTGAACTTTTCTGCCCGCAGCGGTAACGCAACGGACACAGCACTGTTTGCACGCTACGCAACCCTCACTCCATCGTCAAGCCGTCGTATGTTTCGAAACGAACTCCGCGAACGAATCCGTCAAACGCGCCGTCCTTCCGCACACCGGAACCCCCTGCCCCTAGCCCCATCTCTGCGCGCGCGTTACAATTCCTCTGTGAACCCCGTCTCCCAATCCACTCGCCTCAAAGTCCTCTTCTTCGGCCGCCTCAAGGACCTCATCGGCCGCGCCGAGGATTCGGTCAACTCCGCCGAAGCCGCCACCATCGAACAACTCTTCGCTCTTTATGCCGCCCGTAATCCCGAGCTTGCCAAATACCGACCTTCGCTCGTCGCCTCCCGCAATCAGGAATTCGCCGCCTGGGACACGCCCCTTCATCCCGGCGATGAAGTCGCGTTCCTTCCTCCCGTGAGCGGCGGGTAACCCACTCCGCCATGACCACATCACCTCACAACGACATCTGCCAGTTGGTCCGCGATCCCATCGACATGCCCGCCCTCATTCGCCAAGTCCGCGCCCCCGAAGACGGCGCCATCGTCACCTTCGACGGCTTCGTCCGCAATCAATCCCACAATCGGCCCACGCTCTATCTCGACTACGAAGCGTACGAATCCATGGCCCTCGCCAAAATGCATGAGATCGCCACCCAGCTCCACGAAAAATTCGCCATTCACCGCGTGGCAATCGTTCATCGCCTCGGCCGTCTCGAAATCGGCGAAACCAGCGTCTTCATCGCAGTCAGCTCGGCTCATCGCGCTGCCGCCTTTGACGCCTGCCGCTTCGCCATTGACACCCTTAAGCGCACCGTCCCCATCTGGAAAAAGGAGTACTTCGAAGACGGCGCCGTCTGGGCCGATGGCGAACTCCCGCCCGCACCCGCGGCGACCTCTCATGCAAAACCTGCATCTTAATTTTCAATGCCGATGACACCCCTCCGCTCTCGCGCCCCGGTGCCCCTGGCCGTTCTCGCTTTTCTTTTAATCGGAACCCTCGCCGCGCAGGACAATCCGGACCGCCCGCCCTGGGCCCAGAAATCAAAGTCCGCTTCGAAGTCCAATCCGGCCGCCGCCTCATCTTCCACCGGGGAACCAGGAAAAATCATCCAGCCCACGCCGCCGTCCGCTCCGGCCCCTGCGTCATCCGCCGACGATTCGCAGGATCCCGGCTCCCAGCGCGGCCGCATCCGCGTCACGGTCAATCTCGTCAACGTGCTCGTCAGCGTCCTCGACGAGCACAATCGTCCCGCGCCCGATCTTCCCCTCGAATCCTTCCAACTCTTCGAGGAAGGCGTCCAGCAGAAAATCGATAAGTTCGAATCCGAAACTCTTCAGCCGCTGGACCTCGCCATCATGATTGACGCGAGCCTTAGCGCCCACAAGGAAATCACCTTCGAACAGGAAGCCGCCGCTCACTTCATTCGCCAGGTGTTGCGCCCCGGGGATCGCCTCTCCGTCTTCAGCTTCGATGAGAACGTCACCCAGGTCGCCCCGTTTTCCGATAACGTCGTCGATTTGCAAGCCGCCGTCCGCAGGATTCCCGCCGGGGCCGGCACCTCCATCTATGACGCCGTGCTCCTCGGCTCTCGCGCCCTCGAGCGCCGCGGCGATGAGCGCCGCCGCGTCATCATCCTGGTCACCGACGCGGGCGAAACCACCAGCCGCGCCGACTTCGATGCCGCGCGCAAAGAAGCCGTCCTCTCCAACGCGCTCCTCTACACCATCGTCATCCGCCCCGTGAAAAACGAAAGCGGCCGCAACACCGCCGGCGAACACGCCCTCGAAACCATGACGGACACCACCGGCGGCGCCATGTTCTATCCCGACTCGGCCCAGGAACTCGGCGCCATCTTTGATCGCATCGACCGCGAGCTCCGCACCCAGTACCGCCTCGCCTACTACCCCAATCCTCGCGGCCCCGCCAACACCTACCGCTCCATCGTTGTCACCGTTTCTCCCGGCACCTACAAAGTCCGCCACCGCAAGTCCTACCTCACTGGCCCCCAATAATTCTCCCTGTAGCGCAGGCATCTTGCCGCCGATGGTAGAGTGGAACGAGCCTGCGCACAGCGCGGCAACTAAGAGCCGACAGCGATCAAGTCCCATTCTATGACCAAGAGCTATCTCGAGGCCGCCATCGAAATCGCCCAGGAGGCCGGCAAAATCCTCGTCGAGGAAATGTCGCGCCCGCTGGACATGCACTACAAAGGCGACGAAGTGGACATCGTCACGCAAGCCGACAAACGCTCCGAGCAAGCCATCGTCGTATGCCTCAACAAATATTTCCCAGACCACTCCGTCGCCGCCGAAGAAGGCACCGGCAAGGAAAACGCCTCCGAATTCCGCTGGCACGTTGATCCGCTTGACGGCACCACCAACTTCGCCCACGGCTACCCGTGCTTCTGCGTTTCCATCGCGCTCGCCCAACGCGACACGTTGCTCGCCGCCGTCGTCTTCAATCCCGTCCACAACGAGCTCTTCGCCGCCGCCCGCGGCGAAGGCGCCACGCTCAACGGCAAGAAAATCAGCGTCTCCAAAGTCGCCACACTTTCCACCAGCCTGCTCTGCACCGGATTTCCCACGCGCAATCGCAAAGCCAGCCCCAATCTTCAGTATTACGGCGACTTCACCCAGCACTCGCACGGCGTGCGCCGCGATGGCTCCGCCGCGCTCGATCTCGCCAGCGTTGCCGCCGGCCGCTTCGATGGTTTTTGGGAATTTGGTCTACAGAAGTGGGACACCGCCGCTGGAGT
>WNFQ01009627.1_pt1 | contig 17238 bp, 15 predicted proteins | sample 5400171 | NCBI WGS metagenome assembly WNFQ01 (sample SAMN13153356, study PRJNA577476) | soil metagenome | isolation source: 20 cm soil under Madrone tree | place: USA:California | collected 2016-06-14 | reverse complement strand
GATCACGGTTACAGCCTGCGGCGGTGCGATTTTTCTTCTGCTTAAAGCGGCCAGACATGGAAAGTCCTGATTTGCGGGTGAGGTCCAGGAGATTAAATTGGCGAGCCAAGCTAAAGTTTGACCCAAAAAGGTTTCCTATGGCTCTGCTGATTGTCACCTTGGTTCTAATTATAATCAGTGGTGCGTCTTATTTTGGTCGTCCGATCTCTAAGCGGCTGTGGTTGGTGCTCCTAATCCTTTCAGTGCTCGCGCTCGTAATCGTGCTGCTGGCCTACCGAAATGTCGGGATTTGAATTCCTGACCGTTCATCAGATAAAATAGGCCAGCCTTGACCTCTACTAACGCAAGGCTGGGTATTTCCGGTATTTGATTAACCGCCAAGGTCGAGACGGAACTCGAACTGGATTCGAGTTCCGGCACTTTATTGGTTTAAATCGCGCGCTCGCCCGTTTCTTCGGTTCGGATGCGAATGGCCTCGTCAATGGTTGAAACGAAAACCTTCCCGTCGCCGATTTCGCCCGTCTTTCCAGCCTTCACAATTGCAGCTACAGCACTCTCAACCACTGAGTCACCTACGACCACGATGACCATCACCTTGGGAACGAATTCAACGGTATATTCGCTTCCTCGATAGATTTCGGTATGTCCCTTTTGCCGGCCGAAACCCTTCACTTCCACTGTAGTCAAGCCCGCGACGCCAATTTCGACGAGCGCGTCCTTAACGTCTTCTAGCCTAAAAGGCTTAATAATGGCTTCAATTTTTTTCATGGTGTCTGCCTAGTCAATGTAAGCTTCTTCCCCATGTTCCGAGACATCGAGCCCGGTTGTTTCAACCTCGGCAGTCGGTCGCAAGCCAATCGCCATCTTCAATACGAATCCGATGGCCGCGGTAGCTACCACCGACAAAATCAGCGTAACGATCACTGCGAGTACTTGCGACTTAAATAAGGATGCGAGCAATTCATCTTTCAAATTGCTGTTCACCTCCTTAGTTGCCAGGAGACCGGTCAACAACGCTCCGAGCGTGCCTCCAACCGCGTGGACGCCGAACGTATCCAGAGCATCATCGTAGTTAAGGGCCGGTTTCAGCACCGAGACCGCCAGGTAAGGAATGGCCGCGGCGAGGACACCGATGATAACTGCTCCGGTTGAATTTACGAAACCGCATGCTGGCGTAATCACCACCAGGCCAGCAACCGCGCCGGAACAATAACCGAGCACGCTAGCCTTGCCGCGGAAGATCTTCTCGATTGTCGCCCAGGTGAACGCCGCGATGGCCGTAGCTAAGGTCGTGGCCATGAAAGCGTTTGCCGCGATTCCGTCTGCGGCAACCGCGCTGCCAGCATTGAAACCATACCAACCGACCCATAGCATTCCGGTTCCAATCATGCAAAGGACCATACTATGCGGCGGCATCTGTTCCTTCTTAAATCCTAAGCGTGGGCCCAGGATCAAACAGAGAATCAAGGCGCTCCACCCGGAAGTCATGTGAACCACCGTACCACCGGCAAAATCAATCGCTTTAATACCGGAAGTCGAATTCCAGATTCCATCCATGAACCCGGTAATTCCCCAGACCATGTGGGCCATCGGGAAATACACGATGAACATCCAGAATCCAATGAAGATCAATACAGCGGTGTATTTCATCCGTTCAGCAATGGCGCCGATGATGAGCGCTGGTGTGATGATCGCAAACATCAGTTGATACATCGCGTAGACGTTCTGCGAGACCCAGTACGAGTAGTCGGTGTTAGGCGCTGAATTGACGCCGTTTAAGAAAAAGTATTCGGATCCGCCAAAAAACGGATTGTTAAAGTTCTTACCAAAAACCAGGCTATAACCAAAGGCCCACCAAAGAATGGTGACGAGCCCGGCGATGCCCAAACACTGAGCGAGAACGGAAAGGACATTCTTCTTACGGACCAGTCCACCATAAAAGAGCGCCAGACCCGGCAGAGTCATGAAAAGGACAAGAGCCGAACTTGTCATCATCCAGGCGTTGTGCCCCGGCCCGGATGTGCCGACCGAAGGCGTCGTCAGATCCTTGGGGATGTTTCCGTCCTTATCCTTGAGCGGAACAGTGGGATCACCGTTAGTTAGATACGCTTCCAGCCCAGCGACACGTTGTTCTAATGTCGGCGCGGGTGGAGAAACCACCGGTGAAGCGGCGGCGGGAAGGAGACGGCGTCGTATTCTGGGCGATAAGGGATTGGGTCGTAAACACCACAGAACAGAGGATGGAAGCGAGAGCTCCGTATTTTATAATCTTACTGTTAACAAACATTGGGAGAGGTTTTCTTGGTCGCGTAGATTTACTACAGTTAAGTGTACGATTGGGTAGTTGTGAGGGGACCGGCTGGGGGTAATTCACCGTGGAGATAAGGAGCCAATCGCTTACCTCGCAATAGTGAACTCTTTATTGGGTATTGGAAACTACGGGCGACCACTGGAGCAACGCATGTGCCAAATAGTGGACAGCACAAGAATATAGAGGACGCTTTACTCTTCCTTGGTCGGAAACGCTGTCTAAGCGGAATTTGCCGAAATAAGCCATAAGTCAAGCGCAGCGCGTATCGTTTAGTTAGTTTCACCATGTATCTATACGGCCTATCAGTACGTCTCTAACCGCTAAACGCCGGGACTTGATCCCGGACGCTCACCACGCGCAAAAAAGAAAGAGGCCAGCCTCGAGCCCTACTAACTCAAGGCTGGCTCTGATTTCCTAACATGAATCAACCTCAAGACCCCTACAGGACTTAAGACCAATTCAAAACGTACACCGCGTTCCCAACTAGGTTGAATACGCGGCAAAGCTTGCGTACAAAGAAGCAGCGGCAACCACCAGCAGCAGGGTCGACGGCAACCGGAGGATGCTCTCCTTACGGCTACGCCAGAGCGCACCTAACCCGCCGCCAGCAAAGAGCATCGCTACCATGAACGGAATCACGTAGGTAGCCTCTCCTCTAGCCGGTACAGAAGAAAGGTACGCTGCAAATAGCAAGCCCCCGCTTCCCACCAAAGTATTCAGGAAGACTGACCGACTACTCGTCAGGCGCCAAGCCTGGAACCCAAGCCCGAGGGTGCCCAAGGAGACGATGACCAGCACTATTGATGCGTAATTCATGTCGGGAGCAATGCCGCTTTTATCATTTTTTGCTCAGCACGGTCTGAGCGGACACAGCCTGAGCCTCCGAAGGAGAAGACCCATCGGTAAGTGCGTAATCCGGATACGCCTCGGCACCCATCTCCGGCACATCCAGACCAGCAATTTCATCTTCTTGCTTGGACCGCAACGGAATGATCATGTTTGAAACCTTGAACCAGACGAGCGCAAACAAGGCGACGAAAACAAAGTTGGTTAAGGTTCCAACGAATTCTGCCCCCAGCTGGCTCCAGTCGCTGTAAGCTGCCCCGAAGAGAGGGCCGAAAACTCCGGTCACACCTTGATCACTCCAGCCATCTGAAATCAGCTTGCCAAACTTATCGATCGTTTCTTTGGCGCCATCGTTGTTTATAATCTGCATCGTGCCGTCCTTGATCAGCCGGTGTACACCACCCCAGCCCTGACCATAACTTCCGTTGGCCAACAGGCCGACCGATAGAACTCCCCATGATCCACAGGTGCCATGCACCGAAATCGCGCCAACCGGATCGTCGATTTTGAGGACCCCCTCCACGAACAAGCATGAATACACGACCAACACGCCGGCTATCGCGCCGATGATAACTGCTCCGAGTGAGTTCACGAAAGCACATGGCGCCGTGATGGCAACCAAACCGGCCAACATACCATTGCACATCATCGATGGATCGGGCTTACCAGTCCTGAAAATCATCACCAGCATCGTAAACAAAGCGCCCGACGCGGAGGCCAACATCGTGTTGACGGCTACGATCGCAATCCGATTATCGGTACCGGCAAGGGTCGAGCCTGGGTTGAATCCGAACCAACCGAAGGCCAGAATGAAAGTGCCCAACATGACCATCGGAATATTATGACCGGGAATCGCGCGCGGCTTGCCATCCGGTCCAAACTTGCCTAGCCGCGCTCCGATCACCCACGCCCCAGCGAGCGCAATCATACCACCAGTCTGGTGCACTACCGAGGAACCGGCAAAATCGACGTGACCATGGCCGAGACCGAAGTTTAACCCAAGTTGAGCTAGCCATCCACCGCCCCAGACCCAGTTACCAAATATGGCATATGGCAGCATGCCGACCCAGAAGCCGTAGAGGATGAAATTCTTGAAGTCATCTGAAACAGAAACAAAGCAAAGATAGCCGTATCGAAGACGTCGTTGCCGAGGAAGAAGCCGGTTCCGCCCAGGAGACCGAATGGCTTGCCAAAGATCGGAATCGTCAACTCATGGTTCAGCAGCAAGATACCCTGTCCCAGTGAAGGTTGCGATCCGATTGCTCCAGGAGCAACACCGAACCCGCCAAACATGATGGCAAACCCGCAGATCCAGAAACCGAGCATTCCGAGCCCGTAGATCATAAAGTTCGTCGACATCACATGGGCTGCACTCTTCGCCCGACACAGACCGGTTTCGACGAGGGCAAACCCTGCCTGCATGAACATAACTAAGAAGCCGGTAACCAGAGTCCAGACGATGTTAATCGAGATCTTGTTATGAGCGATATTCTTAACGATTTCTGAGTTTGCACCGATCGTTGTTTTCCCGGCATCATCAATCGTTGGCTCTCCGGTACTCAAACTGGTCTTCGGATCGGTTTTTGCCGGAGCAGGCCAAGCCAGGTCGACCCCCGTTCCACCGTTATTGGCCGTGGCGGTCGAATCTGGACCGACTGGTGTCGGCGACGGAGATGCCGCCGGGGTTGCAGCCGCGACGGGAGATGCCGAGGGACTGGCATTCTGTGCCTTTGTGGAGTCGGTCGCGAAGACCACTAGACAGAGGACGGTAGCAAGAGCTCCGTAATTGATTATCTTTCTGTTCACGAGCATTTGGAGAAGTCTCCGGGTGGTGTCAGGCTTTGGTTAAGGAACACGGTTAGGTTAACTGGTGCATAACACCGGGAGGAAAAAACTCTCGGGCGAGCAAGAACGGTTAATCCTTTCTCGGCTAGAGCTCTGACCTGGTTATCTAACGGTGCGGAACGGGCTAAAGCAGTGCCTGTGCCACATCAGAAAAATGTGCGATTCAATGAACCAGGACCGAACGCTCACGAGGCGAGCGATCACGGCGTTCAAAGTGGCATTGTTGCGAATCGAGCTAATAATGATACACAGCGGCTAATTTGTTGTCACCGACATCTGGACTGATACGTAGCGTCTCCCGCTACATCTCCGTAACAGTTAACCAAAACCCGGAGTTGATTTCTGGTCGAGCCCATCGCTATGTGGGTCAAGTGGAACGACTCACAGAGTCTCTGAAACAGCAGCCCCGCGCTTGGCTCTATTTCGAAGCGCTCGGGCTAACGATCGCGATCGCAGTCATCGACTATATTACTGGACCGGAAGTTGCCATCTATCCCTTCTACTCAATACCGATCCTACTAATGGTTTGGTTTGGCGATATGCCATCGGCGATCGTCATTTCGATTCTGAGCACCATCGCTTGGTGGATGGTTGATAGAGCCGTTGGCCATGTTTATTCCAGTGAATGGCTTCGTCTATGGGACGCAGCGGTCAAGTTAATGTTCTTCAGTCTCGTGCTCTTTGCTGGATGGAGCGTCAAACGCCAACGTGATGAGGCTCGTTCGCGCATCGAGCTGTTAGAACGTTCCCAACAACTGGAAGAAGAAATTATCGAAATTAGCGAGCGCGAGCAGCAACGGATCGGCCGCGATCTTCACGATGGAGTCTGTCAATATCTGGCAGCGATCGGAATTACTGCCTCTATGTTAAAGCGTGACGCCGAGAAAACATCTCAAAGCCTTGCCGCCAAGATCGAAGAACTTGCCAACCATGTCAGGGATGCAGCCGGACGGGTTCGACAGCTGGCCCGAGGTCTTTCGCCGGTCGATCGAGACGAAGGCGGACTCGAGTCCGCCCTGGAGGAACTCGCATCAAGTACGGCAAAGCTAACCGGGATCTCTTGTTCCTTTGTCTGTCCAGGTCCGGCTCCGAACCTAGAAAGCACCCCGGCTATTCATCTATTTCGAATCGCACAAGAGGCGGTTAGCAACGCTCTGGTGGTAATTGCGCTCGACACTAGTGATGACGCTTGTTCGCTTCGCGTGAGCGATGATGGTGTCGGATTCATTCCGTCTATCACCGAGAACAAGGGAATGGGGCTCAGCATTATGCGTTATCGCGCCCGAACGATCGGTGGAGGGCTTGAAATTCAGCCGAATTCGCCGGGTGGCACCGTGGTCGCTTGCACGATACCGACGAGTGCGGAGCGCCAACCAATTGCCCAAGCAGAGAACAATGAGTAACCGGAAAGCCCGCGTAGTCGTCGTCGACGATCATCCGCTCTTTCGAGAGCGTCTATGTCAGCTTATCAACAATGAGCAGGACATGGAAGTCTGCGGCGAAGCGGAGAGCGCTCAAAAGGCTCTGCAAATCATTCGGGAAACCTCGCCGAATCTGGCGATGGTTGATATCACGCTGAAAATGTCAAGCGGTCTAGAACTGATCAAGAGCATAAGAGCGCTCTCGATCGGTGTCCCGGTTTTGGTTCTCTCCATGCATGACGAATCGCTTTATGCTGAGCGCGCCCTCCGCGCCGGTGCGATGGGCTACATCACAAAGAATGAAGAAGCTGCCCAGGTCCTTCTAGCGGTTCGATCTGTTCTCGCCGGAAAGATCCATCTGTCCACAGAAATGACTTCCGGGTTCCTGAAAGGCCTCACCGCAACCGGAGGTAAAGCTGTCGTTCGTCCGTTGGATCGTTTAACTGACCGCGAACTGCAGGTTTTGGATTTAATTGGACGCGGCCGGACGAGTCGAGACATTGCCGAAGAGTTGAAGCTAGGGGTGGCAACTGTCGATACCTACCGGGCAAGAATCAAAGAGAAGATGAATTTCCGAAATGCGATGGAGCTTCAGCATTTCGCGATCCGCTGGCTCAGCGAGTGTGAGTAGGGAGCTCCGCTCAATCTTAAGATCGCGCCACAATCAGAGGCGCAGTGGGACAGTCGCCGCTACCTGAGCAACATGAAGCAGGCGCCAACTATCACCGTAGGAATTAGTGCAGCGACAAATAGCCCCAAGGGAGAGACCCCACCCTCACCAAATTCTTTTCCCAGGATCGCTTGTCCAACCGGGTTTGGCGCATTGGCGATTACCGTCAGTCCTCCACCGGTTACCGCACCGGCCATGACGGCATACTTTAGCTCCGCTGAAAAATTCGGCACCAATGATGCCAGATAGGTAATTGCGGCATTGTCGTTAAACCCGGTCAGAACGGTCGCAGTGATCATTAACGGCCACTCACTGAGCCGGCCCAATACCGGCGCGAGCCACCACTGTTGGCAAGTTCCATGAAAGACTAGAGCAATAAGAAAGAAACCGACCAGAAGAGGTCCGCGGACCGATGAGTTTTCCTGATGCCGGCTGGTTGCTTGGACAAAAGCGAGGTAAAAGAGAAAGCCAATGATCACCAGCGTTGGATAATGGGCAGTGGCAACCGTCCAGCCCATAAACAAAACGTGGATTATCATGATTCGCTTCGGAATCGGACGCTTGCCGTAGACACTGGAAAACGGTTTCGTCGCTAACGAGAACAGTTCTTTACGAAACACACAAAAATAAACTGCCGTCGCCAGAAAAGTACCAAAAGCCGCCTTCCACCCGAAGTTAACGAGCATGTGAGAGAAGTCCCACTGCCACACACTCGCGACCATGACCACTGGCGGTGCGGCGAATTGACTCAAGGTTCCTCCCACTGACACTCCAACAAAAAGTAGCCCCAAGGTGGCGTAACGCAGCTCCTTGCTGGGGCCCAAACTATAGATTCGATTTCGAAGCAACAAGGCGCAGATCGTCATGGCGCCGGGTTCGGTAATAAAGGACCCCAGTAACGGACCAACACTCAAGATTGTGATCCACCAGGCGGCTGGACCGTAGCCGCCGACGCCGGCCAAAGCGGCAAGTCCCCGCTCAGCAATTGTGAGAATCGGTCTTGAGCTCGCCATCGCCATGATTGCTACGACGAAAATCGGCTCCGCCGGGCTAATACTCGCGCTGTAAGTAACTAGGGCGGGCCAACCTTTCATCAGTATAATCGCCAGAAATAGTGGTACTAGCCACACGCCAAAAACCGCCTCAACTTCTCCCAACAAGCTGAAAAACTGCGCCCTGAATTGAAGTTTATCCCGTCGCCTAGCAACCTTTTTGCCGATCTCCGAATCGAGTTCCCGGGGTTCTAAAGCATCGAACTCGTGCTCGTACCGGCGACCTAGCTTGGTAAAGGTCGAAGTCAAGAACGTGTGGACGATCGCACAAAAAAAGATCAGGGTCGCAATCAGATTAAAGGGCTCCACCTGCGCACGGTGAATCAGCTGGCTGATCGCACTGTTCGTCTCCTCGTCGTGGTATTCCGCGAGTGGCCGCGGAAACGCGGATCTTCCGATTACTGCGGAAGGCTCTGCCGCTCCTCGCGACGCGAAGGCAAACAACGATACGAAGAGCAATAACATTGTCACGCGTCTCGAGGGTCCAATGATCGACGGCGTTCGCGCTTCAATTTTCGTTACCTTAGCTGCCCATGATACCCCCTGATTGTTGATGTCGATGTCTGGACGGTCGGATTGTTTCGGCACTGCGCCGGGCTAAAGCAGGTTTCAGACCGGGTCCGATTGCAGGCTTGGACGAAGCGGTCGCAAAAATTAGTTACAACAGTACGCAAAGAGGATTTTGAACAGAAGGCGAGTTTTTGAATTGAGCGTCTCAACGATATAATCGATGACGGGAACGTTGCTCACCACCGAGACCGACGGAATCCGGATCAGATCGATCAAAAGCTCGTGCACCGGCTTCATCAACCTTTCTCAGCGCCAGAGACGCCTTTGTAAGTCGACGAATTTGTGAACGATCTCTGTCTGGTCACTATGCTGGCCCTCGTGAACGATTGCTTTCCCCTGAATGAAAACTTCTCGCACGGCGGTTCGCTCAACCGAAAACAGCAATTGTTCCAAAAGAGCGCCGGGCTCGCCTCCCGCTACACTGGGATCGTCCAAATCGATCGACACGAAATCAGCCGGGCGTCCGACCGCAAGCTCTCCGACCGGTAGGCCCAGACTACGCGCACCTTCCTTGGTCGTCATCGCCAACAAGTTCTGGGTGAGATCGCGTCCTTCTTTCGACGCGAGGAGCACCCGTTCCAGCCTAGTCATACGGAGGTGATACTCGATTAAACGGGCGTCTTCAAAGAGATCAATTTGGATTTGGCTGTCGGTACCCAAAGAAAGTCGTCCCCCTTCTCCCAGCAACCACTGGGCCGGCACCGCTCCGTCAGCCAAATTTCGCTCCGAGGTCGGGCAGGCGCAGACACAGCTCTTTGCATGCGCCAACAGTCGGGCCTCGGCTTCCGAGATATGAATGGCGTGGATCGCAGTGAATCTCTCCCGCAAGATATCTTCCTGCTGAAGCAACTCGACTGGTGTTCGCCCATATTCAGCGAGGCACTGCTCGATTTCCGCCGGCTGCTCTGCCACATGCATATGCAACGGAATTCCGCTTTCCTCCGCGTATTCTGCAATCGCGCGGAGATACTCGATTGGAACTGCGCGAAGGCTATGAGGAGCAACTCCAATACTCACCAAACTTGCTAGGCGCTCTCGTTGCACCCAATTGGACAATGCCTCGGTATCCTGGATGAAGTCGTCCCATCCGGGTGTGATGAATCGGGCCTGACCAGGATTTCCCGGTTTTTTGAATCCGGCTCGACTGTAGGCGGTCCGCAGCAAGACAAGGCGAATGCCGATATCGCGCGCGGCTTGGACAACCAGTTTCGCTACAAAATTACGGTCCGAGTAAGGGGTTCCATCGGTTTGATGGTGGAGGTAATGAAATTCTCCCGCCGTGGTAATCCCGGAAAGAACCATCTCGAGAAAAGCCATGCGGGCGGTTTCGTAGATCTCTTGTGGCTCCAGTCTTGATGCGGCAGAATACATCTTTTCACGCCAAGTCCAGAACGTGTCCGGTTCAGCCGCCGCGCGAAACTCAGTCCGTCCACGGATTGCTCGTTGGAAGGTGTGAGAATGACCGTTAACCAAGCCGGGGATGACGAGGCGACGCTTTAATCGATCTGCCTTGAGATAAATCCTCGCTCATCACAAAAGAAAGCGCACTGCGAAACGATCTCGCCATTCCAATAAAGATAATCGGGCCACCAGCCTCGCTCAGCGGGCATGGACACGACAGCCTCCCATGAAAACCTGTTCCGCCGACTCGACTCCGAAATAGTAACCAAGCTCGCGGTAATCGTTGAATTCGTGGATGACGAAATCCGCCACTTTCCCGCGCTCCAATGATCCAACCAAATGACCGCGTGACAGACTGTAAGCAGCGTTGACGGTGACCGCGGTGACCGCCTCCGCCACACTCAATTTCATTTGCGTGACGGCCAGTGAAACAATCATCGGAATCGAAGGGGTGGGAGAAGATCCCGGATTGAAATCCGAGGCGAGCACCACCGGAAGTCCTGCATCGATCATCTCTCGGGCTGGAGCATAATGATGGGAACCTAGCGCATACACTGAACCAGGAAGGAGCACCGGTTGAACATTTGCCTGCTTTAACGCTTGGATTCCGGCGCTATTGGTGCATTCGAGATGATCGGCAGTAGCAGCGCCGAGGGAAGCAGCCAGCGCCGCACCTCCGGAATCTTTCAACTGATCAACATGCAATCGCGCCGGCAGGCCAAGAGCCCGCGCTGCGCGAACGATGCGAGCGGTCTCGGCCAGGCTAAACACGTGCGATTCACAAAACACATCCACGTATTCCGCCAGTTGGTCGCGATGGACGGCTGGCAACATCTCATTGATGATCAGATCGATATAACCGGAACGATTCGCGCGGAACTCTTCCGGAATCTCGTGTGCGCCCAGGAATGTCGGCACAACACGGATCATTTCGTTGAGGCGCCGCGCTACCTTAAGAATCTTTATCTCGTCGATCAGCGAAAGCCCGTAGCCCGATTTGATTTCAATGGTGGTCGTTCCGTTCCGGATCGCCCAGTGGAGTCGATTGCGCGCGCTCTCTTCCAATTTATCTTCCGAAGCCGCCCTGGTCTGGTGTACGGTAGACAGGATTCCACCACCACTGGCTGCGATCGATTGATACGACTCGCCACCGGCGCGGCGCTCAAATTCCTCTACTCGATTCCCGGCAAAAACCGAATGCGTATGCGCATCCACGAAACCCGGCGTAACCAACCGGCCGGCTGCATCGATTTCGTCACCCAGCTCTCCGGCGGCGGCTTTGATCTCCTTCCACGGGCCGGTCAACGCGACTTTCCCGTCGCGGACCAACATCGCGGCATTATGCAGAATGCCTAATTCCCGCATGCCTGTGCCGCGTCGAACCGAAGGCGATCCAGCCAACGTTAGCAGCTGCCCACAATTGGCGACTACGAACTGCTGCTGACTCTTGCTCATGCTAGTGTACCGTCTCGGACGCAATGAAAGTAGAAGCCCAGCACTTCAGTGCTGGGTTAACGTTTTTGAACACAGCAACATCGTCATTATATGCGAGACGGTACACTACTGCAGCTCTAACCCAGGAATTCGAATCTCATGTTCCCGAGCGGTTTTCACGGCATCCTCGTATCCGGCATCGGCGTGACGCGCGACTCCAATTCCCGGATCATTGGTAAGGACACGTCGAAGCCTGCGTTCTGCCAGGTCTGAACCGTCCGCCACGCTCACCTGGCCGGCATGTAACGAATATCCGATTCCAACTCCGCCTCCGTGATGAACCGAGACCCAGCTCGCCCCACTCGCGGTATTCAACAAAGCGTTTAAGATCGGCCAATCCGCGATCGCATCCGATCCATCCTTCATTGCTTCCGTCTCGCGGAAGGGCGATGCGACCGATCCCGTATCAAGGTGGTCGCGTCCAATAGCGATCGGCGCATCCAGTTCGCCGTTTCTCACTAGGTGATTGATCTGCACTCCCATTTCGGCGCGATCACCTTGCCCAAGCCAGCAAATCCTCGCCGGCAGTCCTTGAAATCGAATTCTTTTTTGCGCCAGTCGGAACCAGCGACTCAAGGTTTGATCTTTGGGAAACAGACGCAAAACAAGATCATCTGTTTTTCGAATATCTTCAGGATTGCCGGACAGCGCGATCCATCGGAACGGGCCTTTGCCCTGGCAAAACAGCGGCCGAATGTATTCTGGGACAAATCCCGGAATTTCGAAGGCATCCTGTATTCCGGCGTCAAACGCACGTTTTCGGATATTGTTGCCATAGTCAAATGCCACGGCGCCCCGGCGCTTCAAGCGCAGCATTGCTTCAACATGTCTGGCCATCGACTGGCTCGCCCGTTCGAGATATTCTGCCGGCCGTCGTTTCCGCAGGTCAGCAGCCTCCTCCAATGTCAAACCGAGAGGGATATAGCCAACTAACGGATCATGCGCACTTGTCTGGTCGGTAACGACATCGACCCGCAGATCGCCGGCTGCGATCTTCGGTACGAACTCAGCAGAATTCCCAACCAGTCCTACTGAAAGCGGGAAACGCGAAAGAACCGCTTCCTCGCACCAGGTGAGCGCTTCCTCGAAACTGCGCGTCATCCGATCGCAATACCCAGTCTGTACTCGGCGAGCGATGCGATCGGGATCTACCTCGATACAGAGAGCCACCGCCCCATTTAAGGTAATGGCCAAAGGTTGGGCACCTCCCATTCCCCCAAGGCCGCTGGTAAGTACCAGTCGTCCGCTCAGATCACCGGAGAAATGGCGATCGGCGACCGAAGCGAAGGTCTCGAAGGTTCCCTGAACGATGCCCTGCGATCCGATATAGATCCAACTGCCGGCTGTCATCTGCCCATACATCGTTAAACCAGCTTGCTCGAGTTTATCGAAAGTCGCCCAATCAGACCAGGCTCCCACCAGGTTCGAATTGGCGATTAGTACACGAGGCGCTTCCTGGTGAGTTTCGAAAACCGCCACCGGCTTTCCGGACTGCACCAGCAAAGTTTGGTCATTCTCCAAGCCTCGAAGTTCCCGCGTGATCAAATGAAACGCTTCCCACGAACGAGCCGCTTTCCCTCGACCTCCATAGACGATGAGTTCCTCCGGCTTTTCCGCCACTTCGGGGTCTAAGTTATTCATGAGACAGCGCAACGCTGCTTCCTGCTGCCACCCGCGACAGGAAATTGTCTGACCTCGTGGAGATCGAATCATGGGCACATCAGTCTTCATCGTCGGCTCATTAACTGGTGAAGGTTCCGACACTCTGCTCTGCCGCCTGAACCAACACGCCGCTGCGAACGAGTCGCAGAGCACATTGAATGTCGTCGTGGAAAAGGCGATCCGATTCCGCGAACGAAATCGATTGGCGGAGTTCGGCATGCGCCGCTTCAACTCCTTTACCAGCTTTGAGCGGATGAATGAAATCCAGGGCTTGGGCGGCACTCATCAATTCGATGGCCAAAACAGTTTCCGTGTTTTTCACTATCTCCAAGAGCTTGGTCGCACTGGTTGCGCCCATCGAAACGTGGTCCTCTTGACCAAGAGAGGTTGGAATGGAATCAACCGAAGCAGGATGGGCGAGAATTTTGTTTTCTGAAGTTAGCGCAGCGGCCGTGTACTGTGGCAACATGAATCCGGAATTCAAGCCGGTATCTTTCATGAGGAGACGAGGAAGCTTTAGTTCACCCAACGTGTCTCCTCCGAGCATTAGGTAGAGCCGGCGCTCGGAGATCGACGCAATCTCTGCCACCGCGATAGCCAAGTAATCCAGAATCAGGGCTAAAGGTTCGCCATGGAAATTCCCCCCACTGAGAATGTCGCCCTCACGAAAAACGAGCGGATTATCCGTCGCGGAATTGATTTCGATTTCGACGACCCGCTGCCCGTGCGCGTAAGCGTCTCTGGCAGCTCCATGCACCTGCGGTACGCACCGAATCGAATAAGGATCCTGCACCTTCGGGCAGTCGAGATGCGAAGGCAGGATTTCCGATCCAATTAGCAACTGCCTCATAATTTGAGCAGTCCTGATCTGGCCAGGATGCGGCCGCGCTTCATGGATTCGTACGTTAAAGGGAGCAGCGCTTCCGCGAACCGACTCCAGCGTCATTGCGGCAGCAAGGTCCGCCGTTGCTAACAACAACTGGATCCGAATCAAGCAATGGACCGCGTAAGCGCTCATGAATTGCGTTCCATTAATCAGGGCCAGTCCCTCCTTCGCTTTCAGTTGCAAAGGTTCAAGTCCTAGTCTTTGCAGCGCGACTTTTGCCGGAACGCGGGAACCTTTGAAATCCACCTCACCAAAGCCGAGCGCTGGCAATGTCAGATGGGCCAGCGGAGCAAGATCGCCAGAAGCTCCCAACGAACCCTTGGTGAAAATGATCGGTGTAAACCCTTCATTAAAGAACCGGATCAGGTAATCGATGAGTTCAACGCGGGTGCCAGAATACCCGAGAGCGAGTCCCTGTGCTTTTAGCAGCAACATGAGGCGTACGATCTCTGACGGCACTTCGTCACCGACCCCCACGGCGTGGCTCAGAATCAAATTCTCTTGCAACTGCTCCAGATCGGACCGCGGGATGCGTTGATGCGCCAAAACACCGAAACCGGTATTAATTCCATAAAGTGCTCCAGCTCCTTCCGCCAACTGCTCGACGATTTTCCGCGAATCGACGATTCGATCGTGAGCCGCACTTGATAAACGTATCGATCGATTGCTGGCGAGGATCTGCCGTAAGTGGTCAACCGTGAGATCCGAATCGCCAACGGACCAGTATGTCTCCGGAACATTGGTTGCGCGGGCAGAGACCGATCCTTTCATAAAATCAAAGATGAATTTTCAGCGCCTGCTGGCAAAACGCTTTTGCGATCACTGGTGAGACTAAATTTAACGAAAGGGCCAAACTAACATAGCAGCTCGCGAACGAGAATGCACGGTTTGGTGATGATTCCCCGAAACCTTGCTTTGATTGGGACTATAAGCCATGTGAGACCCATAGGTCTTATTCGGCCGTCAAATCAGCTCCCACCAGACCATGCCGTTGGAATCAATGGCTTGGGCTGGGAGATGGAGACGGCGTCTGGTTTCGGGTGGAGTCCTGAATTCGGTTAAACGCGGCAGTGACGTCCGGATCGGAGACGAATTTCGGAAAGGTCGCTTTTAACTCATCAACTCCGGCTTGCAGTTGCTTCAGAAAAACATGGAAGCGGTGGATGGCACTCATACAATCGTCCAGACCAGAACCGCTGCTGTTCGATTTCTTCTGAGAGTCGGCGACAATGGAAGTGAATTTCTGGCGGTAGGCACCTAAGGTGTCTGCGACTTGATTTAGGGCGCCAGCGAGATCTTTGGCGCTGGTGGATTGGCTCGCTTTGTCGATCTGGACCGCCACCTTGGGAAATCCATCATCAAAAAGTTTGTTGAGGTCATCGCAGGAATTTGCCCAAACGCCGGCCGCAGACACTAACAGTGCACTGGTTGCAACAATGACCTTCATCTTAATAAATCGGGGATTTGTCGGAAGAGCTATCAGGAGGCGGTTACTCGGTCAAAACGAAACCGCGGAAAGATACGGAAACGGAAGACAGGCGTCAGGAGCTGGCCCGCCGAAAACGTTGCTTCTGGATTCTTCGATCGGCAATATCGCGCCCGATGGTCAAGAGCGAACGGCTCCCGGAAATCGACGCATTACGTGGTTTAGCGATCGTGCTCATGGCACTCGATCACACTCGAGATTATTTTGGAGATCACTCCATCGATGCTCTCGATTTGGCGCACACCAATTTCACACTTTTCTTAGCGCGTTGGCTTACTCATTTCTGCGCACCAACGTTCGTCTGCCTCGCTGGCATGAGTATCGCATTGGCCGCTCATGGCCGGCCGATCGATAGATCGTTCCTGGTGGGTCTCGCCACCCGCGGTCTGTGGTTGGTTGTGCTAGAGCAAACGATTCTTCGCTGCTTCGGCTGGTATTTTAATTTCGACTACCATTATATGAATGCTGGAATCTTGTGGGGCACCGGCTGGGCCATGGTGTTTCTCGCGCTGGTGCTCGCAATCAGGATGCCTTCGATCGCGATTTTCCTGCTTGGGCTGGCGCTCATGATTGGACACCCGATACTCGCAAGCCTTCTCGGAAATAGCTGGTGGTGGACGCTGCTACTCCATTCCGATGATCTGGAGTCTGCCAACTGGCATTTCTACGTCTCTTACCCGGTCTGGCCTTGGTTCGGGGTGATGGCATTTGGCTACGGGATTGCGAAATTGGTTTCTCTTGCGCAAAAACGGATCATTGAACTCCGACCAACCTTCGGGCTAATCGGAATCGTTCTGTTGATTGCGTTTCTTTTTCTTCGCGGCTCGAATTGGGGCGATCCGAACCCGTGGGCGCCTCAGTCGCCAACGCTTTTCACCCCTCTTTCGTTCGTCAACCTGGAGAAGTATCCACCGTCGATTGATTTCTTACTGATGACGCTCGGTATCATGTTCGGCTGCTTGGCGGTCGTAGATTTCTCTCCGAGTTTCATAACGCGGTTTTTGGTCAACTTAGGGCAAGTACCTCTCTTCTTTTATCTGACGCACATTGTCCTCATTCATTTGTTGGCCGTTCTCCTTGCTTCTATCCGTTTTGGACACGCAGAATGGCTCTACCGAGGACCCGGTATATTCTGGTCTGAAACTCTCCCTGGGCATCCAGAGAACTACGGCTTATCCTTGGCCTCGGTTGGTTTACTTTGGGTGCTCGTAATTGCAGTGCTTTCTCCGGCTTGCCTGGCCTACGGCCGGTACAAACGCTCACATGAATTCCCCTGGCTTCGGTATCTTTAGACGAGAATGGCCAAAAGCCAGAACTCGCCGTGCTAAGGCAGCTTGAACTCTGCAACCAGCGGATAGTGGTCAGACAGCTCCCCCGTGGCTTTCTGCCGGACTTCGTAGCGCACAACCTGCACGTTGGATGCGGGAAACAAGTAATCGAGCGTTCGTACTGGCGCCCTTCCCTCCTCGGCGTTTTTCTGTGAAAACGTAAAATAATCTCGCATATTTCTTCCAATCGCATCGCTTACCGTCGGAATACCGCGATAGCGCTCAAACACTGGGATCATCGCAGATGGATCGGTGTGATTTCCTCG
>WNFQ01001762.1_pt1 | contig 17238 bp, 15 predicted proteins | sample 5400171 | NCBI WGS metagenome assembly WNFQ01 (sample SAMN13153356, study PRJNA577476) | soil metagenome | isolation source: 20 cm soil under Madrone tree | place: USA:California | collected 2016-06-14 | reverse complement strand
CATCCGAGCGGGCCACGTGACTTCCGCTGGCCTGCCATGCCACGTAGACCGTCCCGTCAGACCGATCTACCGCGACTGAGGGCTCCGTCGCATTGCTTTGGCTGCTCGGCGAAACCTGCTGCCGAAAGCTGGCCAAGTCCGACGCGAACGCTACCCTTGCACGAAGGAGCTGATTTCTGGAGTGGGCGAGAAGGAACACCGCCGGAAGGGCGATGGCCATGGAAACAATGCACATGAAGTTCCTGGACCGCGGAGCAATCTTAGGCATGACACCCTCCTGCCCATCAAACGGTTGGGCCGGGCCGAAGTCTCTGCTCGCGACTTACTCGCTCCACTGGGAAGCGGCTATTCGTCTGCGGAGTTACTTCATGCGCCAAGTTTCCGCAGTTCGATACCATCGGTCTGATAAGCTGAGAATCGGGGAAAGGCAGTATTCTCCGCTCAGGGAATTACCCCAGCGTCCAGATTGTATGACTGAAAAAAACATACCTGCCCAGCGGTCATCCTGGAAACTCTTGTCGTCCACGACCCACCCCAGCGGAAAGGGCGTATCTCCGACAGGCGTCTTCGACGCTGACGTCGAACCCTATAGTCGTTTCTCCATATGAACCAGGAATCATTAGACTCTCCCATTCGCTGCCAATTCGGCACGGTCCAATCCGCAATTGTGGTCCGATCACGGGAAAACCGGACGTAATGCCTCCGGGTCGGCAGATTACTCCCGATAAAAACGCCCTTCTCGGTACCCTATTTCCGGGTCGTCGGCCAACCGGAAATAATGGCACGAATCGGGCGTGCTGGGATTACTTCCGGCTTCGTTCTTGCCCGTTATCCAGGCACAATCTGGAGAGGCAGCCGCCGACCAGCTGCGAAGGAGCTCATTCTACGTGTAGCCCACAAAGCTAGAGATGGCCGTATTACGCGCCAGTCTTCCATCTCCGAGTGCTTGCCGGCAGTGGCTGAAGGCGCTTGGACGAAATGCCGACGTCCCAGAACGAATATGGCCTATCTAAATGCACGTCTAGAGGCTATGGGCACTCCACTCGCCCTTATTTACTGCTTAGGTGCACGCCTTTGGAAGAGAATAAGAAGTACGTGTAAATTTGAGACACTTCCGAATAGGCCTCATGCGATGGCTGTTCGTTGCCTGGGCCGGACAATCTCCGTTCTATCTCTCGACAGGAACTGACGCTCGCAAACCGTCTTGGGCGGTCGAGAGGATCGTCAAGGAGGCGATATGTCTGCTCCCCAATCCTACAAGGGAATCATCCTTGTAGCCGATGACAATGAAGCCAACCGCGAACTACTCTCTGCTCTGCTGAGCGCAGAGGGTTACCAGGTCGTCTGTGTAGCGGACGGCCAGCAAGCACTAGCTCGGGTGAACAGCGGCTCGATTGATCTCGCGTTGCTGGATGTGGTGATGCCCCGCCCGACCGGGTTCGAGGTTTGTCAGGCGATGAAGTCCAAGCCGGAAACCCGCTTGATTCCCGTCATATTGCTCACCAGTTTGAACAGCGACGCGGACCGCCTCCGAACTACTGGCTCGCGTGCATTCCCTGTTGCTCTTGAAGCAATTCACCGATGAGCTGGACAACGCTGAAACCGTACTGTTCAGCCTCGCACTGAGTATCGAGGCGAAGGACCCCTATACCGAAGGGCACTGCGACCGCCTTTCGAAATATTCCGTCGCGCTGGGAGATAAACTCGGGTTGACCCAGGAACTGCGCGTCGCTCTGCGCCGGGGCGGTCTCGTTCACGATATCGGTAAGCCGAAAAATCATGGAGCAACACACAGTGATAGGTGAAAAAATTTGCGCCCCGCTCCGGTCCTTCCGCCACGTGCTGCCCATCATTCGCCACCACCATGAAAAGCAGGATGGTTCCGGGTACCCCGATGGGTTGAAAGGCGAACAAATTCCGCTCACCGCGCGCATCCTTCAAGTCACTGACATCTACGACGCGCTTACTACGGACCGACCCTATCGCAAGGCTCTTCCACTCGATAAAGCCTTTTCGATCATGCGCGAGGAAGTAAAACGCGGCTGGTGGGATGGTTCCTTGATCGATCAACTTGAACTGCTTGTGCGCGAATCTGCACCTCAGTTGGCAGATGTAGGGGCCAAGAATGAGCGCTAGCTGCTTTCAGAATCGGCCAAGCGATTTTCACCGCCCACACCGATCATCTATTTGTCGGATCGCGGCCGTAGGCGCTTTCGTCCTTCTGCTTTTGCTCGCGGTGACAGATCAGATGACTCGGGCCCAGGACACGCAAGGCAATCAAAACCCTCCTGAGAATTTAAAACAAGTGAGCCTGGAACAGCTCGGACAAATCGAGGTTACAACAGCATCCAAAGTGCCTGTGAAAGCCACTCGAACTCCCGCAGCGATCTACGTGATCACTCAGGAAGACATACGGCGTTCCGGGGCCACAAGCATCCCGGAGGCCCTCCGCCTGGCGCCTGGTGTCGAAGTCGCACAGGTCGACTCCAATACGTGGTCCCTCGGTGTGCGCGGATTCGAGAGCACACTCTCCCGATCAGTGCTCGTGCTTATCGATGGCAGGAGCGTTTACACGCCTCTGTTCGCGGGCGTTTATTGGCAGGTCCAAGACACACTCCTTGAAGATATCGAACGGATCGAAGTAATCCGCGGCCCCGGCGGTACCATCTGGGGAGCAAATGCTGTCAACGCTGTGATCAATATCATCACCAAAAGGGCTCAAGAGACCCATGGAACGTTGGTATCCACCGGCGGCGGAAATATCGATCAAGGCTTCGTCAATTTCCGGTACGGTGCGGGCAACAGCAAGGGTTTTAACTACCGTATATACGGGAAGGCTTTCACGCGGGGCCCTGAGTTTCATCCCGATCACCAACAATTCGATGACTGGCGCATGGGTCAGATCGGCTTCAGGACGGATTGGGATGCACACAATCGCGACCGGCTAACGCTTCAAGGCGACGTCTACAACGGCGATGCCGGACAACGCGTGGGGATCGCGAGTTATTCTCCTCCGTTTATGACCGATGTCCAACAGAACGCCGAGCTTTCGGGAGGCAATTTGCTCGGTCGCTGGGAGCGTGAGTTGGGTTCAGGGTCCGACATCCAGTTGCAAACTTATTACGATCGTACGAATCGGAAACAGGCCAACTTTGCCGAGTCTCGAGATACGTTTGACATCGATTTCATCCATCATCTAACTCTACCGGGGCGGCAGGATTTCCTATGGGGCCTCGGAGCGCGCCTGAGTTCGGGGAATGTTTCCGAGGTCGTGCCCACCGTCGTGTTTACGCCGAATCACTATACGGACAAGCTCTACAACGCATTCATCCAGGACGAAATCCCTATCGTTGGAGACCAGCTTTCACTAACCATCGGGTCTAAATTCCTACACAACGGCTACAGCGGCTTCGAGATTCAGCCGACTGCGCGGCTTCTCTGGACGCCGAGTTCACGGCAAACCGTATGGGCCGCCGTCACTCGCGCCGTTCGCACGCCCTCCCGCGTGGAAGAAGACCTCCAGCTCACTGGATTGGCGGCGCCGACTCCCTTGACGTTTTTCCGGATTATCGGCGACAGAAAGTTTTCCTCGGAAAGCCTGATTGGCTACGAAGCAGGATACCGGAGCTTGGTGAGCCCCAAGTTCTATGTTGACATCGCGGCCTTTTATAACAACTACGACCATCTCTTGAGTGTCGAGCCTGGTGCGCCGTTCTCTGAAAGCTCACCGCCCCCGCCGCACACTGTTATCCCGTTTTTCTTCCGCAATGGGCTGCTAGGCCACACGGCTGGATTCGAGATCGCTCCCGATTGGACCCCGACGCGCACTTGGCGCCTAAGAGGGTCGTATTCATTCCTCCATATCGATTTAGACAAAAAGGCGAGCAGCCAGGACACTTCCAGCGGAAATTCAACCCAGGGGTCAAGCCCCCATCACCAGGTCGCAATCCAATCTTTTCTGGATTTACCCAAGAAGTTGCAGTTTGATCAGACTCTTCGTTACGTGAGCGCCCTGCCTGCCCAACTCGTGAGGGCTTACACAACGGCCGATGTGCGGTTCAGTTGGCACGCCACGCGTTCTCTAGGCGTGTCAGTCGTGGGGCAGAACTTGTTTCAACCTCATCACGCAGAGTTCGGGGGTGACCCTGGTCCTCTTGTCGGGATCGAGCGAAGTGCCTACATCAAACTAACGTGGCAATCATGGCAAAGATAAGAGGGAAGCGGATGTATGGAATTGATGTGCTCCCATGCGCTCGGCCATGGTCCGTGACCGGTGGTCATTCATGCTGCTTGTCGAAATTCATGGCTCTGGCAGTAGCCTGGGTGCTCGTTGGCGCCTCATGCCTACATGCCCAGCAGGCAAAACCGAGTGAATACCAGGTCAAGGCCGCTTATCTCTATAACTTCGGCAGGTTCGTCAAATGGCCGGCTGGTCTCGCCGCAGGCAAGGGCGACTCCTTCCCCGTTTGTGTGCTCGGCCGGGATCCTTTTGGCCCGATTCTCGATTCAACCCTTGCAGGGGAAGCGCTAGATGGAAAGCCCGTGGTGATTCGACGGATCGTCAGGCCGCAAGACGCGGCGGATTGCCGAATCCTGTTCGTTAGTTCGACAGAGGAAAACCATTTAAAAGAGATCCTGGCGGCCATTGATCAAGTGGGCGTCCTTACGGTTAGCGATATACCCGGCTTCTCCCGGCGAGGCGGCATGATCCAATTCGTCGTGGAAGGTGACAGGATTCGCTTCGAGATCAACTTGGCGACCGCCGAAAGTGCCAAGCTCGTCTTGAGTTCCGAGTTGCTAAAAGTAGCGGCAGCCGTAAGAAGAAACGCTCGGTCTGGAGATTGACCTACATGTTCAATGCTCAAAGGCATTCCATCTCCCGGAAACTCACATGGATGAACATGCTGGTCAGCGGCGCGGCGCTGCTGTTGGCATGTGCCGCGTTTATTGCCTTTGACATGATCACTTTCCGGCAGGCCATGTTGCGGAATCTTTCCACGCAAGCTCAGATCATCGGTTCCAATTCCGTTTCCGCATTGCTCTTCAACGACCCGCAGTCCGCGGAAAATACTCTGCTGGCGCTCAAGGCTGCACCCAATATCTTGTCCGCTCAGGTCTACCTGCCGGATGGCCGGCCCTTTGCCTCATACTCGCGTGATCGTGGTCCTCACAACCCTGTGCTTCCCCCAATTCCCTCGGGTCAAACTGAGACTCACTGGATCGAAAATGGTCAGATCGCAGTAGTACGCTCAATCGTGTTGGACGGGAAGCCGATTGGGGCCGTCTACATCCGATCTGATTTGCAGGAGTTGCATGGCCGTTTCCAGCGATACGCGGCAATCGCTGCCATCGTCCTCTCGGCATGTCTATTGGCGGCCTTATTGATCTCATCGATCTTTCGCAGAGCCGTTGCTGATCCCATCGTGGATTTGAGCAAAATTGCAAAAGTTGTTTCTCAAGACAAAAACTATGCGGTCCGCGCAACACCTATCCGCAGCCCTGCCGAGCTGGCTATCCTTATCGATGCCTTCAATGAGATGTTGGCTCAGATCCAGCAGAGTGAGAGGGCTTTGCGAGTGGCTCGTGATGAGCTGGAGCTACGCGTCCGGGAACGCACCGCGGAGCTTGAAGCTGCAAAAAGAGAGGTTGAAGAGTTTTCTCATTCCGTCCTTCTTGCTAAAGAGGAAGTTGAGCGCGGCAGCAAGTTCAAGGATCAGTTTCTGTCTACCATGAGCCACGAGCTGCGCACGCCGTTGAACGCCGTGCTGGGTTTTTCTGACCTGCTCGCCGATGAGCGTTACGGCCCACTGAACGATCGCCAGCAACGCTACGTCACCCACATACATACGGGCGGGAAGCACCTTCTCAAACTAATCAGCGATATCCTTGACCTTTCTAAAATCGAAGCGGGCAGAATGGAGCTCACCCGTGAGCATGTGACGGTTGAGTCGGCCTTTGCCGAAGTGATCAGCGCCCTCTATCCCCTGGCGGAAAAGAAATCGCAACCACTGCTCCAACAGGTTGGGCCCCATCTGCATGTTCACGCCGACGCGATGCGATTTAAGCAAATACTTATGAATCTTGTTGCCAACGCGATCAAGTTCACACCCGAAAGCGGCCGGATCGAGCTGGCCGCCCGTCAGGTGGATGACCAAGTCAGAATTGAAGTCCGGGACAATGGCCCAGGAATTCCACCCGACCAGCAGCAACGGATCTTCGAAGCATTTGTTCGCCTGACGCAAACGGGTAGCGCCACAGAGGGCACAGGCTTGGGGCTAGCCATCACTTCTCGCCTCGTCGAGCTGCATGGCAGCAAACTGGGGATCGAAAGCCAGCCCGGAGAGGGCACCTGTTTCTATTTTTCTCTGCCCCACATTGCTATCGCTTTGGATCACCCCGCTCAGACGTCTATGCCCATGTCACGGGCACGCAAAGCCCCCCGGATTCTCGTCATTGAGGACAATGAGGTGACAGGGCAACTGATCCAGTCGCAACTCACTTCTTCAGGCTATGAGACTCTGAAATGTGCCCAGCCGGAACGCGCCAGAGAAATGGCGGCGGAATACCAGCCGGATGCCATCACCTTGGATCTCCTCATGCAGCCGGTCCACGGGCTCGAGGTTCTGCTGCAGTTGAAAAATGACCCGCGCACGTTGAAGATCCCCGTCATTGTCGTGACCATCGTGGATCAGCCTGGCGTCGGAACCGCTCTCGGTGCCGACGAGTATTTGATTAAACCGGTGGACAAGGCAACATTGCTGGCAGCAGTAGAGCGCTGCCTCAAGTCTCGCGGAGGGGCGGCCCCGGCAAGGACCATTCTGGTAGTGGAAGACGATGCATCCACGCTTGAGGTGATTGTCGAGTTGCTCAAAGCATACGGCTACGCTGTGACTACTGCGACGGACGGTGAACAGGCCCGTGTGAGCGTGGCTCAGTTTCTACCCGAACTGGTTATTCTTGACTTAGTCCTCCCCAAGATGAGTGGTTTTGAATTGCTCGCGGAATGGCGTTCCAATCCTCGGACCGCCGATCTTTCCGTGTTCGTACTGACCAGCAAAGATCTAACTAAGGAGGAGGAAAAGTACATCCACGCGCATGCCGAATCGCTTTTCCGGAAGCAGAATTCCTGGCGGGAGCCGTTGATCAAGCAACTGGAGCGCGTAGTAACCTCCCCGTCTTTGGAGAACGCTTGAAACATTGCATCCTCGTCGTGGAAGACAACCAGCTCAACCGCGAGCTCCTCTGCGACTGGCTCGAAGTGGAGGGCTACGAAGTCTGGTCTGCGGCAGACTTGAAGGCCAGTTACGAGGTTTTTGCCAAGCGGCTTCCCGATGCCGTCTTGCTTGATATCAATCTCGGTGCCGAAAACGGCCTCGACCTCCTCGCATGGATGCGCCAAAAAGCGGACATGCGCGAGATCCCCGTGATTGCCGTGACGGCACACGCCATCGTGACGCAGCAGGAAAGGATCCTGCGGGCGGGCTGCAGAGCGTGCCTCTCGAAACCAATCGATTTTCAACTGCTTCAAAAAGAACTAAACCGCTGGCTGCAAGGCTCGAAAACATCGCAGTCGCGGACAAATTCTTAGAATTGGTACCTCGGGTGGCCTCTCCGGAATAGCGGTCGCCACAGGAGCGATATCTTTGCCCGCAAGGATTCTCGTAGTCGACGATGATCCGCTCTCCGCTGAGCTTATCTGTGAAATCCTCCGCTCCGCCGGCTTGAACGCCAGCTTTCTAACCAGCAGTGCCGAAGCGGCCGCGCGTCTGAAGCGGGAGAGATATCATGCCGTCTTTCTGGACATGCGCATGCCGGCTCCAGATGGCGCCGAGCTCGCCCGCCAGGTTCGGGCCTCCCGGGTTAACTCCTCCACCGTCATCGTGATGATTACCGGAGAGCAAGATCGCACGGTTATGGGGCGTGCCTTTGAAGCCGGCGTTGAATTCTTCCTCTTCAAGCCAGTTGAGCGCAATAAGCTACTCAAGCCGATCCGTGCTAGGCAGCTCCAATCGAGCGCGAAAGGCGGCTCTTCACGTGTGTTTCGCTACGCTGCAGAGTCGCGCTGGAATCAGGCCAAGACCGTCTTGAGGGGACGACGCTGGATCTCAGCCTTGGCGGCGCGCTGGTTCAGTCGAACCGCGCGTTTCCATCAGGTACCCCGGTCACGGTCAGTTTGGAACTTGATGCTGGCGCCTCGCACCTGCGTTCAGGCGCGCGAGTGATCCGCACGATTGGGACAGATTGCATGGGCATTCAGTTCGAAAACCTTGGCTCCAAAGAAAGCAATCGACTGCAACAGTTCCTCCTGCCGCTGATTCTCGCAGCTACTTGATCCGAGGCTTTCAATCTCCTACATCGAAACGTTGGTCATGCATGGCTTTAAGAGGGGAACAGGCTGTGGCCCGTTGCGTCTCACTTTGGCATGGGCAGAGGCGATGAAAACCTGGTCCTGGGACCGAATTCGTTATGTCATCAGTCCTTCTCACCACGTATTCGGAGAACTCCAGATAAATGCTCTACGCGCAGAAGTGCCACTGATGCCCGACACACATTGGGCGTATTGTTTGAACGAATAAGTCATGGAAGAGCGCTTGGTGTAAAAAAGCTGAACTCAGCGACCCCGCTGATTCAGATACAACCAAGGAGGCTCCCCCATGGAAAATATGTACTACATCGGCTTGGATGTTCACAAGAAAACGATCAGCTACTGCGTGAAGGACGGTAGCGGCCGCATTTACGCAGAAGCCGAGATTCCCGCCACACGACTAGACCTGGACATGTGGATGAAGACGCTTCCGCAGCCGTGGACGGTGGCCATGGAAGCGACCATTTTCACTGCCTGGATCTACGATCATCTCAAGCCTCATGCAGCTGCTGTGAAGGTGGCGCATCCACTGATGCTGCGCGCCATCGCCGCTGCCAAGAAAAAGAACGATCGCATTGATGCCCACAAGATTGCCGACTGCCTGCGATGTGATTTTCTGCCGGAGTGTTACATGGCTTCGACGGAGATTCGCGAGCGGCGGCGCACGTTGCGCTATCAGAACTTGCTGGTCCGCCAAGCAGTGCAGATGAAGAACAAGATTGCTGTTCTGCTGATGGAAGCTGGCGTGAGCTATAACAAACAGAAGCTCCACAAGGTCGGGTACTTCCGTGACCTGCTGGCGACCAACCAGGACATCGATGAAGGGCTGAAACCGTTGCTGCGGTTGTGCCGCGAAACGGTAGTTCGCCTAGGGAAGATCGAAAGTGTACTGGTGCGCTCTCTTCAGCGTGATTCGCTATTGAGGGAACGAGTGGAGAGGCTCATGACGATTCCCGCTGTTGGTCCGATCACCGCGCTGACCTGGGCGCTGGAAGTTGGCGACGTGCAGCGTTTTTCATCGATCAAGAAGGCCATCAGCTACTGTGGACTGTGTGGTGCCGAGAATAGTTCGGCAAACGTCATCAAGCGCACACCACTCTCGAAGCAGCGCAACAAACATCTGCAGACGACATTGATCGAGGCAGCAAAGATGGCGCCGCGAAACAGTGTGGACCTGGCTATGCTCTATGACCGGGAAAAGCAGAAGGACAACGCCAATCGCGCCACGTTGGCCGTGGCGCGGAAGCTCGTGGCGTACTTGGTTGCCGTCGATCGCCGCCAAAAAGACTTTCTGGTAGTAGCAAGCGAAAACCGCACCGCCGCGTAGTATGGTGCCGAAAATATCAGGAGGATCTCTTCAGCGCGCAGCCTGCCAGGTCTCGTCAGTAGCCGACTGAGCGACGGAGCGTAGGCTCCCGATGCCCCCATCGAATTGTTTCGAGACTGGCAGGAGATCACAAACTCAATCTTCTGTGAGGCCCTTCGGGGCCGAGACAGCAAATGGAGGTCTGGTTCTCGATCGAAGAGGAACCACCGCCGAGAGGCGCGAAGGCGAGCTGGAGAGACCTGAAGACTTTTGTTAGCGCTCCTCCCGAGCGCGTCAGGAGAGTTTTTGCCCTCTTGACACGGACTTATCATGGACGTCGGCTACCCGGAAGTTATCCAGAAAGGTAGTTCTAGGAAATGAATGTGGGGGACTACTTCGGAGTTCATACAGTTTTCCAACCCACAACCCAACCCACAAAAACCTATGTCTTATATGACTTCTGCGTAGTTTGGCAGTCCCCGCGGTCTTGTAAGTTGTTGTAAAACCTAACCACGCTACGCTGATAAGGGCGAGGTCGGTGGTTCAAGTCCACCCAGGCCCACCATTTCCAGGCCCGCAACCATACTTCCAATAAAATCACGGTGCTTCGTTTGGTTCCTTGAGACCTGAACTAGAGAGTCTAAGGTCTTGGTGCAACAGCGGGCGAAGGGGGAGGCGCCGCAAACTTGGCGTCGTCCACAGGAACGTTTTGCTGAACCTGCTCGACCTGGATCGTGAATCGGTTGCCGGGGCGCGCGAGCGTCCAGCGAAACGGCGACTTCACGCCATTCGCATCGCGATAATCCGCGTAGTCGATCTGCGTCGGATTGCGGCCGAGAGGAGTCTCCGCGTACCGGATGAGCCGCAGCAGCAGCCCTGTCTCCTTATCCAGGTACAGGCGGAGCGGTGGTTTGCCCTCGGTACGTCCGACGACCAAGTAAGTGTCGTGACCTTCGATTTTTCCGCCAGCATCCACGCTGAATTTCTGATACAGCGTCTTCACGCGCGCAGCGAAATTAAGGTCCGCATCAATGCGCGCTGCGTCATTTTCCGCCGCCGACATCATGTGCACCCGGCCGGGAACACTGAGCCATCCTTGCTTCCCATCGAATGCCGTGACGCTGTCCCCATTCTGAAGGTGCATGATGGAGACGCGTTTGTCCGGAGCCTTCGCATAAACCTCCACCGGACAATGCTGGCCGCCAAACGCCGTAAGCGTTCCTTTTTGCACCAGGCTCGTGACTTTCTGCAGCGCTTCGCTCCCGCCAATAGCCGCAAGATATTTGTCCAGCAGTTGATCAGCCGCCGGTAGCGTGGCTTTCGCCTCGCCAAGCTTTTTCCCTTCCTCGGCTGCCGGTCGCGGCTCTTCTTCCGCGATGATGGGCGTGCCAACGGGGTCCTTCGATCCTCGATGGCACGAATAGCAGGTCACTTCTCGATGGCCATCAAAGTTATTCTTGTTGATCGCCATCATCATGTTGATCATCTTCCGCGCCGTAACCTTGGGCTTCTTGTCGTCCTTTTCATTCGCATGTGCGACGTGGCAGTACTCGCATTCGACGCCAAGCGAGCCCGCGATGAATTGCATCGAGGGGATGACCTGCTCCGCGGGTATGCCCTTGAGCGCTTGAATATTCTTGTACTCTTCTTCCGCAAGTTTTGGCCCCGCCGGCGCCGCCGCAGCTTTCGGTGCGCTGGATTGCGCCCACGCGCTCGCCAGCGAGAAGCTCAATGATGTTCCGCACACGGCTAGCCACAATTTCAGACGATTCACATTCACGATTTTGACCCTCGCAGATGAATTGACGGGACCGCGCGCGGCGCGGTTACAAGACACAACGGAGTTTTCCAGAATCAGGCGCTGATTTCGCCGCGCTTTGCGAGCGCCGTTATGCGGTCCGCGGCGCGGAAGGCCAGCGCTTCGATGGTCATGGTGGGCTGGCCGCGTCCCGAAGTTACCAGGCTGCTGCCATCGCAAAGGAATAGATTCTTGACGTCATGCGTGCGGTGGTCCGGATTGATCACCGACGTCTTTGGATCATTCCCCATGCGGCATGTTCCGAGAAGGTGCACGCCAAACTGCTGCTCCCCTGGGGGGAAACTCCACTTTTTCGTCGCGCCGGCAGCGTCAAAAAGTTCGTTCGCGCGCCCGAACAGCCAATTTCCGAGCTTCAAATCATCCGGATGATCCTTGTACGTAAGGCGCAGCGCAGGCAGGCCCCATGCGTCCTTCAAATCCGGATCCAGCGAGAAGCTGTTGTTTTCAACCGGCAGCGATGTCCCGTGGCAGAAAATCTCCATGGTGCGGTTGAAATCCTGCGCCAGCGCCGCCTTGAAATCCTTTCCCCAGCGCGGCGTTCCGGGCGGGAGTCCGCCGAAAGCAAAACTTATTGGCGTGAAATCGAACCGCGCGTCAAGTCCGCCCCCGCCGCAGAACCCCACTTTTTGCGGATCAAGCTCGTAGAAATCGTGCAGCACCCGGCTGACCGCATAACCCTTGTAGTCGTTGAGCGGATGCTCGAACTGGCCCGTGACAACGCCACCGCTGTTGAACATCAAATTTTTGCCAACGATCCCGCTCGAATTCGCGAGGCCATTGGGAAACTGCTTGTTCGCGGAGAGTAATAGAAGCCGAGGAGTCTCTGCCCCGTTAGCGCAGACGACCACCGCCTTCGCCTTCTGTAAATGCGTGTTGCGCTTTTCATCGAAGTACACCGCGCCGGTCGCGCGGCCATTGGCATCCGTCTCGATGCGATGTACATAAGAATTGGGCCGGATTTCGCAGCGCCCAGTCCGTTCCGCCACGCGGATGGCAGCCACGAGTGAGCTGGATTTGGCGCCCACCTCACAGCCGAAGCCCAGGCAGAACCCGCAATTGACGCAAGCGCTTCGTCCCGCCCGTGCTTGAGAAAGAATCGCCATCGGCGCGGGGTAAGGATGCCAGCCCAGCTTCCGCGCCGCGCGCTCGAAAATCACGCCCGACGATTTCACCGGGAGTGGCGGCATCGGATATGGCTTCGATCGTGGCGGATCAAACGGGCTGGCGCCGGCAAGCCCGGAAACACCGATTTCCCATTCCACCTTTGTATAGTACGGCTCGAGGTCCGCGTAAGTGATCGGCCAATCCACCAAGTTGGCGCCCGCAATCGGCCCCACCTTGCTGCGCTCGTTAAAATCAATTTCGTGAAATCGCCAGAAATTAGCTGTGAAGTGTACGCTCGTCCCGCCGACGCACCGCCCATAAACCAGCGCCCGCTGCGGCTTGGCTTTCTCGTCCGGCGTCTTGCGAACCGTAGTCGGCTGCAGCTTCGGATGGTTCGTGAGCTTGTCCAACGCCAGGATTTCGATTTCGTTATGCGTAAAATCAGCTTCCGTCAGGTAAGGGCCTTGCTCCAGCACCACGACGCGAAAGCCGTTCGTCGAAAGTTCCTTGGCGAGGATGCCCCCGGCCGCCCCCGATCCCACGATCACAAAGTCGACTTCGTCCGATGTTTTGTATTTGGGCTGGTCCACGGTCATGTCTTATCCGCTTCTTTCGCCGCCGATTGCCAGCCGGGATAGTCTTTGTCGTAGTACCCGAACGGGGCCTGAAATATATGTTCGCGTTCGCGCCCGATTACCTTCCATCCAATCGCGTCGCGGTTGCCGCCGAATTCCGGATCGATCAAGAACCCCTGAATCGTGTGCAGGCGAACGGTATCAAAAAAGTTCTGCGCACCCGGGCGCGCCCGAAACGCTCGCCGCGCAGTCGGCCCGCCTTCATCGAAGGAATGCAATACCGCGTCTTGCTGTTCAGCCGTCAGGCCGGAGAATTTGGAAGCGCTCGCGAATATCTCTTTCACTCTAGCTTGTAATTCGGGCAATCCCTCCCGGTACGCCTTTTGGTCGTCGGCCCCAAACGTGACTAGCCCATGATCGATAAAATAAACCACTCCCGCTTCACGTGCCCCGGGAGTTTCGTCCGTCGGAATGATTCGCGCCGTGATGGCCTCGACCTCCACAGCTTCTTCCGGCGTAAAGAATTCAAATTTTGGCGGGGTCGCCGCTTTGGCAGCGTCGTGCGCGTGCGTCGCGGCGGACAGCAGCGCAGGCCAGTTCGCCGTAATCCACGCGGCGCTGAGACCTGTTCCCGTTCGCAGTAGAAAATTGCGGCGGCTAAGTTCGTTCATTGTGTTTGGTCGAAGTTTCCCGGACTTCCCGACTCTAGGATGAAGCCCATTCTCCGTCAAGGACATTTGACCGATGCACAAGATTCAAATTCCCCATCCAAATTGGCAGGCGAAAAGTGGTCGTTGGCAGCCGGCGCCAGTTGTTATACGATGCTGGCCGTTCGTCTTCCTCTTTCGATTTCACAAATCCGCCGCCGTTCTGAGACACTATTAGGCGCTTATGGCTACGTTATCCGGGGGAATTGGAACCGGCAGCAAATGGCTGCTCGATAAAATTGTTGGCGTGATCGCCGCCACGGGGATCAATCCCAACCTCCTCACATTTCTTGGCCTCGTCGTGAATTTTGGCGCCGCCGCTTTCTTCGCCGTGGGCCAATTCTTCGCCGGCGCGCTGATTATTTTCTTCGCCGGCTTCCTGGACATCTTGGACGGCCAAGTGGCTCGTCGCCAGAATCGCGTCACGGCCTTTGGCGCCTTCTACGATTCCACCCTCGACCGCTATGCGGACATGGCACTCTACATGGGCCTCCTGGTCTACTATTCCGTCAGCGGCCGCACTCCCTACGTTGTTTTGGCCGCGGTCGCCACTGCCGGCTCCGTCATGGTCAGTTACGCGCGCGCCCGCGCCGAGTCTCTCATCCCATTGTGCAAAGTCGGCTTTATGGAGCGCCCCGAGCGCCTTGTCCTGCTCATCATCGGTGGGCTCGTCAATCGCATGGGGCCGGTGCTCTGGGTCATCGCCGTTGTTTCCACGCTCACCGTTATCCACCGCATCTATTTCACCTGGCAGGAAACCCGCGCCGGCCGCGTCCTCCCCGGAATCAGGCTCTCGCTTTAGCCCGCATCTCTTTCCAACTCTCGCCGAATAGTCCATTCTTATCTTCCGAATATTCGGTAGCCGGTCAGTTTCTGTTTAGCGCGGCTACCCGGAAACTATTTCAGCGCTGTGCAACTCCTCCGCTGACGGCGGCGGTCACCTCGCCGTGTGCCGCGCTCTTCGCTCGGGCGCTTCCGTCGGCCGCCGAGGCGCGGCACCCCTTCCCAAACAGAGGTGCGCTCGGCCATTTTCCCGGTGCCAGAGTGATAGGCAGCCTGCTATCTCACAGCATCCAAGCCACTTACAAGTAATCATTGACATACGGTACCAATATGCTATAATGATTTGGTCAAGTTGGCACGATTCTTCCGTGCCCTGCGAATCATGCTCGCCCGCCAGGTAGTCCTTCTAACTCCTCCAAAATCTTCCCATCCCTCCCAATTACTTTCTCGCCAACAGCCCGCCCCTGTAAGTCCTTTAGCTGCAACACTTATGAGCCTCCCCGCAAGTGTGGCAAACAAAAGACTTACAGCAGAGCTAAGCCCTTTAGATGCAACACTTACAAAAAACATGGGGGAGGGCAAGCGATTGTGGTTAAGCAGGTATTACAGACGAGCCATCCTCCTTCTTGCCCACACTCTGTGTCTCCGCGCCTTTGTGGCTGCTGCATCTTACATTCTCCGTACATTTCCAAGTTCCGTATCCCGCAAGTCCTTTGCTTGCCACTCTTGCGAAAACACCGGGGGTGTGCGGGTATTCTTCCCATTCTGGAACGACTCTTTTCCCTCAGTGCTTCCGTGCCTCCGTGGCAGATCTTTCCTCAACCGGCGCTGCAATGATTTTGCGAACGCGCTCGCGCAGCGCCGGCACATCTTCTTTGCTAAGTCCTTTCGTCTCGATGGTGTCATGCAGATGAACCGTAACTTTCGCCGGCCACAACATCCAGTGGCCCGTCCGGTGATGCTGAAAAGATCCCACCAGGCTCACCGGCACGATCGGAATGCCAAGCTGCTGAGCCACGCGGAACCCGCCGTCCTGGAATTGATCCACTCGCCCGTCGCGTGTCCGTTTCGCTTCCGGAAAAATAATCAGGCTCGTGCCCCTATCGACGGCATCCTGCGTCAGGCGCCACATGCGCTTCAGGTCCGAAGGACGCCGAACATCCGGAACGGGCACGTTACCGAAGCGCTTCATCAGCCAGCCATACGCCGGAATCTTGAAGTGCGATTCCAGCTCCCACCCGCGCACAAACTGCGGGATCGCGCAGTACAGCATGAACGGATCGAAGAGGTTGACGTGGTTGCTCATAAAGAAACACGTCCGGCCGGCATCGAAACCACCGGAACGCACTATTTCCACGCGAGCGCCCGACAGAAATGCGATTCGTCTGCAGAAGGTCCGCTGCAGCCAATCGTGTTTGCGGGCATCGAGAAAAATTCCCAGCAACACCAGCGTCGGCGCAACGATGAAAAAATGCAGGATGCTGAGGCTCCAAAGTATGGCGCTGCGGATCGCCAGCCAGACCTTCCTCATATAAAGACGTCCACCACGGCAGGCAGAACGTCGATTGCCCGGCACTCCACGGTCACAACTTCTCCATCAATCATGACGTCCACAGGCGCCGCCTCTTTGAATTCCACGTGGCGCACCGCGCGGCGCGAAGCCAGCGGATGTTTGATATGAGAGCCGTCGTAAAGTCGCGGCAATGTGCGGAGCAATCCCAGCCGGCCGATCGGGCCCCAGCGCACAAATTCAATAAGCCCGTCGCTAGGATCGGCGTCCGGCGCGATAAGCATCGTCCCGCCCGTGTACTTGCTGTTGTTGAACGTCAGGAAAAGGGAACGCCCTTCGTCCCACTCCGCGTCGTCATCGCAGCGCAAGGCCATAGACCGCCGGCGCAACTGCACTACGCGCACGAACACACCGAGCAAATAACCGAGATCGCCGAACGGCTTGAACACGCGATTGGTCAGTGCGGCAACATCCGCAGTAAAACCCATGCTCAAAAGATTGAAGGAGTAAATTTCGCCCCTAGCGTGCGTCAACCGCAACAAATCTACCGCTCGCGTGCGGTCTTCGAGCAGCGCCTGCATCGAAGCCGCAGCCCCATCCTTTGTAAAATCGCGCAGGAAGGAATTGCCGGTTCCCAATGGCAGGAATCCCAGCGCGACACGCTGAACCGCCGTGCGTCTCGCAAAAACTCCGTTGAGGATTTCGTGAGCCGTGCCATCGCCGCCGACCGCAAGAAAGCGCCGGTAGCCCTGCTCGTAGGCTTCGCGGGCAAGTTGCACGGCATGCCCCTGGCCGGTCGAAGCGATGACGTCAACCTTCAAACCTTTCTCGCGCAGACGCGCGAGCCCGGGCCCCGCGAGTTTCGCGGAGCGGCCGCCACCGGCGGCGGGGTTGACGATGGCGAAAAATCGATCCATTGGGAGCGCGCACGAATCCGAAATTCTAATTTCCGATCGACGCAATCATTTGCAAACTGTCTTCACAGCGGCAGAATCGCGGTGCTGCTGTCGAGCTTCGCGAGGCGTTCTGCCAGAACGTTGCGTTTGATCTTGAGAGAAGCCGTCCGGGG
>WNFQ01006855.1_pt1 | contig 17241 bp, 27 predicted proteins | sample 5400171 | NCBI WGS metagenome assembly WNFQ01 (sample SAMN13153356, study PRJNA577476) | soil metagenome | isolation source: 20 cm soil under Madrone tree | place: USA:California | collected 2016-06-14 | reverse complement strand
AGCGCGCTGGCGGCAAGGAGGTAGGAGCTGAGAGAAGAGGTTGGAATCAAACCGGCGTAAGGGAGAAGAAAGATGAGGTACCTGCCAACCCAGCTGTAATTCTTTCCCTGGCCAAGACGTTCGACGATGGTTGGTAAAGCGGTTGCAACGATGGTCTGTTGCAATGAGCAAACAGAAAAGAGGGATAGTTGGTCGCTCACCTGGTCGAGGGCGGCCAGAAAGACGCAACACATGAGGCCAGGGAAAACTATCCAGAGACGGTTGCGTGGGAGAATCTGCTGTTCATTCACTTTCCAGGAAGCTCTGGTACCATTGCCAGTGTGTTTCTCTTGCACTGGCATGACTATTTCGCGAGGGGAATCGGCGGACGTGAGGTCATGACTACTAACATGGAGGGGATTAGACATTGTAGGTGAGTGAGGCTAGTTGGGGGCCATGGGTCCTCTCGGCAGGACTGGGGTGGTCGCATCGCAAGACCCGACTTCGGCATTAACGGCATCTGATTTGAGTAACCCTCAAAGGCCCCACGCCTTGGTGCTGCTCCAAGCCCGCTCGCTCGCAGCCGAGTCGAAGCCCAAATCGAGCCAATCCAGACCACATGACGGGAAATGACAGGTGAAGCTTGACGCGCGTAAATCCACGCGTAAATCACCTGGATATCCAAAGCTGTTCGGAAGTCCGGTTCCGTCTCTCCATGTGGGATGCTTGACGCCTGACTTGGTCGTCTCCCGTCTGGCAAATACCGAAAAAAACTTATATTATGTCATGTCACATTAGACACTCCTGTCACTCTAGAAAACCAGTTTGTTCGTAAGTTATGGGCAGGGGCTCTGCTTAGTAAGGAATTTCCACGAGTCACGTCTGTCCTTGAGCAACTTTTCGTTGGGACACTTGTTCTTTACCTTCATCCTCTTTTTTCCATCTCTTTCTCTAGATTATTTCAATGGCAGCTGAAATCCCCACCTTTAAGCTTGTTCTCGGTAAGCCTTCCCCATCGGCGCATCCGATCTCTCTGACATTCGAGTGACCTACCTGTGCCATCCTTGTCTCGCGCGATCGATCCATGATCCAACGTTACTCACCTCACAACGTTCACGTTCAATGCTATACTCGGTATACGACGCGTAGTTGGCGACGGTGGAACAGGGAAAACTACATTTGTCAAGGTATTTTGGTTTCCTTCCACTTGCCCTGTGCCCTTGACGAAGCCCTGATCCTACTTCCCTTTTCATTCTAGCGCCACTTGACAGGAGAGTTCGAGAAAAAATACATCGGTGTGTATCGCTCATTTTTGCGTGTCCAGGAGATCCTGTCGCGTCGCGTTCCCTTTTCTTGTTGCTTACGCAGCGCGCCACTACCCAGCTACACTCGGAGTTGAGGTTCACCCTCTATCCTTCTCCACCAACTTTGGCACGATCGTGTTCAATGTCTGGGATACTGCCGGCCAAGAAAAGTTTGGTGGTCTCCGCGATGGCTACTACATCCAGGGCCAATGTGGCATCATCATGTTTGACGTCACGGCCCGCATCACTTATAAGAACGTTCCCAACTGGCATCGCGATCTTGAGCGTGTCTGTGAAAACATTCCTATTGTGCTTTGCGGAAACAAGGTCGACGTCAAAGTACGTCTTGCCTTTGTCACAGGGGCTTGGGCGGTTCCTCAAGTTGTGGACTGAATTCTAGGAGCGGAAGGTCAAGACGTCCACTGTGACCTTTCACCGGAAGAAGAGTATCCAATACTTCGAGATCTCTGCCAAATCCAATTACAATTTTGAGAAGCCATTCTTGTGGCTTGCTCGAAAATTGGTTGGGTCAGTTACTTGCCTTGATATTTCTTATATGCGGACTGTTCACCGTGCTTTCAGCAATCCCTCTCTCGACTTTGTCGCTGCTCCTGCACTTGCACCGGCTGAGGTTAGCGTTGATCCTGCTCTGATGGAGCAATACAATAGGGAGTTGGCACAAGTACGAATAACAACCTTTCATATCTGTCCAATCTGTCTGCTGACTGTTGCTCCTAGGCAGAGGCCGTTCCCCTTCCGGAAGAAGACGACGACTTGTAATTTCTTTCCCCCTTACGTACATATATGCCCTCCCCAACGGCATGAACCCAACCAAACCACTTCTATACGACCCCTCCCCTTGCTCCCGTACAGATTCTATGCACCCAGAGCAGTGAGCCTAGCATACTGAGACCATACATTGGATGTGGGGGGTTAGTAATTTGCATGCAGATGATGTAGTCTCGTTCAAGTAAATGTGTGATGCTATGAAATTTACGTTGAATGAACTGTTGTGCCCGGGTGTGGCGGCCCTTGCTTCCGCTCCTGTCTCCAATGCTCCTCCCTTCCCAGGGTTCCTCGCTCCTCGGGTCTATCGCAGCCGACAAGTGCGTATACTGCTCTGTCAGAGCACGGCTTTTCCTCACTACCCTGCCAAGCATAGTCCCTACTTTCAGGCTGGCTTCGGTTTGATGGTAAGCACGCGTATATGTAGGATGGCTATACAGATGCAATAAACTAAACAGGGCGTCGGCGTCGGCATAACCGTCCTCCGTCGCGGCGCGGTCCTTGCCTCGGTCGCGCTCCGCCGACGTCTCCTCGTGACACTCGAAATCAACAACAAGGACCGCGCATATGACTGGTTCCTCGCGTGGCTCGCGCACCATCAACGCACGACGCGTCGTCCAGCTTGGGCACATTCGCACCAGCTTAGTGTCGAGACGGCATACGCGCAACATAAAAACGGTAGTGCCGATGTGCTTTTTCGACTCGTTGCTGGTCCAGGTGTACATTGGCTTAAATACCGCGGCGCATGGATGCAGGTCTGTCCCTCCCGTCCACCCGCCTTCTTTATCTTCTTTACTTGGTTACAACCCGGACTCACCTGAAGCGGCATGGATAGGTGAAACGCGAGCGCGAGACGCGCGCTATGCAGATGGCTTCTGGAACGCCTTGGGAGACTGTCACGCTTTCGACGCTCTCGCGCGACCGTGCGCTATTCGCACCGCTGCTTGCAGAGGCACGAGATGCGGCGTTGCGCGGGCAGGAAGGTCGTCTTGTTGTGTATACCGCGTGGGGTACCGAGTGGCGTCCCTTTGGTCTCCCGCGGCGCAAGCGGCCTCTACACAGCGTTGTGCTCGCGCCCGACACCGCAGAGAAGATCATCGAGGACGTGCGTGCGTTCCTCGAAAGACGGGAATGGTATGCAGACCGAGGTGGGTTCATTCTTGATTTAAAAGAAGAGACAGAGAGATGAGTTGGGTTAAGGTATTCCGTATCGCAGAGGCTATTTGCTCCATGGACCGCCTGGATCGGGAAAATCGTCGTTCATCCAGGCACTCGCCGGTTCGCTGTCGTATGACATATGCCTGTTGAACCTCTCCGAGCGTGGCTTGACCGATGACAAGCTCAATTATCTGATGTCGAATGCGCCCGAAAGGAGTTTCATTCTCATCGAAGACGTCGATGCGGCGTTTAACAAACGCGTTCAGACAAGCGAAGACGGGTAAGTGCGCCTGGGACTTCTTTCTACTCATGTGTGTGTACGGCCGTGGAATGCAGACTGACAATAGAAGTAGATATCAGTCCTCCGTGACCTTCTCGGGATTCTTGAATGCGTTGGACGGTGTCGCCTCTGGCGAAGAAAGGATCATATTCCTCACTACGAACCACATTGACAGACTTGATCCCGCACTCATCAGGCCTGGTCGTGTCGACTTGGCATCTCTCGTTGGCGATGCAGTCCCGGAGCAGGCCAGAACGCTCTTCACAAACTTTTACGGCAATATTGGGCAGATAGAAGACGACGACACATCTAATAACGAAGTGGAACTCCTCGGAAGGCAGGTGGAGGAGATTGTGAGCGATGGCATGAAGGACGGTCATCGGATTAGCATGGCGGCTCTGCAGGGTATGTTCATCAGACATGACGCAAAAGATGCCGTAGCATCAGCGAGAGAGCTCCTGGCTCCACGACAATAGGGAAATATAGGATTCCTTGCGTGCCAGCAGAGCAGAGCAAAGTACAGTACAGTACAATCCGCGGAAAGGGATTAATGAACAGCATTTTAGAAATTTGCTCTTCTTTTGCGGCCCGTGTACTCGGAGTCATGAGGCACACCCTCCTTTCCTCGTCTTCGGTATAGCTAAAATTTGAAGTGATCAACGAGGAGGAAAAATGCGACGGATTTGGATATGAAGGACACCACGTACGTCCTTCTTCTGCAAAATCCAGTCTTTTCCGCCTTTGATTACTTTCTGTTTCCTGTTCTTTTCTCTCCGCGATTCTCGCTGTCTCCTCCTCTCAAACTTAGCCTTTACCTTCACATCCTCACCCTTCGCGGCAGCAACAGCAACAGCATCATCGCCCTCGAGACCTTTTGGTACCTGTGTACTTCCACCATCGCCAACGAACAAACATAGGAATACCTTGCGCGCCTTTTTAGAGTTTGGGTAGTCGACTACGATGCCTCCACCGAAACCCGCTCGCTGCGCGATCGAGGTGATCAGCTGGATTTGGTCGTCTGACGTTGGGTAGAACTGCAGGACGGCGCGCGAGGGGTTACATAGAGCCGAGTGTAGCGTTGTGAAGAAACGCGTGAGGCGGTGCGGTGGAGATGATGTCGGGTGTGATGTCTCGGCGTTCAGTAGCCATTGTAGGACAGAGATACTGTGTACATGCACGCACGCGCAGCGGCAAGGAAATTTTGGGAAGGTCGAGTCGGGTTGGGAGACAAGTGAATAGGTAGGCAGGCCAGAAGGACAGCACGTTTTGCACGCACCTGATGGCGCCGTCAAAGCTTCCGGGTCGAAAGCCAAAGCCCTGTCCGATGTCCTGTAGGAATAGATCACCTTCGACCTCTCGTTCGAGCGCAACCTCTGACTTTCCAGGTCAACACCACTATGAAATCATAGCACGGAAGGGTAAAGAAGGGCGCACTCACCAAGCATACTAGGAGCAATGTCAACGCCTACCCAGACGAATCCCTCTTCGTCAAGTATCTCACCAGATAAGCCAGAGCCGCAGCCAATATCTAGAAGAAAGGCCGGCTTGCCCGGTGGAAGGTTAAGCAGCTCGAGAGCACGGTACGTCATATCCGCTTGAATCTGCTGTATACGAGTGCTGCAGATTCGGCGTGTTTGATTTAGAAAGATCACGATGATAGTGCGTGCATGCATACTTGTTCGTGTATTTTTCAGCTTCGGTATCGCCATAGTACTACGACATGCTATTCATCAAGTCCAAGAGAAGAGAGTGAAAGGCAGCGCACGATCTCTGGAGGGGCCTGTAATTCCGGGCGAGACATTTTGAGGGAGGTGAAAAGAAACGTGTGAAAAGCGTCGCCATAAAGGGAAAGTGTGCACTGTCGACGAGGACGAGGACTACTCCCAATGGCGACTTCCAGCAAACAGTACAAGGCTATCGGCGAGGATCTCTGGAAAGGACGTACGGAGAAGATCGTAAGCGTTCAACCCTTGTCACCGCTGACAGCCTCTTGAACCCGACATGATAGAATGCGGAGCTCTTCGCGATGATGTACGGCGGGCTCGTCGTGCAGCTAATACAGGATTACGAGGACTACGCAGAAGTGAACAAACAGCTCGAGAAGATGGGCTATAACATCGGCACGCGTCTAATCGAGGATTTTCTCGCGCGCAGCAATCTAGGACGATGTACAGATTTCAGAGAGACCGGCGAGGTCATCGCAAAGGTGCGATTCCTTTCCCCCAACCCACTACCTCCTCCCTATGTGACGCGCGCGTGCATTCGCTACCACAACCCCCACCTACCGCATCGCGCTCGAGCACCCCTGCTGGACAACAACAACCGGCTGCGCCACAGCCATACTTTACTCTCACATTTGATGAGAACCCCTTGGCGGAGTTCGTGGAACTCCCAGAAGAGGCGCTCGAAGGCGGGCTGTGGTTTAGCAACGTCTTGTGCGGTGTTTTGCGCGGTGCGCTTGAGATGGTACGTGTAGCGACACGGCCGAAACTCGGAGGCGGTTGCTGAGATGCACTGTGCAGGTCCAAATACGTGTTGAAGCTCAATTCACTTCGGATGCTTTGAGAGGTGACGAGACGACGGAGATCCGTGTCAAACTCGTAAAATATCTAGAGGAAGAAGTACCAGTTGGCGATGACTAGACTTGGGGGATACTCTGTACCGTGTGCAGTCTGTACGATAGAGCAATTCTGTGTATACCACAGTGGCCATATATGAGCCTGACAAGCCTGCGGAATACTACCGATAACGCTCGACTCTGTTGAGCTTCCTCGCCGTCCTTGCGTTCGTCTGGGTGTTCTGCCCGCGTACCGGCAGACCCATCGCATGCCTCCTACCGACATAACTCCCTATCATCCGTTGATGAGCAATATTCTCGCGCATCTCTCGTTTCAAGTCCGCCTCTATCTTCAGCCAACGCAGTGGGTCCGCGCCCTTAGTTTTAACTCGTGGAAGTGGCGGAGGAGGCGTGTCGAGCTGCGCGAGGTATGTACGTGCACCGACAAGCTTCTGGAGGGGCGTTGATGGAGGTGGTGGCCGGAATGCAAGGGACGCAAGAGGGGCTCGCGGGGGAATGGGTGAGGTGGATGGTGAGGAGAGGAAAGCGGCGATGGATGTTGTTTGTATTGCGGAGAGTTGGCGAACGCGGCAGGCATCGTGGATTTGGAGGCGAGCGCAGATGCGACCTGCCGTGTGGTGACTTATTCCATAGAAATGGGTCAACGCATGCTAGAAAGCGAATAAGCGTAACATCAAAGAAGAAAGAGGCCGAAGCAGACCTTAACAAAGTTGTTTTCGAACAGCTGCACGCCGAGGATGTGAACCATCGCTGACGCCGTGAAGCGCTCCGCTGTGTCTCGTGGGTCGGATTCAAACTCAGTTCGCCTACGCACTCACACTCTTTGCCACCATGTCGACGAATAACATACCCGAAGGGCGTCGTGAAGATGCCCTCGTCAAGCTACGGAATCAAGCCCGTGAAGAATACGAGCGTCAAAAACAACAGCTCATCAACGAGACGGAGAAAGCTCGTCCTTCTGCACACCGTTTCGTCGGACAAAATGACTCAATGGAGGACTCGCTCAAGAACAGCACTGTTGGCCTCGTCAAACTCGAAGACTTCCAACAGAGACGCAAAGAATTGGAGGAAGCCAAAGCGCGAGAGGCCGCGCGTACGGATATACTCAAGTAAGTCCTATCGTTCGCCTCGGGGACGCCAACTTGCTCCTGTGTACGTCGCATGGGTGACTTATTTTATGTGGAGAATCTGTTTAGGGAGGAGCAGAAGAAGGTGAAGAAGCGGAAAAAGTCTGGAAAAGCTACGCTCTCCTTCGCTCTTGATGATGAAGGCGAGGTCGAGGGCGGCGCAGATTCCACTTCTGGGTCCGCCACCCCAAACGCTAGCGCGAATGTCGAGAACCAGCGCAAGAAGTTTAGGAAGAACCCAGCTGTGGACACGTCTTTCTTGCCTGACCGCGATCGCGAGGAGGCAGAGCGTCGCCAACGGGAGGAACTACGACAGGAATGGCTGAAACGGCAGGAAGAAATGAAAACGGATGAAATCGAAATCACCTATTCTTACTGGGATGGGAGTGGTCACCGGAAAAGCGTAGTGGTCAGTTGTTTATTGACTCCTTGTGCGAGCTCGATTTCCCGTTGTTCACCTGGCCTGTAGTGTAAGAAGGGAGATGATATCGCAACCTTTCTGGAAAAGTGTCGGCAACAATTCCCTGAACTTCGGGCGGTCAACGTCGACAATCTCATGTACATTAAGGTTGGTTGATTCGTACAGCGCCCACCCTTGTCTGCCTGAGCTCACCGCCACTTGCAGGAGGATCTCATCATTCCACATGTTAGTATATTGTATATGCGTTGTTGTGCGCAACTCATTCTCGTTCGTTAGCATCACACATTTTACGACTTTATAATCAACAAGGCTCGTGGCAAGTCAGGGCCCTTATTCAACTTTGACGTTCACGATGATGTGCGGTTGCTTGCTGATGCAACCAAGGAAAAGGATGAATCGCACGCAGGCAAGGTTGTGGAACGCAGTTGGTATCAACGCAACAAACACATCTTTCCTGCTTCTCGATGGGAGGTGAGTCTTTGCGGTTTCATTGTGGTATACATTCGCTGACATCTGCCTGACTGTCGTGCAATCATGCTGGGCTATTGGTGGGACCAGGTGTTCGACCCGGAGAAAAACTATGGAAAGTATACCATCGCTTAGGTTGTGCGAGTTCATTCATCGTATCTCGTTTTATTCGCGGTATTATATCATTGGTACTCTACTGGGTCTTGACGAGAGAACAATCTGCTATATATTCCGTTGGTTTAATGGTTTGTGGTGCCCGTTTACGGATGGGCGGACCGCGTGCTGTGTCAGTTGCTCTCTTCTCTCGTACTATCAGCACACACCGCCGTCATCATGTCCGGCACAGGCCCACGCGAGGCAATATTTCCAACGCGGATGGCACTCACGAACACCAAAACTCGTCTCAAGGGTGCGCAGACCGGGCACTCGCTGCTCGCCAAAAAGCGCGACGCACTCACGACGCGATTCCGTGCCATCCTGCGTAAAGTTGACGAAGTGAGCCGATCTCTTTAGCCCATTTCCCCGATCCATCTAGGAAAAGGAAAACTGACGAAATGTAAACCTATCTGTGCACACAATAAAAGGCCAAACGGAAGATGGGCCGCGTGATGCAACTTGCGTCCTTCTCCCTCGCAGAGGTCACATACGCTACGGGCGACATCGCATATCTAGTCCGAGAACAAGCCAGATCCGCCTCTTTCAAAGTCAAGGCGAAACAGGAGAACGTCTCTGGCGTCGTACTACCCGCATTCGAGGTAGATCGCGTCCCCGGCACCGGTACGCAATGCTTAAACATTCCCTCCCCCGTTTTATTGACCTGATTTTGGAACTCGATGTATGTTTTCAGATTTCAACTTGACTGGCCTTGGGCGAGGTGGCCAGCAGGTATTACGATCCAAAGAGGTGTACGCCAAGGCAGTTGAGACACTGGTCGAGCTTGCGTCACTTCAGACGGCATTCATGATCCTCGATGAAGTTATCCGTGCAACGAACCGGCGCGTGAACGCCATCGAACATGTCGTCATTCCCCGTCTCGACAATACAATTAAATATATCATTAGCGAGCTTGACGAGATGGACCGTGAAGAGTTCTTCCGGTGCGGCTGTGTCCTTCGTGCAAGCCACCAACGCTGACGATGCACACTGATGATGATAGACTTAAGAAGGTGCAAGGAAAGAAGAAACGAGACGCAGACGCTGCCGAAGCTAAACGAAGAACTGAACTTGCAGCCCAGGAACTCGAATCAGACCTCGCAGCCCCTACGGCGCCGTCCGCAGCTACACCCGAGGTGGACGAGGGCACAGCCATTGATTTTCTCAGCAGCAAGGACACTGATGTCATCTTCTAATTGTATTACTTTCGTTCGCTTTTGTCCCAGCTTCAAATGTCTTCCCTACTGTATCACTGCATGATCGATCCCAAGAATGACCAGACGTCAATACCCTTGTTCTTCTTAAGAGCCTGGTGGATGCTTATGAAGCATATTCATGTGGACAGATGCATAGGTACATGAGGATGCTTTTGGAGGAATCATGCGAGAAGACAAATATAAGACGACCGTCCACAAGCCATCACTGTAGGGAATGTTAGCTAGAAGGATAATGGTAAACGATTAAAGGCTGACATCGACAACAATGTCCTCAGATGATTTTTCTGTCTTGGAACGATCCTTCCTGTCAAGGATGGCCCGCCTGCGCAGAATCATTAACTGAACCTCCGATGCACAGTGGCGGCGCAGCTCACCGGTCCTTGTCCAGCTTGATAGTAGTAATAACAACTTTGCTGGGATGGATTCCAATAGGCACACTCGAGCCGTTCGCCTTATCCCTTTGGACACGATCGACGTGGATGACCCACTTCTTGCGGTACACCTGCGTGACCTTGCCATCACGCCCCTTGTACTTCCCGCGAACGATCCGTACTTCATCGTCCTTTCGTACTGGAAGTGACCGTGCCTGTTACACAGTTAATTGTCAGCATATGAGAGTATTGAAGGAGACGATACGCACGTGGTACTTGTTGCGCAACTCCTTCGACAACGCTGAAGACATAATCTTGCGACGAACCGAGGAAGGCGCTGAGAAATGCATCTTGCGCGACTTGCGCCGCGATGAAGAGACGTCTGTGGAGATACAGGATCAGTACACCGATCAGACATACGATTGCACATGTCCGCAAGTCTCTGAAGACCGCATCTGAGTAGCGAACTGTCAATCCACCCTCAATTCTCGACACCGCATACGTATTGTTTCTTCGACACCATGCGGGACTAACGCCTGCAACGAGAGACGAAGAACTGACCAGGGTTAAGCTTCATTTTGATCTTGAGGACGGTGTTGACGGCGACGACGAAAAACTGGGTTCAAGAGTGAAAGATTCCGTATTTGGGTGTGAGTCACGTGCATTTCTCTCTCTGAACATTCGCAGTCATCTCTCATGGCAGACAGTAAAGCGCCAAAAAGGTTGAGACTCAAGTTCAAAGGAGAAAAGTCCAAAAAGAAGCGCAAACACGACGACGGCGATGGTATTGACATTGAAACCCCAAGTTCGTCTCGCAGCCGACGTCACGAAGCTCAGGATGATGGAAGTCCTGAACGGTGGGTACACCTCGACCAGGCCACAGAAATACGGGGCCCAACATTCATATTCCATCCATCTGACCCTTCACCTCTCTGCATTTCATTTGATGCGACGCGAAACCGTATCGCGTTACACCCACTCGAGAAACTTGAGGATGGCGGGTCTATTCTCGATCGGACGCCTTCCGAGGTGGCGCAAGTTTGGGTCACGACGCGAGTCGCAGGTGCAGGTACCATCAACCTGCGTACAGGGACGGGAGAGGGAAAGTTTCTCTCGTGCGACAAGCACGGACTCGTCACGGCCGACCGTGAGGCGCGGGGTCCTCAGGAGGAATGGACACCTATCGTTCTCGAGGACGGCATGGTCACATTCATGAACATCTACGAGAAATACCTCGGCATTGACGAAGTAGCCGGCGGGCAGCTTACGCTCCGTGGCGATAGCGATACCGTAGGATTTCAAGAGAGGTTCTATGTCAAGATTCAGAACAAGTATAAGCAGGAGGCACACGAAGAGGAGAGGAAGAAGGGCGGTGGACTGGACCTACCATCGATGGATGAAAAGGGTACCAAGTGCGTTCTAACCCTTGACCTCTTTCCAGACTTGCCTCATCCTGTTATCCTAGTGCTGTTTATCAAGCCTGGGGCGCCGGCAGGTCTGTGGTTTCGAAAGAGGATAAAAAAGAAGTGAGAGGTCCCTTACTATTACGCTGGTTCTTGTTACTGATGTCCGTATACAAAGCTTAAGCGTGCACGCCAAGAAGGTCGTCTATCAGAAGCTCTCCTAGATCGCCGCGCGAAGTTGAAAAGGTTTGTAACTCTGAAACACCACTCCAATCTGCTAACTGGATGTACTCTATTTAGCGACCGGTTCTGTTGAGGTCCACCTTCTGGCCATTACCTAGTGCTGTATTTCTTCAAACTTCTCACCGGTTCATGTGCCGCAACGGACTCCATCCCATGCGTGGTCGGGATCCAGACAGGAATGATATTCCTTTCGTATCCTTTCCCGCAAGACTGTTCGGCAACCCTACGTACTCATTACTCTCCGGCCACTCGCTGACTCATGGAAATGTATTAAGCCTGCAATCAATGCTCGCGCGCTATCACCGACCGACTTTGTCCACGTGTTTTTCAACGGCTATAACGGCGACGTCTTCTCACCATGTGATATATCATGCATCCCATTACCGGTTGACGGGAAGAGGCCTCCTTACTTGGTGTTGGTTGTTAGAGCTACTTACTGTGGAGATGTGCCAACAAACCTTAAACATCGCTGCTGCACGTTGAAAATGCTATGGCGCCTTCAAGACGCCTAACATTTTCAACAAGTGATTGAAGGCGGAGCATGTATAAGAAGCCGGTCTAATGCAGTTGTTCACTTGTTCCTGGGTCCTTGAGGCGCTCATCAGCACCTCCGGGTAGTGATACCGAGTTTTGACGTCGCCAATGTTCATCAGCTATCAGCCAAGGAATCTTGATGTCATCTGAGCGGTATGTATAATCTCGCGATCCAAGTTGAGTTGCTATTAGATCTAATAATTCCGTAATAAAGCATAACTAAGTCCGGCACTGTTGAGGTGGCGGACATGCTTGGGCTTGCTAAACGGCATCATTCGAACTTCTTGACCAGGTGCCAACTTGATTGAGTTATATCTGGTCTCTGCGCATCTCTATGGCCAACCTCGCAGCTTCATTCTGAAACCCCAACTTCAGGCGTACTGCCCCTCCCTCGGCACAAAATGCCCAAGACGGGGGCTGATTTCTGATGCCCTCTGATGTGCTTTTCTACGCCTGTTGAAAAAGAGTCACGTCCTGCCGCGGCGCTATATTAACAGGCTTCCGTTGTCAAGACCAATCATGGTATCTGCTTCTCGAGGCGCTTTCCTCGTTCGAATCTTCACAAAAGTATTTATTTTAGATTCCGTCCTCAGTCCCCGCCGTATCGTTGGTTTTATCGTGACATATCAGGCAGATAAAAAACTTTCCCACGGCGATCTTCTGAAAGTAAAAAGTCGAGAGGTGTCTTTATTTACTCAATCCACACCTCGGTTCCTCGGTGACACCCACAAGACCCCTCTGGTTCTTTCGGATCTTGGAGGAAGGAAGACGTCGGTTACATCAACCGACTCTTTATATCGATGGTAGTGACGGCGTTTGCACTAGACGACTATTCGGCATGAAAGATGTCGTGCCCCGACTCGGAAGTGGTACATCCCCCTCCCTCGTACATTTCATCACCGAGACGGGCTTTGAAAATGAAATAAAACACTGTATTGGGCCCTTTGGTGTGCACACTGGGGACCATATGAATCGCGGTGTCGGTGACTTGGTTCCGTAGGAACCCAACTCGATGGATGTGCAATTACACCCCGACACTGACAAGAGAGCCTCCGAGTCATAGAAGATGTCCGCAAACTCGGCGGGTGACGCCACCGGTGTCAGTTTCGATCCATCAAGAATGTGGAAATACTCTACCTTCAATTTCTGCTGCCAACGCCCCGACACTCCCCGACTAGGCGAGTGTGTCCAAGGGTGGACACCGTTCATGCCAAGAGATGGAATATGTTCCAACGAGTGGACAAGGGCAAGGGCAAGCCCTTTGTTAACTTAGTGGCAGGAGATAACCAAATTAACTTACCCTTGCGATAATCTTAACCGACACGTGGCATTGTTTTCAAGAATAAAGTTTATGAGCCCTTGGTTGGCTGTAGCAACCATGGCCATGGCAAGGAAAACGCTGAATTCTCTCATGTCACCGGTCAGCTCAATTCAAAGCCGAGTTAAAAATCGCGCGGGGTAAGCCGAGAGAAGTGGTATATGGAGATAATAGCGAGCGAGCTGTTATTTTTGATAAGAGAGTCGAGAGATATCATGTCTCCGATGCAACTAGACTATTCGGGCTTAAGTGTGAACGCATTAGGGCGATCGGTGGAAGACGACGACGTACACCGACGTAGCATTACAGTACCGTACCATCCATCAAACGCCCCCGCACATGCGATCTCCCCTCCGGCTATCGAAACGCAAGGTGGACCGATGACACTGACAAACAAGTTTACTCGTGCAGGATACAGTATCTGCAGACAGACGATCTCTGAAATCTGACCGGAGCCGGACTGGTGGTGTGGTGAAATATAGCTTTTGATGATACAGCTCCGAGTCGAACCCACTGTAGCCTTTTTTCCCCCGAGGATCGACTCCTGGAACGGAACTAAGACGAGTTGCGGCGTCGTGTCGAAGATTCGGTTTCGGTTGGTTTTTCCACACACGCAACACCAAATGTCGGATCGGAACCATTTTCTGTGCGTCGGATGCAATTCATATGCAATGATGGTGGTGATCTTCCGTAATTCCATCACGTTTCTTAATTGGTCCGTCGTAACAGAGCAAAACAGAATGGAATGTCAGTGGCCACGGGGTATGTAATGTTGTCAAGGGTGCACTCGGGGTGTTGCGCAATCATTCGGACGGTATATATGGACACCGTCATCTGGCCCAAGCGCTACACTAAACGCTTCGACGAGAGTTCAGTTCGGTCCTGGCTTATGGCCATTCGAGGATAGGGTCTTAGTTTGTTCTGCGAACCTCCGTGGCGTTTCGAATGGACCATATGCAGGCGTTCAACTTTGCATGCTAACGGCATGGGGTTACACCCGTGACTGAGTTGAATGGCGCATAACGATATACAGTGAGTAACGTAGATGATCTTCCGAGTCGGAGTATGGTAGTCAGCCTCCAGATCTCTGGAATGCTCAGTTGAAAGGTAAAGAATATGGAAATAACCTACGCAAGCCTACTCCCTTGTGTGCCTTTCACGAGAAGGTAGACAAATTTCACCTCACGACTAGAAAGGGAATGTTGTCACACGCATGCTTGCGGTTCCAAATACAAGCAAACACCGCTGTCGAACGAGCCTGACTGTGCGACGCATACCGGGACGCTCGCCATCACAATTCACTCAACCCCTAACGAACGTGACCTACGGTCAAAGCTCAACCACAAGGATGGGTCGTCTCGCGGAAATGCAGCGCAAGCTATTGGAGGTATGCGTGTCGCCCCCAGACAAAAGCTTGTAACATGCGCTGACGCGACTCGCATTTCACGTAGCAAATGATGGGTCCTGAAGCTATGGGTATCGCAACTGCTAACTTATCCTGGCCAGACGAGAAAGTTTGTCGTAACTTCCTCTGTGGAACTTGCCCACACACGCTATTCACCAACACGGTACGGATCTGTCCGATTTGTGATTCGATGTCCCCTGTTGTTGAAGCTTCTCTCCACCATTTCCCCCTTTCCCCCTGTGTGATTTCATTTTTTCCCTTAGAAAATGGATCTCGGAGCTTGCCCCAAATCACATACCGAAAGGCTGAAGACAGAATTTCTTGCGGCTCGAGAGCAAAACCCGACCGACCCGATTTTTGCCAAATTTCAGACCGAATACGAGAACAACATTTTTGCTTTCGTCGATGAGTGCGACCGCCGTATTCGGACCGCGCAAAGGCGGTTGGAAAAGACCCCGGAGGAAAATGCAAAGACGACTAACTTGGTTTATATCGCGCCTCTATTCTCACATTACCGTTGGAAACCGACGCGTCCTTGCTTTGCAGATGCGTGAGATTGCTGAAATTGAGCTGGCCATTCAGGGTGGGACGGAAAAGATCGAGACATTGGGCACGTCGTTTTTACCCGGCTCATCGGTATTTGTGAATGCTGACTTTTGTGTAGGCGAGCAAGGGAAGGTGGAGGAGTCGATGAAGGAGATGCAAGCCATTGAGGCATTGAAAAGCGAGAAATCGGATAAGGAGGTGTGTCGATGACTAGCATATCTATGCGCTAACGCTAACTATATTCGCCTTTCCTCTAGCGCGATCTCCAACAACTTACAGACACGTCTGGGGCTTCGGGACACCAAAAGCTGCGCGTGTGCGATGTCTGTGGAGCATACCTGTCCGTTCTCGACTCTGATCGTCGATTGGCGGACCATTTCGGAGGGAAAGTAGGAATCGTCAACACATCCTGTCATTGTTGTGTGGTGCTAAATCGTTGGCACAGATGCATTTGGGCTATCACGAGCTGAGAAACATGCTGACGAAATTCCGGGAGGACAGGGAAAAGCGCAAAACGCAGGCAGCCCCCCCGGCAGTCCCAGGCGGCGGCGGCATTGGTGGGCGTGGCAGCGAGCATCGCTCGTCGCGCGACGATCATCGGGATAGGGAACGAGACCGGGACCGGGATCGTGGTTTTTCGGAACGACATACGTCGTCGCGTTACGAGTACGTCTGATTGGTATTTTCTTCCGGTAGCCGTAGCTCATAAGGATGCACAGCGATCGTCGGCGGGATCGTTCGAGGTCGCCACGAAGGCGGTACTGAGGTGTATGTGGGACCCATGGTGGCACGCGGAACTTTATTGCTCTTTTATGGTATCGATGTGGTGCAGTTGACTATAGTGGTACCGCGTGGTCGCTGCTCGGTTGTTATCTGGTAGTGAAATGTCGAGCGAGGGTTATAAGAGCGGGCCTCGGACGGAGAGAGTGCGTTGATCGTTGCTAGAGGCGACTGGGTAGCCCGATGTGAGGCAGAAGCGGATTACGTGAGGGGCATTTAACCTTTTAGCCAGTAAGAAAATGCTATTGGTGGGAGGAGTGTGACAGTGTGACGATGGATCACTCGCGCGGACGGGACTGCAGACGGGGCTCGCACGGCGTGCTGGCTCAAGCGAGGCGATCCCATCCATCCTGCCCGTCGAACACTCATTAACACACAGCCGCAGATTCTTTTCTTTTTCTCACCCGCCGCTCTTTCCCCTCCACTCGGGCACACTCGGTCCACATATTAGCGTCATTCCTCTCCCGCGACCTCTCTTCTCCCTCTTCATCCTGACTCCATTTACTCCCCGACGGTCATAACGGCCACCCCTCTCCTTCCCTCTCGACATGGACCCTCTCGTGCACGACGGTTCCTTCGATGGGCAGTACCACCATCTCACCGTCGACTCTCTCACCTCCTCGCTCCAGTCATCTGAACCCATTTCCTGCTTCCCCTCCGTCCCCTCTCCCTTGAATGATGCACCCCACCCCACCCACCCCATTCAGGCCTTCCCCGATGCGATCAATTCTGTACCCGTCTCCGCAGATGTCTCCCTGTCCGATCCCCGACAAATGGACATTTCTCCTACGGAGGTACATCAGGCTACGGTACGCCATGACGCGGTGTCTGCCCCTGCATCTATCCTCTCGTTTCAGCCCCAGCTGCCGCGTGAATCCTACCCGTCTGAGTCGTCTTTTGATGCCCCGAGACCCTCACAATCTTCCCCGGCAGCGACCTCCGTCTCTAGTTTTCCATCCCACACCTCGTCCCCGGCCATCCCGGGCCTGAATCCCGCCAGCTATGGGTCGATCCCGCCGGCTTCCATCGCATCTGCTATGGACAGTATGGGCCTCCCGGGGCGCAGCCGCTCCGGCTCAGCAGCATCCCCTAGCCGTTTCGTGGGCAGCGGCTCGGACCTCACCTTTCCCAGTTCTGGTACCCCAACTTCGAATCAGGGATCGGGTTATC
>WNFQ01001368.1_pt1 | contig 17242 bp, 12 predicted proteins | sample 5400171 | NCBI WGS metagenome assembly WNFQ01 (sample SAMN13153356, study PRJNA577476) | soil metagenome | isolation source: 20 cm soil under Madrone tree | place: USA:California | collected 2016-06-14 | reverse complement strand
ATCTACAGGCCATAAAACACGACGAATATGCCGGTCTCGCTGCAGTAAAAAACGTTTACAAGCAAACTATCTATGCCGAGCGCGGCACGATTCTCGATGCCAACAACGAGGTTCTGGCGCACAACATTCCTGTAGAAACAGTGGTGGCGGACGCCACGCACCTTAATAATCGGAAAGCGATCGTTGATTTGGTAAGCAACGAACTTGATATCTCGTCCGAAGAGGTCGCGGCAAAATTAAGCAGCGGACGCCGTTACATCGTGATCAAGCGCGAAGTGTCCGAGCACACTACAAAGGCGCTGCGTGAGAAACTTCGTGCCGGCAATTTACGCGGGATTTATTTCGAGCATGACGCCACGCGCATTTACCCCAATGGCTCAATGCTCTGTCACGTCATTGGATTTACCGACTTTGATCATCACGGTATCCAGGGCGTGGAGGCCTCGATGGAGCAATACCTTCATGGGCAGGACGGCTATCGTTTCATCGAACACAACCGGGCTGGAGAGGAGATCGTACCTTATCGCGGACAGGAGCGGGCTCCTCGCGATGGTTATGAGGTCCATCTGACGGTGGATCTTGGACTGCAGAACATTGTCGAGAATGAAATCGACGCCGCGATGCAGCAATATTCGCCGCAAAAAGCCACCATTATTCTCATGCGGCCCCAGACAGGAGAAATCCTGGCGATGGCCAATCGGCCGCACTTTGATCTAAACCTCCGCTCGGAAGCGAAGCCCGATCACATGAAAAATCGGGCCATCATCGACATGATGGAACCGGGCTCGACTTTCAAGATCGTCGCGGCCGCAGCAGTTCTCAATGAACACAAACTGCGGCCTGATTCGAGCATCTTTTGCGAGAACGGTCTCTGGAACTTCGGCGGCGCCGCCTTGCACGATCATCGGGCGTTTTCGTACCTGAGCGTGCGCGACATTCTCATTAAATCGAGCAATATCGGAGCGGCTAAACTCGCGCTCACTGTGGGCGAACAGAAATTCTACGAGTACATTCGACGTTTCGGATTTGGCGAGCGCACGGGAGTTGAGCTACCAGGCGAAATCAATGGGCTCCTTCGGCCTCCGCAATCCTGGAGCAAAATCTCCATTACTCGTATTCCAATGGGGCACGAGATCGGGGTGACGCCGTTGCAAATGACAGTCGCAATGGCGACGATTGCCAATGGCGGCAAACTGGTCATGCCGCGAATAGTGAAATCAATCAGGACGTCCGAGGGCAAGACCGTCAGCTCACTTTCCCCAGTGGTGTTGCGCCAGGTCATTTCTTCTGAAACTGCCAAAGAAATTGGTGATGCGCTTCGAGGAGTGGTAAGCGATAACGGCACAGCCGCTGCCGCTGCCGTGCCAGGGTTTACCATTGCCGGGAAAACGGGAACCGCGCAGAAGGTTGATCCTCGAGGCGGATATGAACAAGGAAAGTATGTCGTTTCTTTCGCTGGATATCTGCCCGCCGAGCATCCCGAGTTTGTCGGTCTGGTGGTGCTCGATGATGCACACACGAGCAAACCCGAGTTGAATTACGGCGGGCTTGTTGCGGGGCCAATCTTTGCCCGGCTCGCGGAGAAAGCCGCCCGCTATCTTGATCTTGAGCCGCATGAGGAGATTCGCAAAGCGATTCCCCTACAGCGAGTGGAAAAAACGATACCGGCTGTGCGAGTCAAAAAGACTGCGTCGACGGAGCGAATCGCCTTAACCAATGCCTCGCACCATTGAATGCCTCGCCTCGGGATGTTAAAGCCTCATGCAGCTCAAGACTCTCCTCGCCGCGACTCCAGTTCGCCAGGTCATCGGGCCACTTGATCGCCCGGTGGAAAACATCGCGTATGACTCGCGGCGAGTGCAAAGGAACACCCTGTTCGTGGCGTTGCGAGGCGAGAAGGTCGATGGCCACCAATTCATCGGTCAAGCCATCGCAAAAGGCGCGTCCGTGATCGTCGCTGAACGCGAGGAAAAAGATCCGCGCGTTACCTGTCTCGTCGTTGAGAACACGCGTACTGCGCTCGCCGATTTTTCGGCGACTTTTTACGAATACCCGGCGCGCAAATTGAAACTGGCGGCGGTCACAGGCACGAATGGCAAAACCACCACGACGTTTTTGATCAAGCACATCTGTGAAAGCGCTGGTCTGCGATGCGGACTAATCGGCACGGTGCGCTACGAGATCGGCGAGCGGCTTCTGCCGGCAATCCGCACCACCCCGGAGTCGCTGGATTTGCAAGAGCTGATGGCGCAGATCGCCGGCGCCGGTTGTAAGGCAGCGGCGATGGAAGTTTCTTCGCATGCACTCGCCCAGGACCGCACGCGGGGCATCGAATGGAACGTCGCTGTCTTTACAAATCTCACCCAGGACCATCTCGATTTTCACGGCACAATGGAAAACTACTTCGATGCCAAGCTGAAGCTGTTCACAGGACTCGCGAATCAGAAAAGAAAACGCAAACCAGTTGCAATTGTGAATATCGATGACCGTTACGGCCAGCAATTGCTCGACAAAATCGATAAACGCGTCGCGGTTGTCAGTTACGGAATGGGGACGCGCGCGGATTTCCGCGCTTCAAATTATCGCGGCGAATTCAGCGGCACGTCCTATCAACTGGACGCCCACGGCAAGAGTTATCTGGTTCGTCTCCCATTAATTGGCCGCTTTAACGTGACAAATTCGCTCGCTGCGCTGGCTGCGGCCGATGCTCTGGGAATCAACCTGCGAAACGCGGTGTTTAGTCTTGCCAAGTCCCCGCAAACCCCGGGACGTTTGGAATTAGTTCCAGCGAAGCGACAATTCCAGGTTTTCGTCGATTATGCGCACACGCCCGACGCCCTCGGCAACGTTCTGAAAACGCTTCGGGAACTAGAGCCGCAGCGTTTGATTGCCGTTTTTGGCTGCGGCGGCGATCGCGACCGGCAAAAGCGTCCCCTGATGGCTGAGATGGCCGATCGCCTGGCTGACTACTCCATCATCACGTCTGATAATCCGCGCAAGGAAGATCCAGACGCGATCATCGCCGAGATCGAAAAAGGATTTCGCTCGAACCGGTATGAAAAAATGGTTGATCGCACCCAGGCAATCGACCGCGCTATTGCACTCGCTCGACCGCGAGACATTGTATTGATTGCGGGCAAGGGACACGAAAATTATCAGGAGTTCGGCGATTACACGATCCCGTTCGACGATATCCAAGTCGCGCGACGCGCAATTGAGAACCATCCCGTCGAGTTTTTGTCATCATGAATCTGTTTTTCCATTTCCTAGGGAGTAAATCGCACAGAATTCCGAGGCGCGAGCGCTCGCGAGTTTCCGCGCTATGAATTCGCTTCCACTGTCTCAAATCGCGCAACTTGCCGGGGGCTCGATTTCGTCCGGCGATCAAACCGTCGTGGTTAACAAAGTCAGCACCGATTCGCGGACACTTAAGTCCAGCGAATTGTTCGTCGCATTGCGGGGTGAGAATTTCGATGGACACAATTTTGTCGAGTCGGCCGCGCAAATCGGTGCAGCCGGCGCAATCGTTGAGTCTACTTGGAACGGAGAGATTCCAAAAAACTTCGCCTTGATCCGTGCGAAGGACACTCTGCAGGCGTACCAGGACCTCGCGGCCAACTACAGAAAATCACTCACGCTAAAGGTGGTTGCGATCACTGGAAGCAACGGCAAGACCAGCACAAAGGACTTTACCGCAGCAGTGCTCGCCCACCGTTTTCGAGTCACGAAAACGGAAGGAAACTTCAATAATCATGTCGGCTTGCCGCGAACAATTTTGGAGGCCACTTCCGGGGACGAGATCGGTGTCTGGGAGATCGGCATGAACCATCCCGGTGAAATTGCGACCCTGGCGAAAGTGGCGGCGCCCGATCTGGCCATCATCACAAATATTGGCGTGGCGCACATTGAGTTCATGGGTTCCCGCGAAAAAATTGCAGAAGAGAAAGCGGCGCTCGCTGAGGCTGTTGGCGCCGATGGAGCGATCATTTTGAATGCGGACGACCTGTTTACCAAGACCATCGCGTCCCGCGCGCGCGGGAAAGTGATTTTGGCTGGTACGAATTCCGGCAGCATTCAAGCTGCTGAAATTACTCAGAGCGGAACCGGAGCAGATTTCACAATTCTCGAGGGCGCGCATCGCTGCCGCGCCCAGTTGTCCGTGCCCGGTTTGCATATGGTGCAGAACGCGCTGCTGGCGGTTGCGGCGGGTCGTGCATTTGGTCTCTCGCTGGAGGAATGCGCGGCTGAGCTGGTCGCCGCGCCGCTCACCAGGGCGCGTTCGCAAATCAAGGATATCGGCGGCGTGCAATTTCTCGACGACAGCTACAACGCAAATCCGGATTCGATGAAAGCGGCGTTGCGAACCCTGGTTGAGCTGGATGCCGACGGAAAGCGCATCGCGGTCCTGGGCGAAATGCGCGAATTGGGCGACCAATCAGAACGCGGGCATCGCGAGGTGGGTGAAACCGCCGCCGTGTTAAAGATTGATCAGTTGATCGCGATAGGAGACATCGCGGCCGCGATTGCTGATGCAGCAGGGCAAGCAGGCTTGCGAAAAACGACCATTGTAAAGTCAACGTCGGAAGCCGCAGAAGTTTTGGGCGAGATCGCCGTCCCCGGCGACCTAGTCCTGATCAAAGGCAGCCGCGCCGCGCGAACAGAGGAAGTGATCGAGCATTTTGGCCTCCGCCATTCGGCACTCGTTACATCGCCATGATGTACTACCTCCATCACCTGAGTGATCGCTTCATCGGGTTTAACGTTTTCCTCTATGTAACTTTCCGAGCCATTGCTGCGGCGGTAACGGCGTTCGTAGGCACCCTAATTTTTGGAAATTTTGTCATCCGAATACTAATTGCGCTGAAGCTGGGACAACCGATTCGCGGAGCATCGGAGGTTCACCGTCTTGCGGAGCTGCATGGCGTCAAGGCAGGCACGCCCACCATGGGAGGTGTGCTGGTTATCGGAGCCGTTGTTGTGTCGAGTGTCATGTGGGCCCGGCTCGACAACCGATTCGTTTGGCTGGCTCTATTCAGCATGGTCTTTCTCGGGGGGCTCGGGTTCGCCGATGATTATCTCAAGGTCACGAAGAAAAAGTCGGATGGCATAAGCGGCCGGATCAAACTCGTCTGCCAAATCGTTCTTGCAGCAATTATCACCAGCGTCTTCCTCACCAATCCCTTGTTAGAAGTGCAGGCGCGCGCGCTGTACGTGCCGTTCGTGAAGGCGCCTGTCATTGCGAACATGAGTTGGTTTACGTTCGTGTTTTTCGCGCTCGTCATCGTCGGGTCGTCGAACGCGGTGAACCTCACCGACGGGCTCGATGGATTGGCGACCGGTTGCACCATCACCGCAGCATTTGCGTATGCATTGCTGTCTTATGCTGCTGGCAATTTCCGAATCGCGGAATACTTGCAAGTCCCGTTTTACCCTTTTGCCGGCGAACTGACGGTTGTTTGCTCGGCACTCATCGGCGCGGGCCTCGGTTTTCTCTGGTTTAATTGCTATCCAGCCAAAGTTTTCATGGGGGATACCGGATCGCTGGCGATCGGCGGCATGCTGGGCGTGGTCGCAATTTGTTGTAAGCAGGAACTGCTTTTGGTCGTCGTCGGCGGCGTTTTCGTCATCGAAGCCGTCTCAGTCATTTTGCAGGTGTTGAGCTTCAAACTGACAGGCAAGCGATTTTTCGTCATGTCGCCGCTTCACCATCATTTCGAGCTGACTGGCTGGAAGGAAACGACCGTCATCGTTCGATTCTGGATTCTCTCAATCATCTTCGCCTTGCTTGGTTTAGCGACACTCAAACTGAGATGAACAAAGGGCGCTACGAAAATCAAAACATAGCTGTTCTTGGAGCAGGATTGAGCGGCAACGCTGCGGCACTTTTGCTCCGGTCAGAGGGCGCACAGGTCACGGTGTTGGATAGCGCGGAGGAGAAGAAGTTACTCAAATCAACCCTAGACAATCTGCGGGCGCACGGTGTCCGTGTGATTTGGGGCGCCGCAGCTGATGAACATTCAGCTGCATATCACATGGCCATCCTAAGTCCGGGCATCGATCCGGATTCCCGGCTGGCGCGCAATTTTTTCGCGCGCGGAATTGAAATAATCAGCGAACTCGAGCTGGGCTGGCGCTCCTGTGAAATTCCGGTCATCGCTGTTACGGGCACGAACGGCAAAACGACAACGACCGAATTGCTGGCCGAAATGTTAAACGCTTGCGGTCAGCGAACGATTGCTTGCGGAAATATTGGCAAACCCCTTTCAGAAGTGGCGCGCGAAAAGCAGCCATTCGATGTGCTCACAGTAGAAGTGAGCTCATTCCAACTGGAAGCGATCCACACCTTTCATCCATCCGTTAGCCTCTGGCTCAACTTCGCTCCCGATCATCTCGACCGTTATCGCTCTGTATCTGATTATCGCGCGGCCAAGCTGCGCATTTTCGAAAATCAGACCGAAACGGACGTCGCAGTGGTAAACGCCATGGAAAAACTGCCCGCAATTCGCCCTCGAACGGTAACCTTTAGTGCTTACGTAAATCAGGCAGACTTCCGCCTCTCACAAGGTGCGATCGTTTATCATGACGAACCAGTCCTGCGGCTGGCGGATGCCAAACTGCGCGGCTTGCACAACATTGAAAATTTTATGGCGACACTCGCCGCCGGCGTGGCGCGCGGATTGTCGTTAAGGGAGATGGTGCCGCCGCTGTGTGCGTACGAGCCGCGACCGCACCGTTGCGAATTTGTGCGGGAAGTCGGCGGCGTCGGCTACATAAACGACTCCAAGGCGACAAACCTCGACGCAGTGGATAAAGCGCTGCGTGCGCAAGACAAGCCGGTGATTCTGATCGCTGGCGGTAAGAACAAAGGGTTTAGCTTTGATCCACTTCGGTCCCTGGTGAAAGAGAAGGTTAGATCGACAATTTTGATCGGCGAAATGGCCGAGAGCATCAGCCGTTCCTGGAACGGTGCAGTCGAGTGCGAAATCGCAAACTCGCTCGCGAACGCAGTTGAGCGCGCACATGCCGACGCAAGACCAGGGGAAGTGGTCCTGTTTTCACCAGGCACATCATCCTTCGACATGTTCAAAAGCTACGGCGATCGAGGTGATCAATTTCGCGCACTGGTGCGGGCCCTGCCGCAAACCGACAAATGAAAATCCCGCAACTCTTCAGATATAAGAAATTCCGAGCAGCAACCGCGCGGCGCCCCTCCGCTGCTGCGGGAATGGATTTCGAGGACATCCCCGAACCAAATATGAAGTTATCGCGAGCGCTGCTGATAGTTCTGCTCTTACACGTGGTTGCCGTCTCTGGAATTATCGCGTTCAACGCGATCAAGACGCGAGAGAGTTCATTTGTGCCGGCGGCCCCAGCACAGGCGGAAAATAACGCCGCTGACACGACCGGAACGCCAGTTCATGCTGAGGTTGCCAAGGCACGACCTGCGGTCTCGGCAAAGCAAATGGCGCCGCATGACGATGCGAAAGTTTCACATTCGCCGTCGAAGGACGAACATGCGAAAACGGCTCCGGCTTCTGGAAAAACTTACACTGTAAAGAAGGGCGATAACCCGGTCGCAATCGCAAAGAAGCTTAAGGTTTCTTATAACAATCTTATCTCTCTGAACCACATCGAAGACCCTCACAAATTGCGGATCGGGCAAAAGCTCCTGATTCCAGAAACAACGAACTCAAAATCCACGACGGCAAAAGCAACTAACCAGAAGAAGAATAAGAAGTGAAAATCGACACAGCAACCTGCAAGCCGGCTCGAAATGTCATTTATTGGATGACTTCATACAATGCATCGTAAGAGCGCTTATATCCTTTTTCTGGCAGTGCTGGGACTACTCGTCATCGGCATTGTCATGCTTTTCAGCACGAGCGCGTTTGCACGTGATAGTCACGGAGACGTTTATTTCTTCATCAAACGCCAGGCGATGTGGTTTGGCGTCGGACTTGTGGTCTGCATCTTTGCTGCGCTGATCGATTATCATTTATGGCAACGGACGTGGTGGCTTTGGTTTGCCGTGGCGGTGGCAGTTTTGACGCTTTGCTACGTCCCGCACATCGGCATGCGCCTGAATGGCTCCCGCCGATGGATTGGGTTGGGCCCAATTACTCTTCAGCCATCGGAACTGGCAAAGCTGGCCGTCGTCTTCTTTCTCGCCGCCTGGTTTGCGCGATATGAACCACCCAACCGCAAACTGCTCTTGGGATTTATTCTTCCGCTTGCGATCGTCAGCCTGCCGGCTGTGCTTGTGCTTGGCGAAGTCGATTTGGGAACGACGGCTCTGATCGGAACCACCGCCTTTGTAGTAATGTTCATTGCCGGAACCAATCCTCTATGGCTTGGCACTATATCGCTCGCTGGGCTGGGCGGCCTTTTAGTCGTTGCTACGCGAATCTCGGAGCGCATGGGACGGCTCTCCGCTTTTCTTCATCCACAGCTTTTCAAAGAAGATGCTGGTTTGCAGCAGATGCAGGCGTTGATCGCCTGGGGCAGTGGCGGAATGGAAGGGCTCGGCCTGGGCAACGGGCGCCAGAAGATGCTTTATCTGCCTTATGCGCACACCGATTTTATTTTTCCAATTGTCGGCGAAGAGCTTGGTCTGCGGTTTAGTCTCCTCGTGGTTTTTCTATTCATAGTGATAATTGTCTGCGGCACCATGATTGCGTTACACGCCAAGGATCGTTTCGGCCTGCTTCTGGGCTGCGGCGTGGTCTCGCTCCTTGCTTTGCAGGCCGCAGTCAACATTGGCGTGACCACCTCGCTACTGCCGAACAAAGGGCTACCACTGCCTTTTATCAGCTACGGAGGATCTAACCTCGTCACGTGCATGTTCGGCGTTGGCTTATTGCTGAATATTTATCGCCAGGGCATTCTCGAGCCGCCGCCTAAGAAGCACGCTACGATGCATGCTCGGATAACACCGCGAATTTGAAAACGAGTGATCAATTTTGTGAATTTTCCGCGGCAACCAAAGACTAGAAATTTATGAATGCAGTGATCGCATGCGGAGGCACTGGAGGCCATCTTTTCCCCGGCATCGCCGTGGCGGAAGTGCTGCGGGATCGCGGCCACGAAGTGATGTTGTTGATTTCTGAAAAGGATATTGATGCTCTGGCGCTTTCCGGGCGCACGAGTTTTCAAGTTGAAAAATTGCCGAGCGTTGGATTGCCGTCGCCTTTTTCTCCGGCGTTCTTTGGTTTCCTTCACCGCTTTTATGAAAGCTTGTCCCTTTGCCGCTCTCTTTACCGCAAATTCAAACCTCAGGTAGTTCTGGGCATGGGTGGATTCACTTCCACGGCTCCCGTGTTGGCGGGACGAATACGCGGCATTGCCACCTTTATTCACGAATCAAACGCCGTCCCAGGAAAGGCGAACCGATTGACGGCGCGGATCGTGCACGCGGTGATGCTCGGCTTCAAGGAATGCGCGCCTTTCTTTCCAAAAACACACACCGAAGTCACCGGCACACCGGTCCGGAACGAGCTAGTGCGCTTGGATCGACGTGTCGCGCGTCAAAAACTCGGACTGGATGAGGACCTGCCCACGTTGCTTGTGATGGGAGGCAGCCAGGGAGCAAGTGGAATCAATCAGGCGCTGATTAAATCGCTCCCATTCTTGCAAGGTGTGCCACTGCAAGTGATCCATCTTTCGGGCGCGCGGGATGAACACCTCGTTGCAGACAACTATCGCCGCGAAAACGTCCCAGCTTACATCGCCGCATTCCACCATCGAATGGAAGAAGTTTACAGCGCGGCTGATCTCGTTGTCGCGCGAGCCGGCGCGGCCAGTCTCGCTGAGTTCGCAGCTTTTTCGCTACCGGGCATCTTGATCCCATTTCCCTATGCCACTGACGATCATCAGACCCGCAATGCAGAAATCTATGCCGACGTTGACGCAGCGATTCTTCTCAAGGAATCGGAGCTCTCGGGCGAACTGCTCGCGCGCAGGATTGGCGAGTTGATGCAAGATCGGCAGAAAATTGAGCAGATGGCTGTGAATAGCTCGCGTCTGGCGCCGAAAGACGCGGCTGGCCGCGTGGCTACGACCATGGAGAAATACACCACTCATGAATCTCGCGTCTGAAAAAGGTGCCGCGCTCTCTGATCGCGTGCCAGGGCTTGATTTGCCGCGGTTTCTCACGCGTGAGCGTCACCGGGTTCATCTCGTCGGAGTGGCTGGCAGCGGTATGAGCGGTCTCGCTGCGCTTTTGATTGAGCTCGGGCATGTGGTCAGTGGCTCAGACAAGGTGACCTCAATGGAAACGGATCGATTGCAGCGGCTCGGTCTGCGCTTTGTTGAACAGCATCTTCCGGAACATGCAGACGCCGCGGAGCTTGTTGTTTTTTCCTCGGCCATTAAGGCTGACAATCCAATTCTCGTAAGAGCACGCGATTTGGCAAAACCTATCGCGCGTCGCGCCGAAGCTCTCGCGTCGCTCATGCGCGCGAAGCGCAGCATCGTTGTCGCCGGAATGCACGGCAAAACAACCACCTCGGCAATGACTGCACACGTTTTGCGCGAAGGTGGACTACATCCATCCCATTATGTCGGCGCGGAGATTCCGATTCTGGGAACGAATGCCCATTGGGATGCGCGCGGCGAATGGTTCGTTGCCGAGGGGGACGAGAGCGATGGCACGCTGGAACTGTTTCATCCCGAGCACACGCTCGTCTTGAATGTCGAGGAGGAACATCTCGATTTTTATGCCGACCTTGCAGCAATCGAGAAAGTTTTTGCCCGGCTGATCGAGCAAACCAACGGAACAGTTTTCTACAACATCGATGACGCGAGCACGGCCCGGCTCTCCGCAACCCGCAAGAAAAGGATCTCGTTCGGCTTCTCGGACACAGCGGATTATCGAGGAGCGGACGTGGACCTGCACGCGTTCCACTCAAATTTTTGCGTTTATTCGCGAGGCAAAAAACTAGGCGAACTAGTTCTGAACGTTCCTGGCCAGCACAACGTGCATAATGCAATCGGCGTTGTCGCATTGGCAACGGAGCTCGGGATTGCTTTCGATAAAATCGCAGATTCACTACGCAGGTTCGAACACGCCCGGCGGCGATTTGAAATTAAGTATGCCAGCGAGCGGTTTTTGCTGGTCGATGATTACGCGCATCATCCTACGGAAATTCGTGCCACGCTGAAGACGGCGCGCGCGGTGGGACGCAAGCGTGTGCTGACGATGTTTCAGCCACATCGCTATTCGCGCACCAAAGCCCTATGCAAAGAATTCGCCAGCGCATTCGAGAACGCTGACAGGATCGTTGTCACGGACGTCTATCCTGCGAGCGAACCGCCAATCCCGGGCGTCAGTGGCCAGACAATCGTCGATGAAATCGTGAGACATGGTCATCGCGGTGCGAATTACCAGCCGCAGTTCGAGCGTGTGCATTGGGATATCGGCAACACTCTTAATGTTGGCGATCTCGTGCTGAGTCTCGGTGCCGGCAATATTCACGAGCAATTGTCGATCCTGGCGGCGGATCTGGTGATTGCTGAACAGTTGAAGGCGATTGTGGGTGAAACCGGGAAAGTCCGTCTTTATGAGCCGCTCTCGAAGCACACGACGCTGCGCGTAGGCGGCCCGGCGCAGTTTTGGGTCGAACCGCAGACCGAGAAAACGTTTGCAGAACTGATTCGCTTTTGCCGCGGCGAAAATCTGCCGCTTTTCGTGATGGGTCGCGGGTCCAATCTTCTCATCCGCGATGGCGGGCTCCGTGGTGTGGTGGTTCATCCGTGCGGCGGCGATTTCGACAAAATCGAAGTCAATGGCTGCGAAATCACTGCAGGTGTCGGTGCGAAGTTAAGAGAAGTTGCGTACGCAGCGAAGACAGCGGGCATTGGCGGGCTGGAGTGGATGGAAGGAATTCCAGGAGCAGTCGGTGGCGGCTTGCGAATGAACGCAGGAGCAATGGGCGCGCAGACATTCCAGAACGTGGTGCGGGTTCGTTACCTCGATGCCAACGGCGAGGCGCACACAAAAACACGTGACGAACTGGAAGTGCATTACCGGAATTTCCCGTTGTTGGAAAAAAACTTCGCAGTGTGCGCCGTCTTCCGCGGGAATCCCGCGCCGCTCGAAGAAATCGTGCGCAAGCTAGAGGCCTCTCAGGAGAAACGCCGCACGTCGCAACCGGCCGCGAAAAGCGCAGGCTGCATTTTCAAAAACCCTGATTCATGTCCTGCCGGCAAACTGATTGACGAATTGGGATTGAAAAATTCGCGCGTTGGAAAAGCGCGAGTGTCGGAGGTGCACGGTAATTTCATCGTCAATGATGGGGGCGCGACAGCGGCAGAAATGCTCGAGTTAATCGAGAGGATCAAGGCAACTGCCCGGGCAAAGCGCGGAATCGAATTGGAAACCGAAGTGCAAATCGTGGGAGAACCAGCGTGATACGGACGACGCTTCAAAACTTGCCGAAAAAAATCGCGGTCTTGATGGGTGGGCCGGGTTCGGAACGCGATGTGTCCCTCGCGACTGGTCGCGGCGTTTCTAAAGCGCTTCGCTCGTTAGGCGCAGAGGTCGTCGATGTTGATGTTCGGGATGAAAAGTTCGTGCTCCCGAAAGATGTCGATTTTGCGTTTATCACCATTCACGGAACTTTTGGCGAAGACGGTGAGCTCCAAAAAATTCTGGAGGAGCGCGGCGTGCCTTATACTGGTGACGGTGTTGAAGCCAGCCGCGCGGCGTTCGATAAAGTTTTGTCGAAAGAGAAATTTCGCGAGCACAACGTCGTGACTCCGGAATGGGAAGTCGTCGAAGTCGGTCGGCGTCCAACGATTTCGGTTCCGCTGGTGGTAAAGGCGCCGCGGCAAGGCTCCACTGTTGGCGTAGTCATCGTAAAGGACGCCAGCGAGCTTGATTCGGCGATGGCGGAGGCCGGCAAGTACGATCGCACATTGTTGATAGAAAAATTTGTGCCGGGGCGGGAATTGACGATAGGTGTCCTCGGTGATCAAGCCCTGCCAATTCTTGAAATAATTCCAAAGGGCGGTTTTTACGACTTCAACAACAAGTATCCGTTTCTGAATCCGCAGGCTGGCGGCGGCGCCGAGCACGTTTGCCCGGCGAAAATCGACCCTGCTAAGACGAAACAAATTCAGGAACAGGCGCTGGATGCTTTTCGCTCACTCGGTCTCGTTGTTTACGGCCGCGTGGACATTCTGCTTTCCGATTCGGGCGATACGTTCGTGCTGGAAGTAAACAACATTCCCGGAATGACCGAAGCGAGCTTGCTGCCCGAGGCCGCTGCGGCCGCAGGTATTAGTTATGTTGACCTCTGCGCCCGGATCATCGCGCTCTCTCGCGCCAGAATGGAAGGGAGCCAGAGATGACTTTTGGCCAAAAAAATTCCCGATCGCGCAATCGACGCGTATCCAATGTTCGCCAGCGGCGTCAGCAGCACTTGCTCGATGTGAAGGTCCGCTCCCGCAGAGCGACGCAGCATCGCATTCGAAGAGCCATGGGCGTACTTTTAAAGGTAATTTTAGTCGCTGCGCTGGTGGGCGCCGCCTACGCTGGCGTGCGCCAAGCGGCAAGACGCCTGTTGTTTGAGAATTCGGATTTTCAACTGAAGACCATTGAACTCCAGACTGACGGCAGTTTGCAGCGTGAACAGGTTTTGAAAGCCGCCGATGTGCATGAAGGCGAAAATCTCTTTAGGGTAAACCTCGCGCGGATCCACGATCGCATACAGCAGCTTCCTCAAACTGACGAAGTACAGGTGGTGCGAAAATTACCGGGCGAGATCGATATTCGTGTGGTGGAACGAAAGCCAGTCGCCTGGATCACCAGCGAAAAGGAGATTTCCGATCCATTTACATCAGACGCTGCTTTTTTGGTGGACGCGCGCGGTGTTTTGATGAAACAAAAGAAGTTGTTGCCCGAATATCTGGGACTGCCGCTCATTCTTGGATGCTCGAGCGAAGCGCTCGAGGCGGGAAAAGTCGTCGAATCGCTCGAAGCGAAAACAGCGCTGGAGTTGTTGCGTCTCAGCGCGCGCAGCTTTTTCCAAATGCGCTTTCAGATTCGCGAGATTGACGTATCCAAAGGCTATTGCCTGCTGGTAACCGACAAGAATCGCGCGCGCGTGACGTTTGGGTTTAACGATCTGCAGACGCAACTACGGCGGCTGGAACAATTTCTGGTCTATTGCGACGACTCGAAACAGGAGCTCGGCACTGTAAACCTGCTTGTGCAACGAAACATTCCTGTGACCTTCGCCGAGGCTCCCGCCGCGGTCATCAACGATACGATCGAACCCGCTGTGGAACCGCGGATCATGAAGGCAATCCCGGTGCATGCACCGGAAAAAGCTGTGCCCGCGGCGCCGAAGCCGCGCGCCGGTTCAACCCCCTCTAACAAGACAATTCCAGTCATCGATAGGAAACGGATTAACAAAAATGGCTAGCAATAATTTGATGATCGGTCTCGAGATTGGCACATCCAAAATATGTGTCGTTGTTGGTGAAGGCCGGCCCGACGGCACGATAAAAATCCTTGGAGTCGGCCAGGCGCCATCACGTGGCGTTCGCAAGGGGGAAATCGTTGATTTTGAGACGGCGATGAAATGCGTGCACGAAGCAGTGGTGGATGCGGAACAGAAAAGCGACGTGATGATCCGCAGCGTCTATGTGGCTGTCGCCGGGTCCCATCTGCACAGTTTTAATAACCGTGGCTGCATCATGCTACCTGAGGATCGCGACGAAATTGATGAACGGGATGTCGAAGATGTAAAAATTAATGCGCGCGAGGTGAGCATTCCGGCGCAAAACGCGTTCCTCCACTCCCTCATTCAACATTATCATGTCGACGGACAAAATGGCGTGCTGAACCCCATAGGGATGCTTGGGCAAAAATTGGAAGCCGATTTTCACATCATCCACGGCGTGCGCACCCGGATCCAAAACGCCATCCGTTGCGTGAAAGAGCTGCCGCTGGACGTGGAGGACGTTGTTTTTGGCGGGCTGGCCTCGGCGCAGGTCGTGCTCACGCAGCATCAAAAAGACCTTGGCGCCCTGGTGATCGACATGGGCGGCGGTACTACTGATTATGTGTTGTACGCCGACGGCGCGGTGAAACAGAGCGGTTGTCTGGCTTTGGGCGGCGACCACATCACCAACGATATCTCCATGGGGCTGCGCATCCCCATGGCGCGCGCGGAGAAATTAAAAATTGAAGAGGGCAGCTGCGTGCTCGGCAATTGTTTGCCCGGCGAAATGATTTTGTTAAAGGACGATTCAGGGTTCGCTGGAAAAGAGATCGAGCGGGAAATGTTGAATACAATCATTCAACTGCGCGTAAGCGAAGGTTTTGAGCTACTCAAGCGCAGGCTGGACGAGGAGTCGTACCTCAGTTATCTCGGCGGCGGCATTTTCATTACCGGTGGTTGTAGCCTTCTGAATGGCATCGATCACCTCGCGGAGGAAATTTTCGAGATGCCTGGGCACGTTGCGCATGCGCAGACCACCTGGGGCGTAACGTCCGCAGTGGAGGACCCGCAGTTCTCGACAGCAATTGGTTTGGTCAAGTTCGCACAAGTTATGCAAACCGATCGGCCGCAGCGAGGGCTTGGCCGAATCTTTGGAAGGCTTTTTAGCGGAATGCGATGAAAACGGATCAAAAATTATGATTCAACTCAGTAAAAATTACAGTCTTCCGGACCGGCTGGCGGATTTTATTCCGGTAAAAGTTGTGAGCGTTGGTGGCGCCGGTATAAACGCTCTCGATAGAATTGTGCTCGATGGCTTGGAGAAGGCCAGCGTCGTTGCGATCAATACTGATGTGCAGTCACTCACTAGTTCGGTAGCAGCGCATAAAGTGCAGCTCGGCCGCACTGTAACGCGCGGTCTGGGCAGTGGCGGGGATCCCGAACTCGGTTATGACGCGGCCGCAGAATCGGCTGATGAAATTCGCGAAGCCTTGGCCGATGCGCGTATGATTTTTGTTTGTGCAGGGCTCGGCGGCGGCACGGGGTCGGGTGCAGCGCCGTTCGTCGCGCAACTGGCTCGTGAAGCTGGGGCGCTTGTGATCGCTTTCGTCACCGTTCCATTCACATTTGAGGGCAAACGGCGTAACGCCCAGGCGCGAGAAGCGCTCGCGCGACTCAATGAGGTTGCCCATGCAGTGGTCTGCTTCGAGAACGATCGAATGGGTGATCTGGTCGCACCGCAAGCAGGAATTCATCAAGCGTTCGCGATGGCCGATACCACAATCAGCCAGAGTGTTCGCTCGATTGTGAACCTGGTCCAGCGGCCCGGACTTATTCGTATCGGCTTCGATGATTTGCTAGCAGCATTGCGCACGCACAACGGCCGTTGCTTATTTGGCTTCGGCGAATCCGATTCGGATAATCGCGCGCACGACGCTCTTACGCAGGCGCTTAAAAATCCATTGATGGACCGTGGCCGTATGTTGGCAGATGCCACAAACGTGCTCGTGCAGGTAGCGGGTGGTCCCGGGATGACGCTGGCTGAGGTCGAAGTCCTTATGCAGGAGCTTGGCCGCCATGTTAACGAGGAAACACAAATTCTTTTCGGCACAGTTGTGGACGGACGCCTCGGTGATCGCTTGAACGTGACGATCATCAGCTCGCTTGCCGCGGATGACGACTTTGTTTCGCAATCCCGCGACGGCGGGAAGTTGAGCGGTGCCTCCGTGCAGCCGCCGGACCGGGAGAATTATGAGCCCGCGCCACAGACAAATGGCGAACCAGAGCCAGTGCCGACGGAACCCCTGCCCGCCGAGGGAAGCATTTCGTTCGAAGAACCTTTGCCAGCTGAAGCGATATCAGCGGATGCATTCGTGCAGAGCGAACCCGAGCCGGTCGCAGTTCCGCCAAAGAAGAAACCGGTCGCGCAACAGGAAGAGAAGCTTCCAACTGAAAAATCTCTGCCGGCGAAACAGGAGGTTTTGCAATTTGAACCGGTGACGCGTGGACGGTTCGAAAAAAGTGAACCTACGATCGTCGAAGGCGAAGACCTCGACGTGCCGACCTACCTACGGAAGAACATCAAGGTAAAGTAAGTTGGTAGGGACGCCGCGCTGCGGCGTCCGGTCGGCACGGCGCGCCGATCCTACCTCTTCAGCAGGTCCAGCACGGCCGCCGTCATCGCAAGAACGCCTGTGCGAATCGTTGGCTCGGGAACGGGGGCGAATTTGCTCGAATGCAGGGTTGGCAATTCTTTTCCCGCCTCTTTGTATTCAGCGATCTTTGCTGGCTCGACT